>Ga0315280_10004735_pt1 | contig 19829 bp, 19 predicted proteins | sample YL17G06_40_MG_FD_203697 | JGI IMG/M metagenome (GOLD analysis project Ga0315280, IMG submission 203697) | Sediment microbial communities from Yellowstone Lake, YNP, Wyoming, USA - YL17G06_40 | ecosystem: Environmental > Aquatic > Freshwater > Lake > Sediment | place: USA: Wyoming | collected... | reverse complement strand
AGTTCTAGAGGTATACTCTAGTCTCATCGCTTAGTGATGACCCACAATTCCCACAATACCTGTGACTCGCAGGATTCTGAAAACCGCATTGTCGACAATTGGACACGAGCCCTGTCTTCTGCAGATGAGACCGAGCGGAAGGTGACGCGTTAGATTCAGGTGGGTTCGCACCCCAATGATACGACGTGCCCAGTGAAATGGAAAGCAACCCGCAGAGAAGAACGAATACGCCCAGAACTTGAAATGTAGGAGATGGAACAACAAAGAAGACGCCGCCCGCAAGCAGGATGATTATTCCAAGAACAATCAGGGAAACCTTCACGGACTCGGCCTCATCAAATTTACCCTATCTTCGGTGCTGACGTACAAGAACGCTCCGCTTCGTTCAGTCAGAGAAATCGAGACAATAGGATTGGGACAGTTCTCAAGCCGCCTTGGGACAACCAACGATACAAGGCGACTGGCAGCGTCGATAATCGACGTGGCACAGCCTAATCAGAGCTGTCCGTTCAGTCTTGCCCCATCTAACAAGTCTCGCTTTGAATTCTCTAGGACGGAACTTGGCTCCGTGCCACTCCGTTCAATAAGGGCACGTAGTCCTGCACCCAGAGAGCAATCGGATCGCAACGGAACCCGCACTCGCACCAAAAGAACAGTCTTCAGTAGACCCGTGTGCCTTCCGGACTCAGCGGGTATCCGCAGCTTCCGCAGTACCTATGGCCTTTGGGATTCACAAAGCCACAGTGTTGACAAATGAGATCACTCGGTTCGATAACTTGCAGCTCCTCAACCTTCGGAGAGCTTCTCAGTTTGCGAGTGGGTGTGAACCGAGGTCTGGTGGAGACTACCCGTAGCTCCTCCTCGAAATCCCTGGCCATTCGGCGTCTAGTACGGATACTGAGGGGCCAGTCAGCCAATCCCAGCACCAGAATACCGAGGGCACATAGAATGATGGTTGCGCCAATGACTGCCCCACCCCCCGGCACCGTGAACATGATTACACCCAACAAGAGTAGGAAGCACCCAAGCAAGAGTTTCTGAATGAGGTTCAAATCGGCTCCTACGCCTGTCGTCTAGATTCCCAGACCAAGTAGCATCCGCTACACCAGTACATCTTGGTTTCGTCGCGCATCGGGAAACCACATTCGCCGCAGGAATCGTCGCAGCCTGAGTAACAATCTTTCTTTGAAAAGAACCGCTGATGGGACCCCCGGTATCTTGGTGTTCTGACTGGATGTAGTGCCAGTTGCTGTAAACGCCATCTTTGGCTAGAGCCGACGCAGGAAATGACCCCGCTCCGATAATCCGATATACCTCTGAGCAGGGTGTCAAAATGGATCAGCTGTGCCAACAGCTTCCTTTGCCAAAGCCACACAAATCTTTCAAGAGTTGAACCTGAAACACTTCGTCCTTCCAGAGTCGAGTCTGCAGAAGTCAAGGGTTGTCCGACTCAGAGTCCGTTCTCTAGATGGCAAAGGGTTCGACTCTATTGACTATGTGAAGACTCTCCGACAGTTGGGGACAAAGAATGAAGATCGGTATGATTTGGTGACCAGATTGCCGCGGTAGACATCTCATTCGATGGGGTTGAAAGGAATCGGTCCTTTGAGTGTAGGTTCGAAAGTAGTTGGCGAGCGTGGTGCATACGTTGTAGTATCTCCTCCGAAGACGGGCGGAATGGGATACGTCTACAGAGGTGAGGGGGAGCGACGCGCTGGGCAGCAAGTGGCGCTCAAGACTGCCAGGGAAGAAGGAACTGATCGAGACGATCTGTACCGAAAGATGCTGCTTGACGAAGCTGACATTCTAAGAGCCATGGATCACCCAAACATAGTGAAATATATTGATAGGCAACTTGGACACCAGTTTGTTCTTGTGGAGGAATACATTGATGGCCGGTCCTTCTTTGAGACTTTCAAAGGAAAGCCGGCCTCAGAGAATGAGACTAGAGTTTATGCAGACAGGATACTCGACGCTCTCCAATACATTCACTCTAAGAATATTGTCTACAGGGATCTGAAGCCTCACAACATTATCAAGCATCCTAGCCGCGAAGTTGTGATTCTCGATTTTGGCGCCGCGAAGCAGGGATACCTCCACACTCTTGCCGGAACCTACGTAGGGACTGAGCTCTGGTGCGCTCCCGAGCAGTTGACAACAGGCGCGGCGACTGAAGCGTCTGACATCTACGCCTTGGGGACAACCCTGTTCTTCCTTCTTACGGGAAAGGAACCGAGGCAGTTCATGCGTCACGACGGCGCACTCCTGAAGGGGCCTCGTGACGTGAACCCATCCGTTTCGAAGGAACTCTCAGAAGCGATTCTGCAGGCCGTCCAGTCAGACCCAGCACTTAGGCCTCAAACGACCGATGACATGAGGAGGCTCATGAGCGGCACATATGCACGACTTGGGATTCCGAACATAGTCATTCAAGGCAAGAGATACGAGATTCGGAAAACATTAGAAATCGGTCGGACTCACGACTGTGACAGGGCAGGCTGTAAGATCAAACGGCCTCCAGACATCAAAATCGATGACGAACCAAACAGATTTCTTGGGCGTCACCAGGCGAGGGTCTCGGTGGACAACTCAGGAAGATACTGGGTAGAAAATATAGGCCAGACTAACAATGTTGGCGTTTCCAGAAGAGGCTCAGGCTGGTTCAAGGTTCCGAGAAATTCACGGTACGAACTCGAAGACAAGGATCTCGTCGCCTTAGTATACGCGGACTCAAGAGGGCCCTACGTGATCCTGACGTTCAACGCGGGTTGAATGGACTAGGCATCTTTTGCCGTTTTGTGTATCAACGAACGGCATCGAGCCATGGCACCGTGAATCTGGAAAGGTTGAGGAGTTGATCCACGTACGATCGGACAACTCACGGTAGACGAACCAGCTGACTCGCCCCAGCAGCTCGTCTGATTCGATAGTGTTAGATAGCGAAAAGGTTGGTTAACTATGCAAAAACGTGATCTCGTGTCGCAGGAATACAAGGCTGCCGTCGTCAGTGGTGAGAGGGATGGGAGGTCTTGACCGAGGTTCCAAAGTAGTTGGCGAACGCGGTGCATACGTTGTAATATCTCCTCCAAAGACGATTGGGGTGGGTAGCATCTACCGGGGTTATGAGGAGGGTGACAAAGAACACCAAGTCGTACTGAAGACTCCTCACAAGGGCACTGACAAAGACGATCTGTTCAGACAGAGGTTGACGGACGAGGCTGACATTCTGAGAGGTATCGACCACCCCAATATTGTGAAGTACGTGGACAGACGACCCGGAAAAGATTTCGTTCTCGTTCTAGAATATATTGAGGGCAATTCCTTCTACGAAGCGTTCAAGGGCAAGCCTGCACCGGAGAATGAGGTTAGAGTTTATGCAGACAGGATACTCGACGCTCTCCAATACATTCACTCTAAGAATATTGTCTACAGGGATCTGAAGCCTCACAACATTATCAAGCATCCTAGCCGCGAAGTTGTGATTCTCGATTTTGGCGCCGCGAAACGTGGCCATCTGCACGGTCATGGACCTAGGACCTTTGTCGGGTCCCGCGCTTGGTCAGCACCGGAGCAGCTCACCACGGGTGAGGCCGCTGAATCATCGGATATCTATGCACTGGGTACAACATTGTTCTTTCTATTAACAGGAAAAGAACCAATGGCGTTCATGCGACATGATGGATCCCTCATGAAGGGGCCGCGCGACGTGAACCCCTCAGTCTCGAGAGGATTCGCAGAGATCGTGATGCGTTGTGTCCAATCAGATCCAAGGCTCAGGCCTCAGAACGTGGAGGAAGTGAGGGGATTACTGAAGCGTACCTATGCCCGTTCCGGCGCTCCGAGCATCATTGTGGAAGGAAGAATGTATGAAGTCCGGACAGGCTTGGAGATCGGTCGGCGTCACGACTGCTACTGCAAGACCAGGCGGCAACTTGATGTTCCAATTGATGAACCTAATGACCATCTAGGCCCATTCCTTGAGAGGCACCACGCGAGAATCACCGCTGACAGGTCCGGAAAATGCTGGCTAGAAGACTTGGGCTCACAGAACAGGCTCGCGGTCTACAGAAGAGGTCAAGGATGGTGTGTTATTCCGCTACGGTCACGATACGAACTCAAAGACAAAGACCTCGTTGCGCTAGCATATTCGCCACGAAGAGGGCCCTACGTTACGTTCACTTATAACGATATGATTCCCACGTCGGTCGACTTCAAGCCTCGCGAGCCCCCTGTCGCTGATCAATCGAGTGATCTGGAGCATCTTCAACCTCAAGAGTTCATCCGAAGGATCAAAGCTAACCCAGCTGAACTCTTGGAACTGTGGGGCCTTCCGTCGAAAGTCACCAGAAAACAAGCTGACGCGGCAAAGGCCAAGTTCTTTGCCAGATACCCGCCGAATTCAAACACGGAGTTGGCACAGGCAGTTGAAGATACACTCAAGAAACTGGAGAAGTCCAGAATCTCGCGCGCCAAGACCAAGGTTCCTTCAGAACCAGGAAAGGCGAATCTGCCAATTCTGCTGTCTTTCAACCGAACCGAGCGTGGAGCAGAAGCCACGGCCGAGGCAGAATCCGGTCCACCTCCAGAACGTCACATCATCTATCTCAGAGCCGTGTTGGGGGTAAGCAGAACATCAGAACCTCAGAACTCGCGAGAGAAGCCTAGGTACTTCACATCTTTGGCGCTAAGAATCCGACCAACACACAATCCCCTATTGAACCTCGTCTCCGAACAGATCACACAACACCTAGCAAACGAACAAGCGAAAGGAAGATTTGAGTCGTTTGCAGAGCATCGTGACCAGCAAACCCACGATGGCCTCGTCGAGATTGTCGTTGATCTCTTCAGAGAACAGAACGTGGACTGGTGCGAAGGCTTCCTGAAAGGGGTCTTGGCTTCGCTTGGTGTTAGCTTGTTAACCCAGAGGCAGTCTCCAGAGTCTCGCGACCCATCGAGCAGGCGACAGGACAACAAGACATGTATGCGATGTGGCGCTCGTATCCCGTCTTACGCTCAATTCTGTCGATTCTGCGGAGCCAAATGCGAACAGCGGACTACATAGGCATTCGCGGAACTGCCCCTATTCGATGTCTTGGAAGGACCCGTCATAGTCAGCTCAAAACCCAAACCGATCCGCAACGCATTTCTTTTGAATCGAGGACCTAGCATACTGCAGGACTAGTGAGTGGATGAATTCTAGAATACGTAGACTGCAATCCATGACTAGTCGGTGGCTTTCGAGGCTATGGTCCGATTCGCACAGTGCACGCTTCTCTCTGATGCCTAGAGACTTCTCCTATGGCGAGACAAACGCTAGGTTCCAGAAGCTAGCAGTTTCTTTCAGAGAGTTCTCAACTGGTTACGAGCGGCTTTGGAGGGATGTTTCTAGCACGATCGAAGCGAAAGAGATTGATCAACGCAAATTTGAGGAGATTGCAGTGGCGCTTGCCAAGGCACTCGTTGTAGTCTCGGATTTCGCTGAATCACGCGCTTTCCTGGTTGAGCAGAAAATGGAAGGGACAAAGGAAGATAGGGAGATAGATCCAGATCTCAAGGCACTGCTCTTCGAAGATCGTGAAGCATTCAGGATGATCTCCAATCAAGGGCACGAGTTCCTGGTTTCATCCCATGTCAGCCAAATCGTAGCAAAGGAGGGAGATCAATACGATCCAACTCTACATGATTGTGGGGATAAGCATCCATGCCCGAGCAGGTACCCACGAGGGGTGATCTGCAGGGTCGTGAAGAAAGGCTACGTGTTTGAAGGTGTCGGTGGGCGTTCTCTCATGATAAGACCCGTAGATGTGGAGGTCAGCGCAGGATCCCAAGCGCAAGCAGAAAGAGAAAATAAGAAAGACCCGCACTAACTCCCATGTGGCGAGGACAATGCGTTATGTGCTAGGAATAGATTGGGGCACATATAACTCGGCAGCTGCCGCTTTTGATGGGGAACAGACGCGAATAATCGAGAGCAAGGAGGGAACGACCGAATATGGAAAGGCATTCCCCTCGTTTCTATACTTTGACCTTAGGGGAGAAGTGCAAGCCTATGGAATAGCTGCAATGAGATATCGCGCGATCGCGCCGAAGCAAGTCATTTGGGGTGTCAAGCGGCTGATAGGTCTGTCCTATGATGATGCAGTTCGAAGGAAAGAACTCAAGCGTTTCGCCTTCAAGGTCGAGAAGGCTAGCGATGGCGGAGTTCTCGTTAGCGTCGGAGAGAGGAAGTTCACCCCGACTGATCTATGCGAGATCATGCTCCGCAAGATAAAGACTGACGCAGAGAGTCCACTCAATCTCGGGATTCCGGTTGAAAAGGCGCAGCTCGGCATACCCTCGTACTTCGACGATACCCGTGCCCAAGAAATTGTGGAGGCTGCCAAGCGTGTTGGCTTCGAGAGTGTCAAGACCATAATCGAGCCGACGGCTGCTTCCATAGCACATGGGGCAGAGGCGAGTGAGGACCAATATGTGCTTGCCATAAGTATGGGCGCAGGAACATTCGAGGCCGTGGCTGGTATACTAACAAGATCTTCCTCAGGAAATGATCCTACCTTCATGGCAAAAGGGATTGCCGGAGACCCGGCGCTTGGTGGGATTGACATAGATGACCGTGTGGCCGAGTACCTACTGTCAAATAAGGTGAAGCGGGAAGTCAGAGACGAACTCGAGTCCAGCCAGGAGTTCCAAGCGGGTCTTCTAGAAGAAGCTGAAAGAATCAAGATAGCCCTGTCGTCACGCATAGAGTGCCAGATTTATCTTCAATACCATGGGAGACCAGTACTGCATGGGACTTGCACGCGAACCGAACTCGAAAGCGCCGCCAGACCGATTCTGGAACGGTGCAGAGGACCAATCGAGACAGCTCTAACAAAAGCGGATCTAAAACGCGAAGATATCGATGCCGTTTTCCTAATCGGCGGTCCAATGTACATGCCGATTGTCAGAGACTATCTACAGAATCTCCTCGCGTTCGATGGACAGCAGATAGTAAACCCAGCCATATACGAGACTTTCAGATCGATTGCGGAAGTCGGTTTCAAAGTCGATCCCATGCAATGCGTAGCTCTCGGTGCTGCGAGGAGCCTGGACGTCTCAATCGCAATCGAGCCAACTCCCTACGGTTATGGCTGCGAATTCCCCCAGATAAAGGAGGCCAAACCAGATGGTTCGGCGCTACTTAGGATCGAATACAAGCCGGTGATCGAAGCCGATACATGGCAGAATGAAGGCACCGTACAATATCGGATTACGACGATGACTTCGAGAGGCATAGGTCAAGACGAGTTTAAGCTAATCGCAGCCTACAAGGTCTGGAATCGTGACAGGGATGAATTGGAGTTCGCGTACCGGGAGCTGGGAATATACACCTTGAGCTACCCGCGTGCGACACCGGTTCTCAAGTATACGCTCCGGCGGGACCCAGAAAATAGGCGGGTTGATCTCATTGTCAGACATCCAGAGATCAACGAGGAATGGGTCTTCCACAAGGTTCACTCCAGAACTGGAACAGAGCGCAAGTTTCCAGAGGAGCATAGAATCAGGATTGGCTACCCGGCCTCACGGGATTCTCCCTCGGCCACCGGGGCCGCCACTGCGACCCAACCTTCGCCTGTGGTAGATGAAATGGGGTTGCGGAGAGAGATGACCAGCAAAATCAGCGCCCTCGAGCGCTTGTGCGCTAACCTTGTCACTGAAGCGCGGGTCATGCTTGGCATGAGATCGGTTTCCAACGGAGACAGGCCAATGCTTGAATCGCAGTTGTCGAAGATGAGGCGCGAAATCGATCAGTCCGGTGGCATGCGCAGCATCACTGAGGATCGCCATGTCAAGTTGACAAATCAAGCGCTTGCTTTGGTTCACGACCTAGAAGTCACACAACCGCCACTGCTCGATTCCTCTTCAGCCAACGAATGGCGACGCAAGATCCTGAACCCGACCTAGCAACTACTCTCGAGATTCCTGTCGACTTGGCCAAGAAAGACCGCAATGACCTGTATTCCATGGCTACCAGCCGCCAGAAGAAAGGGGAAGTGGCTCACTACAATGGAACTGGTGATCTCAATGGATTCAACGAACCAGAGTTAGAAACAAGGTCGACGTGAGTGGCTCCGATAGAACGATATCGTGGGTCTCTTCTGGGTCTGGCCACGGGTGACGCTCTCGGCGCAAGCGTTGAATCGATGGCACCAGCATCATTTGAGCCTCTAACAGATATGGTTGGTGCAGATGCCCTTGGTTTGAAGCTCGGTCAGTGGACGGATGATACCTCCCTGGCGCTCTGTTTGGCGGACAGTCTGATCAGCCGAAGAATGTTTGACCCTGTCGACCAGCTTGCCCGATATGTACGCTACTGGAAAGAGGGTTACCTGTCAAGCACCGGTTCTTGTGTCGATATCGGCGTAACAACCCTGCGTGCGCTACTGGAATTCGAGAATACCCACAAACCCTATTGCGGTTCCCCTGACCCCTTGGCTGCCGGCAACGGAGCTCTCATGAGATTGGCGCCCGTCGCTCTCTTCTACGCGCGAAGACCTGTCGAAGCCATCGAGAAATGTGGTGAAAGCTCGCGCACTACCCATGGAGCAAAGGCCTGTGTGGATGCCTGCCGTTACATGGGCGCCCTGCTTGTAGGGGCAGTTAGCGGAGCGAGCAAAGAGGAGCTACTTGCAGAGCGGTATACGCCTGAGCCTGGATATTGGTCGGAGAGACCGCTCGTCAAAGAGATAGACGAGGTGGCCAAGGGCTCCTTCAAGCACCGCGAGCCCCCGGAGATCCAAGGTTCTGGCTATGTGGTGAGGTCACTTGAAGCGGCTCTCTGGGCATTCTTTCATAGTAGTTCGTTCCGTGAAGGTTGCCTTCGTGCTGTCAACCTGGGCAATGACGCTGATACGACTGGTGCCATCTACGGACAATTGGCAGGAGCCTTCTATGGTCAACAGAGTCTGCCTACGTCTTGGTGCTCCAAGCTCGCTTACCGCAGCCTGATCGAATCGTACGCGGATCAGCTCTTCACTCTCTCGAAGATACAATGAAGACAGACGCTACTTGTTTCGCCTAGAGCACTATACAGGGTTACTCCCGGAGGAACGTACACGGCAATTGTGTCCTCAGGTGGGCAGCTGGTGTGTATGTAGGCCGATTCGATATAGGGTTCTCCGCTTGGAAGAGAACGCATAGGCTATCCCTGAAAGGATATTCGCTCAGAAGAGAGGGCACAAAGACTTATCTTACGAAAACTAGATTGGAGAATCGGTTCGTTTCTATTGCGTAGAATCCTCGTGCTTGTTGTCCTCTTCGTGGTCGTTGGTTTCAATTGGCCAAGCGCACATGCGCAAAGCATTAGCATTAATGTGGACTACCCTAGGCAGACCGTGGCCACGGATATTGGGTCAACTAGAATAGTCGTGACTGTTTCCTACAGCGGTCTTCAATCAGGATGGCACATTCTTGTTACGCTGTATGACACTCAAAGGCTCAACAGTGGTACATACAGCGCTGTCGGAACTGCTGTCAACGGCACTGCAGAGGCTTCGCCGTATTCTTGCACTACAAAGGCAGAGAGCCTGCAAGGAAAGGCTGTCTGCTTTGTCTACCCTACCCAATCATCCGGCTCTGTCCAAATCGTGTTCGAAGCCACGGAACGGAGATTTGGAACGTGGAGTGTAGCTGTGGCCGCAGACATGTACAAGCCTAATCCTGATCCTAATGTCAACGATGAGAATATGGCATCGACAAGTTCGGATATCTCCCTATTCATGGTCTACATTCCCTTTCCGATCCTAGTGGGAGCAGTTGCCGTTGTCATAGTAGTGGTATACATCTCTCGGCGCAGGGGTCGCAAGCGCGGCCTTGTCAATGATGTCGGATTTGTGCCGGCACCCTACTCAGGCCAAGCTACCACGGGGGCACCGCCAGTCGTTACCGCCGGCAGGTTCTGCATGAACTGCGGCGCTTCAGTGCGTCCACATGCGACCTACTGCAACAAATGTGGCGCCAAGCAATAAGACGCAGGTCACCACACCGGGTGTCGCTCCGTAGTAAGGGTTAAGTTAACGGCCCGGAGGAATTTCGCCGGTTTGTGCTTTGACCTCCTACATGAAAAAGTGCCGAACGTGTAGAGCCCTTTCTTCATATGCGTATGCATAATTTGTGTGATGCGATGAGAAAGGGGCAAGGTGGCCGGCGAGCTCAAAGCATGGTATGAGCTCGCTCGTTTGTGGGTTAGATGTCCACAAGGACAACGTCTACGCAACCGTAATGAATTATGATGGAGAAATCATCGACAAGAGGAAACTCACAAACGACGAGGTCGCCAACTGCCTCAACCAATATCCGATCGATAAGGTCGCGATGGAGTCATCCACATCCATCGTACCCGTCTACAGAGCCCTTCGAGGTCGAGGACATGAGATATTTGTCTCGCATCCTAAGAAGACTCGGCTGATCGCGGAGTCACGCATCAAGACAATGTATCACCAACGCTCTGCGATTCGGCGTGAGATGATTCATTTTCATCTCTCCTTCTCGGTTGGGGATTGTTTGTACAACTACGCGAGAAATCAAATCCGCTCAGCTGGCGGATGCGTTCGCAGACTGGTCGTGTACAATCTACCCTGCCAGTGTTCAGATAATAACAGTTCTGAGATTTCAGTCCGACTAGAGTCGGGTCGCAGCTACTAGACAAGAAACCACATGTATTCTCTGGGTCGCTGTCACGTTTGGTTTGCCGGTGAACTAGCATGAAGTCAGTCTACGCAGGGGCTCTTGTCGGCTTCGTCCAAGGCATTATTGTGTTCGTATTGAACGAACTCAGTAATGCGGTATGGTCTCAATATAATGGATCGATGAGCATTCCGATAGCAATCTGCGCCTTCTCGGCGAGTACTGCGGCAGCCTTTCTTGCTATCCGGTTCATTCAGTTTCCGCAGGATGCAACTTGGAAAGCCCGGAGACAAGTTGGACAACTGTGTTTACTTACGACGTTCATGACGGGCACTCTCTTTCTTCTCCTGATGATAATCGAGAGCTCATGGAGCCCGGCTTTTCGAGGTTTCGGACATGCGAGTGTAGAACTGATCCCAGCTGCGTTTAACATCCTTCTCATCATTCTTGTCATTGGAGCGGTCTTCTCGGGTTTGCCTACTTTGATTGCGGCAGCCTTGAGTCGACGGGTTCATGGCGGTCAACTTGGGTCGTTGGATCGACTCGCCCGCCAACAACTCTGCAGCAACTGTGGGACCCCGAACCCAATAAAACACAACTTCTGTGCCGCGTGTGGAGACCGCCTTGAACGTGATCAAACACGGCTGTACTAGCGCCATATCATGAGGATGTACCGGCCAAGCCTCCAGATAGCATCACGATACGGCAAGATCCATGCCTGTATAGGCTGATGTCGCTTGCTGAAATACGCAGCGAGCAAGGAGCCCTATTTGTTCAGCCCGCATTGAAAGTCAAAGTCATGTAAGGTCCAATGCAGCCAAGCAGTCAGTACACCCTAGTCCTGTCCTCAGACTGGTCATGCACTCGCGTCCTATCTCGTTTGCGAGCCTGCGCTTCAATGGTGTTCTTTAGTCTTGAGAATTCTGCGTCATCAACAAAACGACCTCTGACTAGTCCCCAGGGAGGTGGAAGCTTGAGGGTCGCCATGGAATGTACTGTCAGTATTTGGAGAGTATGTGGTTCCCCATACTCGTCAAGTAGCGGTTCAACGATCGCGGCCGGAGTCTCTTTGCATTTCTTCCAGCCTAGTGGTCCCAGTGAGACTTTCGTGTTTGCAGTCAACTTGTAATCGACTCCATAGACCGCAGATCCCAGAGCTGTCTTGCTCGTCTGTATACCGAAACTCTTGCTAGTCCTAGTCATCGATATCTGAGTTCGACACAGTAGGTTCTCCTCAGTTACGAAGATCGCGCCAGGATAGATGTCTGTTCGAGGAAATGGCATAAAGGAAATGGCATCCGGTGAGGATCTTGGCATGCTCCCGCTCCCCTCAAGTTTGATCCACCTCCGATCGACCGGGCATATCCCTGCCAGATCCAGGAACGACGCCAAGAAATGATCAGGAGCAAAGGCGAGAGGTTTCGCAGGTTTCGCTTCCTCGTCAGTTATCCAACGCTGTTCCTTTCCAAGAAACACAACGTCGTCCTTGTAGCAATACCACTTTTGTGTGTCCGGATCTATCAACGTCATTTCTTTGCCGCAGATCTTACATACTGGCAAGGTTCAACCCAACACCGTCCCGCAGGCGTTACATCTCGTTTCACTTGCTGAAAGCCAGGAGCCGCACCTAGGGCATTGCTTGAAAGCTGACTTCTTTCTTTCTTCACGCTGGGACGAGGAATATGCCATCATTATGAGGCAAATCGGACCTGCCCAGACGAAAGCCCAAATGTAGTATGAGATTGGGGGTAGGATGTGTATCCCAGTCTGTGAAATGATGAGGGCTATGAAACACGTCCAAAGAATTGCGGCGGCAGCATAGGGGATCTGACTTCTCATCAATAGGTGACAGACTCTCCCGGAATAGTGTCTACTTCTGCGGTGATAGACTATAACTCTTCAGCATCCTGCTGGTTTTTCGGTGCCTGCGTCACTCGTTGGGACAGTAGTTGAGTTAGTTGCATTAGCTGTTCTATTTTACGTCGGTCTTGTCTGCTCTCGCCACATATATGAGCGGCACATGAAAGAACTGAGTGGGTAAGTTGAGACTCATCTCAAGGCTGGAAAGCCTCTGCCCCCCTTGACGATCTTATGTCACATGGAGGAGAGAATGAAGCGGCGAACCTAGTCTCTGCGGAGTTCGCGCCGGCAAGATGGGTGGACTTTCTTAGTTGTCAGGTCTCTTCCAACAGCTGACCGCGACGGCTCCAATAACTCCGAACAACGGTAGGTACGGTGCGAGGACCGCGAGCTTGTTCACCGGTTCCATGAAGCCGCCGACCGAAAGCCTGAGCCCGAAAGCGGAAATCATAAGAGCTGTCTAGTGATGCAGGGTCAACTACAATGTTTTCGATCGATCGTCGTAGATGCGAGTGGCATCAAATGCGCTACCACACCTCCCGCAATACAGATCGGTTGCTGGGTTCTCTGACCCGCAGTTGACACAGACAACCATTTCACTTACTCTCTTTGGCTTCTGGCCAACCTTTCTCCGCAGGATCGCATAGGCCAAGACAAAGCCGAGACCCGACCCAACTGCCATGAGTTCAGGTGTTTGATTTGACAACGTTGAAGTTGTGAACGTGCTGACAACGGTCGTGTACCAAGACACTGTCGTGTACACGGTTGCAGGCATGCTCCGAATGATGGTTAGCTTCCATTCGAAATAGCGTTTGGGGGGCGCGACTCCTTGAAAGCTGACAAGCACTCTTCCTTGGTCAACCGAATTGGCGTAGTCTACTTGTTGGTTATTAGAGGTGACAGATTGAACAACGTAATCCACAGGCAGTTTCACTTGGACTCTCTGAGGAACTTGGTTATCAGTTCCACCCCAGCCCCAGCTAATCGACAATGCTGTCTCTGTCACAACAACAAGGTCGGACACACGGAATTGTACTTTGTACCTGTATCCATCGCTCTCACCACGTGGAAAGTTCACTTGGTAAGTGAAGAGTTGTGAGCCGGTACCGGTCGAGGTTGACACAGTGACCCCTAGCGAGTTACCCGTAGCATAGTCATAGGCTTTATAGTCCGACACATGATCCGAGTCATAGAAACTCATCGAATCACCTGACCAAGCACCCCCCTGTGGATGGATGGTGACAATCGCACCAACATATGCTGAATGGTCGCTTTGAACATCAAAGGTCCAGTCAAACTCATAGTCACTATGCGTCTGAGCGTAGACAGGAACACAGAGCACTGTGATGACCAATGTGAGAAGAAGAATCCTCCACAAGATTCCTATTTGGGCACAATGGTCAACCCTGACGATATCCAACATTCCTCGTCTCCAGCATGTTTTGGACGAGGGAGATGATGGCGAACTTCACTATATGAGCATTGGATGCGCAAGTGGAGAGGAAGATGATGAACTCAGCTGAAATAGAATTGAGCACGAATTGGATGAAGATATCTATCCAAGGCAAGCCGACATTCTATGAGGATGCGAAGTTCTGGAAACATGAATTCCGGACCGGCTATGGCGGGCTGGCCTATTGCTTCGTCGCCTGATCGCCAAACAAACCACGAGTCAAGCATGTAGCAGCTGCCTTTTCGGGGGTTGGGCGAATGTCAACGCCTACTTCGATGACGTAAGCGTGGACGCCTCGGATTCTTCGAAAGCAAGCACAATGACTGTTGCTACGACGCAGACCACAGCGGTAACCGTGACAATCCAGAGAAATGAACCAGACCTGACTCCACTAGGATTTGGGTGTTGCCCACGGATGCGTTGTGATTGCTGCCGCGCTAGTTATGTAGTCAAAGACTCGCGCAGTGGAAGACACTGGGGTCTACGATTAGACGCATGTCAGGGAGCCCCATCCGGATGGATCAGCGCCAGTTTAGGATTGAATACAAAGCGGTAATCGAGACTGATTCGCGGCAGAATGAAAGTACCGCGCAGCATCGTCTCTGTAACAGCGACTTTCAGAGGCATAGGTCAAGACTCACAACATCAACTTTCTCGAGCGCTCGTGCACAAACCCTGTCAGTGAAGCAAGTCCTAATTGGTATGAGAGCAGTTTCAGACGAAGACAGGCTAGTGCTTGAATGGCAATGTTCATAGCTGAGCCGTGAAATCGACCAGTCCGGAGGCATTCGCGGCATCATATATGCGACGAGCCCACTGAACGAGGCGGGCCTATGGCCATTGTAGGCTATGAATGGATAATCGCTCTTGCCATTCTCATCTTTGTCCTGATTTACATCATCTGCATACTGCTTAACTCGCACAGAGACAATCATCATATCAAGAACTTCTCATAGGTGTGTACGCACCTCCATTGTACTCGTCCTCGGAGCCGTAGGTCATCGCAAGTGCGATGCCGAAGTTGCCGATTCCCATCTCTTTCAGGTGGGCAGCGAATGTGTAAGGTTCAGTTGTAAGATCATCAGCGGTTCCTTGGAAAGCCATCGCATCGGGAGAAGATTCGGGTTAGAAGGTTGAACGTGAGATCGATTTTGGTTGAAAGTAGAGTGATCCCCCAAAGCCCAAGTATCTGACCAACCTACGTTCGAGGTGGAACGATGATGACCGAATCATCCAGACTGACTACACAAGTTGCAGCCAGAGTAGAACAAACCCTCAGAAGGCTGGTCCTACCCCCTGGTCTGATTGACCCCCGGCGAACCTTTCTACGGCATGTGGACTTGCGCACATTGGCGCCCAAATGGACACTTCATCCGAGTGTTCTTCCATTCGTCTTCCATATCCAGTACATGGGGTTGATCATAGTCGCGCCAGCATACATCTTCGACTCACGATTCTCATTACAATTCTCCTCCGCTGAACTCAGTTCCAATGCGCTGCCACTGGGACGGCAGGAGGGAAGTTTTATCACATATGGTTCTCACCTGCTGGGTGCAATTGATTTCGGTCTCAAAATGCCTACCACCATGGCACGCTCACTGCTGTTCATTCTTGTTGAGGAAGAGCAGACACCATGGCCGGCAGTGGTGAAACCGTTTGCAATGGAGTACGAATGCAATGGCTATCGGGAGCAGACGCTTCTCTGCATCGTGACAAGTGATCATGTGCGCACACCAATGGTGATGGAGCGGGCTGACTGGAAACTGTACGGTGTACCTGGAAACGCAATCGTTACAGCCTTAAAGGGAGCCATTGCTGACACGCGGACCTGCTAGTGAGTGCTCCACGTGTCAAGAGAGTTTTTCCGGGTGAGGTGCCAAAGGGAGGAGTTCGTCAATTTCATGGTGAAGCAAAAAGGCGCTCCAGCAGAGGAAATCGAGAATGTATTCAAGGGAGTTCGTTGCCAGCAAGTCTTTCTTAAGAGGCTCGTCTACAAAGTGAAGGATGGCAGACTTTGTGGTTCTTCAGGCTTCAACTTGTGCGACAGCTGTTCTGAAGCTGCAGAGACATCGGATGTGATCGAGAAATACGGCGGAGGCTAGCTTCTCGAAGGCCGGTATCACGTGTGACAGGGCCAACCGCTCGTGCGCTGTGAGTCTCTGAACTACCTTCTCTCATCGTTCCTCGTCGTCATGTGGAGGAGACGGTTCGAACGCTACGTGAAGGCCTGACAAAACGACAGAAGAGAATCAACGAACAAGAGGCGAGAATCGCCGAACTTGAAGAAGAGGTAGCTGCGGTCCAACGTTTCTGAAGGTATCATGTCGCTGCCATTGAGCTTTGGTGATCGCAGGGAACTTGTTTTTATTGCAGCAATGGGGGGAGCATATTGCTCCTCCCTTCTCTCGATGGGTCTACGGTGGTGTGGGGCTCGTGATCTTCTTCTTAGCCACGGGAATAAACTTCGTTCGTCAAGGCTTTGGTCTCCGCTCTTGGCTCGCACCCAGACGCCGCAAAATGGGGCGCTAGAGGCAAAGTCTCCTCCACAACTATAGTCTGGGCGACAGGACTGGCCAATGATTCTAAACACGCCGCCCGGAAACACGCCACTTGATTCTTTTACGTTTGCCATTTGAATCTTGAAAACAATCAAGATGAGCCCTAGCGCTTGCCTGCTGTAGCTGTCTCTGTTTGTGTTTGAATGCTCGCGAGTCAGGGTCCGATAACGAATGTGCAGTGTCAGTGAATCACTAGACTTATAGGTCCACTAGAGATGCTGTTCTCATCGGAACTCGAATGGTTTTTCAGATATCTCTTCAGGGGTACACAATCGGTAATCGTCTGGGAGGCGGCGGTACCTCTGAGGTTTATGCGGCTGTCCGGAACAGCGATCGTCTGTCTGTGGCCGTCAAGATACTGAACCATGTTCTGCCTCCACCACAATGGGGGCACCCCGATAGACTGCGTATGCAGATTGGCATGACTATATGGTCACACATGGAACACCCCAACATTGTTAGAGTCATAGACTGCGGCATTCTCAGCCAAGAATCGCGTCCATGCCTGGTTCTGGAGTACATGCCGGGTGGCTCATTGCGTAGGCGCATGTGGCAAGGCATAAGGCTCTCCGACGCCATAAGGACTCTAGCTGACATTGCTTCGGCTCTAGACTATCTGCATTTGAGAAATGTTTGCCATTCAGATGTGAAAGCAGAGAATATTCTCTTTTCGGTGAATGGTCAAGGAAAATTGAACGATCTCGACAGATCGACGTACGTTCCACGTGGGGAGTCCGCTTGGAACCGATCCGTTTGGCCCCTGTACGGGACAAATTACGGCTGGCCCGACAGTGAAATCGGGCCAGAGCTTCAAAATGAGAGCATACCTGATTTGCTAGGCTACTACGAACTGGATTGGCTGCAATTCTGCATCATGGCATACGAGGTTCTAACCGGCAGGGTGCTTCCGCGAGAGTTCGTGCCTCCTCACCGGATAAACAGGCATGTACCCCTCTCGCTAAGTGAGCTGATTTACCGCAACATAAGCCCTCAGGGAGCCAGACATCGCAATCTGTATGACATGGCCAGCAAGCTCAAAGCCGCTGAGCAAGAACTAGAGGCTGATGTTCTGTTGCGATACGATTGGGAACACTATCTGACACAGAATCTACGGCTTGATGTTTTCCCGATTGGTCTCCCCTACAGTAGCGTAGGACCAGGCGGGAACGTGTATTCTGCCGAACTTGGGTTCATCCACCACGTTGACGAAAGGAAGGTGAAGAGCCATTTCATTGACATCAACCTTCTTGGTTGTGCGGCCTTTTCAAATGGCCAATTCCAAAGAGCATCGGAGTACTTCCAAGAGGCGGCTAGAGAAAGGGATCACTCGAGCATCGTCCACTACAACATGGCGGTCACGCTGATGAAGCTAGGCAAGCAGCGAGAAGCCGTGAGCTACCTGAGGGGTATTCAGAGAGAAGGGAACAAGAGCCTAGAGGTTAGATGTGCGCTGATGGTGGCGCTGTCCGCCGTTGATCCGGTGGCGGCGTATGAGTTGGCACGGGAACTCGTGGGAGTTCGTACTCCCAGAGCCTATGGGCAAATTGGAGAGCCGTGGCTTGACGAGAGCAAACTGGAGCGAGGAATGGGCACATATTCATGTGAACTTGCCGCAGTAGTCTGTTTTAGAGCTGGTGATTATGAACTGGCGAGAGGGTTGCTATCACGCGTTCAGCGCTTGGGAAGTTTGACCTAAGCGCTGCATAATTGTGCCCTTGCCTTGCGGACTTGAGTGGCCCTACATGAACCCATTGAAGAAACCGAAGGCCGCAACGTAGCCGCTTGGTCTCCAGTCAATAGGCTCGTGACCAGTGAGTAGTTCGAAGAGGATTATACCAAAGGAATAGACATCTGGAGCTTTTCCTATGCCAGATCCAGTCCATTGCTCGGGTGACATGTAGGCGCAAGTACCCATCGCATTCCGATCAGGGACCAATAAGTTCCGGCTGGTTAAGAAGGCTTGGCTACGGAGGAAATCACCTATCCCGAAATCAGTAATCTTCACCGTTCCGCTCGAACCGACCAAAATGTTCTCGGGTTTCAAATCCAAGTGAGCGATCAGCATGAAGTTATGCAGATAAATCATGCCATGGCATATTCTGAGTGCGATCTCGATAACACGCCTCTCGTCCAGCTTTCCCACGATAAGCCTTAGACTGCTTCCATCCACATATTCCATCAGCAGGCCCGGTCGACCTTCGAATTCGCGTGCGAAGTACGCCTGAACGATTTTGTCAGAGCCCTTAACATTCAGCGTAACCGCGCATTCTCGAAGTAAACCCTGCATGCGCGCTTGACTTGTAAGAAACTCATCCTTCAGAGTTTTGAGCGCAAAATGGCGATCCAGTGACTCGTCAAAAACAACGAACACAATGCCCATACCACCCGACATGGAGCGTATTATTCTAAAGCGCCCCTCGATTTCATACCCGGGTCGCCATTCATTCAAGGAGTTCAGAACCTCCTGGCTGGTCGCAGTTTCTTGCAGCGGTATGGTCTACGTTTTCGTTAGAATTCATAATAGTCGCATTTGATACACGCGTAAGCCGTTTCGGGTATCTTGCCCTTCTCAGCTGTCTTTTTGGGCGTATAGAACAGTCGCATCAGCCTATCATGGCACTTGGGGCAATATCTGACTTCACTCGGCACAACCACAACATCGAATGGTGGTTTCTTGGTCACCGCTTGCCCAGCGCTACTGGAGAGAAGTGCGCCACATTTTGTGCAGTACTTGTTGTTGGAAGGATTTCGTTGAGCGCATTTGGGACACGACATGGCGGCACCAGTCTTCTCCGACAAGATATTCCTAGCGATTTTATCTACCTTCTCTATGTGACCTCTGGTTATCCAGACTAGGATAGGATAACTCCGGTCGTCATAAGGCCACGTTTCTGTTGCCGGAAATCTTACTGCTGAGTTGGACAATCCGAATTCCTTGCATAGAATGTCTGCAATGATGTCCAGGTCGAGCCGAATGCTGCCACTTCTAACCAAGTTCTTCCGACACAACGTTTCAACTTGTTGAGTTTTTTCGACTTCTTCTTGCGGTTCTGGTTATTGCGAGTGCTCTGCCGATCCAATCGGCCGTAATTCGAACCGTCATTGGAGGCGTATTCTCTTTGTGTGTGGTCAGCTGGAGCCAAAGCTTCTATAAGGGTCAGTTAGTCCTCACTGATCAACGATTTCGGTAGACCCCTAGAAGAGACAAGAACATACTAGAACCACTCCACATGGTTGTTGATGTCCATTTGTTTCGCGCGCAATTGGATGCAGAGATCAAGAATGAGGTAATT
>Ga0315280_10004734_pt1 | contig 19829 bp, 19 predicted proteins | sample YL17G06_40_MG_FD_203697 | JGI IMG/M metagenome (GOLD analysis project Ga0315280, IMG submission 203697) | Sediment microbial communities from Yellowstone Lake, YNP, Wyoming, USA - YL17G06_40 | ecosystem: Environmental > Aquatic > Freshwater > Lake > Sediment | place: USA: Wyoming | collected... | reverse complement strand
TACGCTCTTCTTCCGCATCGCCTGCACTTGATATGAACTGGCTTTCCGGCGCGCTTGCCGAAGGAGGGCGTTCCCTTTCCCAAAAGTTGTCACCTTGGCGGCGGCGAAATGAGAACAACGTTGTCGCCGCGGACGATTATCATGCCCAGCTTTCTCACGTTGTCAGATGTCGTGTTGTCTTCTGTCTCTTCCAGAACCAAGTTCAGGTGTTGGTCGAATCCCTTCAGTCTGCCGCGTAGACTCTTTCCGCCCTTCAGTCGTACGAGCACGATTTTTCCGAGGTTCTGCTCAAGGATTTCAGTTGTCATTTCGCTCATTTCTGAACCCTCAAACCTATACTTTCACGCCTTTTATATTAAACTTACACATTTAAACCTATCTAGCAGAGGGACACTATGCCAGAAAAGTACAGGAGATACTTTCTGAGAGAAAGAGAAGCAAAAGCACTCATTAGAGAGGCTTCGGAAAGACTTGGGCTTGACTTGGAAAGATTTTTCAAGCGCAAGGTTGATCTTGAGGTCGTTGAAACCGATTTTGCAGAAATCTTCCTGTTGAACGGTGAACCGTTCTTAGCTAAGAAGGAAGAGAGCATTTATCCAACCCTAGTTTTCAATGGATATTTCGCTATAGCCCCCAAGGTTGTTGTTGACATGGGAGCAGTTCCCTACGTGTGCAAAGGAGCGAACGTAATGGCGCCCGGCATCAGAAGATATGAAGGGGAGTTTAAGAAGGGAGCTTTTGTCTTCGTCGTAGATGAAAAACACGGCAAGGCACTTGGAGTCGGGGAGGTTCTGTACGATTATGAAGAGGCAAGGAAAGTTAAACAGGGCGTTGTCATCAAGAACGTTCATTTCGTGGGCGACAAAACATGGAATTTCATCAAGGAATTCATGATTAAGAGTCAATGAAACGAAGAAAGCGGTTGAAGAGACAACGACGCGCCAGCACTTGCAGATGTCCACTGCTCCGAGGTACACGCTTCCCCACATCATTAAACGCCGTGGACGAGAGCCTATTAGCCAAAGCTTCGGAAGGAGACAATTGGCATGCCGAAAGCGAAGAGCGTAGCGAAAAGACCGAAAGTGTACACAAAATCAAGGTTCTGCACGATGTAACTTTGGGGCAACCAAATCCGCATCATGAACCCATATGTAGAATTAAGAAAAACTTAAACTCTAGAAGAGTGAATAAATGGTGTCAGAGAGGAGAAGTTTGCCCGGTCTAGGCAGTATAATCCGCAAATCCAAGAAGGAAGAAAAGGAGATTGAGGTTAAAGGCGCCTCTGGCAAAACCTATCTGAAAGCCATGCCTCTCCGCGACTTGGCTGAGTTGGACGGCGTCAAGAACGAAGTGAACTCTGGGAACATCTTGATTCTCAGGATTACTCCTCTGGCAAACAAGAGCCTTGATGACGTTAAACGCGCAGTAAACGAGCTCTGCGAGTTCGCCGACTCGGTTGGCGGAGACATTGCAAGACTTGGCGAGGAAAGGGTGGTTATCTGTCCTCCAGGCGTGAAGATTTGGCGGGAAAAAACGCCAGTTTCAAACGAGCCTATACCTACAGCAGCCTGAAAGTCTCCATCACTGACGGCGCAAATGCATGAAGCTCACATCTTCTCTGAAGGAAGTTTGCCATGCCGAGGCATTTTGCCCTTTCGCCGTGGCACACGATGACTCTTTCAGGCTTCGGCTGAAGGTGAGTCAAGTAGTTGATTAGCTGTCGCCTGTCCGAATGGCCTGAGAAACCTTCAATTGATTCCACATGCAGCCTGACTTTCGCAACGTCAAGTTTGCCGTCACTGCTCATCATCGTGACTTCGTTGAGGCCCTTCTGCACTCTCCTTCCCAGGGTACCTTCAATCTGATAACTCACGAAGATCATAGTGTTTTTTTCGTCCTCTGCTAAGCTCTTGAAATACTCTATTACAGGCCCGCCTTCAAGCATTCCAGAAGTGGCCATGATGATGCATGGTTCACCGTCTATCACTTCTTGCCTGACGCTTGGATGCTCCACAACTGTGAAGTAGTCTGACTGGAAGGGATTGATCTCCTCGTGAAGTATGCTGTGGCGCACCTCTCTGCCCAAGTACTCAGGATAAGCAGTATGTATAGCTGTTGCCTCCGAAATCATACCCTCGATGAACACAGGCGCTTCCTTCATCAACCCTCTCCGCATGTAGCCGTCGAGAATAAGCATTATCTCTTGGGCCCTGCCGACTGCTGGCACAGGAATCAAGACCTTTCCTTTGCGCTCAAGGGTTTCGTTCACAATCGCTGTCAAGCGTTCTTCAGCCTCAACCCGTGAAGGCATGATGTCGTCTGGGCCGCCATAGGTGCATTCTGTTATGATCGTTTCCACTCTGGGAAACTCAGCTGTCGCCGCTTCCAGCAACATCGTTCGCGCATACTTGTAGTCGCCAGTGTACACGATGTTGTGCAGGCCTTCGCCTATGTGCAGGTGTGCCATCGAAGAGCCCAAAATGTGACCCGCATTATGCAATGTTAGACGAATGTCTGGAGCTATGTCCGTCACAACGCCGTGTCGCAATGGTATTGTGTGGAGAACACATTCACGAACGTCCTTCTGATCATAGTGCGGCGTTACGCCTTGCTTGCTGGCAACATCCAAGTAATCCAGCTGAAGCAAAGTCATCATGTTCGAAGTGGGCGCAGAACAGTAGACTGGACCGTCATAACCGTACTTGAAAAGGAAAGGCAAAAGACCGCAGTGGTCAAGATGGGCATGGCTTATGATGACCGCATCCAAAGATTCAAGCTCGAACGCAGGATTGTCGAGTCTTGGAAAAGCCTCGAAAGGTCTAGAAGAGCCTGGGTTGATGCCGCAATCCAACAGCACGTTGCTTTCTCTGGTTTGAAGGAGGAAGGCTGACCTTCCGACCTCTTGGCATGCGCCCAAGGTGGTGAGCCGTACGTCTCCGACGTCGAAGGTCTTAGGTCTGAAAATCCTTTCGCCTATGGCGCGGAGTATCCTCTCTCTATCCTTGCTCTCAGAATGAAGGTAATGCCGCATGTGAGTTACTATCTTGGAACGCAATGGAGGGCTTCTCAATACGCGTGGGCGCCACTTGGTCTGTCTTATGATCTCCTGCAAAACTGTGCCGTTTTTTCCAATAACCAATCCTGGTTTCTTGGCGTCAACAATTATTTCTCCGAGGCTTGGATCAAAATTTATTTCCGTCACTTCAGCTTCAGGCGAGATTATCTCACGCGCTATTCTTTCTGCGTCGTTTTCCGGAAGTCTCACTGACGGATCTGAGCGTATGACGATTCTCTTCCTGATTACGTTGACGATGTCGGCGACCAAGTTACTTTGTGAAACCAGGATCTCCGGTTTCTTGGTGTAGACTGCAAGGGTCGAGCCTTCATACTCGATCCTAGTCACTTCAGCCTCTTTCGGCACATGACCTAGAATGTACTGGCTAATCTCTATCTTATCCCTGTCAGAGTTCGGTGGCACGACTTAAACTTCCTTAATCTGCAAGAAGCTGTTTCTTCTCCTTTTCAGTTAACTCCCGATAACCCTTGTTGTCTATCACTGCAACGTTGTAACTGTCGCCACTTGCTGAATCCCGCTTCATAGCAGCATTTACGGCTTTGACAACTACTGGCAGGAGCTCCTTGACGAGCATGTCCTCTTTGTACTTGTCTTCGAGAATGCCGTAGACTATAGGCGAGCCAGAACCAGTGGAGACTGACTTTTCCTCTGTGAGACTGCCGAATGGGTCCAAGTTGAACACGTGCGGTCCGGTGTCGTCGACGCCGCCTACCAAGACTTGCGTCATCAACGGCACGTATCGAGCGGAGAACAGCAGGTTTGCAATCAATCGCGCGGCTGAACTCACAGGCAGAGGGCGACCGAGGTTTATCTTGTAAAGCTGTGCGTTAACCGTCAATATGTCAACGGTTCTCTGAGCATCGGCAAGTGTTCCAGCGATAGTCATGGCCAAGTGGTCGTCAATCTTGTACACTTTCTTGCCGTACTTGTGGGCCACATAGAATCCCATAGTCACACGGGTATCTGAAGCCAGTATCACGCCGTCTTTACATACAACACCTAATGTAGTGGTGCCTTTCAACACTAATCGGTTTACTGCATCATTCTCTGTCATTTCGTATTTCTCCCAAAACCTAAACGCGTTACGGAATTACTTCGCGAGGAAGTAGCATCATGTAATCATGACCATGAGATTTATTAATATTACGGTTCAGGAGAGAAGAAAGATGACGCAACAGCCACTGAACACTGACCACTGGGTTTAAAAAGTCCTAAATATACGTGAACTATGAAGTTAGACAAAAGTACGGGCTTGGACATTGGTTAACTTGCTTTTGAAACATCACCGCATGCAACTTCCAAGAGAAGTGATAGTTGGAAACGGAATCATTGAACGCGTCGCGGAAATCCTACGCAGATTAGGATTCTCCGAATCCGCGCTCATCATCGCAGGCTCAAAAACCTACTCAATCGCAGGAAAAACCGTAAAGGACTTCCTCGAGAAGGAAGGAATGGAAGTCAACACCTTCCTCGTAGAAACCGCCACGGTTAAAGATGTTGAAGCAGTTGAAGAGAGAATAGAAGCATTGAAACCACAGATTGTTCTCGGCGTGGGCGGCGGCACAAAAATAGACGTTGCTAAATGCAGTTCAGCTCGTCAAGAGGTCCCCTTTGTGAGCGTACCGACAACGGCATCTCACGACGGGATTGCAAGCCCCCTATCCTCTGTCAAGGGCTTTGAAAAGCCATATTCAGTCATGGCTCAAGCACCATTAGCCATTATTGCGGACACTAACATCATAATGCAGGCACCTTGGGAATTTGCGAGAAGCGGCTGCGGGGACATAATCGCGAAGTTTACGGCTGTAAAGGACTGGAAACTGGCGCACGAAGAAAAGAACGAATACTACGGCGGATATGCTGCAAGCTTGGCTTTGATGAGTGCCAAGCTCGTAACACAAAATGCCGAGATCATCAAACCTAATAATGAAGAGGGCCTACGAGTGCTCCTAGAAGCCCTGATAAGCTGCGGCGTGTCCATGAGCATCGCGGGAAGCAGTCGCCCATGCAGCGGGTCAGAACATATGTTCAGTCACGCACTTGACATAATCAGACCGAATCACGCCATGCATGGTCATCAATGCGGCGTCGGAGCAATATTGATGGCTTGTCTGCAGAGAGCGAATTGGCGAGGCATAAGAGATACGCTGAAGAAACTAGGCGCTCCCACAAATGCACGTGAACTTGGCGCAGAGAAGGATGAAATAGTGAAGGCGCTGATGATGGCTGCAACTATAAGACCAGATAGATACACCATTTTGAGCAGGCAAAGTCTCACTGTTGAGGCTTGCGAGAAGCTGGCAAAGACAACAGAAGTCATCTAGAAATGGCAATCTTTTGTCTTAGACTATGGATAGAAACTGGCGCAAAGGCCTGATGGGGCACAGAAAAGCTTCGTTTTCTGAGTAAAGCAACAGAGCTTATTGGGCTGAGGTTTTCTTTTCGGTTTCTGCCTTGGGTTCGACCTTAAACGTTTCGGTGAACTTGACGCTGGTTATCTGCGGGAAGAACTTCTGTACATCCACTACTATGCCTCTTTTGGCCACCTGTATCCCTTCCAAGTAGAAAGCTTCTTCAGGCATTTCCACGCTGACAGTTTTTGGCTTGATGGCCAACTCGAACTTCGCCTGTTCCACAGCAGGTATTCTGCGATGAATAAGTGCTACGACTCGTTCTTCCGCTGCCTCAAGTTTCTTCTGAACAGTGACATCGTAAATAAGCGTCTTTCCTGCCAACGGCGGATTGAAATCTAGGAGAACACGGCCTGCACCTATGGCTCGCACCGTGGCCATTTTCCCGCCATATTCAATGCGCAGTCCAATGCTAGGCGTTATTTCTTTGGCAAGCAACTGCCTCAGGGGGGCACGCTTGACTTTTTCAGGGTCGCGGTCGCCGAAGGCTTTTGAGGGAGGTATCTCGGCTGAAGTGGGCTTGCCTATTTCCATCGTGGCTAGGCTTTCATCTAACGCTTTAAGAACCCAGCCTTCACCTATCACGACAAGTTTGGGTTCGTAGATGTCGCCTTCCTTGTACAGGTGTTCTTTCTTGGCGACTTCCTCGTTTGTGGTGTCGAAGATTTCTCCTGTTTCCTTCACTTTTGCGACGTAATCTATTATTATGAAGTCTCCCTTTTGTAAGGCCATGGAGCAACACCCTCTAGAGGTGTTGGCAGAATAAGTTTTGAACTTCAATTAAAGCTTTCGCACCCAGAATCTTTCATTAGTCTTACGATCGCTGACGCTCTAGAAGCGAAACTGGATTGATGTTTCAGCTTACCTTTCCTTGACGAACAACAGCATCACGATTGACAGGAGGGTTAAGCCCAGCGAGAAGCAGAAAGGTGCAAATAGGCTTACGTTGACCCAAAGCACACCGGCTATGAAAGAAGAGGGCAACGCCAAGATTCCAATCACCATTTGAAACGCTCCCAAACCGCTGGCTCTGTACTCGGCTGGAGCAAGTTCTGACACGAGGGTTTTCTGCACTGGCTCTAGGGCTCCTTTATGCAAACCGTACAGAACAAACGTCAGGATGATTGCAAAGTAGCTTTCCACAAACACGAAGCTTAAGCATACTAAGCCCCAGAAAAAGTAGGACAATATGAGAACAGATTTTCGGCCGATTTTGTCTGCAAGCCTCCCAAACGGCCAAGAGAAGATTGAAGCAACAGCGGTGAATATCAAGTATAGGACAGGCACAAACTCTGTCTGGAACCCAAACTGTTTCGCGTATATCAGCAAGAAGGAATAGCTGAAAGAGCCCAAGGCGAACACGGCGCTTAAGAAGAGAAGCAGCCTGAAGTTGGTGCCCAAGTCTTTCAAGGAAAGCCCCTTGTAGAGCCTATTACCCGACGACCTTGCCTCTCTGATCATGAAAAGAACCAGCAGTGCACTGACTACTGATGGGACTGCAGCTATCAGGAACAGGTTTTTGTAGCCTAAAAGTCCGAAAAACAGAATGCAGACTATGATGCCGCACACGGCGCCAAGATTGTCCATTGCTCGGAGCAGCCCGAAATTTCTGCCCCTGTTCTCGTCTGTGGAAACGTCTGCGATGATGGCGTCTCTTGGTGCCCCTCTCATCTTGCCTGCTCTGTCTAGAATTCTGAAGGGAATTAGATGCTGCCATGCTGTGGACAACGCATAGCCAATTCTTGATGACGATCCGAAGAGGTAGCCTGTCCAAACGAAGACTTTCCTTTTCTTTGTCCTGTCCGAAATGTAGCCTGACGCGGCCTGTGACAGTGAAACGATAGCGTCGCCTAAGCCGTCGATGAAACCTAGAATAGCCATATCAGCTTGCAAAACGGTCGTCACAAACAGTGGCCAGATAGGATAGATCATGTCCGAACCGAAATCGTTCAGAAATGACGCCAACGCAAAAGTTCTAACTGCCTTTGTCTTTTCTCTTTCGCTCATAGCGATAACGTTTCGAGAATGATTGATATAAAGATATGCGGACTGTTGCTGATGGATATGGGCTCTGTCTCTAAATTACCGTTTTATGGAAATGATTTAGGATTAAAAGTAGAAGAAGGCGCATCGACCCAGTCGAAGTAAACACCTTTCTGACGATCCAAGCGGATTTAGAGACAGAACCATGGATATGAAAGAGTTTATAAAAAGGCGCTGTTAGAACAAGTAAAAACAAAGGTGAAAGAAGGCTGTGGATGGGCAAGGATTCCTTGACCGTTTGAATTCGTCAACCATCTTCGGCGTCACGTGGTCGCAGATTCTGTCTATGGCCATCATTGCCTTGGCAGCATTCATTCTCGAAAGAATGATAACCAGGTACCTCAGAAGGTTCGCGAAACGAGCAAAGCTGGAACCGAACGTCATGAACAGCTTGGTCTTGACCCTCCGCATCCTTATCCTAATCGGTGCCGTGGCATCAATCGTCAGGGTTGGAGGATTGACGACAGAATGGTTCGTAGCCTTCTCCGCTCTTGGAGGCGCTGCGGTCGGTTTCGCATCGCAGCAAACTATTGGCAACTTTATAGCAGGGCTGTATCTGCTCGCGACGCGGCCACTCAGGGCAGGGGACTATGTTCGTGTGGGAACTGTTGAAGGGATTGTGCAGGAAATAACGATCAACTACACGAAAATTCTGACGTTGGGAAACAATGTTGTTTCGCTCACCAATCTGCAGATTCTGCAAAGAGACATCACCAACTACTTGTACGAGGATGAGCACACGCGTAGCCTGTATTGTTACAGCTTTGAGATAGGCTTTGACCACAGTGTTCCAACCGAGAAAATTGCGGAGATTTTCAACGAGGTTTTCAAGCGGCGCCGCCACGTGTTTCCGAAGGAGCCCAGTTACATGCTGGTCAGGTCCAACGCATTTGACAGAGTTTACATGGTTTGTCTCTACGTGAAGAACCCCGAAGACATATTTGTTTTGAGACCACAAATCGCTGAAGAAGTATTCAGTCTCTGGGATTCTGAAAGGACAAAGGGAAAAACATAAGGCGTCTCGACTTCTTCTTACCTGAAGGCAACAATGTGGTTCTGAATGCAAATCAGCAAGTAACTCGTTGCAAAGTTTCTGACAATGTTAGAAGCCTTATTACTCACTCGTCACGGTTCAAGTATGTGCGGGCGATCCTTGTTGCCCATGAAAACTGCACGCATTCTCTCCCTTACTGTGGCTAGACGCCTAGCCGCTATGCGTCAGCGTCTGGCAGGCCAACGGTCAACAGCGGATTCTGAAGGCACCATGGACGCGATGCACGATCTACGTTATCTATAAGTGGATCCGATGAGAGTAGTAGTGCCTACCCATATCCCTGTGCTGTGGAGCAGGCTCGGACGGTTTGACCTGTTGGATATTGATAGGCTGTTGTGAGAAGAGCGGCAGCTTTTCGAAGATTGGGCACAGGCAACTTCAATTGTGCTGACCGAAGATTCTCACCTTCAGCGCCCTGCGGTTAAACTTTGTTAACCAAAAATACAGATTTCTAACATAGCTCGTGATAAAGATCCGACACACACGCGCATTTCAGACAATTCAAGAAAGGAATTTGAGAAGTTCGACACTATAATATTGTCCTATCAACACGGCTGCGCAACCCTCGTCCATCAATTCTCATAGCCGCATTGAGCAAATCGAGAACAAACGCGAACCAATGCTTGCATGTTGGAGATGACCCGATTGTAGACATCAAAGGAGCACAGAGAGCATCCGAGACGAGTTTGGCGCATGGAAAAATTCCAAGCAAAAGGAATTGGGAGAAAGGTGGTTCTTGCTGATAAATTCGCGGTATTCCAGCCTGTAGGTGTTTGCGCCCAACTAGGTTCAGGTCCAATAATGGGGCTGGGAGGATTTGAACCCCCGTCACGAGCGCCCGAGGCTCATAGCCTAGACCAAGCTAGCCGACAGCCCCATGCGAATGCCTATTGAACTGAAGCCACAAAAATAAGTGTTCCCTAACACCTTTAAACTCTTACTTTCAAATAGTACGCTTACGTCTGCAGGAAGGTGAGGTGGGCTTGTCTGTTCCGCACCGCGTTCGAGGGGTCAAAGTTCTCAAGGCAGTTTCGTCACCTCTGCGCCTGCAAATTCTGAACCTGCTTTTCGACAAGGGTCCTCTCTCCTACACTGAGTTGATGAGTTCGCTCAAAATGAACCCCAGCAGAGATGCTGGGAGATTTGCGTATCACCTGAAATTCCTTCTCAAGGCAGACCTACTCGAGGCTGACGTGGAAGCAAGAAAATATCTCCTGACTGAGCTCGGCAAGATGGTTATAGACGTTGCCGACCGGATCGAGAAGAAAGCCCTCAAGCCCAAAGGAATGCTTGTCCGCACTTCTAGGCTTGCGTTGGAAGAGTTCGACGCAAACAAGATTGCGAACTCTCTTATCAGGGAAGCCAAGATGCCCGCGGAACTGGCTCAAAAAGTGGCCAAAGAAACGGAAAAACGGTTGCTCAAGTCGAGAACAAAGTACTTGACGGCGCCGCTAGTCAGAGAAGTGGTGAACGCGATTCTGATCGAGAAAGGATTAGAAGAGTACCGCCACAAGCTGACCCGGCTAGGGCTTCCAGTCCATGAAGTCGCATCACTTGTAGAAGCCAAAAGCAAAGCTTCACAGGGGTCATCCTCGGTACACAAGGCAGCTGGAGAAACGGTCCTCGAAGAATACGCTCTTCTAAAAGTCTTTCCAAGAGACATAGCCGACGCACACCTGTCTGGCTTAATACACGTCCACAGTCTAGGTTCTTGGATTCTTGAACCGAGCGAGGTGATGCATGATTTGCGATTCTTCTTCCAGAACGGCTTAAACCTGGAGAAACCGAACGCTGCTCAGCCCGGCTACCCCGCGCCTGAAAACTTCGACTCTGCACTGGCTTTGGTGTTCAACATTCTTCTACACTCCATTAAAGAAGTAGACAAAATGCAGACAGTCGATTACTTCAATGTCTTCTTAGCTCCTTTCGTGAAGGACGTTGAGCCTTCGAGGGTCAGGGAGGCTTTGCGCATTTTTGTACTGAACGTGAGCCAACACGTCCCAACGTCTTTAGGGTTGGAGCTTACTATTCCAGGTTTCGTCGGAGGGAAGCCAGCACTTGGACCCTTTGGAAAACCCGCTGGCAAGTACAGTGGTTTTGCTGAAGAAAGCCAACTCTTGGCGTCACTTGTCCTTGACGTATTCAGCGACGAGAATGTTCACAAGCCATTGTCAAACCCACAAATCATTTTGAAAATCCGCCCCGAAACGTTTACTGATGAAAGAGCGAAGGCGCTTTTCTTGAAAGCACATCATATGGCTTCACAAAAGGGAAGCCTCTATTTTGCCGATGTCTTGGCGAAGAATGAGGAGTGCTCGGTATTCTCGGGTCTCGGGTGCAAACTTGCCACAGATTTAGACGGCGACTGGGAGATTGACACGCTGCGCACGGGTTGCCTCGGACAAGTAACCGTTAACCTTCCGCGAATTGCGTACGAGTCTGAGAAGGACAAGACCAAGTTTTCTGAACTCTTCAGAGAAAGACTCGAGATGGCAGCCCGTGCATTGGAAATTAAGTACAGAACGCTCAAACAGCACGGCGAGGGCCTGCTTCCCTTTCTGATGCAAAGCGCGGGTAACGACCAATATTTCAGGCTTGAAAACTGCACAGCCACAATCAACCTAGCGGGATTGAGGGAAGCGGCAGAATGGTTCACAGGAAAGAGCATCAATGATGAGAAGACTTTGCAATTTATCGAGGAGACTGCACAGACCATTCAGGCTTTCATACGCAAAACTGGCAGAAGGCACGGAAAGCGGCTGCAGCCGGCGACTGTGCCAGATACCGAGGCATCCGAAAGGCTGGCGCAGCTAGACATCGAGAGATACGGCATTGGGAAGGTTCGGTTTTCAGGAACAAGAGACAAACCATTCTACTCAACTGCGTCCAGCCTAGCGCTTAAGGACGGTAAGGTCCAGTCAGAGTCTCTAGCCGTAGAGCGAAAACTAGGCGGATTCCACACAGGCGGAGGCTTAGCGATTGTTGAGCTTGGAGAGTCAGAGTACACGGTTGATGAGCTGATGGGATTGACTCAGCAGATTCTTGAGGATTCCAGTGCCAAGCTCTTCACGTACAACCGCAGGCTAACCTATTGCATTGACTGCAAGAAAAGCTGGTTTGGCTTGTTGCATAAGTGTCCTTCATGCGGCGCCATAGGCACGCTGATCGTCTTCGACAGGTTCGCGAACGTTTAGACTTTGAACAGGAAACGATAGGTTATTTCACTGCGCCCAAGATGAGGGCCAAGAGCGCCATTCTAACCACTATGCCGTTCCAGACCTGCTGGAAATATCGTGCATATGGCGTGTTATCAACTTCAGCGGCTATCTCGTCGACCCGCGGTAACGGATGAAGAATTATCAGGTCTTTCTTGGCCTCCTTCAGCGCTTCCAAGTCTATCTTGTATGAGCCCTTGACTTTGGCGTACTCGGCTGCATCGGGGAAACGTTCCTTCTGTATCCTCGTGACGTACAGAACGTCCACGAGGGGAACAATCTTTTCAAGGCTTGTCCTTTCACTGACTTCAATCTTCTCCGTTATTGTTTGCAAGACCTCGCGGCGCATCTTGAGAGTTTCAGGCGAAACCAGGTACAGTTCGATATCGTACAAAGAAAGCGCATAGGCTAGGGAGTGAACCGTTCTTCCGTATCTCAGGTCGCCCACGAGCGCTATTTTCAAGCCGTCAATCTTGCCTTTCTCCTTCTTTATCGTATACAAGTCCAAAAGCGCCTGGGTGGGATGTTCCTCAGCGCCACTTCCTCCGTTGATAATTGGCACTTTTGAAAATTCAGCTGCAAGCCGAGCTGCGCCTTCAAGCGGGTGTCTTAGGGCTATTACGTCAGCATAACTCTCCACGACACGCACAGTATCAGCGAGGTTCTCGCCTTTTTTGACTGAGGCAATTTCTGCTTCAGCGAATCCTATCGCGGACCCGCCTAGTTTGTGCATGGCTGATTCAAAACTTAAACGTGTGCGGGTGCTTGCTTCGAAAAACAGGGTTGCAAGGATCTTTCCCCTGAGCATGTTTGAGCCTTTCGCGGCTAGGGGCTCCATGTTTTTTGCGGTTTTGAAAACATAGTTGATTTCGTCGCGGGAGAAGTCTTTGATTGAGATTATGTCTCTGCCTTCAAATTCCAAACTCCCACCCACAACAACTCTACGCAACTACTAAATAACTTTTTATTGGTCGTCGAAGAGTCGCCGAGACATGTGAAGGTTAAAGTCTTTTATTTGTGTTCTGGGTATAAGGCTCTTCTTAGAGGGGATTCGGTATGAGTGAAACGGAGTTACGTGTTTCTAAGATTAAGGATGGCACAGTGATTGACCACATTACTGCTGGTCATGCCCTAGACGTTGTCAAGATTTTGGGAATAACTGGAAAGGAGAAGGGTCCTATCACACTTGCGATCAACGTGCCAAGTAAGCGTCTTAGGACAAAGGACATTGTTAAGATTGAGGGCAGGGAGCTGAATCCGCAGGAAGTCCACAAGATTGCTTTGTTGGCTCCGCATGCAAGTATCAACATCATCCGCGATTATAAAGTTGTGAAAAAACAGGATGTCAAGTTGCCGAAGGTTATCGAGGACATCATCAAGTGTGTCAATCCGGCTTGTATAAGTAACAGTGATGAGCCTGTCAAGGCAAGGTTTTACGTTGATTCTGAGGACCCGTTGCTGTTGAAATGCCATTATTGTGGTTATATTATGGAGAAGAAGGATGTGCTTCAGCGGTTTTAGGGTTGTTAGCGGTTGTTCGGAATCTGAGAGAATGCTTATATAGTAAGATAGAATAGTAAGATAGACGATATCTTTAATAGTAAGACAGAAGATATATTTACTGTGCATATGCCTCAAACTGGACATATCCGTACATGTGTAGAACGCAAATACAGCGGTGAAAAAACATGCTGGAAATAATCGTACCCGCACTCTGGGGCTTCTTCGCAATCTACACAGCTTGGTATTGCACTTCAGCAAAGCACTATGCCCCAATAACCTCAAGCGAGGCGAAGATGCTTTGGGTTCTTCACAGGAATGACGTTCGGTGCAATGCTAAGAGATGGCGAAAAGTGAAACGCATGGGAAAAATAGTCGGTTTTGAATGTGAGTGCGGGCATAAGCACATACAGAGACGACCAATAGTGTCAAGTGCTCCGGCGCTTCAGACCGATTTCGAGAAACCAATGCTTGCCAAGCTAGGCAACTCTAGAAAAGCATCGTTCGAACGAGACTAACGCATACATTCACGCTGTGCTCGGCTAGCGAAGTCCACCAATGTCTTTGCTTGACTGTCTCTCTTCTCGCTCTTCACTTCTCCAAGACAACCACGACTATCGCTAAGAGCGCCATGCTTGCAATGCCTCCTGCAGCCACAAGTCCCCCGAAGACAAAAGACAGAAAGAAAAGCACGTTCACCCAGGATTTCGTAACCGTCTGTTTTTCCACCTTCTCTTTGCCTATTGGTTCGAGAACCTTGAAATAAGCAATCAAGATCATTATGGTAAACGCGACCGGAAAAATCCACAGGGCGAGACCAAACTGTGACGGTTGCGAATCCGGCGAGACAAACTGCAGCTCTCGTAGGCCATACTTGGCAAAAGTCTCATAAAGGGCAACGGCTTCGCAAAGCATGAATGCACTAAGAAAGCCTTTCAAAAGTTGACGAACCCAACGATCATCTGATCCATGCAATCAACGCTACAATACCAACATATGCGCGTGTAATTTTAAATCATGTGCAGTCTGGTGAAATCGTCAGCGGAGGCGATCTTGTTTGCAGAAAGCTTGCAGTGCAGCGATTTGAAAATTGACGATTAGACTGGTCTTGTTGCTTCTCCTATAAGCTGTTCGTAGGCTTGCTGGAAAAGATTTTCGAAACAGCCCTTTTCTACCAGTTCTCCCTTGCCTACGCCCGGGCATTCCGCAGTATACGAAAACCTGTATTTTCCATCTTTCATGGTTCTCAGCTGGAACGGATAGAACCTGCAGATTAACGGTCTTGACGCGTAGATAGTGCAGAAATGGTCTTTAAGAAAGAAGCATTTCCCTTCTTTTTTTGTCTTCTTAATCTCATAAACATAGGGTTCGTGCCCTTTAATCCGTACGGAAAATTCTTCGACAGGTTTGGAGGCGGCTTCCGAAATCCGTTCAGCCTCCTTTTTTAGCAGAAGGATGTGTCTGGTTCGTTTCTTCGTGTCGCCACAGCAGAGGGCACATTTTGTGCATTGGAAGCGAACGTTCTTGGGGTAGTCAAAGCTCAAGGTGATTTCCCAGCGCTTTCAAGTTTTCTCTGTTTCGAGTCTGTCCAGGGCTCTCTTGAAGTCTCGGTTCATCTTGCCTACGAACGCTTCCAGTGGAGCCAGCTCACGGCTCACGGTTTTGAGGGTTTCTTCTTCCATTCTGCCGTTTCTCACAAGCTCTTTCCCAGCCCTCTTTGCCGCTGCGATAACGTCCTGGACTGGCATACCTTTCTTTAACATGTACCACAAGGCGCTACTGTGAGGTCTCAAGAGCGCGCCAGCGTATTCCCAGCAAGCGTTCTTGCATATAGCTTGCATGTGCATGACCAAAGGATTGAAGTTATCCATCTCCCAGAAACCGCATGTAGAGACCAGCACCACCTTTGAATGTTTGTGTCCTTCTGGAACTGTGTGACGGCAATGTCCCTCTCGCAGTTCAACGTATGGCTCGATGAGCGGAATCAAGCGGTCAATCAGATTTTTCATTGGGCCTGGCATTCCGTCTACGTATACTGGAACAGCGAAAACTATGATGTCTGCCTGTCGCAGTTTCGGATAGATCGCGTTCATGTCATCTTTCCGTGGGCATTTTCCGGGTGTTTTGAGCCAGCAGTTCATTTCGCCTTGGCAAGGATTTATCTGGAGTCGTTTAATGTGTTGCAGCTCAACTTCGGTTCCTTCTTCTCTCATTCCTTCGATGAAAGGGTTAAGAATTAGTGCAGTGTTGCCTTTGTCCATGTTTGGACTGCCGTTGAAGACTAAAGCTTTCATCTTCCCTGTTCTCTTCCGCTTTCAGTCTGATGCTCCTCATAGTGAAGCTGGATCTTTTTGTTCTTTTCGTCAGCATAGACCAAAAATCAGGTCAGAATAGAGCTGAATTCACGCAATCATGAATGAGGCCACTGACCATGGCCCCTTAGCTAAGTGCTAGGTCAACTGGACTGTTTTGCACAATATGTCAGCTCTCCATGGTTTTTGGTTCAGTTATGAACACGTATGTAGCTCCGGCGGTCACTGCCATGGAACTCTCAGAGATTACTACGAGCACGCTTTCAAGCCACCTTAACGTGCTTGAAGAGGCAGGACTAGTTGTTCAAGAAAAGGTCAGGGGACGCTACCTCATCACTATGCCTGGCAGAGCCGCTTACAGAATGACCACGAAAGCCGGCGAGCACGTCCGTCAGGATGACGAAAGGCGTCACACGCACTGCCGTGGTTCCAATGGATCTGACGCAGAACAAGCTTAAGATAAGGTGGGACTATGTGGACAGATTATGAACTTGACAGTACGATTTCGCAAACCACTGGACCGTTCGTGTTATGGCAAGCAGAGAAAGGCTTGGTGGCGATTGGGGTGTCTGAGTATTGAATGCTGTTTTTCGGCAGGTTTGATGATTTTTCTGAGAGCTGTTGTAATAGAGATTGTGAGGATCAATAATGTTAAAACGTGCCAGTTTGGAAATTCTGGTATTATCTGTTGGCCAACCAATTTCGCTTGATGGCTACTTAATGCGTACGTGAAGTATATTGAAGTGTGCGTGTCATTATCTGCGACGAGAAAATCTGTTATTGGGTTTTCGTCTATGTATAATTGCCATCCGCTGTGTGAATAGCATGATACCAAAGTATTAGGTACCGTTATGTTGCAATAGCCAATTGTGCCCTCAAAGCCTGTTAGATTGAAAGTTAAGGCTTTTTCTTCTATGTTTAAAGCTATGTTTGAAATTGAAGCGTTGCTAAACGTTGTGACTGTGAATTGTTGGCCATCGGCATTTATTACGTGGGCCTGCAGACCCCAAAGGTTTGTTTCAACAACGTTCGTGTGCAAGTCTAACTTGTAATATGCTAATCCATTGGTCACGCAAAACTGTTCGTAAAGATCAAGAAGGATACCAGTGAACTTGTCCCATGTAAATTCTACGACTACGTCTTCTGTACTGTCTGGACTATTGCTTTGCTGGGAAATGTTAAACGTAACAGCCCTTCTAGGCACTTCAATACAATTATAAACTTTTTCAAACATGATGGGTGGGCCGTCAATTAAGAACGATTCCTGAATGTTTAGGTTTGAAGCGATAAGCACAAAGACAAGGTCGGTGTTGTTTGCGATGTCACCATGAAGTTCTTCAACGATTTCTGTTTGGTTTTTGAAGTGGACAATTGTTTTTAGTGTGACGTTTCTCTCAGAAACTTCTGTCACGTTGAATGTTTGCCAATCGGTTTCATTTGCAAGGAAAAATGGTTGAAACATTGATGGTGTAGCAGTTGGGTCGCTGCTGTTCAAGTTTAGAGTTATGTTGCCGTATTTCCACCAGTCGCCAACATTAACTCCAACCTTCCATTCCCTTTTAGGCCAAGCGTTCGTTCTTGTTAGCTGAATACGCAGTTCTGCATGATAATAGTTTGTTTCGTTTTGCACATCATCTATCCTATATGTGCCTTCAACCTTCATTCCTGTTATTTTGTCCCATCTGGATTCAAAGCGAGTGTAAGGTATGCCGCTAAAGTATTGGATAGTTAGCGACTCTAATAAAACAACATTTACGTCTCTAAAGTTCTCGCCATAATAACCCGTTGTCGTATAGTTGATTATCACGTGCTCAAAGGCTGGGTCCTCATAAACGCTTACGGCACTTAAGTTGGCGGCGATAGCGATAAAAATGTTTGGCGGATCGCTTTGACCGTTACGGACATCAATCCATCCACTTGTATTTGTCCACGCTCCGTCCGTCGCTTTAACTGATGTAACGAACATTACATTTGTGCCCAGAACTCCTTGAACTTCAATCCTACCCTCCACAATTTCTTGGGGACCCCACGCTTCAGGCCACCCTTTAGTGGGGTCACTAGTGTTTAAGAGAGAGGTTACTCCATATTCAAACCAGTCTCCAACTTTTACGCCTACAACCCTCTCAAATGATGGGGTTTCAAAAGAGTTAGATACGTGAGACATCGCCAAAAATAAAAACATCAATAAGACGTAGAATACTAGCATATTGCATTTAATCTTCAATACTGACCACTACAGACGATTTACGTAAATCATCTTTTATTAAAACTTATGAAACGATAATTTCGATTCAGAATATGAACCAAAAAATGTGATGCCAAATGCCAGACTCCGTATTTGGAACCGGCGACGCGCGCAGGCGAGTTAAATAATTGGTTTTGCAACTTGTTTTTCCCTGTTTTTTGACGGCTTCAGCGCAGGTTTCTCTTGGCGGTGCGCGATAGGCTGGGCTGCTTAGTCTTGTAGACTGTCCGCGGCCCTTTCAGGTTCATGGCGTACGCCGCTTCTCCCTCCAATCCATTCTGCTGCTTTCACGCAAAGTATGCTGCTGTATTGGAGTTCTGGCTTGCCCAAGAGGGCAGCGACTATGGTGACGGCGTAGACCACGCAGAAAACCAGGCACGCGTGCATGCAAGCGTTCTGGAGGCCCTGTTGAGGTTCTGGATTATGCCACGTGACGTCTGTGTGGGACCTTTTCCGCAGTAGCTTCTGGGATCCCGTAAGAAAAAGGTAGGGGAGTAGGAGCGGGTGAAAGTTGGGATCAGACAAGTTTTTGTCGGGTCAACCGTAATTTACGAGAGCATAAGTCGTATCAGGTGGTTCTGCACCAGCATCAGGTATAAGCTGATTTTCATCAAAGATCCAACTGAAAGCTCACTCTTCTCTTCATTAAAGACGCCACAAAATTTGGTAGTTAGCTTGCACGGTAATGTTTGCACACACACAGACGCCTACATATGCAAAATCGCCAAGACAGACGAGGAAATAAGTGCATTAATCAAACCATCTTCGAATGCATCTGCGACAACAACGGCTTGAAGTTCTTCAGAAAGTCCAAGTAACTGCTGGTTGAATTTTGACTGTCGATAGTGTTGTGGCGCCGCCGATAGGACTTGAACCTATGACCGACTGGTTAACAGCCAGCCGCTCTACCTAACTGAGCTACGGCGGCCCATGTCTAACGTTCACAAGGTTTCACTTTTGTAGTGATATTTAAGTTTAGTCATCTAAACCTTGATGTCAATCTGTGACTGCCTTGCTTTGAACTTGACAATCGAAACGAAAATCTTGTAGAATGGCTTCACAAAATTGGCCTTCCACTCTGCGGAGAAAGACAAGTCGATGAGCTCGTCAGCCCACCGAATGCCGTGCTCCAAACACTTTGTCAACAATTCTTGATGCAGTTTTGTCATCTGCGTTTCCTTGAACCATTTCTCATCTTTCAATCTGCCCATGGGAACAAAAAACAGCGGCACAATCAGGCTTCTAGCATCTTTCAGGTCGTCCATCAATTCTATAGTCTTGATGACGTCTTCTTCAGTTTCTTCAGGAGCTCCAACAATCAGCGTACCTGCAGGAATCAGCCAATTGTCATGCATCAGTCCCATGCCTGTCTTCACGACCTGCGGCCACTCTTCCGCTTTGAACGGGTTTGCTTTTGCAGGCATGATTTTCTTGGCAAGTTCAGGTGAACCTGTTTCTATTCCGATCTCAGCGCCCCACCACGACTGTTTTTGCCGTATGGTTTCAGCAACCTGTGCAAAGAGTTTGGGTTTTGCCGCCACGCCGGCCAGTGAACAGTGGCTCCAGGTCACGCCTTCGCATTTCTTCACCACCGCTTGATGGAGTTTTAGAAGTTTTTCATCGTTGGGGATGGTGTTGTTTGAACCGTAGAGCATCACGTCTTCAGCGTGAAGAATCGTTCCTGCATTGCCTCCAGCGATGTTCACGTCGATTTCGTGCAGTATCTTGTCAGTTGGATACCACCGCAAAGGTCTCAGCGTAACACTGCAGAAGCTGCAGCCTCGGCAACATCCGCGACCAATCTCTACAAGACCGTTCACGGAAGGATGCACAATGTTAGGTATCTCCTCAAGCTTCGGCGCGTCCTTAACGCTGACCTCGTAGTATTTGGGAAGTTGTTGGCCTCTGACTGCAGCTTGGAAGATTTTTCCAACGACTCTCTCTGCTTCGCCTGAAATGATGCAGTCTATCCC
>Ga0315280_10004733_pt1 | contig 19832 bp, 26 predicted proteins | sample YL17G06_40_MG_FD_203697 | JGI IMG/M metagenome (GOLD analysis project Ga0315280, IMG submission 203697) | Sediment microbial communities from Yellowstone Lake, YNP, Wyoming, USA - YL17G06_40 | ecosystem: Environmental > Aquatic > Freshwater > Lake > Sediment | place: USA: Wyoming | collected... | reverse complement strand
AAAACTCTAAAACAGGCCTTTTCAATTTAGGGTCTGTGTCCTCAAAGCGCAGAATGAACTTGCCCCTATACATTTGTGCGTACTCATAGCATAATATTATGGCTCTTGCCGAGCCCAAGTGCAGGACACAGTCTGGGTTTGGCGAAAAACGCGTAACAACCTGCGCATACTTATCTACGTTTGGTAAAGGCGGAAGACGCTTTTCCTCTTCAACTTTTTCCTTTACGAGGGCTTCAGGCCATTTCTCCTCAACAATGCATTGTTGTTCGCTTAATGGAAGATTGTTGACTTCCTCAACTATATCATTAACGAGAGCTGATAATTCCTTAACTTTAGTTCTAAACTCGGATTTTTCACCTAGAATTTTTCCAATGACAGGCCCTGCTTGCGCTTTACCATCATGCCTAACAGCATTTAGCAAGGCAATTTTCCGAATAATTTCCTTAAGCTCAGCATGTTCTTCAAGCGTCAATGACATAACACTCTTTTAGGCTTAGATTTTCCTTTCAATTAAGAATTTTGCGAAAGCGTTTAATTTTTCCTTCGCATCAGAAGCGGGTATAAGCTTTTCAGCTTCTATCCAGCTTTCTTCAACGATTTTTCTTGCAAATTTTTTTACATAGTCTATAGAACCATACTTTTCCATAATTGCTATTGCTTCGTCTATTATCATCTGGTCTGAAGTGTGCATGTTGAGAATTTCAATAAGTCTCCTTTTATCCCCAGAGTTTGCAACTTTTAATGTATGAATGACTATTAGGCTTCGCTTTCCCTCCGTTATGTCTTTCCCGCGTCCACCTTTCTTTTCTGCAAAATCTGCGCCCTTCAAATCAAGGACATCGTCTTGAATTTGGAAGGCAACTCCTATGCTTTCAGCGAAATGTCCAAGTTTTTTAACAAGTTCAACCTTTGCATCCGCCAGAACAGCAGCGATCTTTGCAGCCATCCTTGCCAATGTTCCAGTTTTATAAGCACACATTTGCAAATAGTCCTTTTCATCTATTTTATCAGCGTTTGCTAAGCCTCTATGCCATGCAATGTCCATTGCTTGACCGAAGCTTAGGCTAATCATCTCCTGCACATAAATCTCGTAGACTTTGCGAAGTTTTTCTGAAGAAACTTTTTCTCTGTTTTCTATTAGCGAAAGAAGCGGCAGATAATACATGGCGTTTCCAGCGTTTATGGCAATGTCTAATCCGTATATTTTGTAGGTGCATGGTTTTCCTCTTCGGAATTCGGATGCATCCTCTATGTCGTCTATCATTAACGTTCCATTATGGATTACTTCTGGGATTATGGCAAACTCAACGAAGTTCTCTGGATTTTTACCTAAAGCTTCGCAGATTAGCAAAAACAGGGCTGGGCGCCATCTTTTTCCGCCTCTGTCAAGAAACTCCCATATTGGCTCGGCGATTGTCTTGTTTAAGGCTTCTATGTTGTATGCGTAGCGTGGTGAATTAATCCTAAAAAGAACAGCCTTTTCAGAAAACATTCTGGGAACATACTTCTCAATAACATTATCTATTAAAGCAGCTTTTTTTTCCAGAAATTTCTCGATATCCAAATGGTTTAACTTCTCCCTCTTCGTGCATAGCCGTCTACATTGAACTTCCTCATCCTCAGCCATTCTGCAGTTTCACCCACTACAACAATGGGGGTTTCCTGCAATGTTTGGACAGAATCTGCCCCTACAAGAAACATGCTAGTTTTCAGTTCTTCTATTAAAAGTGAAAGCACGTCTTTTGTTTCTTTCACGCCTTTAATTGCTACTTGTAGTACTGGCTGTGAAAGGCTTGTTAGGCTTGCGCCCAGAGCCAGAGCCTTAGCCATCTCAACTCCGTCGCGTATTCCTCCAGAAGCAATTATTGGAATGTTTACTGTTTGAGAAACTTCAACGATGCTTATGGCTGTTGGGATGCCCCAGTCCCAGAAAACATCGCCCAATCTGCGTTGGAAAATATTCGCTTTTCTTTTTGTGCGGTAATACTCAACTGCCGCAAAGCTTGTGCCGCCTACTCCGCTTACGTCTAAACCTTTCACGCCTGCAGCCTCGAGTTTTTTTGCCTCTTCAGCCGCTATGCCTGCGCCTGTTTCCTTTGCAATCACCGGAACGTCCACTTCCCTTGCGATTGTACCTATTTTTTCAAGCACTCTCTCGAAGTTTGCTTGACCTTCAAGCTGAACAGCTTCTTGCAGCGGGTTTAAGTGTATTGCTATGGCATCTGCTTCAATCATTTCGATCGCTTTTTTGGCTTCTTTTAGGCCGTATCCGTGGGCGAGTTGTACGCCGCCGATATTGGCAATTAGGAAAGCTGTTGGAGCTTTTTTTCTGGCTATGGAAAAGGTCTTTTCGAGTTTTTTATCTTCGATTGCTGCTCGCTGGCTTCCAACTCCCATTCCTAGCCCTATTTCTTCTACAGCTTCAGCTATTGTCGCGTTGATTTTGGTTGCTTCTGGTGTTCCGCCAGTAATAGCACCTACAATTAGTGGTGCGGCAAATTTGTGGTTAAAAATAGTTGTGGATAAGTCTATTTTCTGCTTGTTAATTTCTGGCAAAGCTTTGTGGACGAAGTGGATGTCTTCGAAGCCTGTTGTGACTCTTCTTGCTTGGACATTCTGGTTTAAAGAGATTCTTATATGGTCTGCTTTGCGTTTTCTTGTTTCCGTTGCCAACTCTACTCCTTCTCTATTAAAGTGCCTTCCACTTTTTCTCCTTTTAGAGCTTTGTAGATATAGTTTGGCTTTGTCGCATTTACAATTGTTGCTGGGATTCCCTGTTCTATGGCTGGCATAAGCTCTGCAATCTTGCCGAACATGCCGCCTGTAACGTCGCAAGCCGTTGGTTTGCCAAATTTGTTTTGAAGTGCTCTCAGTTCTGCAAGTGTTAAGTGCCTAAACATTTTTGCAGTTTTCTCAACCTTAGGGTCAGCGTCGTACAATCCGTCAACGTCAACGCCTATTATGATTCGTTCTGCATTAAACCTCGTGGCAATGTAGGATACAAGCTGGTCGCCAGATAATATTGTAAAACCTAATTCAGTATCAAAAACCGCGTCGCCATACATAACAGGCAAAAAGCCAATTTTTAATAGCATTTTTAATGGGGCTTCTTCAAAACATTGGATTCTGCCCTTTTTTGTTATTATGCATGAGGAAGGCGTGATGCTTACGGCTGGAACATTACGCCAAATTAATGCATCCATGAATAAGCCGTTAAGCACAGTCATAACATGATGTGTTTCTGCGAAACCAATTTTCTGGCTTTCTTCTTTAAATCCTTCTTTTATGGCGTATTGTTGAGCAACTGGATGTCCAAAGCTTCCGCCACCATGGACGATTATTAGATTTTGAACGTTTGCCTTATGTATTTCCTCTACTAAACGGCTCATGTCCTTTGTTCGGGCTGCAAGTTCTCCGTTTTTATCTGTGATTACTGAACCACCAATTTTCAATAGGACCGGTTTAAGTTCGTTCAATTTTAACACCCTCATCCGTCTTCTTAGCTATGAAGGGTTTTCCCCCTGCCCTTTGAATGGCTTCTACAACCTGTGGAATCCTTTCGTTTTTTGCCAGCGCTATCATGCATCCGCCCCCGCCAGCACCAGTTAATTTTGCCCCTAAAGCTCCGGCTTTTCGTGCAGCATTTATAAGCCATTCTAGGGACTCGTCTGAAACTCCTACTCCATAAAGCAACGCGTGGTTGATGTTCATTAAATCTCCAAGTGTTTCCAGACTGTTTTCTTTGAGGGATTCTATGGCTTTTAAAACAATTTCACGGGCTGCCCGCATGATGGGTTCCACAACACGCGGATACCTTTCATTTATATCCCGCACTTTTTCAACTTGAACCCGTGTAGACCTTTCTACACCTGTGTCTCCAATGATGAGCGGAATGTCCATTCTAACGTCTAACGGCTTAAATCCAGTGTCCATTTGAAATAGAAGTGTTCCGCCAAAGGTTGAAATTGCTGGGTCTATTCCTGAGGGAGTGCCATGCACAATCTTTTCCGCTTCGTATGTGATGCGGAAAATATCTTCCTTCGACATTTTTACGTTTAGGAGAGCGCTAACCGATGCTGTTACAGCTGCTACCACGGCTGCTGAAGACCCTAATCCAGCAGCGACTGGAACTGTCGAGTTAATTTCAATGTCTAACCCGACATTTTCTCCATATTTCTCTAAAACTTTTTCCACAGCCAGCTTAACTGGTTCAAACTTTGACTTTGCCTCTTTCAGATCTCCTTGTTCAATTTTAAAGGTTCCGTTTTCAAAGTATCCTGCAAGGTTTAGATTTACTGAACGTAAATGGAGGCTCTTGTCTTTGCGGGTTTCTGCCTTTGCATAGGCTCTTTTGTCTATGGCTATAACTATGGCTGGTTCGCCGTAGACTACGAAGTGTTCTCCAAAAAGTATTACTTTAGCCGGAGCTGAGGCAACAACCCCCATGACATACCACTATTTTGTGAAACAGACGGCGGCATACCCAACAACACTTGAGTAGTCGCCAATTACATCTCCACTGGTTTTATAACTTAATACTTTTGCCTCTTTCGCCCCCAAAATCTTTGCAGCTGTAATTAAAGCTGCTATAGGGCCATATCCACATGCACTGATACGTTGTGCCTCAACAATTGAATAAAACTTAGCTTCATCCATAGCTTCTACGGCTTCAAGAGCTAACTTATCCTTTTTCGCGGCCCTTTCTTGTGGTTCATAATGCGTCATATCCGAAGAGGCTATAATAACCGAATTTTTTCCAGCTAAAACCTTAGCTACGGCTTGTCCAACGTCTCTGGCTGAGGGTAAATCCTGCATTAAGAAACAAATGGGTACAATTTTGAATTCTGAACCATAAAGATACTGGAGAAATGGAAGCTGAACCTCAATTGAATGTTCAAAACGGTGGGCAAGCTCGTCAACATCAATGATACGTGATTCATGCACAATTTGGTTGGCTGTTTCACCATCTACTTCAACATCACCTAAAGGTGTGCGCCAAACTCCTTCATTCATTACAGCCAAAGCACTACCATAACCCGTATGATTTGGACTAAAAAGAACCACAACATCCGGTTTACCATCTAAAGCAAGCCTATAATAAGCGTGGGCTGCCACGGGTCCGGAAAACATGTAACCTGCATGTGGACAAACTAAACCTATTACGTTTCTCGGACCAGCCTTAACAACTTCTGGAATTTTTCTTGGCCCAAGCTCGTGGAGAAAACAATTTTCAATTTGCCTTTTTAATGATTCGGCATTTCCCTCGTAGAAGGCTCCGGCTTGACTTGGACGCCGAACCTTCACCATTCCTCTATGTTTCCTCCTCTTCTTTAGAAATCTTGGCCTCAAAATCCTCAATTGTTAAAGGTAAATCCTTGTCAGGTGCTAATTCGCCTTTCTCCCGCAATACTTGTCTCGCCAAAAGCCAATAGACAACAGCCAAAGCTCTTCTGCCCTTATTATTTGTGGGAATAACCAAGTCTACTCCAGAAAATTCGTTGTCCGTACTGCACAAAGCCACCACGGGTATGCCCGCTGAGGATGCTTCTTTAACGGCTTGAAAATCTGCCCTTGGGTCGGATACAATTAGCACTTCTGGTTCAATGCGATTTGGGTATAATGGATTTGATAAAAGTCCTGGAATGAAGCGCCCGGCCACCGGAGTTGCTCTGATTACTTCACAGAATTTCCTAACTGGTTCCTGAGCGTAAAGTCTGGCTGCGGCTGCAGCGATTTTTGCTGGTTCGAACCTTGCCAGAAATTTTGCAGTAACTCTTATGCGCTCATCCGTCTTTTTAACATCTAAGACAAATAATCCGTCTGATCTAACGCGGTATATGAACTGTTCCATGTCCTTTGTTTTCATCCTTGTTCCAATGTGTATTCCTGCAGATAGGAGTGTATCCCGCGGCAGTAGAAGTTCTTCTGCAACTACTACTGTTTCATCCTCGGATTTTTTCTCTTCTTCTTTAGTTTCCTTAATTTCTTCATCTGACAATGGTTCATCCCTCTTAAAGGATTTGAAGATCAGCCATTTTAGCTCTATCTCCTAAAAACTCCTCTATCCTTATTAACTCGTTTATCTTTGCAATTCGTGCTCCTTCAACAATTCCTGTCTTTATTATTGGACACTTGAAAGCTGTAGCCAAGTGGGCTATGTGCCAGTCGCATGTGTCGCCTGAACGATGCGACATTACAGGTACGTATCCATTTCTATTTGCCATTTCGATTGTTTCCCAAGCGTCCGTGAGTGTACCAACCTGATTCACTTTAATTATAACCGCGTTAGCTGCACGCATTTTTATTCCGCGGTTTAATCTTTCATTGTTTGTGGCGAAGAGGTCGTCGCCGCAAATCAAGCAGTTTCTAACTTTTTTGGTTAATTCTGCAAAACCTTCATAGTCTTCCTCATGTAAAGGATCCTCAACATAGACTAGGTGATATTTGCTGATAAGCTCTAAAATGAATTCTAATTGTTCGCCTGAGTCTCGTTTTTTCTTTTCCCTTTGATAAATGTAAGCTTCTTTTTTTTCACTCCATAGGGAAGATGCGGCAACGTCAATACCGAAACCACATTCAAAACCTAATTCGTTACCGACTTCTTCACATGCTTTAGCCAAAACTTCAAGTGCATCTAAATTTCCAACATCTGCAATCCAAGCGCCTTCGTCGCTTCTTCCACCGCTGAAAAGTTTATCCTTCTTTTTTAAGATAACGCCAATTCTCCTGTGAATTTGAGCATTAGCTGTAGCAGCTTCAAGGAAGGACTCAGCCCCATGGGGAAGAATCAGAAATTCCTGCATATCTGGAGACTTCCCTTGTGTGTGTTTTCCACCGCTTATCGCGTTTCCAAGGGGATATGGGAGCTTATGGGCAATGTGTCCTCCTAAATATTGGAAGAGAAGTAGACCATAAGAATTTGCGGCTGCCTCTGCATTAGCCAAGGAAATGGCGAAGACTGTGTTCCCGCCTATAACTCTGAAATCCTTTGAGCCATCAATTTCATGTAATGTTCTATCGATTTCTTCTTGAAAATCAGCATTCAATCCAACAATTTCTGGGGCTATAAGTTCTTCAACTTTCTTTAGTGCTTGGTCTACTCCGCCTTGTGGATAATAGACGACTTCAGCTTTTCCACGGCTTTCCCCAGCAGGGGCGGAAACTCTTCCAAAACCTGACGTTGTTATGACATCAACTTCTATTGTTTCTTCTCCTCGGATGTTGAAAATTTTTCTTGCAATTATATCTTCAATCACTGTCGACATGGTTTTCTCCTTTGTTATTTCTCTAATAATAGTTTCTTGCTTCTTTTCGTTTTTCAGTCTCTTCGTAAAAGCGTAGAACTTCGTCGATGATTTCCACATGCGACAATAGCATGCGCCTGCAACAGTACCGTTTAATTCCTAAACTGTCTAGAACTTCGCCTGCCTTCTCTCCGGCTTTAACTCTTATGGCGAATTCTTCCCATACGTCTCCAATTAATTTGCCACATGTAAAACATCTTACTGGTATAATCATCTAATTCAGTCTCCTTATCTGTAGCTTTTCTGGTCCCTAGCCCGGGCTCCTGGTCCTCCAAACTTTTTAGGTTCTTTTCTTCTAGAATCCCCGGCAAGCATTGTTCTGTCATATTCAACAAAAACTGTACGTAAATGTGCGCTTTTCGTCCACTTTAACAAAGCGTTGGCAATAGCCATTCTTGACGCTTCTGCTTGTCCCATGTATCCTCCTCCTGAAACCTTAATGTCCATGTCCAACTGTTTCCAAACATCATCTCCAGCTTGTATAAGTGGCTCCATAATTTTTTCGCGGGCGATTTTAGGTTCAAAAATTTCTATTGGGGTTCTGTTTATGCGTATTCTTCCAATTCCAGGTTTAGCAACGGCTCGTGCCATGGCTGTTTTCCTTTTTCCACTAACAACTAAAACCTTTTTAGCTGGCATAATTATTCACCGGGATTCCATCCTATTTCTTTCGCGAGTTCGCCGACCGTAAAGTAGGGACATGTCAACTTTCTGGCCTGTGCATGCACCAGAGTTTCCATTTTTTGGTCTTTTAGCTCAGCTGGTATTCCAATAAACACCTTAAGCCGTTTGTATGCTTGTTTACCCTTTGGTTGTTTGTATGGGAGCATTCCTCTCACGGTACTTCTAACTATTCTGTCTGGTCTTCTATAATGGAATGGACCCTTTTCTGGGGATCCTACTTCTAAGAATTCTTTAGCTTCCTTTACTTTACTTTTCCTTTTTCCCGAAAGCACAGCCTTTTCCGCATTTACAATTACTATTTCTTCACCATTTAGCAATCGTTTGGCAATTATACTTGCCATTCTGCCTATGATAAGTCCGTCCGCGTTTATTATGTTGGTTGTCTTGCTTATTGTTTGCATCTTATCACCCAATTATCTTTACGTTTGAGCCTTTTGGATTTTTCTTGATTAAGTCAAAAAATGATAGGCATTTGCCCCTTGTAGCCTTTATCTTCTCCTTTGCTTTTTCAGAGAAAGCAAACGCCGCCACCGTTACTGGATGCCCTATTTCGCCTGCCCCTAATACCTTGCCCGGAACCACTACTATTTCATTCTTTTGCGTATACCTGTTTATGTGGCTTATGTTCACAGCTATGCGTTTCCTTTTAGGTTTAGCTAAGCGTTCAGCAATGTCCCGCCAAATATTAGCCTTGTTTTCTCTGCTTTGCTTCTTTAGAAAACGGATAAGCTCTATGAGCTCTGGGTTTGTCGTTTTAACTTTCTTCAATCTTTTTCACCTTGATTTGACTTTCGAATTCTTTTAGCTGTTTATCCAAGATTTTAATGGCTTCTGAGAGTATTCTCGCTGAGGGAAGCGCACCCGTGGATTCAAGACTGAATATAAATGTGTTTTCTTCCCACTTGACTTCTATTGCTTTGGGATTTTGCGGACAGACGTTTACACAGTCTTGGCAGAGGGTGCAAGTCATCAAATCACGAACTTCTATCCTATTCTCGGTCTTGGCCAGAACCTTTCTTGGACAAATTTCTACACATTTTCCACAAGCGTCACAACTTTTACCAGAGACTTCTATTTTTGGTAAATATTTGTATGTGCACATTGAAACTGGTTGCCATTTCGCATGATTCTTTCCTTTTCCAAGTCTTGCATAAGCTTCCAGCCTCAATTTTTGTTCTTTCGCCAGTTTTATTATTGGGATTTTGTCGCTCACTGGCATTATGTCCGGGTTTTCCGATTTTAATTCGCCTGAATAAACTGTTCTTGTTCCTTCTTTTGATTCCACGTCTAATGTAAGGGTGACTCTGCAAAGGTTGCATCCGAATTCGCTTTTACATGGGCATTCTTCAGGTAAGTTATAACTATCTAGGTCGGTTTTAAGGGGGATAAGTCCAAGCCTGTGGGTTATAATTTCATCTTGTAATATGGAAGAGTTCTCAAGCATTACAACTTCATCTACGGCCATGCATGGAACTTCAGCAAGTACTATCCTTCTCAAGGCGTTCATAAACGGAACGTTAACTCCTCGAATGAGTAAACGCATATTCTTCTCATCTTTTTCAAGTACTTCAATTTCCACTTGTTTAGACACTCCATAATGGATTATGATAACTGCTGTGCCGTTCAATAGAATACTAGTGGGTTATTTCAATTTTTCTGTTAACAGAAGAGCAACATAAATCTGTTAAACTCTTCTTCCCCTTCTGCCACCAGGTCTTCGTGTACCATCGTGCGGGACTGGCGTAACTTCTTCGATGCGTCCTATCTGGAAACCCGCCCTCGCTAGAGCTCTTATAGCTGCTTGCGCTCCTGGGCCTGGAGTTCTTGGTCCTGATCCTCCTGGGGCTCTCACTTTGATGTGTATGGCTGTTATTCCTTTGTCTTTGGCTGTTTCTGCCGCTGATGATGCCGACCGCATAGCTGCGTAGGGTGAAGATTCCATTCTGTCTGCTTTTACAAACATTCCGCCGGATGTTCTGGCTATTGTTTCTGCGCCTGAAATGTCTGTTATGTGAATTAACGTGTTGTTGTAGGAGCTGTAAATGTGGACGACTGCCCATTTCTCAGTTTTCTTGCTGGCGCTGCTCATTATTCTTCCTCCGTTCGCGTTGCTCTTGATTTAGTTTCCGGCGTGACTGCAACTGCTATTGTTTGGCGTAGAGGATGACTTGGATTTGAAAAGGGGCTTTTAGGCGTGTACGCTATTTGGTTTTCCTCTTCCTTTGTTACAATATAGCCTGGTATGGTAACTCTTTGATTTCCTATTGTTATGTGCCCATGAGTTATTAGTTGACGAGTCTGATGGATTGTTTTAGTTAAGCCTTTACGGAAAACAATTGTTTGAAGTCTCCGCTCAAGGACATCTTCTATCGTCAAGTCTAAAACGTTATCCAAAACTGCTGTTTCATGGAGCACGCCGAGCTTTTTCAAGCGGACTAGAAGTTCCTCTTCCATTTTTCTGCGTTCTTCAGGTGATTTACCTATAAGTGAACGGGCTATTCCCCTAAACTTTGACAGCATTGTTTCATTGCGCCATAATTCATGTTTGTTTCTTAAACCATACTGGCCCAAAAGTTTGAGTTCCTCTTTCAGGATGTCGGTTCGCCATGGGAAGCGTGGCGTTGCATATTTTTTTCTTTGCTTCTTTGGGTCGCCCATACCTACTTACCTTCTGTAGTCGTTGGTCTAAGGAATGCTTTCTTTTTGACTCCGAGGGCTTTTCCTGATCTTCCAGTGGTTTTGGTCCTTTGTCCTCGCACTTTTAATCCGTAGGCATGTCGATATCCTCGCCATGATTTGATTCCTTTCATCTGGTCAATGTCCATTTTCGTCCTTAAAACGAGGTCTGCGCTGATTAGGTGCCTGTCTTTTCCAGTTTCTAAGTCTTTTCTTCTGTTTAGAAGCCAGTTTGGAATTCCATATTTTGTTGGTTCCTTTATTATTTCTTCTATTCTTTCAATATCTGTTTCTGTAAGGAAACCCACTCTAGTATCCGGATTAATTCCAGCTTTCTTTAATATTGCGTTTGCAAGGCTCAGGCTTATTCCTTTAATTTTCTTTAGGGCGTAAGGCGCTTTTAGGGTGCCATCTACGTTCGCGTCTATTATTCGAAGTATGTGGCGGAATTCCTCTGACATTCACTGCCATCCATTATATTGTTTGAAGCTAACTACGAAATAAGCCATATTTTATTTAAACCTTCCTTTAAAATTACATTGGGAGTTATGGGTGGACTCTAAGGGATTTGCCTATCAAACTAGGAGGATGCTGTAGCGTATGCTGAAACCTTTATCCGGCACGTTTCTTTTTGAATTTCAGCTATATTTTCTTTTCATAAATTATTTCTATCGAGTCTGGCTGTTCAAAACCAAGCTTTTCTAAGGCTGTGGTTATTGGTTTGTGGTTGCATGTGAATCCGTAAATCTTTTTGACGTCTAAAGCATGGCAATGGCTTTTAAGAAATTTTATCATGTCAAACACTGCGTTGTAATCTCCGTCCATAATGCATGTTTGCATGGTGTTTTCATGCCATTCTCGGGCTGTTGCGTCATCAATCAGCGTTAAACCGTCTATTTCGCCTCTTTCGCTTAAGTGCAATATTGCTTTTCGTTGTTCAACAAATCGTTTGAGGTCGTGTTTTTCCAGCGAAAACCAATGAAATAGAGTAGTATATAAGCCCGCCGCCTTGCGATAAGATTCTGAAGTTTGGAGATAATTCAATGCAGCGTCTGCTTCACTTTCTTCTGCCCATTTTGAATTTGTGCTATTTTCCTCTTCTGCTATGTTTTCCGTTGTCATTTCAACGAATTCTGCTGTTGGTTTGAATCCGAGTTTTTTGATAACTGCTTGGGCGACTATGTTATCTGATTCTGTTGTGAGTCTTGCCACTTTTGCGCCTTTCCGTTTAGCGTAGTCTAAGCATTTTTGGGTTATTGCCGTGGCGACTCCCATTCGTCTATAATTTGGGTCTGTTCTTGCTCCGCCTAGCCATACTTCATGTGGTTTGTCTATGCTTAAGTGGGTGATTCCAACGGGCACTCCGTCTGTGGTGGCAATAAATACTCTGCCACTTTTCTCTTTAAGCCATTTATCCCATACCTCTGGTATGTAATCGCCCCAACTCCACGTTTTCTCGCAAAACTTGAATACTGCCTCACGGTCTGAACCGCGCGCTTTCCGCACGTAAATCTTTGGCTTCACGTTTCCGCTTTTCATAGCTATTATGAATAGAGAAAAAGCCTAATGAATTTTCTGATAAAGAAGGAACATCAGAAATGAGAAAGACAGGCTGATAACATATTTCACAAGGCATTTAAGTTTTGGTTCAATCTATATCCCAAACCCAAACCAGCTATGCGCATGTTCATAGCAATCTTTCAATCGAAACTAGTTTGACGACGTAACCCCACATGTGAAAGGACAGGTAGTTTGTGATGTTGGCTACGAACTGAACTCGCAAACCATCTACCTTAAACTCTTGAGGCATGTTTATTGGGTCATAATTCTTACCGTCGTCGCCAACTATGCCGTAAAACCCTCCTTCAAAACTTAGGTATTTGACCGTCCCCTTGCCATGAATGAGTCCATCGTTAGTAGTAAACTGACTTGACAAAGCAAATGCTCCAATCAGCACAAACACCACGCCAATCATAATGATAATGACCCACAACTTCGAACTCAAGAGTTGCTCCCAAGCAAGAAATTTGCAGTTCGCAATATATAGTTCTAAGCATTAGAACAGTAGCGCCCACTTGGCCTGATATTCCTATACAAATACAAACAGTCACACTAAATCGCCAGAACAGTCAGATTCCTTCTTTTCTCCATTACCACAAATTGATTAAAAGGATAGTCCGAAAAATCAAAACTTAGTTTGGGTTTGGGGTTCAATCTATATAAGGGAGGGTCTAGGCGCTTCAGAGAGACTCATCAGACATTTAAGGCATCACCTTTTTTGACAGCCAACTTGCATTCAACCTATTTATAGAGAGGCATAGGCACCACAGAAGAACATGGAAAGAAGGCAATAGTCTTTCGCAAACGAAAATAAGTCGCAACTATTAACCTATATTCCATTATAATAAGTCATAAATCGTAATATATGGTGAATTGGCGACTTCTCCCGCAAATCCCTCTTTTTTCTTAAAAAATTTAGATATTAAAACCGTTTTAGCTCTGCAAGCACTCTCGAGATTTCTTGTGCGTTTACTCCTATTGCGACTGAGGCTTTTTTGAAGTCTTCTTTTGTGAAGCCTTGTATTGTCTTTGTTGTTTGCTCTTTTGGGTAGATGGAGAAAAGCTGTTTCTTGAGTTGTTGTAATGTGATGCCAGAATGCCAGAGGAGAGCGTAGATGTCGGCTATGTCTTTGATTCTTTTGTTTTCTTTGTCTCTGTTGGGTGCAGAGTTTAGCTTCATTGCCAGCAATACATGAGGCTTTGGCAGCAACACTGTCTTTTCGAAAAGAGTAGTGATGGTGTACATCTTGTTTTCGAAAACCAGTGAGAGAAGTGGTTCGTCGATTGGCACGAAACCTAACAGGTTCTTGATTTTTGGATGAATATAGTCTACAACAGGGTCTATGTATAATTGGAAGATTTGGTCTCCAGTTGTTTTTCTGAAGTTTTGATCTCATTTGGTTCGTATAGCATGCTGGTTCACCTTTTCGATTAGTTTCTCAGCTGCTTCTGTACATACGCCTCCTTCTTCGAGCAAGTCAACGATCAGTTGTGGGATGCACACAATGGTCAAACCTTGACGCTGGAATGAGCCGTAGAAAACATGGGCGTCAGCAATGAGTAATCTTACGTTGCCCTTTCCAACCAGACCTTCAGCTGCTATGAGTTGATGCCATTTTTCTATGTGTTCGACTTTGATATATAGGTCTGTGCGTGAGGGAAAGAGATATTGTTGAACAAGGTTTTCTGCTTGGTAGGTCGTAAGTGCATATGGCATTTTTGCTTTCTTGAGCAGACTGATTGGGTCTCTGTGCATGTATTCTTTCTTTTCAGGCTTGATCTTGACTTTGAGCCAGTATTTTAGAAGGTCTGTGTAGTTTGTGACCTTTGTTCCTTTTACGAGTTCTAACGCTTCTAATTTGCCCAGCAACTCGTGAGCCCATGGGAACGAGCATTCTGCCTTCTTGGCCAGCTGATATTTGGTGAGCGATCCATCTGGCTCAGTTAAGAGAACCCTTATTACTCGTTCTCTCATTATGCCTCGCTTCACATTTGCCACCTGTATATATCGGGAAGTCATATTAACCATCAGATTTGCCGATATATCGGTAACGCTGGATATTTAAATATCTTACCGATATATCCGCTGCATTGTTTTGTAAACCAGTATTCGGGGAGCTAAAAGCACGATGCTTTGTTGGTTTTCAGCTGGACAGAAGAGCTCGCACCACTTTCTGTTTTCTTTACGGTCTGGTTCGGTGTAAGTTGTTTTGCTCAACAGCATTGAGCATTAATATACTTGATTGAGCATTGGTTTGAGGCTCTTTCGGGAATTTAACGCAGTTACCCAAAAAATGGCATATTACATTAGAATCTACAAAAAGTTGGGAGGATGCTGTTTTTCAGGCTTCGAGTTTGTCCATGACTTTAATGGCGTGATGATCTTTCGGAAACGGGAATAATGCGGAAAAATTAAGTCGTATCCCCGAATAATAAGTCATAAATCGTATCAGAAGTTAAGGTGGCGACATCTCCTTTTTCTGTTTTAATCTTATTCCAGGATTTTTCTCCTCTTGTTTGCGTAGGGCAGGGTCTACTTAGTAGGGGCGGGTCTACTTGTATGGTTTATTCTGTGAAGGGGTCTTTTTTGATTCCGTGAGCGAGTAATGGGTCTGCTATACGGTATTCGCCGTTTTCCTTTTCTATGAGGCTTGTTTTGACGAGTCTGTTTAATAGGTCTGTGAATGTGGAGCTGGGTAGTGAGCGTTTTTCATGTATTTCGACTGCCGTTTTTATTTCTGTCCAATCTGCTTTTTCGACTTTTGATAGGAAGTTTAGGATAATTCCGTAACGCGGGGAGTATTTAACTATTTCAAGCGCTTCCGCTCTGGCAAGTTTGCCTCCTTCATCGAGGACTTCGTCGACTATTTCTTTTGTGCATTTTCCTTTGTCGCGGCATTTTGCGCCGAAGAGGGTTAGCCATCCCACCACCCCGTTTAGTTTTTTAATGGTGTATTCCACGACTTCGTCTGGGCATTGCACATCAATTTGTTTGAATCCGGCATGAAGGAACGCTTTTGCCTCCTTTTTTGTGAAGTTTCTCATTTTTATTTCGACGTAATGTCTGCCATATAATGGTGATTTTGGGTTGTCGAGTCCGAGAAAGTCGTAGAGTAAGCCTATTTCTGATCCTGTTAGAATCATGACTGTGTTGCGGTTTACATCTGCTATTCTCGCAAAGAGCTTTAGCATGTCTTTGTTTCCCCGGATGAGTTGGGCTTCGTCAAAGACTATTAGGAAAAATTTGTTGCGACTTTTGGCCCAGGAATCTATTTTGTCGAATAATTCGATTAGGTCGACGCCGTCCTTACCCCATTGAAAAGTTATGGAGTTACCGGCGATGTTGACGCCTCTGACATGTTTTAGAGCGTCTAATAGAGGCGTCCATTTTTTGGATAGTTTGTTAAAGGCTGTTTCTATTTTGCGTATTATTTGGACGCGGGAGGGCATTATTGGAAGGTCTCGCATGTCCAAGAAAACATGAGGGTGGTCGGTTTCAGATAGCGCTACATCAACAAAGGATGTCTTGCCTGTCCGGCGTAGCCCCGTAACGAGGATTATTGCAGCGTAAGATAGCGCCTTTTGGAATTGTTCGAGTTCTTTTTCTCTGTTGAATAAGTCCTCTCTCTTAGTTTTTGGTCTCGGGTCGAAGTACAAGTAGGGGTACCTCTACTTAGTAGGGGTGGGTCTACTAAATAAAACTTGCGAAACTTTTATGCCGAAAGCAAAAATAATGCTTAAAAGTTAATTTGTATTCCCTTATAATAAGTCATAAATCGTAATATAGGTTAAATCTTTTAAAGGGATTCAGCTATAATAAGAAAGCAGAAACAGTAGGTTGAATGTGTATGACTAAAAGTGGAGAAGAGGAGAAGATTAAACGCATTCTAACAGAACCTAAATTTGCGGCTATCAAGGCTATGCTTGAGAAAGATCACGCCATAGACTGCATTTTCCTGCTTCACATGAATCGTGGTAAATGGAAGGAAGCGAAAGAGTTTATGCGTGGTAATGGTTTAACCCTCAGCGATGGCACTTTTAGGGCTAGGATGATTGAGATTAAAGAATTGGGCTTGGCTAAAAGCGAACGCATAGACCCCCTAAAGAAGTACTATGTTAAAACAAAGTTCGGCGAAAAAGTCGCTAGGCTCTTACTGGAATTTTTTGATAAATTAGGCGTTTAAGCCTTTAAGCGTAATGTCGCGCTGCTGTTGTACAGTTTCCTTTTTTGATGGTTTCTTAGATGTTAGGCTAAGAGTTTGTTTCTGGTTTTTTGTAGTTTTGTTTTACAAATGATTAATATGGTGTATTAAATCGTAAGACTTAAATTGCCTGTCTCCTCTAAACTACACAATAACCCTAAAAGGAGGGATAGAAAGAAAAATGAAATTATTGAAGAGTAAGAAAGCCCTAAGCCCCGTGGTTGCATCAATTATACTTATTGCGGTGACAGTCGCTGTTAGCATAGCCGTAGCAGCATGGATGGGAGCCCTAACATTCACATTCATGAAAACAGAAACATACAACATAGTCTCGGCAACATTTAATGATACCACCGGTTACGCAAACAACACCATCACCCTTAGCATTCAGAACACAGGTACAGCATCTTTCACAATTACCACCAATGCCAAAGTAAATGGTATTTCTAGAACAGTCAATGGTGATCTGACTGCCCGTACAATTGCCGCAGGCACTACTGCAAATATTACAATTATCACTGTAGGTTGGGAGAACGGCAGAACGTACAACATAGAGATGGTCACTGCTCAGGGCACAAAGATAACTTGGATAGCAAATGCACCGCAAACATAACCGCCCTTTTCGCTAAAGTTTGTTGAGATTGGGGGTAGGGTAAGTAAAGTCTCTCTCCATTTCCCCTATTGTTTCCTCTATGGAGGTACTAAAAAATGGTAGTAGAAATAAAAGAATACGCTTCAGCAGAAGAAATAGCTGAAATCCTAGAAAAAGGAATATCTGACACCAAAAGCATGTTAGGCGAGTATCTGCGCCGATTAGACGATATTAGAGCCCTGGCTGAAAAATCCAAGAAAATTCGTGAAGTTGTCATGAAACTGGCGGGCAAGAAGGCTTCAACCGAAAGCCTTGGCGAAATCACAATAGGCAACCTAAGCATAGTGTTGGATGCCAATCCATTCCATGAATTAACAGCAATAGAAGAGGTTGTGCGAAGTCATCAAGAAAGGCTTTTGGTTTTGCAGAAAACCCGCGAAGCACTGAAATGGCTGGACCAGCTTGGGGACACTGAAGGTCTAAGGTATCTAGTCGTAGAAAACGACGGCGTCCCTGAGCGTATACTCTTCAAAATATCATAAAATAACAACATTGTGGAAGTGAAAGTCATGGATAACGAAGTCTACACCTTTGCCCTAAAAAACGCCTTAAACGAAATTCGAAACGTGTGCCCAGGCATAACTAACACCTTCATGTTCAGGGAAGACGGCGAAATAATAGTTGGAGACGAAAACACGCCTGAAAAGACGATGGTGCATGTTGTAAATGCCTTTGACGGCATATTTGAAAAAGCCGATGCCATAGGCGGTGTTGAATGCATAACCATTGAGGGCAGTAATGGTAAAGTAAATGTTTCTTGGCTAAATGATCTTTACTTCGTCACAGTTACTTCAAGAAAAGCAGATATAAACTATGTAAACACCGTAACCCGAGTCCTGATTCCAACTGTTCTACGGTTGCTAGAGAAAATCTGCCCTACTCCCCTCAAAAGCAAGTCACCTTTAACCAAAACAAAGCATCAACCCAAGATTCCAATGGTTAAGGAACTCGAAAAGCCTGAGCCTGTGACGGAGCCTGTTGAAGAAACCGTGATGGAAGAGCCTAAAGAAACAGTAGAGGAGGCTGAAACTAAGCATGAACCATTGCTTCCGGAGCCTCCTGTAAACCAGTTTATAGTTGAAAACATCGGTGGTTTATTGGTTCCATCTGACACTGTTCGCATCGACAGTGAAATACTATCACAATGGGAAGAACTCTATGAGGGCAGAAAAATCGAGGAAGTTGAAATTGGAACCTTTGATGCGAAAACGATGCGATGTAAGGTCAAAACCATCAAAGATTCAAAATTTGAAGGGAAAGGCATCATACAAATACCTGAAAAGGTACAGCTTGCCCTTGAAATTAGGAAAGGCGAACTTGTGAGGGCTAAACCAATAGTTGAATAATGGAGGCTATGCATTATGGTTAAGAAAAAAAGGAGTTTTCAAGAAGTTGCAGCCGTGGCTGAACCTGTAACTGTTGAGGAGACTATTTCTGTGAACAATTTACGGGCAAACCTTGATGAAATTAAGACTTACGATGGTGTTGTAGGCTATATTCTCAGAAACTCCACTTCTGCAGCAATAGACCTTAAAGATCCAACAAAACTAATTGACTATGCCATTATTTCTTCTTCAGCTCTGGACGCAGGTGAAGAACTTTCTAAGCTTTTCGATTTGGGCGCAGTCAAGGACATAGTTGTTGAAGGCAAAGGCGTCAAAGTGCTTTCTTTAACTGTTGGCGAAAATAGAATAAGCATTTTCCTAGAGAAAGATGCTGACTGTGAGAAGATTTTAAGAAAACTGCAATAGCTTAGGGCAAAAAGTTTTTCTTTATTTTTGCTTTTTTTCCACATTTTTCTGTAAAGGATTCACATTTTCAGAACGTTTAAATTGGTGTTTTCATTAGTATATTTTGGGGAGAAGGGAGCTTTAGCAGCCTTTTTAAGGGATGAGTTGATAGGCTTGTTGGCTCAAACTAAGAGACGCATTGGTAACAGCAATCGCGGGCGTTTAGATATTACTGCAGATATTTTAGAAGCTTCTTATGGTGGGGCTAGGAAAACCTATCTGATGTATCGTTGTAATATGAGTTTTAAACAGTTAAAAAATTATTTGGATTTTCTGCTTGGGAACGAACTTCTCTGTGTGGTGGCTGGAGATGTCAACCCTAATCAAGGTTTATTTGAGATTACTGATAAGGGTAAGGAGTTTTTGAAGACGTATAAAGGCTTAAAAGCTCTTGTGAAGTAGAGGTTTGGCTAAGAATCTTTGAACGATTTCTTCGAGTTTTATGCTATTTTTAGAACTTTTTTCTAGAAGATTGTATGCAGTTAGTTTTATTAGCGGTTTATTATTATCTTATTATTGCTTGTGTTAGATTTCGGTTTAGAGTTGGGTGAAATGGAGAAGGATAGGCGAAGGAGAAGTCGTAGTGAAGTTATTTGCGATATTCTAAGCGAGGCTTTGGGGGGTGCGAATAAGACGCGGCTTATGTATCATTGTAATTTGAATTTTATGCGATTTAATCGTTATTTGCAGGAGCTGTTGGATGCTGGTTTACTCGAGTCTGTGAGCTCTAATCCTGAGGACGTAGTTTTATACATAACTTCGGATAAGGGACGTGAATTGATTAGGGTTTTGCGTAAGGCGAATGATTTGATGTCTATTTGATTTTGTTTATTCGACGGTTGCTTAATAAAACTATTTAAACTTGCAGAAGTATTTTGTTTTGGGGTAGTTTATGGAATCTGAACAGATTTTCTTGGATGGGGTAAAGAAGAAGTTTGCGGGGAAATGGGTGGGTGTAAAGGGA
>Ga0315280_10004732_pt1 | contig 19843 bp, 23 predicted proteins | sample YL17G06_40_MG_FD_203697 | JGI IMG/M metagenome (GOLD analysis project Ga0315280, IMG submission 203697) | Sediment microbial communities from Yellowstone Lake, YNP, Wyoming, USA - YL17G06_40 | ecosystem: Environmental > Aquatic > Freshwater > Lake > Sediment | place: USA: Wyoming | collected... | reverse complement strand
CCGGCGCCAGTGTCTGCCGGCCCCTCACCCACGCAATCACCGACGCCACCGGGCTCGGGCTCGCCCGCCAGTCACCCGCAGGGTGGGTTTTCGATCGCGCGACAACTGGGGCTCGGTATCTCGCGGATCGTGATCGACGCCGGTCACGGCGGCCACGATCCGGGTGCCGAGGGCGCCAGTGTGGCCGAGGCCACGGTGGTGCTCGATGTCGCGCTCCGGCTGGAGAAGCTGCTGCTCAAGCAGCCGGGGGTCGAAGTCGTCCTGACGCGACGCACTGATGTTTTCGTGCCGCTCGAGGAGCGGACCGCGATCGCGAACCGGGAGCAGGCGGACCTCTTCCTCTCAATCCACGCCAACGCGAGCCGCGACAAGAAGGCGCGCGGCATCGAGACCTACTTCCTGAACTTTGCCACGACGCCCGACGCCGAGGTTGTCGCAGCCCGCGAGAATGCCGCGTCCGAGCGCACGATGAACAGCCTCGCCGACATCGTCAAGGCGATCACGCTGAACAACAAGCTGGACGAGTCGCGGACGTTCGCCTCACTGGTGGACAAGGCGCTGGTCCGGCGCCTGCGGACCACCAACAAGAGGCTCAAGGACCACGGCGTGAAGCAGGCGCCGTTTGTGGTGCTGATCGGCGCGAGCATGCCGAGCGTGCTGGTCGAGATCTCGTTTATCACCAACAAGCAGGAGGGGCAGCTCCTGCGCAGCGCTGCCTACCGGCAGCGGGTGGCCGAAGCGCTGGCCGAGGGCATCCGCCAGTACCAGCAGTCGCTCAAGCCGCAGCCGGTTGTCGCGCACCGGTGAGGGGTGCCCGGATCGGCGCCGCCCAGGCAAGCGGGGGATTGCACACGGTAGTACAATTGGATCGTGGCTTCTGCTCCTCCCCCCATGATGCCCGTCATCGTCAAGGAGGTTGGCGCCTTCACGCGTGAGGTGGGCGTCGCGGACGTCGTGCTGCAGTCGCTCGGGCTGACCGGGCTCATCCTGATCGGCTCCCTGCTGCTCGGCCTGCTCCTGGGCGCCCTCTTCATCTGGTTCAAGATCCGGGTGCCCGACAATCCCTTGAACGGGCAGGCCGAGCGGATTTCCTGTCTGCACCTCGACTCGATCGGCCGCTGAGCCGGTCGGGGCTCACGCTCTTCAGGCTTCACCGCACCGGCAGCATCGTGTGGGAATAGCCGCGCCGGAAGGCTGCTGGCCGGAGGATATGAGGCTGAAGCGGGCCGACAGCGGGAGGAGACAGGAGCCGCGCTGCCAAGGCGACACCGCGGCCGCGGGTCCCCCCGGGTTCGTGACCGGTCTACGGCGTGTTAGGGCCGCCAGAGGCGTTCGGCGCCGATGGCGGGAGGGGCGGCTGCCCGGAAGCGGCGGGCCCCGCTGCACCCGTCCGCCGCGGACGTCCACGGTCCAGCCGCAACAGCACGAAGCCGCAGACGAGGAAGGTGCCGCCGAGAATCGCGACGCCACCGCCGACGCCCACTCCTACGTCGGGCGCATTCCCGGCATAGCTGATGATCATCATGAGCCGCTGGCCTCCGGCGAGTTGACGCCGAGCGCCGAGGTAACGGCGCACCTGGCGGCCTGCTCCCGTTGCGCGACGGAGCTCACCGTGGCACGGCGGATCGAGCGCCTGCTGGCGACCAGCCCCGCGGCCGAGGCGCCGGCCAGCTTCGTCCCATCGGTCCTGCGCCGTGTCCGCCGCGAGCGATGGCGAGCCGAACAGTACCTGGATCTCGGCTTCAACCTGGTGATCGCGGTCTGCCTGGCCCTCGTCGCGGGCGGGGTCTGGCTGCTCCTGCATCTGACCGGACTGGCGGCCGTCACCGAAGGAACAGCGGAGCTGCTGGCAAGCGCGTCGCGGGACCTGATCCGCGGAGTCGAGCCGATGTTGCCCATCTACACGGCTGCGGCCGGCCTGGTCGCGATGGCGATTGGCGTCTGGTGGTGGGCCGAGCGGGGGACCGCCTGATCACATCGGGTGCTATGTCCGGCGCCCGGCGGAGCGAGGTCCGCGCCCGGCACATGGCACATAGCACCCAGCACCTGGGTGGGTGTAACTACACCTGCCAGCCATCGCTGGTGAACGCCAGTTCGGCCAGCGTGCGCACGCCGACCCCCGTCGCGCCCTTGGGCATGTCGGGGCGCGCCTCGTCGTTCCAGGCGGTCCCCGCGATGTCGATGTGGACCCACGGCAGATCCCCCGCGAACTCCTTGAGGAACATCGCCGCGAGGATCGCCGCCCCCGGCCGCCCCGCGCTGTTCACCATGTCGGCGATCTCGCTGCGCAGCGTCTGCTTGTACTCCTCGAAGATCGGCAGCGGCCACGAGCGATCGCCCACCCGATCGGCCACGGCGCGCACCTGATCGACCCAGGCAGGCGGCCGGCCGAACAGGCCGGTCGTGATCTTGCCACGCGTCGCGCGCGCCACGATCCGCCGGCGACCGGCATGATGACGAACTCGTAAGCCTTGCCGCGGAACTCGGCCGACGCCAGGGCGCGTGACGCCTCCCCGCCAGTGGCCTCATCGAGGCCGCCGACGTCGCGCAGATCGTCGTTCTCGCAGGCCGGGATGATCAGAAGGTCGCTCGCGGCGGCACTCGCCGGAACGGCGAGCACATCCGCCGGAGAGGGCGTCCGAGGTGTCTCCATGGAGGCGGATTATAGCGGCCGCTTGTTGAAGGTCACAAGGCGCGGTAGAATGATGATGCCTGCCTCCTTCTACGATGATCACGTCCAAGCCGTCGCGCTCGACTTTGTTTGTCGCTGCCCTTTGCCTGTCGATCGCCGGCACGATCGCGGCGTCGGCCCGGCCGGCCGACGACCCGAAGGACAGCAAGCGGCCCTCGCTTTCCGTGAAAGCGTCCCCGCCCATCGGTTTTTCGCCGGCCCGCATCCTCCTGGTCGCCGAACTCAAAGGCGGTCCGAACGACTATGAGGAGTTCTACTGTGCGGGCACCGAGTGGGACTGGGGGGACGGGACGAGGTCCGAGGCGACGGCGGACTGCGAGCCCTACCAAGCCGGCAAGAGCGAGATCAGACGCCGCTTCAGCACCGAGCACGTGTTCGACCTGCCGGGCCGGTACAACATCCGCTTCAAGCTGAAGAGGAAGGACAAGGTGTTGACGGCCGCGGGCGCCACGGTGCAGGTGCAGCCGGGGATCAGAGGACCGGGGTACTGACCCGAAGCCGTCTCATCGCCCGCTCTTGACTTCCTTCCCGCTCACCTTCCGGCTGGTCGTCTTCGCCGTCACGCTCTCGAGGTAGTCGGCTAGCTTGAGCGCGCGGCGCATGAATTCGCGTCCGAGCGCCTCGAGCCCGCCCGAATTGCCGGTCCCGAAGACGGCGTCGCTCATGCCTTCGATTTCGGACTCGGCGATCGTGCCCACGATCGCGGTCGCGCGCACGTAGTACCGCTTCGCGTCGTCGATGCGGTTGCCGGGCGCCACATCGATCCATACCACCAGCGTCCCGGGGTACAGAGGGTAGCTGGTGACGGTCCCGCTCGCGTCTTCGACCGTGAGGGTTCGCGCCGCGGCGTCGCGCGTGAGCCGGAAGACGGCGGTGTTTCCGCCGCGGACGAGCCTGTCCCAGATCGCTCGGACCTCCCACAGCTCGGACTCGACGCGAAGGTGCAGGGTCCCGCCCTGGTCGAGGAGCTGCCGAAAACGCGGCACGAAAACGTCCTTGAGCTCGATGGCCGCCCGCACCGTCTTCCCGCTCACCCGCAGCTCGGTCACCTGCGCCTCGAGCGCGCTCGCGGGCCGCGCGACGCCCAGCGCAAGGCCCACAACCACGCACGGCAGCACACGACAGCACGCTCGGGCAGACACGCTCACGCCGGTTCGGCCCCAGTCCCGTGACCGGGAAGAGGCCCGCCGGGCGATACGCCCGGCGTTCCGCTGACCGCCGCCGCGGGCGGCAACGCACCCCGACTACCGAACCGCGTCAGCAGCACCCCGCCAAGGCCCACGGTCCACGCGACGAACTCGACAACGAAGCCGCACGCGACCAGCACCGAGGCCAGCATCCACACCGGCCACCCGCCGAGCGCGACCACCCGCCCCAGCAGCGTCAGGACCCAGATCGCGACGAGACCCGCGAACAGCGCCCAGTAGGGGCCGTGCAGGCCCCACCCCATCCGCTGCTCGAGCCACAGCCCGACGCGATACGCGACGGCGGTCAAGCCGACCAGCACGGCGACGAGCAGCGCGACGATCACGAACGGCACGAGCAGGAGGATTGGGATGCCGATGATCGACACGACGAGGACGATCACCGTCAACACGAGGAGCGGCAGGAACAGCAGTTGGGTGATGAACCCGACCAGCGCGGATTTCCATGGCTCGGTGCGCACCGCGCGGGCGATGCGTTCGACGGGTTCCCGTGCGACGAGCAGGACGAAGAAGGCCAGCAGGCCGACGATCAGCATGCGCAGGATCGTACCGAAGAGGTTGAGCGAGACGAAGAGCTGGCGTCCGCCTCCCCATCGCACGATGCCAAAGGGGACGCCGAACATCGGCCGGATGTGAAAGCGCGGGAAGCCGATGCCGACGTCGTTCAGCCGCCCGCTCACGCGGGCCTCTGGGCTCCGCTCGATCGTCCCGCCGATCGAGGTCACGTCGCCTCGCACATCCGCCTTCGGTCCCAGCCGGACCCTCCCGCCCACGACGACCACATCGTCGTTGACCCGACCATCGATGACCGCTGAACCGCCGATGACCACGACGGCGCCGTCGACGACCTCGTCTTCGTCGACGTGCACATCACCCCCGATCCGAATCCTCGCGTCACTCTGGCGGCGGCGCGGTTCAATCCCGGTCGACGGCGCCGGCTGCTCCTCGGCGGCGGGCGCTTCCGCGGCCGGCAGGGGCGGCCCGGGTGCCGCCGGGGGAGCCTCGGTGCGGCCATGCCCGAACAGCGCCTGGCGGGCGGCCGGATCAAGGTACGAGAGCTGGATGATGAGGTCCGCGTCGCGCGGCAGACGCTCGCGCAACTCGGCACCGGTCACGATCCTGCCGTCGACGGCAATCGAGCCGTCCGACAGCTCGATGGACTCGATCCCGCGAGCGGCGGTCGCGCGCGGAACGAGCACGATGCCGGACTGCACGGGAACGACCTTGTACCGCTCCTCGATGACCGCGCGTAGGCGGCCCCGGTCGGGGCCCCCTGCGGCAGGCTGGGCGAGCGCGAGACCGGTGCCCAGGGCCAGCCAGATTTCGAGACCGAGCAGGATAACAAGACGCAGATCGAGGACGAATCGGCGCCGGGACAGGATCAACATGGCAAGGGCTCCGAAGGAGAAACGAGCAGCCGCTTGAGCACGTAGAGAAGCACGACGGACAGGAGCACGTCAGCCGCGAGGGCAGCGGCCACCGGGCGGGTCGAGATGACGAGGCCTGTGAGGCGCCCGGCCGCCTCGAGGGCAGTCCAGACGGCAACGCCGGTTTGCAGGCACCGGGCCAGCCACACGGAGGCGCCGACCGCAACGTCGACCAGCGCGCTCGAGGAGGACGCGACGGCTGCAGCCGGATTCAGCGCCGCGGCAGCGAGCGCGGCAAGCGCCAGGCCGGCACTCGTCGCGGCCTTGAACCACCAGGCGCCGAACACCTGCGGGCGCCGTGCCGCAGCAACCGGTGCCGCCGCCAGCAGCGCCCGGTCGGCAAACCCCGGCCGCGGTGCCCGGTGAGGGACGGACCGGAACGCCAGGCGAAGCGCTTCTTCCGCCTCCTCCGTTCGGTCGTTCCACTCGGCCTCGATCCAGCGCTGGACCTCGCGCTCGACGGCGCGATCCGGGGACTCGGCGCGGGGGTCGACGAGCGCCTCGGCCAGCTCGCTCCCGGTCTGCGGCTCATCGAGGGGGATGGCCCGCACCTGGCGCCGGCGCACGTGATCGATCAGCGTGTTGTGGGCGATCCGGAACAGCCAGCTGGAGAGCCGCAGCGCGCGGTCGTACGTGTCGAGCCGCCTGAACGCTTTCACGAACGTCTCCTGCGCCAGGTCTTCAGCGAGAGCGGGGTCGCGCACACTGCGGACAATGAGGTTGAAGACCGGACGCTCCTAGCGGGCGACCAGGTCGCGGAACGCGTCCTGCGATCCGGCCAGCGCGCGGCCGACCAGTTCCGCATCGGTCAGGGCCACATCAGTAAGCCGGGTGGCGAGTCAAGCGGCCAGGCAGGCGCGAGCCGTGAGCGGGGCTGGCTAGAACGTCGGCTGCAGCCGAACCAGCACGTGCAGCGACCCCGGGATCTCGTCGGTCCGCCAGCCGAACTCGATCCGCAGGTCGTCGAACCCCACTCCCAGGCCGACGCCCTTCATCCACTGATCGGCTGAGCCCGGCACGGGGTGGAACACCCGGCCCGCGTCGAAGAACGCCAGGCCAGCGAGGCCGTGGGTCAGCGCCAGTCTGTACTCGACGTTCGCCAGGATCATCCGCTCGCCCGCTTCCTGCTTGAACTCGTAACCACGGACGCTGCCGACACCGCCGAGGGCGAACTGCCGCTGAGGCGGCAGCCGATCGTCGGAGAGACCGGCCAGCAGCCGCGCGTTGAGCGACTGGCGGGGCGAAAGGCGCGTGTAGCGACGGGCGTTCAGGATGTCGCGCCGGAAAAGGAAGTCGCTGGCGAGGCCGGAGGCGGAGATCTCGCTGGTCCATTCCACGCGCCAGCCCGGCTCCTGGCTCCCGCCCGATCCGCAGAAGTCGTCCATCTGGTGGCGCAGGTACGTCGCCCGCAGGCTCTCGCGCTCGAACCCGCGCGAGTCCCACGCGTAGCCGACGATCACCGAGCGCAACCGGCCGTCCTGGATCGGAGCGTTCGAGCGGTACGGGTCGTCGCCGCCCCAGAGGCTGAAGTCGCTCTCGTTTTGAAGCGTCTCCTCGCGCTCGTCGCGCCAGGCCGCGAGCAGCTCGTGCTGCGGGTGCGGGCGGAGGGCCGCCGTCACCTGGTAGCCGCGCCGGCGGTAGTAGTCGCGGAACGTGTCCCTGAATCCCGCCGCGACCAGGCTCTGCTCGGTCGGCGAGAGCCGCCAGCGATCATCCGATGCCGTGAGGTCGTACAGGCCGGCTCCGATGAACAGCTTCGGCCACTCGAACAGCGGCCGATCGAACCCGAAGCTGTAGCCCCACCGCGCGGGTGCGAACGTGTACGACGCGTAGCCGCCGAGGAACGTGTGGTTGAAATGCTTGTGATCGAAGGCTGCGGCACTAAAGCCGAGCGCGGGGGCAAAGCCGTCGACGGGGCTGAACCAGTCCTCGCGCCCGTCGCTTCCCATGGCGAGGCTGAACCGGCCGTTCCGCTCGCCGAGATTGACCGCCAGCACGCGGCGACCGTCCCGGTCCACGAGGCCGAACGCCCTGGCCTCCCGGCTCACGTCGTGGCTGTCGCTGAACACGCTGCCAGGCAACGCGCGGCTGACCGCGCGGACGGCGCCGCGCGTCTGCTTGAGCAGGCGGTCGAGCGCGCTCGACACGTCGCGCCGGTTGAAGACGTCTCCGGGCTGAATCTCGAACTCGCCTGCGAACCGCCGCGCCAGCTCCTCGTCGATGCCAGTGAACTCGATGGCATCGATGCGGCCTTCGTCCGCCTTGAGTGTCAGGCTGCCGTTCGCCTCGTCGAAGTCCCCGGTCACGCGGGCCGCGGTGTAGCCCTCGCGCTGGTAGCGGCGCTCGAGGTCGTTCGCAAGGGCGGCAGAAGGCTCCGGCAGCGGCGCGCCGACCTCCAGGCGAAGCCACCGGAGGACCTGGCCGCGCCCGAAAACGCTGATCCCGTCGAGCACGACCTCGCGCAGGATCGGCTGCGCCTGCGGTGGAAGCTGCGCGGACCCGGGGATCGCGAAGAGGATGACGGCCAGGAAGCAGGCGGCGACAGTCGGGGCGAGGCGTCCGATGACGACCCGGTTGGCCACACGAACCCCCTTCGCCATTCAGGGCAATGAGACGAGGTCGAGCTCGAGAAAGTTCCCCTCGGCCAGGCGGAAGGCACGTGCCTCGGCCGGCCGGCCCCCGGTGCCCGGCCGCACGATGACGTGGACCAGCTCCGGGTCGGCCGCCTCGGCGAGGTCCCGGGGGGACGGAACGGGCGGCGACGCGGGGTGCGAATGGTAGGCGCCGACGATCTGGCGCCCGCCCGCACGCGCAAGGCGGAGAGCCGCGAAATGATCGGCGGGGTCGATCAGGTACCGACTTGCGCTCGGCCGCGCGTTCCTCGCTCGAACGGCCGTGTCGACCACGTCACCGTTGCCGAGGAGCAGGCCGCAACACTCGAGCGGCATCTCATCGCGTGCGTGCGCTGCCATCTCGTCGAGGACCGCCTGGCGGACGTTGAGCTGTCGCGCGGGCATCACATCATCTCGATGACCATCGCGATGCCCATCTCGCCGCCGATGCAGAGCGAGGCGACGCCGTAGCGCCCCCTCCGCGCCTTCAAGGCGTAGATCAAGGTCGTGAGAATGCGCGCACCGCTGGCGCCGATCGGCGGGCGGCAGGCACTGAGGATGACGACAGACTCTATGTCCACGGGTGGCTCTCAGTAGTAGGCAGTGGGCAGAGCTCAGATGGCAGACGGCAGATGGCGGAGGCGGCGAGCGGTGGACAGGGGCAGACCGCGGCAACCAAGAACGCAAGCAGAGCAACGGCCTTTCTCGGCGGCTCTCTGCGCTCGAGCCGCCTAGAAGAGCCCGGGGGTGCCCTCGATGATCAGCGTCGCCTCGGTCGCCTGGCGCACCGCCTCGACGGTCGTGTCGCTCGCGACTTCCTTGAGCACGAGGCCGCGGTCGGTCACGTCGATGACCGCCAGCTCGGTGATGATCTTGTTGACCACCTTCTTCCCGGTCAGCGGCAGCGTGCACGCCCGGAGGATCTTCGGGGCGCCCTCCCGCGTCGTATGCTCCATGGCGACGATCACGCGCTTGGCCCCCGCCACCAGATCCATGGCCCCGCCCATCCCTTTCACCATCTTGCCGGGGATCATCCAGTTGGCGAGGTTCCCTTCCTGGTCCACCTCCAGGGCGCCGAGCACGGTGAGGTCGATGTGCCCGCCGCGGACCATGGCGAAGGAGTCGGCGCTGCTGAAGTAGCTGCAGCCGATCGTCTCGCTCACGGTCTCCTTGCCCGCGTTGATCAGGTCGGGATCGACCTCGCGCTCGAGCGGGAACGGGCCGACGCCGAGCATGCCGTTCTCCGAGTGGAGCGTGATGTGAATGCCGGGCGGGACGAAATTGGCGACGAGCGTTGGCATGCCGATGCCGAGGTTCACGTAGTCGCCGTCCTTCAGCTCCTGCGCCACCCGCCGGACGATCCGTTCGCGCTTGTCCACGTTGGCTCCTTCTGCTGACGGCCGACGGCCGGCTACTCCTGACACCCCTGCCCGGCCCACCCCCGGTGCGCCGCCTGACGCACCGTCCGCCGCTCGATCCGTTTCTCGTACGCGGTCCCCTGGAGAATGTACCTCACGTAGATGCCCGGTGTGACCACGGCCTCCGGGTCGATCTGGCCCGGCTCGACCAGGTGCTCGACCTCGGCGATGGTGACCCGCGCGGCGGTGGCCATCATCGGGTTGAAGTTGCGGGCGGTCTTCCGGTAGACCAGGTTGCCCTGGTGATCGCCGCGAGAGGCCTTCACGAAGGCGAACTCCGCCTTCAGCGGCATCTCGAGCACGTAGAGGCGCCCGTCGATCTCGCGCGTCTCTTTCCCTTCGGCGACGATCGTGCCGTAGCCGGTCGGCGTGTAGAATCCGCCGATCCCGGCGCCGCCGGCGCGGATCCGCTCGGCAAAGGTGCCCTGCGGCACCAGTTGCAGCTCGAGCTCGCCGCTCATCACCTGGCGCTCGAACTCCTTGTTCTCGCCGACGTAGGTCGAGATCATCCTCTTCACCTGCCGAGATTGCAGCAGGATCCCGCTCCCGAAGTCGTCGACGCCGGCGTTGTTGCTGATGATCGTCAGGTCGCGGGTGCCCTGGTCGTGCAGCGCCCTGATCAGGTTCTCCGGGATGCCGCACAGCCCGAACCCGCCGATCATGATGGTCGCGCCGTCGGGCACGAGAGCCACGGCTTCTGCAGCGCTCTTCAGGACCTTGTGCATAGTCGGATTATGCGGGGACGACCTCGGCCGATCAAGCGAATCCGGGCGGAACCATGCACACCCTAGCTGGCGGACAGCTTCCCGCGCCAGGCGTTCGCCGAGGTAAACAGGTCCTCGATGGCCTCAGCCGAAGTCAGGCTCTCCCGGAGGCTCTCGAGCAGCGCGATCAGCTGATCGAGCGCGGGACCGAGTTCGTCCGCGTTGGTCGCGCAGATGTCCGGCCACACCGAGACCGGGCTTTCGGCCAGCCGCGTGGTGTCGCGCAGCCCGGTCCCCGCCATCCGCAGCCCGCCCGCGCCGACCGACTCGCCCACGGCCAGCATGAGCGCTGTCGAGACGAGCTGCGGGAGGTGGCTCGTGAATGCCAACACACGGTCGTGGTCCGCCGCCGTCATCCGGCACGGCTCCGCGCCCAGAGCAGTGGCGAACGCGAACAGCCGCTCCACGACATCCGCCGGAGCGTCCGCCTCCGGCGTGAAGATCCACCGCCGCCCGGCAAACAAATCGGGGCGCGCCGCGGCGAGGCCTGAACGGGCCATGCCTGCCACGGGATGGCCGCCCACGAAGCTGAGCCTGGAGGGAAGCACGCGCGCCGCCTCGACGATCGCGCGCTTGGTGCTGCCCACGTCGGTGATCACGGCCGAGGTCCGCACCCGGTCGGGTAGCTCCGCGAGGAGCGCGAGGATCTCCCGGACGGGCGCGGCAAGGACCACCAGGTCGGCCTCGGCGGTGATCGCCAGGTCGTCGGCGGCCACATCAACCGCGTGCAGGCGGATTGCCTGCCCGAGGACCTCGTTTCGGTCGACGCCGATCACCAGGCTCGCGGGCCAGGCGCGGCGCGCAGAGAGCGCGATCGACCCGCCGATGAGGCCGAGGCCGACCACAGCGATCCTGTCGAAGATGGGCTTGCCCAGGGGAACCGGACCCGCCTGCACGACGTGAACCATGCGAGGGTCGGACATTGTGAGGCTCTGGCGATCGGCGAATCACCAAATCAACGAATGGGTTCCCCGTCCTACCGGCCGGCGCTCCAGCCGCGGCGCGCGACCGGCTCCAGGCAGATGCTCCGCCCGATCGCGGGCGCGATGATGCGCAGCTCGGCCATCAGCCGGTCGAACTGCGCGGGGTAGAGCGATTGGGCGCCGTCGCTGAGCGCGTGGTCGGGGTCGCAGTGCACCTCGATGAGCAGGCCGTCGGCACCGGCTGCCACCGCGGCGCGCGCCATCGGGGCCACCTTGTCCCGGCGCCCGGTCCCATGGCTCGGATCGACGACGATCGGCAGGTGGCTGAGCTTCTTGACGACCGGGATCGCCGAGATGTCGAGCGTGTTGCGCGTGTAGTTCTCGAAGGTGCGGATGCCGCGCTCGCAGAGAATCACGTCCATGTTGCCGCCGGCGAGCACGTACTCGGCCGACAGCAGCCACTCTTCGATCGTCGCCGAGATGCCGCGCTTGAGCAGGACCGGGCGCCGCGCGCGCCCCAGCTCGCGGAGGAGCGAGAAGTTCTGCATGTTCCGGGCGCCTACCTGGAAGATGTCGACGTAGCGATCGAGCAGGTCGACCTGGCTGACGTCCATCACCTCGGACACCAGCTTCAGGTTGTGCTCGCTGGCCGCCCACCGCAGCATGCGAAGACCGTCCTCGCCCAGCCCCTGGAAGCTGTAGGGCGAGCTGCGCGGCTTGAAGGCGCCGCCGCGCAGCACCTTCGCGCCCGCGCGCCGGACCGCCGCGGCCGCCGAGCGGACCTGCTCCTCGTGCTCGGCCGAGCACGGGCCCGCCATCACGATCACCTCGTCGCCGCCAATCCGCACGTCGTCGAGGACCACCACCGTCCCCGCCGGCCTGAAGGCACGACTGGCCAGCTTGTACGGCTCGGTGATGCGGACCACCTCGTGCACGCCGTCCAGTATCTCGATGAGACGGGTGTCGATCGGTCGCCCGCGCTCGCCGCCCACGGCCCCCACCACCGTGCGCGAGGCACCGGTCGAGCGGTGGGCGTCGAACCCCATCTCGACCAGTTGTGCGATCACATGCTCGATCTGGGCCTCGGTCGCGTCCTCTTCCATCACGACAACCACGACGTCAACCTCCTGACTGGCCACGACGACCCCGCCTGCGGGTCAGGAGCCGCCAGGCCGACCGTCAGCCGGCCGCTCGCGCGCTTCGGTCCCTGCAGTCCGCTCACCCTCGCCGCGTGACTCCACGGCTTCTCTTCGCCGCCGGCGAGCCGTGATCTCGAGCCGGCGCGCCTCGTCGATGATCCGTTCGAACAGCCGCGCGATTGCCTCGTCATCCAGCGGCCCGCCGCGCGCGCGGGAGGCGGCGCGGACGTGGCGCAGGACATCGGCCTCGCGCTGCGGCTGGTACATCTCGAGACCCAGCGCCTCCTTTTCGAGGCCGATCTCGAGCGCGCAGGCGGCGCGGGCGTTGAGCAGCGTCACGAGCTGTTCGTCCAGCTCGTCCACGCGACGGCGCAGATCGTCGAGCGCCATCACGCCCACCCGCCGGCCGGCGGCGCGGCCGCCCCGCCCTTCAGCCACCGCACGTACCCCTCGACGCGCTCGAGGAGCTGCGGCGAATCGGCGCTGGCGGCAATCACCTGCACGAGCGCGCTGCCGACCACGGCCGCGTCCGCCCAGCGGCCGACTTCCTGCACCTGCTCGGGCGTCGAGATGCCGAATCCCAGGGCGACCGGCAACGCGGTTTCGGCGCGGATCCGCCCGACCAGCGCCTCGGCCCCGGCCGCGAGCGATGGGCGCGCACCGGTCACGCCCAGGCGCGAAATCGCATAGAGAAAGCCCCGCCCCAGAGCTGCCGCTCGTCTGATCCGCTCGGTCGTCGTCGTCGGGCTCAGAAGGAAGATTGTATCAATCCCGGCCCCCGTCATGGTCGCCTGAAATCCGGAAGCCTCTTCGAGCGGCAGATCCAGCGCCAGCACCCCGTCGACGCCGACCTCGGCAGCCCGGCGGGCGAATCGATCGAGGCCGAGACGAAACACCGGATTGGCGTAGGTGAAGATGACGATCGGCGCGCCGACATCTGCCCGCAGCGACGCCACGAGGTCGAGGACCGAGCCGATGGTCGTCCCTGCGGCTAGCGCGCGCTCGGTCGCCGCCTGGATGACCGGCCCGTCGGCGAGGGGGTCGGAAAACGGCACGCCGACCTCGAGAACGTCGGCGCCTGCCCGATCAAGCGCGCGGAGAATGGCCGCCGACCGCGGCAGATCGGGGTCTCCCGCGGTGACGTAGGTCACCAGCCCCGTGCGGCCGGCCCGGCGAAGCGTCGAGAAACGTTCATCGAGACGGGACATCGTCAGTAGTCAGTAGTCAGTAGTCGATAGTCGATAGTCGATAGTCGATAGTCAGGAGTTCTCATCACGGCGTCTCACCGCTCATCGAGGCTCCGAAGCGCCAAGCGAGCGTGCGACCGTATCGACGTCCTTGTCGCCCCGGCCCGACAGGTTCACCAGAATCGTCCTGCCGGCGCCGAGGTCGCAGGCGAGACGGCACGCGTAGGCGACGGCGTGCGCCGATTCGAGCGCCGGCAGGATGCCCTCCAGGCGTGCAAGGTCCTGGAACGCCTTGACGGCGTCAGCGTCCGACACCCACGTGTACTCGGCCCGCCCCTGATCGCGCAGCCAGGCGTGCTCGGGGCCGACCGCGGCGTAGTCCAGGCCGGCCGACACCGAGTGCGTCAGCTCGATGTTGCCGTGGGCGTCCTGCAGCACGTAGGTGCGCGTCCCCTGCAGGATGCCAGCGCTGCCACCCGCGAACCGTGCCGCGTGCCGACCCGGCGCAATCCGCTCGCCGCCGGCCTCGACGCCGATGAGCCGCACGCCGGCGTCGTCGATGAACGCATCGAAGAGGCCGATGGCGTTGCTGCCGCCGCCAACACAGGCGACCACGGCGTCGGGCAGCCGGCCGAACGCCCCGAGCGCCTGCCGCCTGGCCTCGCGGCCGATGACCGACTGGAACTCGCGGACCATCAGCGGGTACGGGTGCGGCCCCAGGACCGATCCGAGCAGGTAATGCGTGTCCGCGACGCTGGCCACCCAGTCCCGCATCGCCTCGTTGATGGCGTCCTTCAGCGTGCGGCTGCCGGCGTCGACGGGCTTCACCGATGCGCCCAGCAGAGACATGCGGGCGACGTTCGGAGCCTGCCGGCGCATGTCTTCGGTGCCCATGTACACGTCACAGGCGAGGCCGAGTAGCGCGGCGGCGGTCGCGCTCGCCACGCCATGCTGCCCCGCGCCGGTCTCGGCCACGATGCGCCGCTTCCCCATTCGCGCGGCCAGCAGCGCCTGGCCGAGCGCGTTGTTGATCTTGTGCGCGCCGGTGTGGGTGAGGTCTTCCCGCTTCAGCAGGATCCGCGCGCCCCCAGCCGCCGCGGTCAGGCGCCGCGCTTCGTACAGCGGCGTCGGCCGGCCGGCATAGTCGCGCAACAGCCGGCCGAGCTCGGCCTGGAACACCGGATCCTGCCGCGCGCGCCGGTACTCGCGCTCGAGCTCCTCGATCGGCCCCATCAGGGTTTCGGGAACGAACCGCCCGCCATACGCACCGTAGTACCCGCGCGCGTCTGGATCGCGGCGCCCGAACTCCGGAATCACGTCGTCCTCAGTCATCGCCTGCTCTCGACCTTCGGGTGCCCATCGCGGACCCACCAACTCGCTACTCGTTACTCGTTCCGTTGCTCAGCTCGCTACCCCGTCGCGTGCCTCCGTACCTCTGTGGCCTCTCACATGTTTCCTGCTACCAGCCGGTGTCGCCGTGCCGCGGCCCAATCGCCTCGAACAACGCACGCAGCCGGTCCGGATCCTTGACTCCAGGCCGGATCTCCACGCCTGAGGACACGTCAACGCCGAACGGCCGGACCGCGGCAATCGCCGCAGCCACGTTGGCCGCGCGCAGGCCGCCCGACAGGATGGTGCGCCGCCTTTCGGCTACCTCGACGGCCGCCTGCCAGTCGACGAGCTGTCCCGTGCCGCCGTGCCGGACCGGATCGTGCGCGTCGACGAGCAGCATCACGTCTGGCGGCAGTGCAGCCACGCGCTGGCGCCAGTCGCCTTCGAGCGTAACTGCTTTGATCGCACGATGCGGGAGACGCGCAACGTAGTCAGGCGATTCCGAGCCGTGGAGCTGCACCGCGCTCAAAGGCACGGCGCGCGCAATCCGGTCGACGAGCTCGACCGGCTGGTCGACGAAGACCCCGACGGTCAGCACCTGCCCTGCCAGAGCGCTCGTGATCGCCTGCGCGGCCTCCAGCGCAACGATACGCGGGCTTCCGGGCCAGAACACGAAGCCGATCGCCGCGGCCCCAAGATCGGCCGCCAGCCGTGCGTCCTCGAGCCGCGTGATCCCGCAGACCTTCACGAACATACTCGACAGTCGTCAGTCGACAGTCGTCAGTCGACAGTCCACAGTCGTCGACCCCCGGCCTCTGGCCCCTGGTCTCTGGTCTGCAACAGGTCCCGCAGCGCCTCGCCTGGGTCGGGGCTGGTCATCAACCGCTCGCCAACGAGGAACGCCCGATACCCCGCCGCCGACAGGCGCGCGATGTCGTCCGTCGTCCGCACGCCACTTTCCGCCACGGCTGGCAGATCGGCCGGGATCCGATCGATCAGCCGCAGCGAGGTGTCGAGATCCACCTGAAGCGTCCGCAGGTTCCGGTTGTTGACGCCAATCACGGTCGCACCGGCCTCGAACGCCCGCTCGAGCTCGCGCTCGTCGTGCACCTCGACGAGCACGTCCAGACCGAGCGCCACCGCTCGCTCGAGAAGCCTCCGGAGCGCGCGCGGTTCCAGGGCGGCGACCATCAGGAGGACGGCGTCCGCGCCGGCTGCACGGGCTTCGAGGAGCTGATAGTCGTCGACGACGAAGTCTTTGCGGAGGAGCGGCACCGACACCGCCAGGCGAACCTCGCGCAGATGGTCCAGCGACCCATCGAAGAAGGCGGGTTCGGTGAGCACCGAGATCGCTGCCGCGCCGGCCGCCTGGTACGCGGCCGCGATGGCGGCCGGGTCGTAGTGACGGCGCAGCACGCCGCCGGCAGGCGACCGGCGCTTGCACTCGGCGATCAGGTTCGGCCGGTCCCGCCGCTCGAGCGCCGCGCGGAACCGCCCGGACAGTGGCCGCATGGCGGCGACAGCCCGTTCGAGCTCGGCGCGAGGGCGCTCGCCCGCGCGCACCTCGACGATTCTCCTCGCCGCCGCCAGGACGGCCGCGAGCAGATCCGGTTCGTCCGATCTCTCACGCGTGCCAGTCATGAGGCGATCATCCCCGCCTGGTTCGACAGCTCCGCCATCCGCTGCAGCGTGCGCGCGGCATCTCCCGCGTCGATGGCCTCGGCGGCACGATCGAGCCCATCGCGCACGGTGGCCGCCCGCCCCGCGACGAACAGGGCCGCGCCCGCATTGAACAGAACGATGTCCCGCGCCGGCCCGCGCTCGCCGGCGAGAATCGCGCGGGCGACCGACGCGTTGTGCCCGGCGTCCGCACCGCGGATCGCCGCGGCGCTCGCTTTCGCCACGCCGAACTCCGACGGGTGCACGTAGAAGGTGCGGACCGTCCCCTGCCAGCACTCCGAGATCTTCGTGTACCCGGTCGTCGAGATCTCGTCGATCCCGTCCGCGCCGTGGACGACCCATGCCCGCTCGCACCCGAGGAGCAGCAACGCGCGCGCGATGAGCTCGGTCAGCTCGGGCCGGGGCACGCCGACGAGCTGACGGGCCGGGCGTGCGGGGTTGGTGAGCGGGCCGAGCAGGTTGAACGCGGTGCGGACTCCGAGCTCGCGGCGCACGGCGGCCGCGTGCTTCATCGAGGGATGAAACGCCGGCGCGAAGAGAAACGCGATGCCCTCCTCGTCCAACGAGCGGTCGACGGCCTCGGGGGACAGCAGCGTCCGGACGCCAAGCGCCTCGAACACATCGGCGCTCCCCGACCGGCTCGAGACCGACCGGTTCCCGTGCTTGGCGACCTTGACGCCGCAGGCCGCGGTGACGATGGCGGCCACCGACGAGATGTTGAACGTGCCCGATCGGTCCCCGCCCGTCCCGCACAGGTCCACGGCGTCAGGGTGCGCCTTCGGCAGCTTCACCGCTCGCTCGCGCATTGTCCTGGCGAAGCCGACGATCTCGGCCGGCCGCTCCCCTTTCATGGCGAGACCGACGAGGAGGGCGGCCATCTGCGCCGGCGTGGCGTGACCGTCCATGATCCCGGTCATGGCCGCGGCCGCCTCCTCCACGGTCAGGTCGTGCCGCCGCACCAGCTTGTCGATGAGGGCGGGGAACATTCAGGCTCCTGTCAGGAAATTCCGCAGCAACTGCCGGCCCTGGCCGGTGAGGATCGATTCCGGGTGGAACTGCACGCCGTGCACCGGAAGGCTGCGATGCCGCAGCCCCATGATCGCGCCGTCCTCTCTCGCCCTGGCGCTCACCTCGAGCTCGCGCGGCAGGTCGGCCGCTTCGACGATGAGCGAGTGATAGCGCGCCGCCACCAACGGTCCCGACATGCCCTGGAACACGCCGCGGCTGTCGTGCTCGATGACCGAGGTCTTGCCGTGCATCGGCCTGGGCGCCCGCACAATCCGGCCTCCGAACGCCACCCCGATCGCCTGGTGCCCGAGGCAGACACCGAGAATCGGCACCTCGTCGGCGAACCGCTGGATGACCCCCACTGTGATGCCGGCGTCTTCCGGCCTCCCGGGTCCTGGAGAGATTACGATGCCATCGGGGCGGAGCGCACGGATCCCGTCGATGGTCGTCTGGTCGTTCCGCCGCACGGCGACCTCGGCGCCCAGCTCCCCGAGGTACTGGACCAGGTTGTAGGTGAACGAGTCGTAGTTGTCGATCACCAGGATCATCGTGCCTCTCGGGCCTTGCCTCTCGGGTCTCGACCTCTGTGCCTCGGCGGCTGTCCTCGATGTCCGCAGGCCACACCTGCAGGTGCGGCGTTCAGCGCAGGCGCACGGGGCACCGTAGCGTGCGTGACGCACACGCGCGCCCGCCCTGACGGCCTACAGGCCACGCTCGGCAAGCTCGAGGGCGGTCATCAGCGCTCTCGCCTTGTCGCGCGTCTCCTCGAACTCCGCCGCCGGATCCGAATCGAACACGATGCCGGCGCCGACCTGCACCGAGGCCCGGCCGCGCGCCATCACGATCGTGCGGATCGCGATGCAGAAATCGAGGTTGCCGGCGAAGTCCAGGTAGCCGATCGCGCCCGCGTAGAGCCCGCGGCGCGACGGCTCCAGCTCCGCGATGATCTCCATCGCGCGCACCTTCGGCGCCCCCGAGACGGTGCCCGCCGGGAAGCAGGCGACCAGCGCGTCGAGCCGATCGCGGCCCTCGGCGAGCCGGCCCTCGACGACCGACACCAGGTGCATCACGTGCGAGTAGCGCTCGAGCGCCATGAACTGCGGCACCCGCACGGTCCCGAACTCCGAGACCCGCCCGATGTCGTTGCGCCCGAGATCGACGAGCATCACGTGCTCGGCGCGCTCCTTCTCGTTGGCCTTCAGCTCTTCGGCGAGGCGCAGATCCTCCTCGTCGTTGGGTCCGCGCGGGCGCGTGCCGGCAATTGGGTGCGTCTCGACGTGCCGGCCTTCGACGCGGACGAGCATTTCAGGAGAGGAGCCGACAATCGAGAGGTCTCCCATCCGGATGAAGAACATGTAGGGCGACGGGTTCACGTGCCGCAGCGCGCGATATACCGTGAACGGATCGGAGGTCACCACGGTCTCAAACCGCTGCGAGAGAACCACCTGGTAGATGTCGCCCGCCGCGATGTAGTCCTTCGCCCGGCGCACGCCCTGCTCGAACGTCTCGCGCGTGACGTTCGATCGGATGTCGAGCGGCGGGTGGCCGTCGCCGTCGGCCATCGAGAGGCTGCGCTCGAGCTCCCGCTCCAGGAACTGGATCTTCGCGCAGGCGAACTGATAGAGCGCCTGCAGGTCCTCACCTGCGGTCACGCGGGCGTTCGCGATGATGAGAATGCGGTGCTGGACGTGGTCGAAGGCCAGCACCGTGTCGAACATCATGAAGCCCGCCGGAGTCTCCTCGCCGATGACCCCGCCGGTCTCCACCTGCAGCGAGACCGGCTCGAACCAGGGGACGGTGTCGTAGCTAAGATAGCCGACCGCGCCACCAGTGAAGCGCGGGAGCTCTGGAACGAACGGGGCCTGGAAGTCCGCCATCAGCCGGCGGAGCACGTCGAGGAGCGGCTCGTCACTCTCGCTCGCCACGCCCGCGCGTTCGATGACCGTCGTGCCGCCCCGCGATCGCAGGATGAGAAACGGATCCTTGCCCAGGAAAGAATAGCGCGCGACCCGCTCGCCGCCTTCCACGCTCTCGAGCAGGAATGCGTAGTCGGAGTGCTCGGCGATCTTCAGGAACGCCGAGACCGGCGTGAGCAGGTCCGCGATGATCTCCTTGCACACCGGCACGAACGTCCCGCGCCGGGCCAGCTCGACGAACTCCTCGAAGGTTGTCTGCTTCATGACGGGCATCCGGTCAGGTTTGGTGATCTCTCGAACCGCTGATAGGTCGACTCGGCTGTTGCGCCATTCATCGACCAGGCAAGTCTGCAATGTCCTCCCCGCAGGATCGCAGCCCCGCGCGCGCCGCCTGCTTCATGACCCCCTCCGGGACGGGCTGGCCGGTCCACCACTCGAACTGCAGCTCTGCCTGCGCCACGAGCATGTCCAGGCCGCTCACCGTCTCGCAGCCGGCCGCGGCCGCGTCCATCAGCAGGCGGGTCGGTGCGGGGTTGTAGA
>Ga0315280_10004731_pt1 | contig 19843 bp, 19 predicted proteins | sample YL17G06_40_MG_FD_203697 | JGI IMG/M metagenome (GOLD analysis project Ga0315280, IMG submission 203697) | Sediment microbial communities from Yellowstone Lake, YNP, Wyoming, USA - YL17G06_40 | ecosystem: Environmental > Aquatic > Freshwater > Lake > Sediment | place: USA: Wyoming | collected... | reverse complement strand
CTCTGTCTCAGCCTCGCCCTTTTCGACAATCACCTCGCGCTCGTGGTGCAGCAGCCCCGCCTCATTATCCACATCCCAGGCGAGTGCCTTAAAGAAAGGCGTGATGAAATCAATGCGCGCCTGAGCTTCGGGATAGTCCTTGGAGAGGTAATGCTCCTTGTCCGCTTCAAACTTGGCGATCAGCCTTTGCAGGCTCGCGTTGAAACCTTCTGGGGCAGCAGCCAAACCAGTATCCCTTCATGAGGAGATCAAGTGACCGGAGTGTAATGCCAGAGGGGATTGGATTCAAGCAGGTAGCGCGCAGTTGCTCTCCAACTCTGCGGTTCTGCGTTGCTGTAGCGCCGGTCTGTGACCGGCGACGTCGCCGCTCATCGAGCGGCGCTACAGTAAAACGTTCCGCGCTCCCGGCCGCAATGAACAATGCACCCTCAGACCCAAATGGTTTTAAGGGCAGTTCCCACACGTTGAAAATCCTTGTCACTCGTAACCAAAGCGGCTTTCCCGGCCTGGGCGAGGGCGGCGGCGAAGCAGTCGGCGTAGGGCAGGTTGTGCTCAGCCTTGAGACTGGCGGCCAGCTTGCCGAGTTCCATGTCAACGCCGACAATCTCAATCGGAAGCTGGGCGATCTCGAGGAGCTTGGCGTCGGCGGCTTTCTGGCCGCGCGCGCGCCAGACCGAGTAATAAACCTCACCCCAGTTGACCACCGACATCAACAGCGGGTGTTTGGCCTCCGCCGCCTTGGCCAGCAGTTCTTCGACCTTGTCGGCCCCCGGACGGTCCTCGAAAAACGTCATGAGGGCGCTCGAATCCAACACGTAGGTTTTCACAGGGTCCGCTCTCGCTTCCGCTCGTCCAGCAGGATTTCGAGCGCCGACGGTTCCCCTTTGAGCGACCCGCGCAGGCCGCGAATGAATTCGCGGGTGACGGGCTGAATGATTATACGCCCGTCATCTTCTGCGAAAGCAACAAGCGTTCCCTTTTTGATGCCGAATCGCCTGCGCAGCCGCGCCGGGATGACCAGTTGTCCTTTGGTCGTGACCACGCTCGTCTCAATCTTCATATCGCCCCACCTCGCCAAGCATCCTACATCATCTGCCATAGTAAGTCAAGTTTAGATTGTCCTACCTGTTGGGATAAGTTGGATGAGGAGGTAGCGCAAAGTTGTTTTCCAACTCTGCGGTTCTGCGTCGTTCCAAATCGAAAAGCCGCAGACTTAACTTGAGGAACAAGGAGCCCCATCGGGGAGGCTGTAGCGCCGGCCTGTGACCGGCGACGTCGCCGCTCCCTTCCTGCGTCAGGGCAGGCGCCGAGCCGCGCTACAAGAAACCGTTCCGCGCTCCCGCCAAACCCCTAACCGCCGCGGCGCGCCGCGAAGGCGGAACCAGCACCACCCCTTCATCCCCTTTTCAGCGAGGAGGGGAAGACGTTGACTCCCTTCCTGGATCAGGAGGGGGGGGCGGGCGCCCGCGCTACGACGTGACGCCCCGGCGCCAGAAGCCGGCTCTGGAGCGCAGGGCGCAGATGGCGCAGAGGCCGCGACCCTCACCCGTCCCGCTCTGCGGGACACCCTCTCCCTCCGGGAGAGGGTTGGGAGGAAGAAAGAAGGGTGAGGAGCCGGCCGTTTTGTCAGCCTTCAAGGGTTCCGCCCAAGCCGCACGAGACTAGCCGCGAGAGGGGTGAGGGGTCGGACGTTTCGTCAGACTCTGGGCTTCCTGCCGCCCCAAAATAAGTGGAAAGGCGCGTCGGACATTTTGTCGCCTTCCATGCCTGCCCCCTTCCCCGGGGGGCCGCAGAGCCATTTCCCACCAGAACGACCTATCACGGGATTCCATTGGCTGCTCTGTCCTCGCACGTCACGGCTGACTGATCTCGCGCCCATCGCAAGCAGCCTCGATCTCCACTGGCCAAACCTCGCTGGAGAATCGTCGCGGACTTGCGGGAACCGCAGAGTATAATCAGCGGCCAACAACCTCAAGGAGTCATCGATGCATAAGGAATGTGAGATCAGCCGTCGTGAGTTTCTGAAGACCGGTGCCACGGGTGCGGGCGCCGCCGCATTCGGCACCGTTACCTTTCTGACTCATCCCGAGCGAGTGTTTGGTGCCAACGACCGCGTGCGCATTTGCGTGGTGGGCCTGCACGGTCAGGGTTGGGCGCATGTGCAGGAGTATTCAAAGCTGAAGAACGTCGAGATTGCCGCCCTCTGCGATGTGGATGAAAACGTCACGAACCAGCGGCTAGCGGAAATGGAGAAGATGAAGCTCCCGAAGCCGCAGACGTTTGTCGACCTGCGCAAAGCGCTCGAGGAGAAATCCATCGACGCCATCTCCATCGCCACGCCCAACCACTGGCATTCGCTCCAGGCGATCTGGGGCTGCCAGGCGGGCAAAGACGTGTATGTGGAGAAGCCTTGCTCGCACAACTGGTTCGAGGGGCGGCAACTGGTTCGCGCCGCCGAGAAATACAACCGCATCGTGCAGCACGGCAGTAACAGCCGCTCGGGCGACGCCATTATTGATGGGATGAAGAAGCTGCGCGAAGGACTGATCGGCGAGATCTACCTGTCGCGCGGGCTGTGCTTCAAGTGGCGGAAGTCGATCGGCAAGGCTCCGGAAGAACCCATCCCCGCGGGGGTCCACTATGACCTGTGGACGGGCCCTGCACCGATGAAGCCGTTCACGAAAAACCGCTTCCATTACAACTGGCACTGGATCTGGGACACCGGCAACGGGGACTTCGGCAACCAGGGCATCCACGAACTGGATGTGGCGCGCTGGGGGCTGGATGTGAAGTTCCCCAACAAGGTCTCGACCATTGGCGGTCACTTCATGTTTGACGACGACCAGGAGACGCCGAATACGCTGAACGTTGCGTATCAATTCGACATGCCTGACGGGACGCGCCGAATGATGGAGTTCGAGGTCCGGCATTGGATTTCGAACCACGAGGCGCTGATTGGGGATCCCAGCTTTGGCGGCGGCGAAGTGCCGGTGGCGTTGGGGAACGTTAACGCGCGCGCGAAGACCAAGGGCCCACAGAACACTATCGGCAACATCTTCTACGGCTCCAAGGGCTATCTGGCCATAAACGGTTACGATGCCTACCGGACCTGGCTCGGCGAAGACCAGGAGCCTGGGCCTCACATGGCTAAGGAAGGGAACAACTGGGCCAACTTCATCGATTGTGTGCGCACGCGGAAGAAGGAAAACCTGAACGCGCCCATCGAGGAAGGGCACATCTCCTGCACGCTGCTCCATTTGGGCAACGCAGCTTATCGCCTGGGCCGGACACTGAACTTCGACCCTGCGACCGAGCAGGTGGTCGGCGACGAAGAAGCCAACCGTCTATTGCGAGACGGTGACCGCGGCTACCGCGAGCCGTACGTCGTGCCGGAGAATGTGTAGCGCCGGCCTTCAGGCCAGCACCTATAGTGGCGGTCTGTCAGCGCCGTGTTCCCTGGTCGGGGGCTTTGCCCTCCGGCGAATGGGCAGCACGGATTGCAGTTCGCGGGAGCCTAGAGTGCTCTCCTACTCATACTGAATGAACCCTGGATTCAGCACACCCTGCGGGGCGAACCTCTTCTTGAGTTCCACGACCTTCGGCCACAAATCCCCGTAGTGGACCTTCCACTGCGCCGCGTCGAATTTGATCCAGCCGAAGAGATACAGTTTGCCACCCACCATCATGGCATCCTGACTGGCCATGTTCAGTGTGGAATAGCGGCTCGTCCACCAGATGCTTCGGGAAGGCCAGCAGGATCCCGAAGCCCATCAGGAAATCGCTCGTGGGCCACATGAAAAGCGGCACCCGGGAAACGTTTCCGCGCGCTGGCCAGCGCCGGATGTGGCGGCGACAAGTGCCTAGGGCGGAAAGTTCTCGAGCGCGCGGGCGATGTATATCGGCGCGGACGGCGCACGCCGCTCGGCGAGCGAGAGCCACTTAAGGCCCGCCTAGCACACGACCGTGCCGGCCGACTCATCAACCGTGCCTACCTCTCTAAGCTAAGTTCCGTTTTCCGTGTATTCCTGAGGATATTGAGGTAAGATACCACGGCTTTTTTGTTCACGGACTTCGCAACAAAAATCACTGCCGCAGGGCCAATGAATGGATTTGCGATTCTTCTTTGGACGAAACGGTGACTCCACCGACGTGCGCTCGCGAAGGAATGGTGACGGAGCAGCTCCCGAGGTCCGCCAGCCCCCTCCCGACGGCGGCAAGCTCATCATCCTGACCGCGCCGCTCACCGAGACGATTGACCACGCCGGCTACTTCATCCAGATGGGGATGGCGTCGCTGCCGATCTGGATGGAGCCCGTCCTGAACAACAAATACCCCAACTGGCGCAACGTCGAGCGCAACCCCGACGGCTCGGCACGTTTCATGCCGGCGGGGGCCCGCCTCGTAGAAACGTCGCTGCTGCGCGAATTCCGCGCGCAGGACATCGTCGCCTGTTACCCCGACGACCTGGACAAATTCATTGGGCCCAACACGCGCGCGGTGGCGGTCACCACGCACAATCCGCTGGGCGTGACATTCGCGGCAGGCGTTTACACCTCCATCTTCGGCTCCTCGAAGGAGCCAATCAACTCTCACTACGCGCGGCTGATGTTCGAGAAGATCAAATCCAGCCCCTACCGCCGGGGTTTCAAGGTCATCGTGGGCGGCTCGGGCGGATGGCAGATCACCCAGACCAATTCCTTCGAGGATCTGAGCGTGGATTGCGTGGTGGAAGGCCGCGCTGAGTCGGCGGAATCCGTGGCTCTCTTCCACAAGGCGATTCGCGGGGAAGAGTTGCCGCGCGAGGTCAACGTCGTCCACCCTACGCGGCGAGAGGATTTGCTGGTTCCCGAGCGCCGGACGACCTTCGGCGTCGTGGAAATGACCACGGGCTGCGGCCGCCGCTGCAACTTCTGCGTGCCCGACCTGAGCCCTCAGATTGACATGCCCAAAGAGAAGATCATGGCCGGCGTTCGCGCCAACGCGCGCGAGGGCAACAAGCTCGTCTCACTCGCCACCGAAGACATGTTCATTTGGGGCCAGGTGAGGACGGGAACGCCGTTCTTCTTCCCCAACCGCGAAGCGCTGCTCGACCTCTACACCGAGGTCGTGAACACGCCCGGCATCGACCACCACATACTGAGCCACTCGACGATCGCGCCCTTCGTCGTCGATCCGATGCTGATCAAGAAGCTCTCGAAGGTCCTGCTGCCCAAGAGCCCGATTCACCTGCCGCGCCTGAGCAACCATCCGCAGAAGAAGACGATCGCGCCCTTGATCGGCCTCGAGACGGGTTCGGTGCGTATGGCCAAGAAGATCATGCCCAGCAAGGCTGTGCCTTTTTCCATCGAAGACTGGCCGAGCGTCGTCCTCGAGGGCCTGCGGGTCGCCAACGAGAACAATTGGTTCCCCATGATAACGCTGATGGTCGGAAACCCGGGCGAGACGGACGAAGACGTGATGGCCACGCTCGACCTGGTCTACGAAATGGAACGCCGCAACCTGTTCGCTTTCTTGATCCCCTCCATCTTCACCCCCTTGCACGACACACGGATGGAGCGCCAGGAGGGCGTGACCGAGACGCGGAACCTTTCGCGGCTCCAGTGGCAGCTCATGATGAAGTGCTGGAAGATGAACCTGCGCCCGGGCAACCACAGTTGGTGGGGCGTACTCGCCTGGCGCGTGGGCGCAATCGTCATGTGGCTCTACAAGCTGCGCAAGCTGAACGGCCCGAACTTCACCTGGCCGATCTACATGTTCGCGAGTGCGCTGCCCGAAAACTGGATGGCGCGCTTGGGCAAGATCTATATCGGCCGGCCGCTCAAGACCAAGACGCGCAAAGAGCTGATCGCTTCAGTGAAGCCGAATTACTGGAAGTATTTCCGCGCCGACAACGGCGACCTGCCCGAGGGGTATACGCCGCCGCCTCATGAAACCGAAGACCTGCGCGTGATGGCATGACTGCAATCGAGAGCGCCCGATGAGCGAACAGGAAAACCTCCGGCTTGTTCAAGCGATTTGCCCTGCCTCCCGCAAACACAGCAGCTTTCTGAGATGAAGCCGCACGATGGCTGCGGAAAGTGGTAACCGCCGGCGTGCATCCGGGAAGATCGCGCTCGTCGCCGGCGCCGCGTCCGGCATCTGGCGGGCGACCGCCCTGACGGTAAGGCCTCGGCGTGATGCGCGAGCTCGATTCCTCGCGGTCGGACAACGACTGGCGAGGGTTCGCCCACCCTCGTCAGCGCGGATGCCCCACGGGGATCACGTAGAGAGGCATGTGATCGGCTGGCAGCAGGAGCGCTTTTTGGAGGGCGCCATCATGGAAGGCCCCGATGGGTACAGCGCCCAGCCCTAGGGCCACTGCCTGGAGCAGCATGTTCTGGGCGGCGTGGCCGGCCTCCAGGTGGACGTACCGCGGGCCTCGCCCTTCGCCGTACTTTCGTTCCGTGCGCGCGTAGACTGCCGTAATCACAAAGTCCACCGGGGCCTGGAGAACCGCCTCTTGTTCGAGGGCGGCACGGTAAATGGCCGACCTCAGGTCGCGGTCGGAACGCCGCGTCAGTCGGTGCTCACGGACTTCGTAGTGATAGAAACCGGATGGCATTGCCACATAGATCTCAAGAGGGTAGAGCGCTCCAGCCGAGGGCGCTGCGCGGTAGCCGGCCGGATCAGTAATTCCCTGCGCTGACCACAAAAGTTGAGACAGCTCGTGATCGGTCAACAGTTCAGGGGTGAACTCCCGCACGGAACGACGCCGTGCGATGGCCTCTTCGAGCGACATTCGGCCCTGTCGCCGCGGCGCGGGCAATTTCAGAGTTTCCGCGGAACGGCTTAAGTTTTGATTCATCGTTGGATCCGTTCCGGGAATCATCGTACATCCGACCAGAATCAGCGGCAACCATACGGCCCACTTGGTTTTCATGGCAGCAGGCGACCTCCCAATCTGCGAGGGCGTGTCAACTTGCGCGTCACGTCAGTAGTCCCAGGAAAGTAAGTGACGGTTACCGATGCGGACATTGACCAGCCCCGCCCCGTGGGCCGCGGCCAAAGCGTCTTCAGCGTGTCGGACCGACGTCCGAGGCAAGTCGGACATGTAGAAGTGCGGTGCAAAGGCAAGCAAGGAATAAGGGATGTTCGGGTCGAGGTCGGCAATGAATCTGGCGATGTGGCTGACCTCGCTGGCGTCTACGTAACCCGGCACGAGCAAGGTGCTGGCAATCACCAGGGGTGATTGCGGGCGCTCACCAGCCCGGCGCGCAGCGCGGGCGAAGTTTTCCAGAGTGCGCCGGTTCGACCCGCCGGTAAGGGCGATGTGCAGACTCTCGTCGAAAGCCTTGAGGTCGAACTTGATGCAACCACCTGTCTCCAGCGACAACCGAACGGCGCGGTCAAGCAGTTTAGGGTTCGAAGTCCCCGCCGTCTCCCAGCAGATGACAACTCCTTTCTTTGCCAAATGCCGCGCCGCAGCCAGAGCATGGGGCATCTGCGAGGCCGGGTCGCCGCCGAAGAAGCACACGCAGTAGGTTCTTTCGTCGGCGATCTCGGACAGCTCGACGGCGCTCGTGCCACGCGCCTGGGCGGGCGAATTCTCCCGGAAGCTCCAATTCTGACAGAAAAGACAGTTGAGCGTGCAACTCGCATAGAAAACGGCAAGGTTGCATCGGCCCCGTTGCCGGCTGCCGGAGCAGACCCAATCGGCGACACAGTTGGTAGGCAGTGGGTCGAAGTACCAATGTAGGACACCGCGCGGGGTCGTGCCGGCCAGATGCACCAGGCGGCCGTCGCGGACCGTCCGCAGGCCGCAGTACCCGCGCTCGCCATCTCCAATCAGGCATTCCCGGCTGCACAGGGCGCAGCAGACACCACCCGCCGTCCGCGGGGCAGAAGCCGGGAGATCGAAAGCGCGTCGCGTCAGTTCATGCGCGGCCGATGCGAGGCGCTGCGCCTCGCTCGGGCGGGTGCGGATGCAGCCGACGCACACTCCCAATGCAGTGGACACAAGGCCGGACTCAACGCCGCACAGCACACACACTGCACCGGTCCGGGAACGAACGGGAAAAGATTCTTGAGGCGGCAACGCGCCAACTCCCTTCCAGCGCTCTACGGGCCTAAAAGTACCCCTGCTTCAAGAGGCGGGCAAGCCCCCGCAGCGCTGAGAGGGCTGGCCCGACCTGTGTGCAGCATCGCAGGCAGCTTGTTCGCCCATTTCTCATAATGTAAGATGAGTCCACCGAGGTCGGTAGGGGAACGACGCGCCGTGTCCCTACGCACGTAAGCAGTTCATAACCTCGTGGAGGCAGGCACTTGTCTGAAATCCCTCAATACGATCTGATAGTCATTGGCAGCGGGCCGGGCGGATACGTAGGGGCCATTCGCGCCGGGCAACTCGGACTCAAGACGGCAATCGTTGAAAAGGACGACAAGTTCGGCGGGACCTGCCTGCACGTCGGCTGCATTCCGACCAAAGCGCTGCTGCTCAACGCCGAGGTTTACGACTATTTCAAGAACGCCAAGGAATTCGGAATCACGTGCAAGGAATTCAGCGTCGACTGGGCCGCCGTGCAAGCGCGCAAGGCGAAGATCGTCACGCGGCTCTCCAAAGGCGTGGAGTTCCTGCTAAAGAAGAATAAAGTGGAAATGATCCGAGGCTTTGGGAAATTGAGCGGGCCCGGCCGGATCACTGTCACAAACGGCAAGAATCCGCCGCGTGAGATTGCGGCAAAGAACATCATCCTGGCCACGGGCTCGGAAGCGAAGACGCTTCCCGGCCTCGAGCCGGACGGCAAGACCATCCTGACCAACCGCGAAGTCCTGGAGCTCAAGGAAATTCCCAGGTCAATGATTATCATCGGCGCGGGCGCCGTGGGCGTGGAGTTTGCGTCGATCTTTCACCGCTTCGGCACCAAGGTCACGGTGCTCGAAATGCTGCCGCGCGCCGTGCCGCTCGAAGACGAAGAGATCTCCGCCGAACTTGAGAAGGCATTCCGCAAGCAGGGCATTGCCCTACACACCCAGGCGAAGGTCGACAAAGCTGCGAAGACGACGAAAGGTGCCTCGGTGACGTTTGCCGGGGCGGACGGCAAGACGCAGAGGCTCGAAGCGGACACCTTGCTGGTGGCTGTGGGCCGGGCGCCGAACACGCAGGGCATCGGCCTCGAGAAGACGCGCGCGCGGCTCGAAACGGGATATGTCAAGGTAAATGCCTATATGCGGACTGACGAGCCGGGTGTCTATGCCATCGGCGACATCGTCGCCGGCAGCCCTCTGCTTGCCCACGTCGGCTCGATGGAAGGCATCGTCGCCGTGACTCACGCCGCGGGCAAGCCCGCCGAGCCCATCAATTATCATCAGGTGCCCAACTGCACCTACTGCGAGCCGGAAATTGCCAGCGTCGGCCTCACGGAGCGCCAGGCGCGCGAGGCGGGCCACACAGTGCGTGTAGGGAAATTTCCCTTTGCCGGGAACAGCAAGGCGGGCATCTTGGGCGCACGCGAAGGCTTTGTGAAGATCGTGAGCGACGAGGAATACGGCGAAATCCTCGGTGTGCACATGATCGGCCCGCGGGTGACGGAATCCATCGCGGAAGCTGTGGCCGTGATGCGCCTGGAAGGCACGGTCGCGGATCTGACGCATACGATCCACCCCCACCCCACGCTCTCGGAAGCGGTGCTGGAGGCGGCGCACGCCGCGGAAGGGATGGCGATACACATTTAGGATTCAGGATCAAGGATCAAGGCCGAGATACTGCATGGTTCCAGGGCAAGTCCACGCCCTTGATCCTGAATCCTTGATCCTGCCTTCATGCTCTGCCGTGTCGAACAACTCGGAACCGTCGATTACACCGCAGGGCTGCGGCTGCAGGCGGAGCGGATCGCCCAGCGCAAGGCCGGCGAGATTCCCGACACGCTGTTGCTGCTCGAGCATCCGCATGTTTACACGCTGGGGCGGAACGCCAAGCGGGAAAACCTGCTCATATCCCAGGACCGTCTTGCAGCCCTGGGTGCGCGGCTTTTCGAGACGGACCGCGGTGGCGACATCACCTACCACGGTCCGGGGCAACTGGTCGGCTATCCGATCTTCGACCTGACCAAACACCGCCGCGATATCGCCTGGTTCATGCGCTCGCTCGAAGAGGTCTTTATCCGCGTGGCGCGCGAATTCGGCATCGAGGCTGGCCGCCTTGCCGGCGCGCCGGGCGTCTGGGTGGGGAACGACAAGCTGGTCGCGATGGGCGTCCACATCTCGCGCTGGGTCACGTCGCACGGATTCGCGTTCAATGTGAACACCGACCTCGGCTACTTTGAGTGGATTGTCCCCTGCGGCCTGCCCGACAAGGGTGTGACGTCGCTCGCGAAGCTGCTGGGACGACCTGTGGAAATGAACCGCACGACACGGCTCGTGATCGGGCAGTGTGGCAAGGTTTTTGGAATGACCATGGAAGTCGAAGAGTCGACAGTCAAAGGTCGAAGGTAGGTCCTTGGTCGACTGTCTACTGTCGACTGTAAGCTGCCTTTATGCCCTTGGCTTTTTGACTTCGCTCTATGCCTCGAAACTCCCCACGCACTCGTCTTACACGTGCCCAACTCCATGACCTCTACTACCACCTCCGCCTCAACCGTCGCGTTGACGAGCAGCTCGTGAGCCTGTATCGCCAGGGCAAAGTGGTGGGCGGCGTCTATTCGGGGCTCGGCCAGGAGGCGATTTCGGTGGGTACCGCCTACGCGCTTGAGCCGCAGGACGTCATCAGCCCCGTGATTCGAAACGTGGGCGCGATGATCATCCGCGGCTTCCGCCCTCGCGACCTCTTCCTTCAGTACATGGGTCGTCGGGATGGGCCGACGGGCGGCCGCGATGCGAATACCCATTTCGGCGACGTCTCGCGCGGCGTCGTCGCACCCATCAGCATGCTGGGGGAAACGGTGCCCGTGGCGGCGGGCATCGCGCTGGCTGCAAAAATCAAAAAGGAGAAGCGCGTGGCCGTAGCCTATGTGGGCGACGGGGCCACGAGCACGGGGCCGTTCCATGAGGGCGTGAACTTCGCTGCCGTGCAGAAGCTGCCATTGCTCATCGTGGGGGAAAACAACGGCTGGGCCTACTCGACACCCATCGAAAAGCAGATGGCCGTGCGCTCGATGGCCGAGCGCGCCAAAGCCTACGGCATCCGCGCGGTGACCGTGGACGGAAACGATGTGCTCGCCGTCTACAAGGCGACACTCGCCGGCACCGGGCGCATGCGCCGTGGCGGAGGCCCCGAGATGGTTGAGTGCCTCACCATGCGCATGAAAGGCCACGCCGAACACGACGACGCGCGCTATGTGTCGCCGGAAGTGTTCGAGAAATGGCGCAAGCGCGACCCCATCCTGCGCTATGAAAACTACCTCCGCGAGAAGAAGCTGATGACTCTTGAAGAGAAGGCCGCGATCGAAGAGCGCATCGAGAACGAAATCCGCGAAGACGCGGCATTCGCCGAAGCGAGCCCTTTCCCGTCGCCGGAAGAGGCGGCGCGGCCGGTCTATGCCGGGTAGGCAGTAAGCAGAAGGCAGTAGGCAGCGAACTAGTTTCATCTTGTGTTTCTGCCGACTGCGTACTGCCTTCTGCCTTCTTCTAGATGAGGCGTGACGAGACGCCCATGAGCACCACAGCCCGAAAGCGGAGCAAAGCTGCTCCCGACGCCGCGACGCTCGAGCGGATGCTCTACTACATGAAGCTCACGCGCGAGGCGGAGTACCGGATCGAGCGCGTCCTCTACCGCCAGGGCAAGATTCTGGGAGGCGTTTACGTTGGTCGCGGGCAGGAGGCGATTTCGGTGGGCTCCGCAATCCAGCTCCTCGAAGGTGACGTGATCACTCCGACGCATCGTGACTTTGCCGCCTTTGCAATTCGTGGCATGCCACTCCGGAAGATCTTCTGCAACTGGTTGGGGCGCGCCGACGCCCCGACGCGCGGGCGCGACGGCGGCCCGCACATGGGGAACCTGAAGCTCGGCATCATCGCGCTCATCTCCTCGGTCGGCTCGTGGTGTTTGACCGCTTGCGGCGCGGCGATGGCGCTCAAGCGGCGCGGCCAGGGGAACGTGGTGCTGACGTACTTCGGCGAAGGAACCTCGAGCCGCGGCGACATTCACGAGGCGATGAACTGGGCGGCGGTGATGAAGCTGCCGGTCATCTTCATCTGCAACAACAACGCCTTTGCCTACTCGACACCCGCCGAAAAGCAGTACGCCGTGAAGTCGCTCGCCGCGCGCGGCCCAGCCTACGGGATGCCGGGCGTGAGCGTGGACGGCAACGATGTCCTGGCGGTCTACGCGGCCGCGAGCGTGGCGATCACGCGGGCGCGAGCCGGAAAGGGTCCGAGCCTCATCGAGTGCAGGACGTTCCGCATGACCGGACATTCCGCCCACGATGCCGCGGACTATGTGCCGGAGAGATTGAAGAGCGAGTGGGCGAAGAAAGACCCGATCGCGCGCCTGGAGAGACTGCTCGTCGCGCGCGGCCTCATGACGCACCCGCGGCTCGAGGAGATGGAAGCGGGGATTCAAAAGGAGCTGGACGAAGCCATCGCGCAGGCCGAGGCGGGCCCTCTGCCCGAGGGTCTGGATACGCTCGAGGGCGTGTATTGCGGGCCGGAGTGTTGGTGGGAGAGAAACATTGGGTGATTGTGCGATTGAGAGATTGAGTGATTTAGGGGGCCATGTTGGCAGCCAGATTCTCAATTCACTCAATCACTCAATCGCCTATTCGCTCGATCGCTGAGTGAGGGAACAATGGCTGTCATGACATATCTAGACGCCATCCGCCAGGGCATCTGGGAAGAGATGGAGCGCGACCCGTCGGTCTTTCTCCTGGGCGAAGACATCGGCGCTTACGGCGGCGCGTTCAAGGTGACCGCCGGCATGCTCGAGAAGTTCGGCGAGGAGCGCGTGATCGACACGCCTATTTCCGAGTCGGCGATTGTGGGCGCAGCGGTGGGCGCGGCGCTGATGGGCCTACGGCCGGTAGCGGAGATGCAGTTCATGGATTTCATCTCTTGCGGCTTCGACCAGATCGTGAACATGGCGGCCAAGATCCATTATCGCTGGGGGCCGGCCGTCCCCATCGTGATTCGCGGGCCCTCAGGCGCGGGCGTGCACGGCGGGCCGTTTCACTCGCAGTCGAACGAGATGTGGTTTGTCCACACACCCGGCTTGAAGGTGGTGATGCCCGCGACGGCTTATGACGCGAAGGGCCTGATCAAGGCCGCGATCCGAGATGATAATCCTGTCATCTTCTACGAGCACAAGTTTCTTTACCGGCGCATCAAGGAAGAAGTTCCTGAGGACGATTACACTGTGCCGCTCGGCAAGGCGGCAGTGCGGCGCGAGGGACGTGACATCGCCGTGATTACCTATGGCGCGATGGTCTGGACCGCGCTCGAGGCCGCGCAGGAACTAGAGAAAGAAGGTCTCTCGCTTGAGGTCGTTGACCTCCGCACCCTGTTGCCCTACGATGAGGACACCGTGCTCGCCAGTGTGCGCAAGTGCAGCAAGGTCATCCTGCTCCACGAGGACACGCGCACGGGCGGCATGGCGGGCGAGCTGGCGGCGCTGATCGCCGAGAAGGCCTTTGAGGATTTGGACGGCCCGATCGTCCGCGTCACGGCACCCGACACGCCCGTACCCTTTTCGCCGCCGCTGGAGGAATTCTTCCTGCCCAACGCGGGTAAGGTGATCGAGGCGGCGAGGGCTTTGGCAGAATACTGAGCGCACGAGGTTTTCAATGGCCACCAAGGTCATCATGCCGCAAATGGGAGAGAGCATTGCCGAAGGAACGGTCGTCAAATGGCTGAAGAAGGTCGGCGAACGCGTGGAGCGCGACCAGCCGCTGTTCGAGATCTCGACCGACAAGGTTGACGCCGAGATTCCTTCTCCGGCGTCCGGCGTGCTCACTCAGATCCTGGTGAAAGAGAACGAGACGGTTGGGGTAAACACAGTCGTCGCCTGGATTGACGGGGAAGGCGCGGACGAAGCCGTTTCCTCCGCCCCCGCGGCAAAGGCCGCCGCGACGGCCCCGCCTGCTGCTCCGGCTGCGGCTGAACCCAGCGGCCCCACAGAGGTCGAACCCCCGCCGGTTGCGGGCGGCAAGGTACGCTCTTCGCCGCTCGTGCGCCGCATCGCGCAGGAGCACAACGTCGACCTCTCGCTGGTCAAGGGAACAGGCCTGGGTGGGCGAATCAGCAAGAAGGATATTCTCGCCCATCTCTCGCAGGCCCCCACGGCTGCACCCGCTGTGCCCAGGCCCCCAGCGTCCGCCCCGGCCGCACCCGCGACGCCTCAGATCGATTTTGCCGGTCCGACGCATGTCGTCCCCATGACGCCCATGCGCCGCCAGATCGCCGAGCACATGTCCCTCAGCAAACGAACCTCGGCGCACGTCAGCACGGTTTTCGAAGTCGAAATGACGCGAATCGTGGATGTGATGGCGCGCAGCGGGGAAGAGTTCGAGCGGCGCCACGGGCTGAAGCTGACTTACACGCCGTTTCTTGTCCGGGCCACCGTTGAAGCTATCAAACAGTTCCCGATCGTGAATTCCTCGGTCGAGGGGACGAACATCGTTTACAGGCGCGACGTGAATATCGGGGTGGCCGTGGCGCTCGAGACGGGGCTGATCGTGCCCGTCATCAAGCAAGCGGACGAGAAGAGCTTCTTGGGAATTGCGCGTGCGGTGAAGGATCTCGCCGAGCGAGCACGCACCAAGCATCTGAGCGTGGACGACGTGCAGGAAGGCACCTTCACCATCACCAACCCGGGCGTCTTCGGGAGCCTGTTCGGCACCCCCATCATCAACCAGCCGCAGGTGGCCATCTTGGGGGTGGGGGCCATCGAGAAGCGGCCAGTCGTCCGCAACGACGCCATCGCCATCCGGCCGATGGTCTATCTGGTGCTCACCTTCGACCACCGCATCATCGACGGCGCCGTCGCCGATCAGTTCATGGCGCGGCTGAAGTCGGTGCTCGAAAACTGGGACGAGGCGGTGTTGTAGCTCACTCCTTGGCTCGCATCTCGAATCGGCGGTCATAGACCGCCGCTACAGCCTCACGGCACCACGCTCGCCAAGCGGTTCAACAAGCCCTCGGCATCATCGAGGCAAGCGTTGGGGTCGACGCCCTTCTGCTGAAGCGCGGGCAGGAGCAGCGGAAGGTTCATGGCGAACAGCCGCTTCCCTTCCTCGCGCTGGCCGAGTTCGGCGTAGCTGGCGGCCATCGTCTGCAGAAGCTGGAGCGATCGGTTCTTTTCCTCCGACCATTTCTCCAGGTTCTTGCGAAGAAGCTCGCGCAGGAACTCCACGTGTTGCGCGGTCTGGTCCGCGTACTGGCCGTTGACGTAGCCGTAGACCGAGGGCACGTCCGCGGCGTCGTCGTGGGTGCCGCAGAGCGTGCGGTAGGGCCGGTGGGCGATCAATTCCCAGGCGGGATCCTTGTCGATTTTCCGCATCTCCAATCCCTCAAAGGGAAGGCCGTCCAGGCTGCCGATGCGCCCGATGACCCGCACCGAGTCTTTTCCGAGTTCCAGAATCGTGGTGATCGTGCAGCAGTGGTCACCCCCCGAGTACTGCCCGACGATCATTTCGGGCTCGCCCTCGCCCGTGAGGTCGGAGATGTAGTTGGGACGGGCGCGGCTGCCGGCGGGAGTCAAACCGTGGCGCCCGGCAAAATCGTAGACGGCCGTCCACGGCTCCTTCGAACCCTCGAGCGTCTCGATCTTGAATGCTGGCTTGCCGTCCGAGTCGTAAACAACGAAGCGGCCGGGGGCGAAGATCAGCGGCGCGGGGCTGGCGCGATAGAGTCCCGCGCGATAGCGTCCCAAGCGGAAGGTCTTGACCTTCTCGTAGCCGGCGATTTCCGGCACCTGGCCGCGGAGGCCCGTGGTGGTCAGAATAAAATCCTCGGCCGAAGACGCCATCTCCTTCAAACTGGCCGGTTGCCAGCGGCGATGCACCGCGATGAACGCCAGCAGGACGATGGCGGCCAAGGCGATGGAGACGGCGTTTTCACCCTTCTGCATGGGGCGTCAAGGGCGAGCTTCAACCGCGCGTGCGACATCGCGGCGCCCGACTCGCCACTTCCATTTAATCACTACTTTTCGGGATTGTCATGGAACGCGGAAGATACGCCGGCAGGGTGGGCCGGAGTGTTCTAATCTTCGGCACGCCGGAAGGAATCCAGTGTCCAGACGTCATCTTCTGCACGATGCTTCAGAATATAGAGATTATTGTCGTCCGCGCGGACCTTGAAGCAGGCGTAGCCGATCCCGTACCACTGGTCAATGACCTCCTTGACCTCGTAGGTGCGCGCCTGCGGCGTCTGCGGAGTGAAACGCAGTGGACGCTCGTCCGCCTTGTAGCCGGCGTAGCAATCTACCTGGAGTTTCAAGCTCATCGCTGCTCAACCGAGGACGGTCCCAGTTCAGTTCGCCCTAGCCGCGTCCGGCGCGGAGGGCCTCCTCGGGCGTGGTGGGCGGGACCGTCGGAGTGTTGTACGAAGAGTTCGTGATGCAGCCGCGCTCGCTACGAGTACCAGTTCGGCGAGCGCTTCACGACGAGCTCTGGATGCTCCCGCAACAGCGTCTCCGCGATGTGGCAATCCCAGCACACCGGCGCGTGCGTGGCAAAAACCTCGGGGAGTTTTTCCGTCAAGATGGTGTCCCAGTAGATGGTCTTTCCTTCCGGATTGCGCAGAGCTGGCTTGTGCCCCAGCCACTCCACCTCGTGGATGGTTCTGCCGCAGATCGCACAGGCCTTGCCGTGGTACCAGCGGCCGACGATTGTCCGGACCAGGCAGTCCACAGGCGCCGCTTCGATCTGCCTCAAGCATTCCTGGCCGCAGCCGGCGCGCTCCGGCCAGCGCGAGCATTGGCTGAGTTCGAGATGCTACGAGCCCGCTACCTCACTCACTGCGGCCTTGGTGGCGTCCACTTGGACAGCCGCGGGGCGCTGGGTTTCGGGGCAAGTCACCAACCTCTTTCCGCGGAACTTGAAATAGGAACGCGCGCCACGAACAGCCCGCGGGAGCAGCAAGGCAAAAGCAGCGAGAGCGAGAACGGAGATGAGCCAAAACGTCCCCGCGCTCATGGGACCTCCTTTCGCCACTTGAATGGTACCACTCTTTCCTCGTTGAGTTGAGTCAAGCGCATACGGATCGTCGTCCGGCAATCTGCGAGACGCAAATCCGCGAGTTGATTTTCGGCACGATGTGGTCCGACGCTGGCTGCGATTTGGAGCGACGAGGCAAGAAGGGATGAGGCAACGCAGCAAAACGACGTGATCCCCATCGCCGAGAAGCACTTCAGCGGCTGGCCGCCGGCGCAGCAGTTTCAGCCGCCGCACCCCTCGTGGCGATCCGCGTTTGCTACTCCGCCGAAATCGCCACACTCCAGGAACTGAAGTGTGAGACCATTCCCTTCCAGCCGGAATTTCCCGGCTGCCCCACCCCCGACGAGCACGAAGGCGGTTGACAGTCGAATGTCGAGAGTTCAAAGTTCAGGCATTCCGTACGTGGGCCGCGGCTCGTGCCGCGTCCTTTCCAGCCAGCGGGTCCCGCGCCGACGGCGTCCGGTGAGTTGTGGAGTACATCCGCAAACCACTGGATCAGGCCGCCGAGCGGGGTTCGGATACGCGGGATGGATCTTGAATGTAGACGGGCTGAGCGGGCTCGGGGAAATCCGCGCCTCGGCGGAATTCCTGCGCGGCATGACGCGGAACTGAGGCGGCCCACCCGTTCAGGATGTTAGAGCGCCGACCGCGGTGAGGTAGGTTTCCACCATACGCGTGAAGCCGCGGACTTTGGAGGGAAGCTCGTGGACGGCGTAGACCGCGCAGTGCTTGATTTCCTCCAGCGCCTGAACCTGCACGCCGATGGCGTCGAGAGCCGCTTCGAGCGGATACTCGACTCCGACCAACGCGGTGGGGTTGTAAGTTACAGCCCCTTTCAATTCGCGCTCGATTTTGTGGGCGGTGATGAGGAGCCCGCGCTGTTGTTTGAGGAAGGCTTCCCAGCTCGGACCGGACTCTGGGAAGCCTTCGAGGGCGTGCTTCTTCCCTTGCCACTCGAGCTCGCAGCCCAGCCACTCGAGTTCCTGCGCGAGCTGGAGGAGCCGGGGAACCTGCATACCGGGATATTCTATTCCAAGTTCGGGCCCGCGTCCTTCGCGATGACGCGGCCCCATTCTTAGGAGGTCAGGCATGGAATATCGCACCCTCGCACGCACCGACCTGAAGGTCTCGCGCATCTCTTTCGGCACCATGACCTTCGGCGCGCAAACCGATGAGGCCACGTCCGTTCGGATGGTCGACCGCTTACTCGATGCGGGCGTCAACTTCCTCGACACTGCGAACATCTACAATCAGGGCCTTTCGGAGGTGGTTCTCGGGAAAGCCCTGGCCGGGCGTCGCGAGAAGGTGATCCTCGCGACGAAAGTCCGCGGCAAGATGGAGGCGGCGCCGGACGAGACTGGACTCTCGCGCTCCGCGATTCACAAGGCCATCGACTCGAGCCTCAAGCGGCTCGGCACCGACTACGTCGATCTCTATTATCTCCACCAGCCCGACTACGACGTGCCCATTGAAGAGACCCTCACCACCATGGACGAGCTGGTGCGCGCCGGCAAGGTGCGCTACCCGGCAGTCTCCAATTACGCCGCGTGGCAGGTGACGGAGATTCACTGGATATGTGAAAAGAACGGTTACAGGCCGCCGTACATCTCGCAGCCGATGTACAACTTGATCGCGCGCGGGATCGAAGAAGAGTACCTGCCCTTCTGCCAACGCTTCGGGGTGGCCGTGGTGCCCTACAACCCCCTTGCGGGCGGGCTGCTCACGGGCAAACACGCGCGCGACCGCGGGCCGCTGCAGGGAACGCGCTTCGACGCCAATCAGCTCTACCTCGACCGCTACTGGCACGCGGATGATTTCGCCGCGGTCGAAGAACTGCAGGCCGTGGCACAGGAGGCGGGCAAGACGCTCGTTGAGCTGGCGTTCCAGTGGCTGCTCAGCCAGCCCGTCGTCGATTCTGTCATTCTCGGCGCGTCGCGCCTGGAGCAGCTCAAGGAGAACCTGAAGGCCTGCGAAGGCGGGCCGCTCGACGAGGCCGTCCTCGCCCGCTGCGACGCCGTCTGGAAGCGCCTGCGCGGCGTCACGCCGAAGTACAACCGATAAATCCTGGGCGGCACACGAGCCGCGTTGGGTGCCAGGGGTGCGATTTCTGACCCGGCCAAAATCGTCCAGGGTCGGCATTCAGCCTGAAGGAACAACCAACATGATACGAAGACCTCACTTCTTTGTGCTTGTGGTCTCCATGCTCGCATTGGTGTTGCCGGTGCTGGGGCAGAGGCCCCCGCAGAGCGATCAGGTGGTGGCCTCACCACGCCTGCGGCCGCAGCGACCTGTTCACACTTTCTCAATTGTGGCGCGCGACCCGGGGACCGGCGAGCTGGGCGTCGCCGTCCAGTCGCATTGGTTTGCCGTGGGGCCGATCGTGCCCTGGGCAGAAGCCGGCGTAGGCGCGGTGGCCACGCAATCGCTCGTCGACCCCAGCTACGGCCCGTTGGGCCTCGAGTTGATGCGTGCTGGACGCAGCGCGCCCGAAGCCTTGAAGGCACTCCTGGCCGCCGACGAGGGTCGCGACGTGCGCCAGGTGGCCATGATTGACGCGCAGGGCCGCGTGGCGGCGCACACGGGAAGCAAAGCCATCCAGGCGGCGGGTCACATCGTCGGCGAGAATTTCTCCGCGCAGGCGAACCTGATGCTCAACGATCGCGTCTGGCCGGCGATGGCGCAGGCGTTTGAGTCCGCGCCGGGCGACCTGGCGGACCGCA
>Ga0315280_10004730_pt1 | contig 19849 bp, 10 predicted proteins | sample YL17G06_40_MG_FD_203697 | JGI IMG/M metagenome (GOLD analysis project Ga0315280, IMG submission 203697) | Sediment microbial communities from Yellowstone Lake, YNP, Wyoming, USA - YL17G06_40 | ecosystem: Environmental > Aquatic > Freshwater > Lake > Sediment | place: USA: Wyoming | collected... | reverse complement strand
GCGGGTGGGCCATCGGGACTCCGGTCGTCGACGACTACATCCAGATGAAGGCTGAGGGCGGAGGCCGCACGATCGTGAGCTCGTGGTCGCGCGACTGGATGTACGCGCCTCCCATCGGCGCCTACCCGACCGCCGCATGCGGCCTGTGGAACCCCACCAAGGGCGTCTACGTCGGCTATGACTTCCACGGCGCGCGGCTCACCGATCACACGGAGAAGGACTTCGGCACAACCTACTGCTGGCGGAGCGGCGCGGACCGCGAGTTCTTCTGCATGACCTGGCCCTACGGGGAGCACTACATCAACCTGCGCTACCCCGCGGCGCCCGTGACCTGCGGCACACACTTCCGGCTTCTCTGGTTCACGGGCGTGGGGCCGGACAGCGACCCGAACGAGCTTGTCCACGAGTTCATCTGGCGGGAGTACGCCGACCTGCTGCCGGCCGCCGAGCGCATGAACGACCTCTCATGGCTTCCGGCCGACCTGCGGCCGAGCACCATCGGCGCGCCGGGGCCGTTGGGATCCTTCGTGGGCAACACCGGCCCGACCGGCCAGACGTGGTGGCAGCCAAACGTGAACATCGCTAGCGGCGTGGGGTACTTCAGCCCGGTCGACAGCTACTATGCGTCCGGCGCGGCCGCGTCCATCAAGACGCTCGACGCCGAATGCCGACGGCTCATCACACTGGGCGAGTGGGCCGACGTCGACGGCGACCGCTGCTACAGGTGGCAGACACCGCTCGACGGTGGCGGAGCGGCCATGTTCGGGCCCGGCGTCGAGACGGTCCGACACGTGAACAACTGGTCCTCAGGGCTCGCGCTGCTCGACTACTATCGCAACGACCCGCAGGCCGCTGCCGACCTGCTGCCGTACATCGACGGCGTGCTGCGCTGGACGAAGCACATCCTCTACACGCGCAACTGCTACCCGGACGTGCCGGCCGCGCAGTTCGCGTGGAGCGCCACGCCGGCCGTCACATTCTGCCTCAAGTACTACTATCGCTTCCGCGATGACGCCGAACGCGGCGACCTTGCCGAGCTTGCCTACCGGCTCGCGAAGAGTATGACCTACCGCTACATGGCCCTCTGGCCTTGCGACAACGACGAACTCGACAACCTCGACTCGTCCTTCTTCATGGAGCCGAACGCCGGTCTGCCGTGGCTGGGTAGCGCGTGCGCGAACGAAGTCTGGGTCTACAACATCGCCATGCTGTACGAGGCCGTGGCCTGCGGAGACCCGATCATGGCCCACTACCTTCGCGGCATGCTCGAGCGCTACCACGGGATGTACCAGAACCAGTGGTACCCCACCGTCCAGCAGTACCCGAGCTCGGCCTTCACGGAGCGCTACGGGCTGTTCGATGAGTGCGCCCAAGGCAAGGGCAATAGGGGCGACTTCGGCGGGCTCTGGGGCGGGCTGGAGCGCCTTGTGTGGCCGATCGGCAACGCCAGGGCGCACGTGGTCTGCGGCGAAAAGGGCGCGATGGCATTCTGCCGCGACGGCCGAGTCGCGGACGTCGCGGGGTATCGGTACTACAGTAACGGCGAGTGCTCGTTCACCCTTGTTCCGGCCGGCCCGGCGGCCGACCCGGGCGACATCGACGTCACCGTGAGCTTCCCCTTCTTCTCGATCTCAGGCGCACGCTTCCACGTGATCCGCGACGGTGCGGAGACGCCGCTCGGCGACGACCGAGTCGACCGGTACCCGGGCGATCTGTCGACCGTGACCCTAAAGGGGCTCCGTCTAGGAGACACCGTGTGTGTCGGCAAGTACGACCCTTCCGCGCCAGTGATCGACCTGCTGCCCGTGAAGCAGCTCGAGGAGCCGGGCGACAACGTCGACCACGTCGAGTCGGCGGGCTTCCGGATGCTGAACCTGACGCGCGGCGCGACCGCGGGCATCAGCCGGGACTGGTCGGACCCGAAGTCGATGGCCGGGTATGAGCCCGGCGTGAAGACGCTCTGGGGAGCTCCGTACTTGCTTCTCGATCCCGATCTCACCGGCAACAAGGTGAGCGTGCCCGACCTCGGGATCGCGTTCGGCGAGCGGCCGAGCTACCTGTTCATCCTCGTCGGCGGGATCGACGAGAGGTCGCGCGTCACGCTCTACCGCAGCGAGACGAAGGAGGAGCGGCTCGACCTGTCGACCGCGCCGCCTGCCATCTCCGGCTGGCCGCCGCTCTTCGGCTGGCACCTCGATCTGGTGATGGTCGAGAACCAGGGCGCACCGATCGAGTCCATCTCGCCGAGCGGCTGCCGGATCTACGCGGTTACGTCCACGGACAAGAGGGCCTCCGACCTGAAGGGGATCCTCGATGCCCTGTCCAAGGAGCGCGACAGGGTCGCCGCGCATCACGCGATGGTTGCCGAGCTGCGGAACCTCGCGCCGCTGTTCGAGGAGTTCAGTGGACACATCGCGCTGCTGCCCACGCCCAGCGTCAAGAACCCGCGGGGCACCGGCTTCGTGCAGATGCTACAGGAGGCCGACCTCGCGCAACATGTGACGATCCTCACGCCGAGGGACGTGGTCGATCCGACGGTGTTCAACGCGCGCAACGTCTGGGTCGCGTTCTACCTCGGCGGCGAGGACTACTACCAAACGGTCGCGCGGCCCGGAGATGGCGATGAGGCGATGGTGAGCTGGCTGAAGGCGGGCGGCACGCTCGTATCGCTCGCATCGGGGCCTTTCCCGTTCTACTACAACGAAGCGAACAAGCCGGTCGTCAGCGCGCTCAAGTTCGGCCTGCCCATCTCCGGCAGCGGCGCTACGCGTGAGGACGTGCTCAAGGTCTCGGCCACGACAGGCTGGGAGACGCCGCCCGCGGGAGTCGAGCTGACCTTCCACCTGCGCGCTGACCAGACCGTGATCAGCCACCTGCCCAAAGAGATGCCGTGGTCGGTCGTAGCCGAGCCGCGCTGGCGACCGATCCTCAACGTGATGGGCGGCAACGGGGACTACACACCGATCATCACGCTTTCGGACAAGGGTGGGCAGAGCTACGGCGACGCGGCGGCGATGATCCGCCACAACGCCGGCGACCTGGCGGGTGCGCGGGTGCTGTACGTCTGGACAGGGCTGTACCAGAACCGCGACTACCAGCGCGCGATCCTCACCGACGTCCTGCGCTATCTGCTGACCGACCCGTTCCGCCCGCTCGCCGAGGCCCTCGCGACGCGCGCGTCGGTGCCCCCGGTCATAGACGGCAAGCTCGATGATACGGCCTGGCGTGCCGCCGCCAGCACCACGCCCTTCGTGCGGTTCGACTCCGGCCGGGCGGACGGCAAGACGCTACGTACGACGGCGAAGCTCGCCTGGGACGACGAAGCGCTGTACGTGGCGTGGGAGTGTGAGGACCCGGACGTGTGGTCCACCCTCACAGAACCCGACTCGGATGTCTGGACGGAGGAGGCGGCTGAAGTCTACGTCGACCCGGATGGCGACGGGCGGGATTACCGCGAAATCGACACGAACCCGCTCGGGACGGTCGTAGACCTGTCCATCGCCGAGGTGCGCGACGGGGCCCCGACCGACATACCGGGTGCCCGCAAGTGGAACGCCAGCGGACTGCGGGTGAAGACGGCCGTTGCCGGCACGGTCGCGGACCGGAGCGACCGCGACACGGGCTGGACGTGCGAGGCGGCCATTCCATGGGCGAACTTCGCGGGTGTCGGCGCAGCAGCTCTGCCGCCTCACGTCGGTGACAGGTGGCGCGTCCAGTTGCTGCGCATCGACAGGAGCCGAGGCGACCAGTTCTCCGCCTGGTCGGCGGCTGAGACGTTCCATCAGCCCGAACGCTTCGGCATCGTCACATTCGGCGCCGATCCCGCGAACGATGACTTCTCGGCGTACCCGGATGGCGGCCCGCCGACACCCACGTGGGTCCTCTCCTCAGGCTCGTGGGAGGTGCGCGATGGCGCCCTGGTGGGCACGGATTGCCTCGACGGGGGCTGGACGCCGACGGGCGCCGTGGGCGGGGACAAGGCCTGGACGGACTACATGCTCTCGCTCAGGTTCCGCGTCATCTCGCGGGGGAGCGACCACCGGGACGGGCCGTGGATCGGCTTCCGCTACTCCGGGCCCGCCGAGTGCTACTCCCTCGATTTCGTTGGTGGCGGCATCACCCTCAACAAGGCCCACCTCGGCGTCTCAAGCGGCGATGACAACCCCGTCGCGCAGGTGCCGTGGGCCAGTGACAACCAGTGGCACTCCCTGCAAGTCACGGCCCGGGGCAACCTGATCGTGGCGGTCCTCGACGGCAAGGAGATCGTTCGGGTCACGGATGGCGGCGCGCTGGGCGTAGGGCCTGTCCCATTGGGCGCGGTGTGCCTATGCGCCCGCCGTTGGGAGAACAGCACGGGCCACACGGTTGTGGCGTTCGATGATGTGAAGGTGGAGTAGGAGCCGCCGTCGCCCTTCGTCTCGGCGCCCCTGCGCGTCCGCCGGCTCAGGGATCACGGAGTGATGGGGACGCCTACGCCGCCGGAGCTGGTGGCTTGTGCCCCAGCACCGCCGCGGTGAGCGTGCCGCCCTCAACGGTCACGCGAACAACGACCGGGCCTTCGCCTACGTTCTGGAACCTGAGATCCGCCGCGCCGTAGCTCACCGTGGCGTCCCGGCCCCACGGGACGTAGTGCACTGGCAGCGAGTGCTGGTGGCGCTCCACGATCTTCATGTCGGCCCCGACGGCCGCGTTGTAGATGGTAGTGGCTATCTGGCACACGCCGCCGCCGACACCCATGATGACGTCGTGTCCGCTGTAGACCGGAGCGACCAGGAAGCCTATCTCGGTGGTCCGGGGCCCGGTGGTCTGATTCAGGGAGAACACCCCACCCGGCGCAACCACCGTGCCGTCGATGAGCGACGCGGCCAGGCGGATGTTGGACGCCCGGTTGACCTGCCCGGTCGAGAATGTCGTTGAGAAGGTCGAGACCAACGTCAGGTCCTCTAGGTCGTGCGTTACGACCTCCGGCTCAACCTCCCGAGCCACCAGCTCCACCTGTCCCCAGCCACCCGCGCGCTCGCTCGTCCTGATCTCGTCCATCGTGGCATTGACATCGGGGTAGAGGCCGGTCTTGTGCGGGACGATCTTGAGCTCGCCCCCGGCGATCTCTATGCGCGCACTCACCGGCTCGGCCCTGACGGCGTCGGCGATGGATGAGACCGTGGCTCGGAGGACGACCGGATCGAAGTTGATCGGCAGGTCTATCGAGTGCGTGGAGAGAGCGGCCGCGGCTGCCTCCTTGATGGATGGTCCGACGTTGGTGCGGCGACCCACCGCGAGCGCCTCGCGGATCGCCGCACGAACGTCGGCCCGCCCGCCAAGGTCGCGCAGCGTCACTTCGAAGGAGTGATCGCCCTGAGTCACGGTGACCTCGCGGTCGAGCTCTTGGGCGGCCCGGGCGTAGACCGCGTCGAGCGCCTCCGCCGCGGTGGAGCCACCGACGTCAACGCCGGCAACCGTCACTCCCGGCATGATGCGGGCGTAGCCTGATACGCGTGGTGTGGCGAACAGCAGCGCGACGGATGACGAACTGAGCGCGAGCAAGACGCAGGGAGTCCACACGAACAGCCGCGAAGGGGACGAACGCACCGAGAGCATACCGACCTTTCCGTCTGCTACGTACGTGACGGCCACTCGTTCCCGCCCCGGCACGTGTTTCCTGCCTGACAAAAGCCCGGTCGCGTGCTAACGTCCACGGGGGCCGCAAGTGGCCGCGAGCCTGGCAGGAGAGGTGTCGCGGAGGCCCGCGAGAACTATGGAAACCGGTTGCCCGTACGTGTAGGCGTCCGACAATCAGGGGGTAAGTGGAGATGCGACTGCTTTGCCGAGAGCTGCGCTTTGCGGTGCTACTCATCCTTGTGCTAGGGGTGCTCGGCCTGCCGGCACTCGCACAGGCGACACCGCCGCCCGGTGGAGCCGCGCCCCCGCCGGGCGGGACCGCGGCGCCCGGGGCGACCACGACCGCCCCCACGACGCCGGCGCTTGTGACCGGCGGACCGGGGCCGTCTACCCAGCACGGAGCCTACGTCGAGGCGCCCATGACGCAGGCCCCCGTGGTGGACGGCGCCCTACGGGAGCGATTGTGGCAGGATGCGCCCGTGCTGGGCAACTTCACTCTCCTCTCCGGCGGGCGTCGGCCGCTGCAGGCGACCGAGGTGAGGGTCGTCTATGACACCAAGGCGATCTACGTCGGCTTCCACTGCCAGGACACCCAGCTCGCGAGCTCCAAAGCCGTCGTGACCGATCGCGACGATGTGGCCATCTTGAACGATGATTGCGTGGAGCTGTTCCTCGACGCGAAGCGCGACCGCCGCACCTACTATCACATCGCGCTCAGCCGGGCGGGCGGGGTGCTGGATGAAGTGGCGAAGCTCGGGGCCGAGTCCGCCAACCTGGAGGGCCTCGAGGCGAAGGCCGTGAGTATTGCACAAGCCTGGGAGGCCGAGATCGCGATCCCCTTCGCGGCGCTGGGCATCGCCCCGTCCGCCGGCACTGTCCTGAACATGAACTTCGCCCGGACGAGGTCGCTGGACGGGGAGAAGTCAAGCTGGTGCCTCGCCCGCGGCAGCTTCCACGACCCGTACAACTTCGGCGAGGTCGCCCTCGCCTCCAAGCCCGTTATCGCGGAGGTGTCCGACCTCGGTGACAGCTACGGCGAGCTGCGCGGAGGAGCGAACGCCAAGGTCCGGCTGTCGGCCTCGTCCTCGGTGACAGTGCTGCCGTCCATCGAGCTGCTCGGCGGGGGCTACTCGCGGGTCTTCGAGGTGGCGCCCATCGACGCGCCGCCGAGCCCGATCGACAGGCTCCCGAAGGCCGTAGCGCTAGACGGCAGCCATGCCAAGAAGGTTGAGATCCCCTACTACGTGATCGGCGCCGAGCTGACTCTCTGCCAGGTCACCGTCACCGACGCGACGGGGCAGAGGGTCCTCTTCCGCAGCCCGCGCACGCCCCTTCGGGACATGTGGCTGCGCCCGCGATACCAGAAGCTGGCCGACACGCTCGCCGCCATCTCCGACTTCGGGAACAGCCTGTCGCAGAGCGACCAGGCCAAGCCGCAGATCCTAACCGAGGTGGCGAAGGAGCAACCGAAGCTCGCGAGCATCAAGTCGATGATCGAAAGCAAGGACTCGTGGGGCAGCGTGGCGCGCTGGGGGCAGATCCGAGAGGCCGTCATCGCGGCGCAGAAGGACATCGACAGCCTCTCACTCGCTGCTTCTCTCGTGAGGGGTCGGACACCGGAGGAGATCGCGGGGGGCACCATCCCGAAGTACGTGTTGAGCGGCAGGGACTGGATGCTGCCCGCAGTCTACAACACTGTTCCCGAGTTCGCGGACGTCAAGCCGCGCGTGTACTGCTTCGCGTGCCCGGGCGAGACGGAGCCGCTGAGCATCCTGGTGACGTCCTCTGTTGAGCTCACGGGCTGCACGGCCACGCTCGGTGACTTCGTCGAGAACACCCCCACGACCCCGGCGACGGGGAGCTTCCCAGCGTCGCAGGCAACCATACGCGTTGTGTACTGCTGGGAGCAGGCCGGTGACGGCATCGAGACCCAGCGCGCCGGCCGCGTCACAGTGCCCGAGCTTCTGCTCACGGACGCGACCCAGGTGCCTGTGGGCCCGGTCGCGGACGTTAGGCTCAGTGGGCCGGTGAGCTTCAACGTGCGCACGTGGGAGACCAGGCAGCTCTGGATCGACGTCACCGTGCCCGACGGCACCGCGCCCGGGCTCTATGAGAGCACACTCACGGTCACCCCGCAGGGCCAGCCCCCCCGGTCGGCCAAGCTGCTGGTCAAGGTCCTGGGCCTCCGCCTCGCGGAGCCCTGGCAGAAGTGGCAGGTGTTCTTCCAGAACACCTTGGTGAACGCGGCGCCGATGGGACTGAGCAAGGACGTGTACGCGGCGTACCTCGCTGACGTTAAGGCTCACGGCTTCGACCAGGCCTCGGTCGCGGACCCGGGTGGGACCTTGCTCGACGCCCTGAACATGCGTGTGGCCGCGGGGCTCAAGTCTTCCGCTACGGTGTCGCTCGAGAGCGTGCCCCCGGACGAGGCGGGAGCTTTCGTCTCGACGGTCCGTAGGCTACTGTCAGGCAAGACCGTGCCCGACCTGCTCTTCTACACGATCGCGAACCCCACCACCCCGGCGGAGACTGAGGCGGCGATCGCGGTGGGCAAGGCGATCCACGACGCGGGGGGCAAGACGATCACGACCGTTTCGCCGGCAATGCTAGGCATGCTTGGCGACTCGCTGGACGTACTCCTGTACGACATCCTCCAGCCGGACTTCGAGAACTACGACGTCGCTGTTCTGAAGGGCGAGCAGAAGCAGGACCCACGGCCCGAGTACTACCAGGTACCCGGCGCCACCGAGAACCCCGTCGTGAACCGGCTGCTCTGCGGGTTCTATGTTGAGAAGTCGGCGATGGACGGCGTCTATGTCTCTTCGTACCAGGATCCGGCCGGTTGCCCCGATCCGTTCAACGAGACGGCAAGCACCAGCGCGGTGCGGCCACAGATGCTCACCTACCCCGCAAAGGTGGGGCCCGTCTCGACAATCCAGTGGGAGGCCGCTCGCGAGGGCCGTGACGACATGCGCTACGTCGCGACGCTCGAGAAGGCGATCGAGGAGGCCCAGGCCTTCACCACCAGCCCCGACGTGGCCAAGGCCGTCAACGAGGGCAAGGAGGTGCTGGACCGGATCCATAAGGTGCTGCAGGTGGACTGGCGCTTTGACCTCGTGGGAGTGCCCAGCGGCTTCTACGCGAAGCTCAGATGGGAGATCGCCGTGAAGGCGCTGCGGATTATGGAGGCAATCGCCAAGCCCGCGCCACCCGCGCCCACTACGGTGACTACCACGCCGGCGCCCACCGGGGGAGCCGGTACCCCGGGCACTACCACTCCGCCGCCCACTACCAGCGGCACGGGCACGCCGCCGATGACGTTTCCGGGGCTCGAGTAGGGGCGCGACGCTTCGCGCCCGCCAGGACCGGGCAAGGCTTCGCGTCGCCCGCTGGGCGGGTCTCGCCAGGCGGTGCCGACCTCACCCCCCGGCCTTCGGCCGATCCCCCTCTCCGCTAGCGGAGAGGGGGTGGTCACGAGCGGAGCGAGGGACCGGGGGTGAGGTCGGAGCGGCGCCACGAGCCGGCAACAGGGCAACTCGGTGTTTCAGGATGGTCCAGAAGGCGCGTACGCCATCGCGCCAGTTGATCTTCTTCCCCTCGGCGAACCCGCGCGGGCTGTACGAGATGGGCACCTCGTGGATCCTCACGCCACGCAACGCGAGCTTGGCGGGGATCTCGAAGTCGAGATCGAACCCTCTTGAGCGGAGCGCGATGCCTTGGATGACCGAACGCCTCAGCAGTTTGTAACAGGTCGACACGTCCGTCAGGCGCGTCCCAAACAGCAGGTTAAACCATGACGTGACGAGCCTTCGCCCCCGCGAGAACAGCCGGCTGCCCCCCTCGCGCGTGGTGGCGTCACTAAGGCGTGTCCCGAACACCGCATCGGCGCCGGTCCGCGCGTGTTCGAGTAGCCGCAGGATATCGGACGGATCGTACTCGAGGTCGGCATCCTGGCAGACCACGAACTCGCCGGTCGCCGCGGCGATCCCCGTCCTGACTGACGTGCCCTTCCCCATGTTCCGCGGCTGCAGAACGACGCGGACGCGCTCCTGGCCCTGCAGCCCGGCCACTAGCTCCCTCGTGCCATCTGTGGAGCAGTTGTCCACGACCACGATCTCCTTGTCTATGTCGAGCGCGCGCACGCGCTCGAACACGGTGAGGATCGTCTCTCGCTCGTCGTAGCAGGGGATGATGACGGTGAGGAGCGGCGTCCCTTCTCCCTCTCCCCCGCCGTAGGGGCGGCCCAGTGTGGCCGCCCTGGGCGAGCACGTTGGCTCGCCCCCACGATCGACGTCCCCCGGAGGGAGAGGTCTGTGTCCTCCCTCTCCCTCAGGAAGGGGGTGGGGGTGAGGGCCGTTCAGACCCGATGAACTCATCGCGCAGACCCCGGCCCCGGCGTGAAGAGCCGCAAGTTGTCCGCGTACCACCGCACGGTCTCCGTCAGACCCCGCTCGAGGCTCCACTCCGGGACGAACCCGGTCCGTGCGCTGATCTTGGCACAGTCGAGGTACTGGCGGTCGATCTCGTGCCTTGCGGTGCCCTTGATGACCGGCTCGATGTCCGGCCGACCGGCGGCCTCGAGCGCGGTTACCACAAGCCTGAGGACAGTGACCGGCTCGCCTGTGCCGACGTTGAAGGCCTCGCCCCTGACGAGCGGGCCCGCCGCCCGGTCGGCGAGCACGCGGTACGCTCGAATGCAGTCCTCGACGTAGAGGTAGTCGCGCTCCGGGCTTCCGTCGCTGCGTATGATCGGCGCTACGCCTCGCGCAGCAGAGATGGCCACCTCGGGAATCAGCCTCGACAGGTTCACATCACCGGGCCCGTATACGTTCGAGCAGCGCGTCACGACCACGGGCAGGCCGAAGGTCGACGCGTAGCACCTCGCCACAAGATCGGCGCACGCCTTCGACACATCGTACGGATAGCGCGGCTCCAGCGTCGACGCGTCCTCGCAGTAGGGCAGCCGCTCTTGGCCGCCGTAGGCCTTGTCGCTCGATGCCACCACGATGGCGCTCAGGTCCAACCCGCGGCACGCCTCGAGGAGCCGCCACGTACCCGCGATGTTCGTCTCGAAGGTCGACTCGGGCGAGCGGTTCGCGACTCCCACAAGGGCCTGGGCCGCTAGATGGAAAACGGTGCGGATCTCATACTCGACGAGGACTCGACGAACAAGGGCGGTGTCGGCAACGTCGCCCGACACGACCGTCGCCTTGTCCCTGATGCCCTGCAAGTCCAAGCCGGAAAGCCGCGGCCGGTCGCGCTCGATGACGGCGACGCGGTGTCCGTGCTCGAGCACCGAGCGGGCGAGGTGTGAGCCGATGAAGCCGCCGGCGCCGGTGACGAGGACAGGTCCGATCATCGCGCGTCACCCCACACGGCCCAGGGAGCTGCGCCGCGGCGCCACAGCGCGTCGAGCTCCTCCTGCTCCTTATAGGTGTCCATGCACTTCCAGTAGCCGCCGTGCCGGAACGCCATCAGATCGCCGCGCTCCGCGAGACGGGCGAGGGTACCTCTCTCGAGTTCGTCGCCTTCCTCGAAGCACTCCAGCGCCGAGCGCGAGAACACGAAGAACCCGCCGTTGATCCACTGGTCCACGATCGGCTTCTCACGGAACTCGGCGACCAGGTCGTCGTCCTGCAGCCGCAACAGCCCAAACGACGATGGCGCCCTCACCGCCGTGAGGGTGGCCGGCTTCCCGTGGGCGCGGTGGAACTCCACGAGCCCGCGCGGGTCGCCATCCCAGAGGCCGTCGCAGTAGGTCGCCAGGAACGCGTCTCCACCCAAGAGGTGGGCCACGCGTCGAATGCGCTCTCCGCTGTTGGTCTCGTCGCCCGTGTCGGCGAACGTGATGTCGAAGTCGCGCGTGTGGTCGGTGCCGAGAAGCTCCAGCCGCCGGCTGGCGGCCTGGCCGATCACCAGGCGCGCATTGGAGTCGCGCCACGGCTCACGGGCGATGAAGTGCTCCTTGATCGACTCGCCGAGATGCCCGAGGCACAGGATGAACTCGCGGAACCCGTAGTGGGCGAAGCCCATCATCACGTGCCACAGGATCGGCCTGCCGCCGATCTCGACGAGCGGCTTTGGCAGCGACGGCTCACGCCCTGTGAGCCTCAGCCCTCGGCCTCCACATAGGATGACGACATTCACAGCGACCTCCCAGCGGAACACCGTGCAGGCAGCCGGACCGCCATGACGAACCACAACGTAGTGCCCTTTCCGGGCCGCCATTCTACACCAAGCCGAGGGGTGGTTCTCCCGTGGTAAAGGCAACGTTCCTCGGACACGCCGCCGTGTCGCTTGAGAGCGACGGCAAGACGCTTCTGATCGATCCCTTCCTGACAGGCAATCCGGTCGCCGCCGCCAAGGCGGGCGAGGTTAGTGCGAACGCCATCTTTCTAACCCATGGCCACGGCGATCACCTGGGCGACGGCCTCGCGATCGCTAAGCGGACGGGCTGCACGATCGTGGCCTGCTACGAGCTCGCGGCCTACTGCCAGATGCAGGGCGCCACGACCCACGCGATGCACATCGGCGGCAAGCACGACTTCGGCTGGTTCACCCTCAAGCTCACGCCCGCGCTGCACGGATCCGCGGTCGTGGGCGACACTATCATCTGCACCGGCAACCCGACCGGCGGGATCATCACGATGGGCGGCAAGACCGTCTACCACCCGGGCGACACCGGGCTCACCGCCGAGATGGAGGTCATCGGCCGGCTCAACTCACTCGACCTCGCGTTCCTGCCGATCGGCGACAACTTCACTATGGGCATCGACGACGCGGTCGAGGCGGTGAGGATGCTCAAGCCCGTCAAGGTCGTCCCGATCCATTACGACACGTTCGACCTCATTCGGGCCGACCCCGCCGAGTTCGCGGCGAAGGTCGGGAGCTTGGCCGAGGTCGTGGTGCTGCGTCCGGGTGACAGTGTGAGCATCTAGCCGAGCCGCGGCTCGGTGCGGAGTAGCGACATGAGGCTGGTGATGGTGGTGGCGGCGCTGGGCACCGCCGTGGCAGGGGCCACCGATCGAGACGCGGTCATCACGGTGCAGGCGGGTCAGGTCGAGCGGCGGGTGTCGCGCTATCTAACCGGTGCCTGCATCGAGGATGTGAATCACGAGATCTGTGGCGGGCTGTACAGCCAGATGGTCTTCGGCGAGAGCTTCCAGGAGCCGCCGGACGACGCAACCAACGACGACGTCAGCGGCATGTGGGACATCGCCCGGCGCGGCGACGCAGAGGGCCGATGCGCGATCGAGCGCGAGGACCCCTTCGTCGGCGAGCAGAGCCAGCGGGTGATGTTCGAGTCCGGTGACGGCGCGTTCGGCATCGCGAACCGGGCTCTGAACCGATGGGGCATGTCCTTCGTCGCCGGGAGGCCGTACGAAGGGTGCGTCTGGGCCCGTGCCGAGCGTGACACTGTGATCTGGGTCTGCCTGGAGAGCGGCGACGGAGAGCGCATCCTCGCTGAGCAGCGGCTCGCGGTGTCAGCCGGCGACTGGCAGCGGCTCGCGATCTCGCTCATCCAGACGGAAACCGTGAGCGACGGGCGGTTCGTGATGGAGCTCAGGGGGCCCGGCTCCGTAGTGCTCGGATACGCGCTGCTCGAGCCAGGTGAGTGGGGCCGCTTCCGGGGGCTGCCTGCAAGGCGCGATGTGGCCGAGGGGCTCGTCGGCCAGGGGATCACCGTCCTACGGTACGGGGGCTCGATGGTCAACGCACCAGAGTACCGCTGGAAGAGCATGATCGGCCCGCGCGACCGCAGGCAGCCCTACCGCGGGTTCTGGTACCCCTACTCCACCAACGGCTGGGGAATCCCCGACTTCATCGCGTTCTGCCGGGCCGCGGGCTTTGAGTGCATCCCAGCCTTCAACATGGGCGAGACGCCTCAGGACATGGCGGACTTCGTTGAGTACGCCAACGGGCCCGCGGACAGCGAGTGGGGCGCGCGCCGCATCGCGGACGGCCACGCCGGTCCGTTCCGCCTGAAGCACATCGAGCTCGGCAACGAGGAGCGTGTGGACGAGGCGTACGCCGACAGGTTCATCGCCCTGGCGGACGCGATCTGGACGAAGGACCCGGGCATCGTTCTGGTGATCGGCGACCTCATCTACACCGAGCCGATCAGCGACCCGATGCATGTCGCCGGCGCCCCCTCGGGCATCACCGACCTCTCCGCCCACCAGAGGATCCTCTCATTCGTGAAGGAGCGTGGCGGCGAGGTCTGGCTCGATGTTCACGTCGGCACGGAGGGCCCCGGCAAGTCGGCGGAGCTGTTGGCGCTCGGGTCGGTGGTGGAGGCTATCGACAAGATCGCGGACGGCGCGCGGCACGAGGTCGTTGTCTTCGAGTTCAACGCGGGCAACCACCAGCAGCGCCGGGCGCTGGCGAACGCTCAGGCGATCCACGAGGTGATACGGCTCGGTCTGCCAATCGCGACATCGGCGAACTGCCTGCAGCCCGACGGGCAGAACGACAACGGCTGGGACCAGGGGCTTCTGTTCCTGAACCCATCGAAGGTCTGGCTGCAGCCGCCTGGCTATGTCACGCGGATGTTCTCTCGCTCCTACGAGCCGCTGCTCGTGGGCTGCGACGTTGGCCCCGGCGCGGACCTGCTGGACGCCGTTGCGACGCGCTCGAAGGACGGCCGCACGCTCGTGCTCTCGGTGGTGAACCCTGGCGACGAGCCGGTGACCGCGTCGATCAGACTCGAGGGCTTCACCCCGTCGCGTCTCGCGGCGGAGGTAGAGGAACTCGCCGGCCCGCTCGACGCGACTAACACCGCAGCGGAGCCCGACCACATCGTCCCCACGACGCGCGAGTGGACGCACCACCTCGCCACCGGCCCGCCGCAGCTCACGCTTGCGCCGCATTCGTTCACGGTCGTGAGGTTCCGGTAGGAGCGCCATTGCCTACGGTACCCATACAGGGCCCCAGTCGCGCCCACGGCTGTTCGTCATGTTACGGGGCTCGCCGCCCTCGGCGGGGACTGAGTAGAGCTCCCTGTCTGTCCGGCCCGCGCAAAACCACAGACAGCTACCGTCGCTTGACCACGCAAGGCAAGTCGGCTGGGGGACTCCCTTGGCGACGCAACGGGGCGGAGATCCTCCCCAGGTGAGAGCCCAGACCTCCCCGAACTCACCGTCTTTGGCCCCGCTCTTGGAGAGCGCCACGGCCACCGACTGACCGTCCGGGGACCAGACCGCCTCTGACACGCGGCAGCCGGGCCGGGCGAAGTCGGTCGCGCTCGAGCTGTTGGCCCGCGCAACCCGAATGTCCGTGTCCTCCAGGGTGAACACCAGCAGCGCAGGATCGGTGGGAGACCACTTCGGGCGATAGCAGTGCTTCAGGGTGGCCACGACGTTCGCTTCTGGGGAGGAAGTGTCCGCGACCTGGACGTCTGAGTCCCCCACGCCTCCGTCCACCTGCATAGCAAACCCCTGCCACAGGACGGGCACCACCGCGCCTCCGGCATCCAAGAGCGCGCCGGCCACCGCCGGCTTCGTGATGCTCTGGAACGCGAGGCGCTGCCCGTCGGCGGACCAAGCCGGGGTCTGGGCTCCATGGTGGCTGTTGCTGACCCGATGGACGTTGCCCCCGTCGGAGTGCACCGTGTACACCTGCCACGCGCCGTCCCGGTTGCTGACCAATGCGATGCGTGTCCCGTCCGGCGACCATGTAGGTTGAAACTCCCGTGCCGCCGACTGAGTGAGATTGGTCGCGGCGCCGCCGCCCGCAGGCACGGTGTAGACCTCTTGGTTGCCATCGCACCAGCTCACGAAGGCAAGCGAGCGCCCATCCGGCGACCAGGCTGGGCTCGTGACGTCTACGCCGCGGTTCGTGAGGTTCTCTGCGTGGGGGTCGCTCGACGACGCCACCAGTAGGTCCCTCCCTGCAACCCATGCGAAGCGTGTCCCGTCCGGTGACCAGGTCATCTCGCCGTACGCCGTCCACTTGTCGAACACGGGTTTCGCATCCGAACCGTCCGCGTTCATGGAAAAGAGCCGGACGGCGTCGGGTGGAGGTTTCTCTCCGTCGCGGTCAACCCGGCAAGAGAGGAAGAGGACCCTCTCTACCCTCTGGGGCGCCGGGGGCGGAGCCGCCGCCTCGCCGGGGGGCGCGCCGGCCGAAGTCGCCGAGCCCCGCCCGCCGGTCCTGGCGCAGCCGAGCAGATAGACGGCCGAGGCAAGGAGAAGCAAAGCACCTGTTCCGCGTGCCCGCCACATGACAAGCCACCTTTCAGTACACCGTGTCGGGCCATGCGTTCAGCCCACGTTAGGGGCCTGCATACACCTGGGGAGCGAGCATCCCCGAGCGCCGTCGCGTGCGGTTGAAGGTCCGTGCTCGGCATCGCCTACGGAAGCCGGCTCGCCCGCACGGGCCGCGGCCTCGCGGATGTCCCCCATGAGCCGAGTCGCCACGGCATCGTCGAAGGGCGCAGCACCCCACGACGGCGGCCAGGCCCGGCGCCTAGGAGCCACCCAGGCGCGGGCGACCGCCACCGCCAAGCGAGGCCGGGGCGTCCTTGGCGCACCGGAAACCGATGTTGTCGAGGCGGTTGCCCCGGGCGTCGAAGCAGTCGAAGTACCGGAAGCTGCATCGGAAGCAGTCGCCTATGTACTCCTCCCACGAGCCACCTCGCACGGCGCGCCGGTCGTCCTCGGGCGGGGGTGAGAAGTCGCCCTTGCGGTACCTTCCGTAGGCACCCTCCTCTGCCGGCTCACTGCACCACTGCCACACATTGCCAGCCATGTGAGCCACTCCCCAAGGGCCGCGGCCCTGAGGGTACTCCGTCACCGAGCAAGTGGTAACCCCCGGCTTGTCGAAGACCTCGTTGGAGTTGCGGCACCGGGTCTCGTCCCAGTCGTCGCCCCACGGGTACAGACGCCCGTCCGTCCCCCTTGCGGCCTTCTCCCATTCAAGCTCTGTCGGTAGCCGCAGCCCGGCCCATTCGCAGTAGGCCGCCGCATCGTCCCAGCTCACACAGACCACGGGGTGATCCGCCACCTCGAGAGGGAAGTCCCCTCCAGCCCAGACGGCCGCGTCGGACAGGTCTGCTTGGTTCGGCGGCTGGTGCCCCGTGGCCTCAACGAACCTCCGGTACTGGGCATTCGTGACCGGGTACTCGGCGATGTAGAAGGCCGGGAGCTGCACACGGAATGTGCCGCCGCCCTCGTCCTCTTCGGCACTGCCTGCGACGAACTCGCCTCTCGGCACCAGGACCAGGCGGCTACTATCCTTCTCATTGACAACCACCCCGGCGAGACCGGCCGCCGGCCCGGCACTCTCGACACTTAGCGCTGAGGCCTGCGCAAGCCCCGAGCCGGCCCTCGCGCCCTGAGATCCCGTGGCCCCCAGGGCAGCAGCGCCGGCTGCGTTCTGTTCCGGTCTGGGACGGCTGGCGCAAGATGCCACGAGAAGCGCGACAGCCAGTACGCTCAGTGCCGTCACCGAGGCGTTGTAGAGGACCATTGGCCTCTGCCGGAGCATCTCTCGCCCCCTCACACGGTACGCCTCAAGCGGCGGCCCTGTGCCTTCCCAGCTACCCCCCACGTAGCCTCCCGCGCGTGGCCGGGCCCCAGGCCGGGTCGACCTCGTCCCAGGAGCGGGTCGCGGTGATGTTCCTCAGGAACCGCCCCTCGAGGCCGCAGGTGAACAGGTCCCGATGCCCTCGGTCGGATGCGGAGAGAACTACCGCGCACGCGTCGCGGGAGACGGTCGGGCTCTGTATGTCCGGCGAACCGGTGATGGCCGGACGTATGCTGGACGCCCTAATGCGATGCTCTCCCGTGCCCGGGATCGCCAGGCGCACCTCGCTACCGTCTGTGGTGGCGATCGGGTCAGGGGACACGTCGAGGGGACGCTGCTGTCCAGACTCGGGGTCGAGTGCCACGGCCGAACCGTCCGAGCGGGCCAGGAGCACCCCCCGTTCATCCCAACCCACGCACCGCTCGGCGCCGACGTCGGGGAATTCCAGGCAGCGCCGCGTGCCCAGGTCCACGATGCCGACACCGGTGCGCCCTGAGTACGCGTGGATGAAGGCCAGCCTCCCACCGTCAGGGGAGAACTGGGGACTGCGCTCGTCCCCCGCCAGCCGTGTCACGCGCGTTGCCGGCCTGCCAGCCGAGTCGCCCACGAAGACGTCGAAGCCACCGTCCCTGTTGCTGGCATAGGCGAGCCGCCGCGTCCAGAGCCTGTCGAGGTTGGCGCGCACGTCGTTCAGGCGGGGCACTATTCGCACAGGGGTCCCGACGCCGGCCATCGCGTACAGCTCGTCTACGTCCCGGTTGTAGAGCCGGATGCAACCGGCCGACACTTGGTGGCCGATGGAATCGGGGTTGTTGGTGCCGTGGATCCCGTAGGGGGCACCGCGTCGGTTGCGCGCGGTAAGTCCCAGCCAGAAGACCCCGAAGTCGGGGGCGCGCACGCCGCCGCCCGTGTAGGCCCAGTCGCCGTCCCGGAACGTCCAGCCACCGTTCGGGTTCTTGGCTTCTATGCTGAAATGCCCGGCCGGGGTGCAGCCGTCCCTCCCGGTGGCACAGGGGTACACCTTGAGGAGCTCCTCACCGGCGTAGCAGACCATGAGGCACTCGGACTTGGAGACAATGGTGCCAAGGCTGGCGTGCGAAGCGCCCGCTAGGGCCACCAGGGCAGCCCCGTCATCGGCGGGTCGCGCGGCCGCCGTCGCAACGCTGGGCTGGGGCTGTGCCCCTTCGGCCCGGTGAGGCCAACGCCCCCAAAGCGCCCCAGCCACAACCGGCAGCAGTACCAGCGACGCCAGCCCCGCGACAGACAGCCGCCTACGCTCGATAGGGGGAGGGGAGGTTGACAGCACCGGCAGGTCGTGCACCCAGTGCCACGGGCCGGGCGTAGAGGACGGGGGCATGGCGGGCTCGGTGCCGGTATGCACCGCGGGGGTGTCTGGGTGCCCGGGCTTGGCTGCTGCGGCCAGCGGAATTCCGTCGGCAATGGCCGTGCCACGGAAGCCGCACAAGCTGCAGACCCCGACCTTGCCAACATGCTCGACACGTGCCCGCAAGACAGCGCCGCAGGCGGGACAGCTCACCCTCAGATCCATGAGTGTCCCCTCCGGACCCGGGTTCGGTCATCGAGCATGATGCTCATGTGCTGCGTGACGACCGAAGCATACAGACGCCCTATGGGGCCGTCAAGGCCGCGCGCTGGTGCTGGCGGTAGTGAACCCGGGCGACGAGCCGGTGACGCCGTCCACCACCCTTCAGGGCTTCATCTCCTCGCTTCCCACGGCCGAGGTGGCGGAACTCGCCGGCCCGCTCGACGCGAGGAATACCGCAGCCGAGCCCGACCACATCGTCCCCACGACGCGCGAGTGGACGCACGACGTCGCCACCGGCCCGCCGCAGCTCACGCTCGCGGCGCGGTCGTTCACGATCGTGAGGCTTGAGCAGCCATGCCGCGCAGCCCCGTCACAGTACGAGGCGGAAGGCACTGACCCCGTTCGATGTGGTCACTGCGAGCATGGGCTCGCCATCCCCCTTGGGGGTGACCCACGCCAGGCCCGACTGAGCGTCAGGTACCGCGTCCATCGCCAGCAACTCGCCGTTGCGGGTGTCCAAGACCAGGATGTCCCACCGGTCCGTCTTCCTCCGGTTCAGGGCGGCCAGCCACGGGCGGCCTGGGGCGACCTGCGCCTCAACGATGTGGTCGACTGTCTCGGCCGGCGGAGCTGTCGACCACTGCGCCTTCGCATCGAAGGTGAAGCCGAAAAGGGCTCCACTGTCGCCTGCCGCGCTCCCGACGTCCCCCGCCCCAACGATCAGGGGTGGGGCTTCCGGCGAGGGCCGGGTTACCCGGACCATGTTCGCGTAGGCCGTGGCCGCGAGAACCGACCTGGGGGTCCCGTCGGCCGCGAACACGTAGACACTGCCCCTCGCGTCGGTGGACAGCACCTCCGCCTTCCCGTCGCCGTCAGCATCTCCGCCGCATACGTGCCAGCAGTTGCCAAGGTCCGTGCGGGACCAGCGCGTCTCGCCATTGCTGTCGGCCACATGTAGGCCCCCGCCGCCGTTGTAGCCGATGATCACCTCGTCGCGGCCATCGCCGTCGAGGTCGGTGACCCACACGTCATCGGTGCCGGTGTCGGGTCCAGCGTAAGTCCAGAGATCGCGCCCGTCGTCATCGATGGCGGACACCGCGTGCCCCCATGAGCCGAAGGTCACGAACTCGGGCTCGCCGTCGTCGTCTAGGTTGCCCG
>Ga0315280_10004729_pt1 | contig 19850 bp, 12 predicted proteins | sample YL17G06_40_MG_FD_203697 | JGI IMG/M metagenome (GOLD analysis project Ga0315280, IMG submission 203697) | Sediment microbial communities from Yellowstone Lake, YNP, Wyoming, USA - YL17G06_40 | ecosystem: Environmental > Aquatic > Freshwater > Lake > Sediment | place: USA: Wyoming | collected... | reverse complement strand
CCCTTGCCCTCGTTGGCGAACTGATACACCACTTCGCCGTCGAAATAGAAGACTATCTCCCTGGAAGTCCAGTCCACGGCGTAGACATGGAAGTCGGCGGAGGGGGTCGCAATGTCGAACTGTCCCCCGCGCTGGGTTTTCAGGACGTGGTTGTAGGCCTTGGTGTGCACGGTGCAGTAGATGTGGCCGGGGTCGTATCCGACGTTCTCCATGATGTCTATCTCCCCGCAGGCGGGCCAACCGATTTTGTTGATGGAATCCCCCAGCATCCATAGGGCCGGCCACATCCCCCGCCCGTATGGTATTTTTGCCCTAATCTCGAACCGGCCGCATGTCCAGGAAGCCTTCCCTGCGGTGGTGAGGCTGGCTGACGTGTATCCGGCCTTCTCCCAGGGCTCCTTGCGGGCCTCCAGCACCAGCATTCCGCCCTCCACCCTCGCGTTTTCCTTCCTGTTCGCCGTGTAATATTGCAGTTCGTTGTTCCTGAGCATTCCGACTTCCGGCTTCCATTTCTCCGGGTCCGGCGCCCCTTCCTTGTCGAATTCGTCAGCCCATACCAGCTTCATTTCCTGCATGCTCATGGCCCTCCACTTCCCCGCCTTATGCGAACTCCCCGCGCACCCACCCGCCAACACGGCTACGCCCGCCAGCATCACCAACATCCCAATGGCTTTGTTCATACGAATGAATTATATTCCAATAACCCAGTGGGAGGCTCTCTGCCGCCTTCCCCCCGGTTTTAGCGCCCCCGAATCCTGCACGGCCGGGTTCTGACCCGGACTACAGCACGAACGTGCGTGGCTCATAGTCGAAGGGCTTTCCATCATCTCGCCATGGAAATGATAGCGAGCGTGGGAAATACGTTTTTCACCAAGGGATGGGCAAAGAATCTGCCCCCCTTCTGAAGCTGAAAACTGATAGCTGATAGCTAAAAGCTATCTTCATATATAATCACAACGACATGTTCAATAAACTTTCGAAGATGTTCAAGGGTGATTCAGAGGGAGCGGAGCCGGGCAAGCTGGGTCCGGACAATGCGCTGGTGGCAATTATCACGATGGATAAGGGGATTATCAGGTTCGTCCTGATGGACCAGGTAGCCCCGATTACCGTGGCCAACTTCATCAAGCTCGCGAACGCCGGATTCTACAATGGACTCCCCTTCCACCGCATCGTCCCCGGTTTCGTCATCCAGGGTGGCGACCCCAAGGGCGATGGCACCGGCGGCCCCGGCTGGTCCATCAAGGGTGAGTTCACCCACCTGCCCCACCTGAAGGGTGCGGTGGCCATGGCCCGCACCAAGGATCCGGACTCCGCCGGCAGCCAGTTCTACATCTGCCTCGAAGCCGCCCATTCCCTCGACGGAAGTTACGCCGTCTTCGGCTATGTCATAGAGGGCATGGCAGTCGTCCATGCAGTCCAAAAGGGAGACAAGATGACCGGGATAAAGATTGTGGAAGTTCCCCGCAACACGATACCTACATGGGTTCCTGAATAGCCGTCGGGGTCCGCCTCGGGAAATGGCGGCGGTACCTATCATTTGTTCGCTGTAAAAGGAGCCGCGGCCGTCCCGCTCCGCCTTCAGTTCACGCTTACCCTGAAGCCCTTCGACCAGGAGCTCAGGGCAGCTTCCTTCAGTTGACACTCACCTTGAAGCACACGCAGCCGGTTGAATTGACGTAAACGTCCTGTATGGTCCACCTCAGCCAGCGGGTGTTCGAAAGCGGCGAGCTCGTCCCCGGCAGGCTTGTAAAGGTCCCCGGCGGGGTCGTCGAGGTCGCCGTGGAATACCACACCACCATCCCCGGAACCGGCGTGGACGCCTGGCAAAGCATCGTGCTGGCTATCTCCGGCACATACGTTGTCCCCATCGGCACCGCGTCAGTGATGGTGAAGCTGAAGCCCGTGGCCGAGGAAAAGTTGCTCCAGCATATCTGGAACTGCACCGTGTCGCCGGAGGCGGCTATCGTCAGCTTCCTGCGCTTTTCCAGCTTGATGTCCGCTCCAACCACCATTACTGCCGTGATACCCGTGATGGACCCGTCCATCGTGTCAATCGCCACGATGGACTGGAGGCCCATCTGCATCAACGAGACATTCACGAACACCTTCACGCCGCAGTTGGTCCCGCACCCGTTCCAGGTGTAGTTGTACCCATCCATGGCGGCGCCCTGGATCTTTGCCGCGGGATCAGTGGAACTGAACGAGGTCGTCCCGGTGTAATCGGTCTTGGTCGTCCCCCCGGTTTCAATTACAACCAACGTTATCCAGAATGACTGGCCCGCGAATACGATGGGCGGTGCGATTATGCGGTAATGGGTGCCGGTCGAGAGGAACGGGGCCGTAAACCCCTTCTCGGTGATTTTTAATTGGATATATTGGGCAATCACTTTGCCTTGGGCGGGATTGGGAAGGACGTCTATGACGTAATTCCGCTTGCTTCCGCTTATGGAACTGACTGCCCTGAATGAAACACACTGGTCCAGACCGGTCGTTGTGTAGGTGGCTGAGTAGCCTCCCTCCGCCAGGCAGCGAATGGCCATGCCATTCTTGGGGCAGAAGACGCTGAGGGTCTGGGTATATGTGTCAGTCGCCCACCCGGTATGGTGGAACCAGAACTGTATCCCCGTCTGGTTGCCGTCCGCCGCATGAATCACCGACCCGCCGGACCAGTGGTTGTATATGTCGAAGCCGGAAAGAATCTGGATCGGGCCGCCGGACAGCACTTCAACCTTGTATAGGGCAAAGGTGCCCCCGATGTCGAACAGGCTTCCGTAAGTGTTGTAACGGCGGGGATTGTCCGGATTCGCGAATCCGGCCGGCACATCGTGCTCGACGAGGGACACCCAGGAACCCGATGTCCCGTTGAGCGACGGCGGCATGTTGCCCGAAGCCGCCATGTTGTCGGGGACATACCTCGAAATCCGGTATCTGGCGTCGGCTACCCCCGTGTTGCCGATGGCCACCTTGGCCGCCCCAGAGCGGCCGGACACGGGGAAGTAGAAGGTGCCGCTACCGACCTGTGATACTGAATTCCCTGTTTCCCGGATTGGAGCATAGTGTCCATGGTTGTCAGAGCCCTGGCCATAAATGCCCAGTTCCTCCGGAATGTTGTACCCCTGGTGGATTATCAGGTGCGTGTCGGAGGAGATAATCCGCCAGGATTCCTGGTCATCGAATGCGGTCCCCATGTCGTAGGCCTCGCTTTCCCCCGCCAGCTCATAGGTTTTCCGGTAGGACCACGACAGTGACGAGGAGTCCCATTGGAACAGGTGCACGGTGGTGGCCAGATCCGGGTCGTAGGTCTCGTTCGAATTCTTGCCGGTGCTGATGACCAACAGGGAGTCGCCAAAATCCCCCCCGGAAGCCCCGGAGTCCGGGTCCCACCGTCGCCACAGGTAGTGCATCATTCCCGTGTAGGACATCGTCGTGGACGGAGCGTAGGTAATGGTGTCATCGTTTTTATCGGACGGAATTGCCAGGGTCTGCCACAACACCGGCGAATTGGATACCAGCTTGAAAACCTCCTCCCACGGGTAGGTGGGGCATGTCCCCATCCAGCAGGTGGGTTCGTAGCGGGCGGGGGAACGCTCGGCCTTGCACCCCGCCACCCCCCCGCCGCATATGGGCGCACCCGGACAGTTCCCGCCGGTCCCCGGAAATCCGCCCAGGCAGTTGCCAACCGGGCATCCAATTGAGGCGGACACTCCCCCGGTAGTCGCCCACCCGGCACCCTGATATCCAAGCCCGCGCAATTCGAACTGGGTGCTCTTGTGCATTGGCCAGAAATAGATGCCGAAACCCGGGCATACCCCGTCGTCAGCGCCCCCGGCATACGCCACATAACTCACATAGGTGGTCGGCAGGAAGTAACGGGCAAGGTGGGTGAAGTTCCGCGGCACCCCGGAATGGCCTGTCCCGCCCACGATACCGGAATGGCCCATCGCCATGACACAGGCCTTGTTTATTGCGGTTTCCCCGGCCTGGGTGGTCGGCACCACCTTTGCCTTCCAGCGAAGCGTGAGGGTCATGCGGGGAGGCATGTCCAGCTTCCAGGAGAGCACGGTGGAGGCGCCCGACATTGACTTGCCCGGGGAGGCCGACGCGCACCCCGACGGGGTCATCGTCCAACCGGTGCAGGGGTCCTCAAATCCGCAGTCCGGGGCCCAGGAATCCAGGGAGGGCGGCACGGAATCCCAGACTGTGACCGCCCACCAGGTCCTGCTGTCGGACATGTTCTTGAGGAAGATTTCGTAGATCATCTCGTCGGCCGAGCGGCCGATTACCGACGAGAACAGCATGTCGTTGTCACCGATTTTCCACATCATGAACCGCCGCACCACCGTTGTCGCGAGCGAGGTCACGGCAGTCTTCAGCGCGCATGTGGAGTCGGGATAAAACACCTGGGCGCGGTTGTTGAGGCGCACACCCTCGGGGGCGGCGACGTTGCCCGACCCCGACTCGAACGCGTCTCCGTTGCCCCAATCAACCGAGAGGGAGAAACTAACCTGCTGGGTTGGTCCGCCGGTCACCGCCATGGGCCCCCCAATGGTCCACCTGAGCCTTAGCGGCGGCCCCAAGTTGGGGTCCCAGAAGAGGTCGGGCGCGGGCGCGGCGCTCCCGAATACATAGTGCGTGTAGGGAGGCTGCGTGTCCATGACGATGACGTTGGAGAGCGCCGCGATCCCGGGTTTGCCGTAATAAACGCTGTACCTGACAGTATCACCGGGCGCCACGTAGTCCTTGTCCCCAACCTTGACGGCGTACTCGATATAGCGCCGAAAGGGATCGCGATTAACCTGCCAGGGCGCACTGTAACCGCAGGTGTCGGATATTCCCCCCACGAAGTTGTTCGTGCCCGGACCAAGCTGGACCGTCCGGCCCGGCGTCGGGCAGGATGCGACGTCCGCATAAACCGACAACGCGGCGGTGCAAAGGCAGTTCGAGCAGGCATCCCCGAATGCAGCGGAGCCTGCCCATGTCCAGGCGGGCGCCGGCCCGGAATCACTCTGATATGTGCCCGCATAGGACATCGTGAAAAGGGCCGTAGTGGTGCCGCCGCACTTTATCTGGAAATAAACCGCCGAGATGTCTCCTCCGGCGCCGCCAATCGCGGTGCCGTAGTTCATGATGGTAAGGGCGTTGATCGGGCCGGAGGCGCAGGGACAGTCGGCGTCCGCGCACTCGAACAGCGCAAACTGCCCAACATGCGAACGGACCCAGTTCGGAAACAGGTATTGCCCGGCCGAGGAAATCTGCGGGCCAACATCCAAAATGCCGTCGGCCCAGGCAAGCCGCGGTGCAGTCGTTAGCAGGATCAGGCAGCTGAATAGCAGCGGGAATCCAATCAGCGGGTTCATACGATTTCCCGGGACCCGCCCCCGCTTTTCCATCCCATCCGTTCCGAGGGTCACGCCGTTGCGCCTAGGACAGGCTTTTGCTGGGGGGGGGCTGTCTTTGGAGGCATGCCCAATGCTCTCACAGGAAGAACCGCGCCATACCCCATAATTGCGCCACCCCTGCGCCCATATATGCTTTTAAATCGCACCCCGCCGAGGCCCACCCCCAACAACACCTATGGTTGTCATGCCACCCCCCGGGGATGATGCCGGCCCTGCGCCTGGGCCCTGTACATGGATGGGGTAATTCCATATCTCTTTTTGAATGCCTGCGTAAAGTGGTCATACCTGCTCAAACCGACATCTATGGCTATTTGCGAAATGGGACGGCTCGTGTCCCTTAGGATGTCGCATGCCGCCGCGAGCCGCAAGGTAGTGAGATATTTCCGGAAACTCATCCCCTTCTTCTGGCCCTTCTGGAACACGCGCTGGAGGGTCCTTGTGCTTATTCCCACTTCGGCCGCCACGTTCCCTATTTTCAGGTCATCCCCCAGGCGGTATTCCATCACCCCCAAGGCATAATGCAATAGGGCCTCGGCGTCATTTTGGGGAGAGCGATTGAACCAAGCCCCCGAGATTATGGTATTCCCCTCCCCCGGAACGACACCGACACAGGCGCGGGCCAGGGAGATAATCAACGGAACACCGAGATGGCGAACGAATTCCCCTGACCCTCCTCCGGGTTCCATCAATTCCCGCCCAATCATCCCCAAAATGGAGCCAATGGCCCCCCTCCCCCCTCCCGGAATGACATGGCGGCGCGAATGGAGGAACCCATCCAGCAATCCGTTGATTTCCGGATCCGTGTTCCTCATGCCCGGACGCGACGACTCCACTTCGTAACTCAGGAACGAAATTCCCAGCGCCGTTCTCCCTGCCCCCAATAACCGGTGCGGAACAAGCGAGCGGGCCATTACGAGGTCCCCCTCGCAGACCTGAAAGCGCTCGCCGTCAGCCTCATATATGCCCGCTCCCGACTCAATCAAGTGTATTTCCATCCCCGCGTGGGCATGGACGTTATTGCCCCAGGATTGCGGCGTAACCTTGCCCCACCACATGCAATTGAAGCGGTATTTGCCGATATCCGCGCTCAGTGGCGGTTCGGCAACGATATACCTTCGCGGCAAAGAATCCCAGCTCTTCTTTCCCATTATGATGAATCATATCATTTCAGTTCAAGCTATTTTCAGTAGCTCCATCCCTGCATGGGTTCCTTGGGTAGCCTCAGCTTTCGCCCGCCGGCCCGTCTTATTGGCCCCCCCCTTATTTTCCAACTGAAAACTGAAAACTGATAGCTGACAACTTGCCTCTTTGCTAAGGAGTGGGTAAAGAATCTGCTCCTGTCCCGTCCTGGGTGGCCGATTAATTAGACCCTGCTCGGCCGGGTTCCAGCCCGGACGACAGCACGAACGTGCGCGGCTTGCCGACGGCCGACGTGATGGCAAACTATCTGCCTATCCCCAGGTATAATCCGGGCATGCGGAAAACGAAGATTCGGGGTGGTATCCTGGCCGTTACTGTGCTCGCGGTGCTGGGAGCGGCGTTTGCCGGGGCGATATATTGGTTCAGCCAGCCCACGAAAGGGGCGCGGATAACATCGTATGCCAAGCCCCGGACCGCCGTCCTGGTCGTTGATATGCAGGAGGACTACACCGGCCCCCGCGCCAAACTCCCCTACAGCCATTCCGAGACCCTCGTCTCCCGCGTCAACCGCGTGCTGGAAATCGCCAAACGGCGCGGCTGGGATGTCGTGTTCATCCGGAACGAGGTTGCGGCCTGGAACCTGGGAAGCAGGCTGGCCACGCGCAATACCGGGGTTCGCGGGACCCCGGGGGCCGCCGTGGATGCCCGGTTGCTCCGCCCGGCGGGAAGCGTCGAAGTCACCAAGTGGAAGGCGGACGCCTTTTCCGCGTGGGAACTTAACGAATTGCTGGTGCGCCGGCAGGTGGGCATCCTCATGGTTGTCGGCATAGACGCCGCCGCCTGCGCTGGCGCCACCATCCGCGGCGCCCTCAATCGCGGCTACGCCGTGACCGTTCCCGCCGACTGCGTGGCCACGAGATTATCCCGCCCGTTGTCGGTTTTACTGGATGACTACCGCACGGCGGGGGCGCAGGTGGTCATGACCGCGGAGGAACTGGCTGGCCGGTAGGCACCGCTAGCCGGCGGGTTAAGAAGCCCCCCTTTCCATTGTCCCGCTGAAAACAAGCGATTCCGAGAGCGCGCCATGAGCGAGTAAGCCTTGCGAACGAGTCGAATGGCTGACAACTGAACACTAGAAACTGCAGTTTTGCCGGGGGATGGGCAGGAATTATCTGGTGCGCCAGCGCCTCTTCGGGGGCGCCTTTTTCATGAACGCCAAGGTGGCAATAGCCAATTGCGCGGGAATATACAGCCATATCACAAGCTTGGCCGCCAATACGTTCTTCTCGAACGATGAAAGGGCCACGCATATATCGGAGGCCCAGAATACGAGACCGCCCAACGCTATCAGGGCGGTGTGCGGACCGGGACTGCACGCGAACATACCAGAGGCAAAGGTGGCCATGAGCGTTACAAACACCATGTACACGGGAGCGTCGATTTTCATTGTTGCATCCATGTTCACGGACCAAACAGGATATTCCCTGGCCAGAATCAACGCCATTATGGATGCGGGAATAAGGGCCAGGAACCATCTTGGCTTGAACCTTGTGTTCAGGGAAAAAGCCGCCATGTAGGACACATGCGCCAGGATAAAGAACGACAGGCCGTAGGTGATTTGATCCTGGACATTGAATACATCCCCGATGACCGAGAAGACAAGGCCGGCCACGACAAACAATCCGGCTACGGAGCGGTTATCGTACAACCCCAGAAGGCCTACCAGAATCGCCGTAAAAGTGAGCAGCGGCAGCACGAAATAATCTATCCGCATATAAACCTCCCTACTTCAGAAGGCATGCCCGGTAAGTTGGTTTTTCTCCACTCCACGAACTCCCGGTAAATCATATCTGCATTATAGTCCGCAGTCGGTTAATAGACTTGCGGCCTTTCTCCAACTTGACCTTCCCACTTGCAAAGGTTCCGGAATGACCAAGTGAAGAAAAGGGGCCAGAGCTTTACAATTTACATTTCGGAATAATAATGGTTGTTTTCCCGTGCGTGCCGCGGCCGTCTCAGGGGAAAGCTATCACCCTTACAACCACAAATCCGATGGCCTATACTTCATTAATCAATGAACTGGAACCCCGAGGACATCAGGAAGCGCTACGACCGCTGGTGGGGGCCGGAACAGGCGGGGCCGCTCGTCTATATCGAGGTGCTCCGGAAGGGCGCGCTTGAAAAGAATCCCCTGCCACGGTGGGCCCAGGGCGATACGCGTTTCAGCCAGGTTCACCATTGGGTGACGGCATACGAAGTCGGGAAGGTGGGCGGAATGGGCGAACTGCTCCAGGCCACCACGCGCAGTTTCGCGGCTACCCGGTACGCCGGCGATGGCTATCCCCGGATAAACTTCAACCTCGGCCCCGGCTCGGTGGCCGCCCACCTGACGGGATTCCTCAAGTTCGGCGACGGCACAACCTGGTTCGAGCTCGACAAGCCGATGTCATGGGACGACATTTCCCGGCTCCAACCCAGGGACGACAACCGCTGGTGGGCGCTGACGAAGGAGCTGACGGCCTATCTCGCGAAGGAATCACACGGACGATACACGGTGGGATATCCCGACCTCGGCGGCCTGATGGATGTGCTGGCCTCGCTCCGCACCAGCAACCAGCTCCTGGTGGACCTGGTAGAAGAGCCGAGGCAGGTAAAGGAGGCCATGCGCCTCATCCTCGCCTTTTGGCACAAATACTATGACGAACTGACCAAGATACTTGCCGACGCCGGACAGGTGGGAACCGGCAGTTGGATGGAGATGTGGTGCCGACAAAGGTGGTACCCCGTACAATGCGATATCGCGGCGATGCTTTCACCGGATATGTTCGGCGAGTTCGTCATGCCAACGCTTGTCGAGCACTGCGGCCGGATTGACCACACCGTGTTCCACTGGGACGGACCAGGCCAGCTGGGGCACCTGGACCACCTCCTGGGAATCGGGAAGCTGGCCGGAATCCAATGGGTGCCGGGCTCCGGACAGCCGGGACAGGAATCCGAAAAGTGGCTCCCCTATTACGAAAGGATACTGAGGGCGGGCAAGCGACTGGTCCTGAATTACCTTGCGCCATCCTCAATACCGGGAATGATTGAACGGTTTGGCGGAAAAGGTCTCTTTTTACAGGCGTGGTGCGAGAAGGAGGAAGAAGGAATCGAACTCGCCCAGAAACTCCACCTGCCAATACAGGAATAACCAATTCGCCTGCTTTGACAATAGATGGGCAAAATATTTCCAGGGGCAACCCAATACTTAACGGGGCTGGCGGTGCAATAATCGGGGGAGAGGAATATGGGAGTATACGGACAGAAATTCGGTCGGTTTGAGCCGCAGACCAGGAGGGACATCACCGCCGTTCTGGACCCCAAAGTCGCCTACCGGGCCGGGATTCCCTGGCATTCCAATAGGGCCGTCCGGTTCGGGAGCGGACCAAACTATGCGCTGTTCGCCAACCTGCCGGAGGAAGGCAAGCTGGCGGGAAAGAGCGACCGCATAGACGCCGACGGAATCCTTACGTGGACCTCCGGGACGATGGACAAATTCGACGGGAAGAAGGGCAAGGAATTGGCGGCGCACGACGAAAAGAAAAACGATGTTCTCCTGTTCGCGCGGGCCGGCAAGACCGGCCCCTACTATTACTTCGGCCGGCTGGGCCATCCCATGCGGGACGGCCAATCCGACAGGCCGTTCCACATGAAATGGGAGCTCCTCGACGCCGTGCCGGCCGACGCCGACCTCTCCCGGATTGGACTGAAGGTCCACGAGGGCCGCGTCACGGTTTCGGCGAAGCTCCCCGCCAAGCCCGCGCCAAGCCGTCCCATCGCCGAGCCGCCGCAAAAGCCGCCGGAACGTCATACCCCGCCACCACTGGAGGAAAGGACCGTCTGGGAACCGCAACTTTCGACGGAACACGAATTGCCTCCGGTGAAAGTGCCGGACTTACTAAAGCCCGCCGCCCACAAGGACGCCGAGGAAAAAGAGGAGGTCCAGAGGATACTCCTGCGAAAGGCGGAACCTCCTCCGGCCCCGGCGAAATTCCCCATCCTGGTCCTCCGTGATTCCCCATGGCACGGCAGGCTTGGCGATGGAATAATCCCCCAAAGGGTCGTCGACGAATTCGTGGACGGGAAGCTGTCGCTGGATATCCCACCGGAGGAAAGGGACCGGGCAGTCGGGGCGGTGGCGCAATACGAACGCGGACTGCTCCTGAAGACGGGCCACCCGGAATTGGCCAACCGCGTCGCCACCGAAACAATGGCTGGATTTAGCCTGGTTCATTCCTTCCTGCCCAACGGGCATACCATTGGCATCATGCTGAAAGCCACCACAGGTTCAGCTCTCTCCACGTTCTTTTTGAGCCTGGCTGAACTCGAGTACCTCCAAACAACCGGCGAATCAGCCAGGATTTACCGCATCTACGATTGGGACCGTAACGCCGCGGCGGTCGACTTCTTCGTCATCCAACCGCCATTTTTCGCGCAGGGGGTATTGATTTAGGGGGAAGTTGTCGGCTGATTTCTGATCAAGACCTAATCTAGCCCCTCCTCACCCTCCCCTCTCCTCCCTAAAGGGAGGAGAGGGTAAGAGTTAGTTAGTGGCGCTCACCCACAAAGGATCTCGCCGGGAGGGACCCGGCGCGCGTGGTGGTAAGTATTTATTGCGGCTTCGCCGCAATCGCGACTGATGCTAGTTGTCTAATTATTTATTGCCGCTTCGCGGCCAGCATAGCCCCCGTTGGAGGCGAGGGTATGAATTATTGGGAGACTTCAGCGTATTGCCTTGGCCAATCGGGCCGAAAGGCCGGCCACCGTCGCGTCGAGCTCCTTGATTCCCGATGCCCGCAATTCGTCGGCAAGCATGACCTTGCCATTGTCCACCCGGACTGCCCTGATGTTGATGACGTACTGGTCCTCGAATTTCCCGAAGCTTCCGACGACTATCACCTGGGCGTTCAATATCCGGCCCATCTTTACGGCGCAATCGCGCTCCGTGCACCCGCTTTGCTGGAAGGACTGCTCGGCAAGTATCTTCCGCATCTCGCCCCTTTCCACCAGTATTATTCCGGCCTGCCGGGTCAGCCGGCCGCGTATCCAGTCGGAGACTATCGCGGCGTCACCGGAGCTCGCGTTCCGCGGTTCAAGGTCCGCCACCGCCACGCAGATGGCGCCCGCCTTGCGCATTAGCGGCTCTTCCCCCGCTCCCTCCGGCTGGGAAACCGGGCTGAAACGCCCGACGACCCCGCCGCCGGCGGCGAGCAACGACCCGTCCGTATCGAACTTCACGGCGCTTATGTGCCTTGGCGCGATGGCACCGCTCCCACGGCTGGACCCCCAAACGAGGTTGCCGTCCCGGTCGTATACCTGGACCAGCCATTGGCGCCCGGAATCCGGGTAGGACCCGCCTTCCCATCCGCCCACGAGTATTTGACCGCTGGCATCGACATCCACGCCGTAGGGAACGTCATCGCCGTTGGTCGAACTGTTATAAACGTAGCTCCAGACCAGGCGGCCGTCCGGCGAGTATTTACGAATCATCCAGTCGCGGTCACGGGCGAGGTCGGGACGGTGCTGGGAGCCGACCAGGACGATGTCACCGTCAGGAGCGACGGCCACACCGGAAGCCCCCTCGTCCGACGGCTCCGCCGGGCTCCCGTATTCCTGGGTCCACAGCGCCTTTCCGTCGGGCGACAACATCCGGACCAGCCCATCCTGGGTCCCGTTTTTGGAAGGATGGTCGGCCCCCACACCGATAATTTTCCCATCCGCGCAGACCGCCACCGAATCGACGCCTGAATGCCCCATGGGATTGGTCGGCTGCTTGTAAATGTCCTTCCACATCAGCCGGCCGTTTTTGTCATACCGGCACAAGAGCCAATTATTGTGTCCGTCCTTTTCCAGAAACCCCGCCGCCACGGCTCCCCCGTCCGCCAGGGCCACCGCGCAATCGTATACGCTGGGTTCGGGATACCGGGCTTTCCATGCAATCTTCCCTTCCCTGGTTATGCACAGCAATTCACCGAAGTAACCGCCCTGCTGAACCGAGCCCGCGGCGAACACCATGCCGCCCGGGGCGGCCGCCAGCCCGTTAATTTCGTTGGCGACCCCCCTATGGGCGACCTCCCAAACCAGCGTACCGGCCGGAGAATACTTCCGTATCAGCCACCCCCGGGGGGAGGCGTTCCCCCCCGTAATTACGTTGCGGTCGCCATCCGTAACCATTGTCCGCACTGACACATCGGTTTTAATGAACCATGAAGGTGCCCCGTATTTCCCGCGCAGCGCGGCGGAGGAGGGGGACGGGAGAACGAATATAGCGGTCGCGAAGGCCGCCAAAACACTCCTGACTCTCCATTTCATTTCCATGCCTGTTCCCCCGCCTCAATCATATCATCGCCGGCGAGCGCTCATGGAAACCGCATTGGGGACGGGATAACCGGCGTTGGTAAACCCAGAAGCACCGTTGAATTTTCCCCCCCCTCCTCTCCCTGCCCTCTGGCCTCGCCAGGCTCTCGCCGGGAGGGACCCGGCGCGCGTAGTGGTAAGTATTTATTGCGGCTTCGCCGCAATCGCGACTGATGCTAGTTGTTAAATCATTTACTGCCGCTTCGCGTCCAGCATAACCTCCCCGCTGGGAGAGAGGGGGAGGGTGAGAAGAGGCTATGGTAAACTCGGAGACGCTATGGCAATCCCCTCGAACTGGTTCCAATTCGAGAACGACCGGATAGCGGCGGAGCTGGAGGTCGCCCGGAAGCTCCGCGCGCTCAATCCCGCGCGGGCAAAAGAATGGGACCCGCTCATCGCCAAGGCCGAGGCCGCCGTAAAGGGGCCCGCCGCCGGGGCCAACCTCTACGAACTCCGCAAGGCGGTGCGCGAGGCGGAGGAAATTCTCGCCCCGCTCGGCGGACCCGCCAAGGAGCTGACCGTCCACCTCGTCGGCCACGCGCACATCGACATGAACTGGCTCTGGGGCTGGCCGGAGACGGTCGCCACCACGATTGACACCTTCACGACGGTCACCAAGCTCATGGAGGACTACCCCGCCTTCAAGTTCTCGCAGAGCCAGGCGAGCGTTTACCGCATCGTGGAGGAGTTCGACCCCAGACTGCTCGGCCGCATCACGGAGCTGGTCCGCACCGGCCGCTGGGAAGTCACCGCGAGCCATTGGGTCGAGTGCGACAAGAACATGTCCGGAGGCGAGAGCCTCTGCCGGCACCTCCTCTATGCCCGCAAATACCTCCAGGGGCTTTTCGGCATATCCCCGGACGACCTCGTCGTGGACTGGTCGCCCGACACCTTCGGCCATGCCGCTACGGTGCCCACCTACCTCGCCCGGGGCGGCGTCAAATACCTTTACCTGCACCGGCCGGGCTTCCTCGGCCCCGCCCGGCCCAACGCGTTCTGGTGGAAGGGCCCCGACGGCTCCAAGGTCCTCACCTACAACGACATGAAACTCGGCTACAACGGCGTCATCACCCCCCGGCTGGGCATCCTATCGCTGGAGTTCCTGGAAGTGTCGGGGTCCCGCGACATGATTTTCGTCTACGGCGTGGGCGACCACGGCGGCGGTCCGACGCGAAGGGACATCGAGCGCGGCATCGACCTCGGGTCCTGGCCCATCTTCCCCACAATCCATTTCTCGACGGCCCGGGCGTTCTTCGATAAGCTCGCCGCACAGGCGGGAAAACTCGCCACGCTCGACTGCGAGCTCAACACCGAATTCGCCGGGTGTTACACCTCGCAATCACTCATCAAGAAGGCGAACCGCTTCGCCGAGAACCGGCTTGGCGACGCGGAGGCCGCCGCCGCGTTCGCGTGGGGCGCGGGGTGCCTGGACTATCCCCGCGACTCCTTCACGGGCGCGTGGCGGGATACGCTCTTCTCCCATTTCCACGACATCCTTCCCGGCTCCGGCATCCACGACACCCGGACCCGCGCCCACGGAATGTACCAGCAGACCATCGCGACGACGACCATGGCGGAAACGCTGGCCCTGCGGGCCCTCTCCGCGAAGGCCGACACGGGAAGCGCGGAAAAGAAGGAGGCTCCCCCGGAACCCCCCGTGCCCGGCACCATGGATGGCGCGCTCGGCTTCGGCGCCGGCTGGTATGTCCGCGACGGGAAATTGAGCGTAGCCGAGCTTTCCAACGACGGCCCCGTGAAGCCCTTCGTAATCTGGAACCCGACGGACCGGGACCGCGAGGACATCGTTGAAGCCATGGTCTGGCTCGACCCGAATCCCGGCGACGTCTCCTGGACCGTCCGGGGTCCCGACGGCCATAAGGTTCCCGCGCAGAAGATCCGTTCCGGCAACGAATGGTGGCGTTACGAGTACGTAGTCCTCGCGTTCCCGGTGAAAGTCCCGGCCTTCGGTTACGCCGTTTATACCGTGACTATCGGCGACCAGGCCAAGGAAGCAGGCGAGGCCGCCAGGTTAATCGCGCCCCAGCATCCCACCGCCTACTGCACCGTCGAGCGCCCGGTCATTGGACTGGAAAACAGCCTCGTGCGCGTCGTCCTCGACCCCGAAACCGCCTGCATCGCGGAAATCAACGACAAGCGGACGGGACTCAACCTGCTCGAGGGAACGCCGGCCGGACCCCTCTTCGCGGTCGAGCGGCCGCATGGCATGACGGCCTGGACGGTTGGCCACACCGGGCCGTGGGAGCGGCTGAAGGCGAGGTCGCTCTCCGGCAAGGAAGGCGGCCCCTACCGCGCGTCCGTCGAGGCTGAACTGGAGCACGGCGAGTCCAGGTTCACGGTCACCTACCGCCTCCTGCAAAACGACCCGACGCTCTATGTCGATATGGAAGGGACCTGGCTGGAACGCGGCACCCCCGAGAAGGGCGTTCCCGTCCTGAAGTTCTCCATCCCGCTCAGCCTGTCAAAGACTTCCGCCAGCTACGAGATTCCGTTCGGGGCCATTGACCGCCCCTACGCGGGAAACGAGGAGGTTCCGGCGCTCCAGTGGGCGTGCGTTTCCGGAAAAACCGCCAAGGGGTCCGATGCCAGCCTCGTCCTCGCCAACGACTGCAAGCATGGCCACGCGCTGGACGACAACACCCTGAACATTTCGCTAATCAGGTCCAGCTACGACCCCGACCCGCTCCCGGAAATCGGCCGCCATGAAATGAAGCTTTCACTCACGCCGTGCGCCGGGAAGCCCCCCGTTACGGAAGCGACCCGGCTCGCGCGGAGGCTGAACCACCCGCTCCGGCCCATCGGCACCGGGGTTCACGGCGGGAGCCTGGGAAAGCAGGGTTCGATGGTCAGCGTCGCGGGCGAGGGTGTCGCCATTTCCGGAATCAAGAAGGCCGAAGAGGGGGACGCGATTATCGTCCGGCTTTACGAGACCGCCGGCCGGGATACCGAGGCGACCATCAAACTTAACGAGGCGGCGCTGGGTGTTCCCCGGGAAGCGCACGAGGCGGACATGATGGAGAGGAAGGCTCCGGGAGCGGCGGTGCGTGTCGAGGGGGGCGCGGTCCGCGTCATGGTGCCGGCGAGGGGGATAATCGCAGTCAAGATAATCACGGGGCGTGGAAAGGCCTAGGGCCGGCGAATCGTTAGAAATATTCCGCCCAAAGAAACGCAACTATCAAGCCAATTACCAGGATAATTATTGAAGGGAGCAATACCCTAGAGAACGAGCGTCGGTTAACAGGTGCGGGGTGCCCATTTACCTGTACAGACTTACCAGCGGAATATTCCGCCCCCTTATCTTCCAATTCCGCAATCCGGGATCCAATTGGAATATATTCACCACCGATTCGCCGCTTCAGCCGCCTGATCTCCCTGCGAAGACGGAGGTTCTCCCGGCCCAGTTCCCGTGAACGAGCGCTCCTTGCCCCACGCATGTTCACATGATACTCCCCCTCCCGTTCCCCGATCGGCGGATGCGCCAAAGGCGCACAATTCAAAAATCGCCTCTAGCCGTGGGCGCTCCTGCGCCCCAGAGAGGGAATCTTTAGTATTGAGGGTGAGGAATGAGTTAGAAATATCCTCTGGTCTCGGCCACCCTCACCCTCACCCTCCCCTCTCCCCTTCGGGGAGAGGGTAAGCGGAAGGCACCTACATCTTCAAGTATTCGAGGAGCTTGTATATCAGGACGGCGGGCCAGAAGAGGCCCTTGAAGAATCCCCACACCCCGCCCCAAAATGTCGTGGCGTGCTGGATAAAGTAGATGGCGGCCCCGATAAAAGCCGCCCCGTAAATTCCACCACAAGCTCCGCCGTTACGGTGCATATCCTTCCTCCTTTCCTGTTTCTTCTTCCTTGATTTCATGGCCGTTTCTTCCCCTCCATCCTGCTGTGAACCTGCGAACCGCACTTTTTCCCCGTGAGCATCGCAATCTGCCCCTTGGTAATCCTTTCAGCCCGCTGCAGCCGCCCCAATTCAACAGTAACCTGGGCAAGGGAAGCTTTCGCTTTCGCCTTTTCGTCCTTCGACCGGGCGGAAACCAGCCGCTTTTCCGCGAGCGCCTTCTCCTCTTCCAGGGCACTGATACGCACTTCCATGGCGTCCAGTTTCTCCATCATTGCCTTCGCCTGGGCCGCCTTATACTCGGTTGCCGTCAGGGGGCCGCCGCCGGGACGGGACAGGACGGGCGAACCGGGCGCCGCGGCGGCCCACAGCAGGGCCGCCACACCCAGGACTCCCGCAAACTTTATCGTCATATCCTTTTTCCCCTTAAAGGCATTCTAGCCTACTTATCGGAAAGGGCGGAATGGAGGTTGTCCAACAGGCGCCGTTCGATGCGGTCCAGCATCCGCAATTCCCGGCGGGCGGCCTCGAGATGCCCGTCGATGTCGCGGCGCTCCGCGTCGCTGCGGGCACGCGGCCTCGCCTTCTGGAGGCGTTTCGCCTCCTTCTGGAGGAAAACCCGCCGGTGGCGGAGCGAGGTGAGCCTCCTCTCCACCCTTTGCCTGACCTCGGCGCGGGTTTCCTTCCCGCCAGCCTTGTCCGCCGCGGGCGCCGCCAGGGAAGCCGCGCCCGCCGCCAAAAGCAGTCCCGCCAAAGCCGCCGCCAAACCGAACCTCTTCATCTCTTGACCACCACCTTTATTAGCGGGAACTTCCTCGTCCCCGCGGATGTTTTCGCCTTCGCCCTCAGCAGGTAGACGCCGGGGGCGACCTTGTCCAGCCCGTCCAATACGACCTCGCCCGGCGACTTCTTTACGTCCTTCCAGGCGACCGCCAAAACCCTCTGCATGGCCGTATTAAAAAGGTCAATGTCCACCCGCTCCGCGTCGCCGTCCAGCTTCATCGCCACGGTGAGCTTTCCCGCCTTGAGCGGATTGGGGAAAACCACGATGTCCTCGTCGTATTTCGGGTTTACGGTCACCTTCACGGTGGAACGCGCCCCCACCTTGTAAACGCCGTCGTCCCCCGTGGCCGACAGGGTAAGGGAGAGCTCGCCCGCCTTCACCGCCCTCAATTTCCAGGAAAATACGACCGTCCCCCCCGAAGCCAGCGGGTCTTTCACGGCGGGCGAAGGCCCGGATTCCACCTCGACAATTCCGGCGGTCCCGGGCACCAGCGACGGCCCGACGTTGTCCGCCTGTAAATCGCCGGTGTCGGATACCGTGAACCTCAACTCGATTTCCTCCCCCACCTTGACCGTGGCCGGCGAGGCCGCGGCCGAGGATCTCAGCACCGCCGCCTGCGCGATGGCGATGGCCGGCGTGATGCCGCCGTCACCCGTATATCGCCATGAATTGGCGTCCACCCCGCCCGCCGTGGCGGAGAAAACGACGCCCGGGTCCTGGGCGGCCTCGTAGGTCCACACGAAGGTGACGGCCTTGGTCCCCGCCACGGTCACCGGCCCCGCCGGCACCGGCCCGGAAACCGGGTTGACCGCCCCCGGAGGGGCAAAGAAGATGAGCGGCGTTACCGAAAGCGCCGACGCCTCGCCGGTGTTCGTGAGGGTCATGGTCACCGTGATGAGTTCGCCCTGCCGGCGCGTCGCCGGCCAGGCCCAGACCGTCGCGGAAAGCGCCGCCGGATTCTGGATGAGGATGCCCTTCGCGAAGGCCGCGCCCACATCCCCGCCCAGCGCCGAATCGGACCCCGTCGCCGTGGCGGTCAATGTCGCGGCCCCGCTGCCGCTCGCGCTCAGAGTCCAGGTGAACAGGGCGAAGGAATACGCCGCCACGGTCACCGGCCCTGTCGGCGTGGGACCCGAAATCACGTCAACGGCGGCCATTGGGCCGCAATAAATGGTCGCGGATACGCCGGTCGCGTCGGCGTCGCCGATGTTGGCCACCGCCACGACCGCCGTTATCCGCTGGCCCACCGACGCGGTCGCCGGGACGCCATAGAGCGAGGCGCTGAGCGTCGCGGGCAGTGCCAGGGCCGCGCCACCCCAGCCGTTGGTACGCAGGGCGCCGAAGACCGGGTCGGTCCCCGTCCCGGTGGAAGTGAAGACCACCGGCCCGCGGTCCTTCGCCGTGAACTGCCACGTGAAAGTCACCCCGTTGTCCGGACTGAGCACCGGGACGGCCGGCGGGACGGAAGGCACCCAGTCCACGCGCGCGCCGCCGGGCCCGACGAATACGGTGGCGGCGACATCCAGGGCGTTGGCCAGCCCGTCGTTGGTGACCGTGAAGGTCACATTGACCGTCTGGCCGGCGTAGGCGGTGGACGGCCAGACCGCCATCGCGGATTTCAGGTGCGCCCGGAGCGCCGAAACGACCTGCGCCGAGGCGTGGGTTTCGATGGGGCCGCCGGTACCCGAATTGGTCCCCTGCGCGGTCGCCGTGAGCGCGACCGTTCCCAGCCCCGTCAGCGAGCAGGTCCAGGTGAACCTCTGCACCACCCCGGCGCCGATGGTCACCGGCCCCGCCGGCACCGGCCCGGCCTTCAGCTCGATTATCCCGCCCCCCGAGTTCGGCTCGATGGAGGGATACACGCCGGTGGCGGCCCCGCCGCCCGTGTTGGTGACCGTCAGCACCACCTGCGTCAGCTGGCCGGGTGACAGCGGATTGGGTGTCGCGGAAAGCGCCGAGCGGAGGACGGCGGACGGGCCGGCCGACTCGGCGTATTTGATGAGCCGGGCGTCATTGCCGGAAACCCCGGCGACCAGCACGGAACCAATCGCGACATCACGGGCGTAACCGCCCGCCGCGCCGCAATCCCAGGATTTGGACCACCGGACATTCCCGGAGGAATCATAGGACACCGCGTTGATGTTGATGCCAACTCCCAGCGACAACGAGCCGGCGGTGAAGGCGTTTCCCGCCCCGTCCACGTCCACCCCGTTAAAACCGGCGTCGCCGCCGCCGCTGTATTGCCTGCTCCACGCCAGGTTCCCATTGGT
>Ga0315280_10004728_pt1 | contig 19853 bp, 18 predicted proteins | sample YL17G06_40_MG_FD_203697 | JGI IMG/M metagenome (GOLD analysis project Ga0315280, IMG submission 203697) | Sediment microbial communities from Yellowstone Lake, YNP, Wyoming, USA - YL17G06_40 | ecosystem: Environmental > Aquatic > Freshwater > Lake > Sediment | place: USA: Wyoming | collected... | reverse complement strand
CGTCTGCACCCGTTCAATCTCGTAGGTCAGCCAGGGAGTTTCCGGATCCTGGCCGCTGAGGAAATCGATCGCCTTCTCCTGGTCCCAGGTTCGGTCAAGATATTTATCGAAATGCCAGTAATCCACGGGTTTTCCGGCTTCCGCGATGTTGGTCCTCTTTGGGTTGCGGTAGCTAAAGGTCATCGCGCCCATATACAGCACCTTCTTCGGACGAGCGGAGAACTCGATGTGAAGCGGGTTTCCGAATGAATAGCGGGGGCCATATTCGTAGCTGGCATACTCGAAGCTTTCCAGTTGGTACTCGTCGCTGCCGTTGCTCAAGAAATAGAAGAAGCCGTTCATGATAAACACGGGAAATTTCCTGCCCGTCGTGGTGTTCTTGAAGTTCAGCTTGATGTCCGAAGAGAAGGTCCTGGACGGACGGTTGAAGAAGCCGTCGGGGAAGGCCACGACGAACGAACCGACGACCAGTGAGTCCTCCGCGCCTTCCGGAGCCGGAATGCTGGCGCAGGAAATCATTGATAAAACAGCCATGACAATGAGAAGCGCAGATAATCGTTTCATGATACCCCCTTCCTGTAACTCCAGGAAATCGATTATATCATTTGCGCTACCCGCTGGCATCGATGGAGCGGGAAAGCAAGCCCAAATTGTAGCGCCTATCCAGGCTCCGGAAAAACCAGCCTGGCGGAGCCTTCAACCCGCCACCGGCGGCGTGATCGAGCAGGAGATAGACCGGTTCGCGAAAAAGACGCCCGGACCGGAAAAAAGGTTGAACCCCGCGAGCTTTCCGTCTCTGGTATGCCATTCTAAAGGATCTGAACGTCAAGTCCCGGCGAGGCTGCAAATTCCAACGGCTTTACACGAAGCGGGCGCGGATCTCGGCGCTCACGTAGTCCAGCACCGCCACGGTCACGGCGATGAACCAGACGGCGATGCCCGCCGCCCGGTAGTCCAGCAGGCGGATGTACTGCACCAGCAGGAAGCCGATGCCGCCTCCGCCCACCAGGCCGATGATCGTAGACATGCGCACATTGATGTCCCAGCGGTAGATCGAGAAGCTCACGAACGGGGCGATCATCTGGGGCACGACGGCGTAGACTATGGTCTGCAGGCGGGTGGCCCCGGTGGCCTCCACCGCCTCGATCGGGCCCGGATCGATCGCCTCGATGGCCTCGGAGTACAGCTTGCCCAGGGAAGCGATGGAGTGCACGGTCAGGGCGATGATCCCGGCGAAGGGCCCCAGACCGACCCAGACCACCGCGATCAGGGCCCAGATCAGCGGCTCGATGGCCCGGATGATGTTCATGATCGTGCGCACCAGATAGTAGATGCCCAGGGTGATCCAGGAGCCTTTCATTAGATTTCGGGCGGCCAGGAAGCTCACCGGGATGGCGAACAGGATGCCGAACAGGGTGGCCATCATGCCCATGAAGATCGTCTCGACCATCCGCTCGATGGTTAAAAGAAGCGGCTCGCTGGCCCTGAACCTGCCCAGGGAGGCGGTCTGGCGGGCCACCACCTGGTGGCGCGAGCTCTGCCCGGGAGCTGCGGGGAAAAGCCGGTAGGGCATCACGATCTTCGTGCCGAAGGCGCCCCGTGCGTCGGTCCTCACGGTGAGGTACCTGCCCTCCTGGCGCAGCTGAAACTCGTTGCCCAGGGGGTCGATCCAGTACAACCCGACCTCGCTGTCAGGGGCGAAGCCTCGGCCCGTAAGGGTCAAAGAGGAGCCCTTGATCAGGTTGCCGGCCTCGTCCAGGGTGGATAGCTTTCCACAGGTAGGCTCGGCCAGCAGATAAGGCTCCCCGGGGCGCTCCACCGCGGGGAAGGGCGGGCTGTCCGTGCAGGGTATCTCGATCTCGGCCGCGGCTTGCCGGTCGATCTTCTCCCTCACCACCGCCGCCTGCCAGGGCCAGACCACCCGGCCCAGAGGGGTCAGGGCCTTGGGGAACTCGGTGACCATGCGCCCCAGGTCCACCTCGCTGACCTGCCAGCCCAGGGCGAAGAAGCTGAACAGCACCAGGACGAAGATCCCGAAGCCCCCGCGGCGCGGCTTGGGGCGGGCCTGCAGCCAGGCGTCGGCGGCGATCCAGATCCACAGGCCGGCCAGGCAGGCCAGGATCAATCCGATGAACAGCGGCCGCCTGGCCGCCGCCTTGCGCAGCATGGCCAGGGCATTGGGCTCGCGGTGGGCCAGCAGGCTGACCCGCCAGCCGAGCATGGCCACGATGGTGAGCACCGAGCCCAGCAGGAGCAGCCCGCGCTGGACCAGGCGGTCCAGGATTTGGCCCAGCCCGGGCACGAGCAGGGAAGCCACGGCGGCCGCGGCCGGCGTCACCAGGGGCGGGGGCTGGACCTGGGGGCCGCTCTTCTTGCGGGCCATCTCTAGGCCCCTCCCTCCCTCAGCCCGGCGCTGGTGCGCACGGCTTCCTCGCCGTAGATCTCTTTGAACTCCGCGTCGGTCATGCGCCGGATGTCTTCGGCGCTGCCCCGGTACACCAGGCGGCCCTCCCGCAGACCGACCACCCGGGTAGCGTAGCGCTGCACCAGGTCCAGGTAATGCAGGCTGCACAGCACGGTGATGCCGTCCTTGCGGTTGAGCTCTTCCAGGTAGCCCAGGATCGAATGGGCCAGCACCGGGTCCAGGCTGGCCACCGGCTCGTCGGCCAGGATCATGCGCGGCTGCTGCATCAGGGCGCGGGCGATGCCGACCCGCTGCTGCTGCCCCCCGGACAGCTCCTGGGCCTGCTTGTAGGCCTGCTCGGCCAGCCCCACCCGCTCCAGCGCCTGCCAGGCCAGCCGCCGGTCGGAAGGGGGGAAGCGGTACAGCAGGCTGGGGAAGGGGTTGACGTAGCCCAACCGCCCGCTCAGGACATTGGCCAGGACGCTGGAGCGGCGGACCAGGTTGAACTGCTGGAAGATCATGCCGATCTGGCGGCGGATCAGGCGGAGCTGGGCCGGTTCCGCGGCGGTGATATCCGTCCCGTCCCACAGGATGCGGCCCTCGGTGGGATCGATCAGCCGGTTGATGCAGCGCAGTAAGGTGGACTTGCCCGAGCCGCTCAGCCCGATGATCACCAGGAACTCGCCGGACTGCACGGTGAAGCTCACCTGGCGCAGGGCCACCGTGCCGTCGGGGTAGACCTTGGTCAGGTTCTGGATCTCGAGCATCCCTTTCCTCGAAGCAAAGGAGGGGGACGGATCAGTCCCCCTCCCTATCGCCCGCGAGCCGCCAGCGGGGCGCCGGAGCGCGCCCCCCGCTATTTCTTCAGCAGATCGGCGGCCTTCACCCCCGCGGCCTGCAGCACCTGCCGGAACGGGTCGTAGAAGCCGTCGTCCTTTGGAGTCAGGTCGGTCCACTGGTAGGCGACCTGGATGGCCTTCTTGCCTTCATCGGTTTTGACCAGCTCCAGCAGGGCCTTCACGATCCTGTCGCGCATTTCCTTGGGCACCGAGGGATGGAACTGCACGCCGTCGTTGGGGATCGGGGCCGAAACCTCCACCACCAGGACCTTCTCCATGACGTCCGGGTGGTCCTTCTCGATGCGGGTCCGGGCGTCCACGTAGCAGGCCCCCGCGTCCACCTCGCCGTTGTACACCGCCGCCGCCACCGCGTCGTGGCTGCCGGCGTCCACGATCTGCTTGAGGTCGCGCTCCGGCACGATGCCGGCGGCCTTCATGGTCAGCATCGGGATGATCCAGCCGCTGGTGGACAGGGGGTCCACGCGGGCGAAGGTCCTGCCCTTCAGGTCGGAGAGCCTGGTGATGCCGCTGCCGGCCCTGGCGATGATCTGGCCATTATAGAAAGGGCTCTTGTTGCGCACCGAGACCAGGGCGGCCTGGGCCACGCCCATGTCGGCGGCCATGATGTAGGCGAAGGTGGCCAGGGAGGTCATGTGCGCCGAGGGCGGGTTGGAGCGCAGGGCCTCGATCACCCCCGCGTACTCGGTGGCCACCAGGGTCTTGAAGTACAGCCCGGTCTTGTCGTGCAGCAGGTCGGCTACCTGCTGGGCGCCGGCGGAAACGCGTTCCATCTCCCCGGAGGGCACGAAGGCCCAGACGATGGGATTCTCCTCGGAGCCCAGCGCCTTTTTCTGGGCCACGGCCAGGCCCGCGGCCAAGAGCAGAGCCAAGGCGACAAATAGCATTTTTCTGCCCATACGGTTCCTCCTGTTTTGAACCAATCGCTCAACGATAGAGCAGCGCCTCCGGGCGCGTCAAGCGAGGATTCAGAAATGGGCCGAAAACTCCAACACGGGGCTGAAGCGGTTCTCGTTGATGAAATAGCTGGCGTACAAGACCAGGTCGTAGCCCAGCCCGTAGAGCGCCAGCCCGAGCCCCGTGGTGCAGTAGATCGGCTGGAAGCGCAGCACGCGGGTTTGATGGTCGAACACCCCGGCGTCGAAGAAGGCGATCAGTCCGGGAGTGGCCAGGTTGAACAGGGTGAGAGCCGGGAAGTGCAGGCGGGCCTCCAGGTTGGCGGCCAGCTTCACGTAGCCGTCGAAGCGGTCGATGCTGACGCCGCGCAGGGCTCCGCCCAGACCATGGAAAGGGTTAGTGCCGATCGGTACTTTGTCCATCGCCCCGAATGAAGCGCGGGCATTGAGGGGGATCCAAGCGTCGTCTCCGAAGAGCTGGTCGTAGAGCAGCCGGCTGGCCAGGTAGATGCTCAGCGGGCGGCTTTGCAGCACGGGCAGGAACCCGCAGGCGGTCAGCGAAAGGCCGATGTAGTCGCTGGCTCCCTGGACGGCGTTGGCCAGCGCCCGGGGCACGAACTCCGCCCCGGCCGCCAGGTAAACTCCGCTCTGGGTGGCGTACGTCAGGTCCAGGCGGACGGTGTCGATGATCAGCCCCGCGAACAGCGAGTTTTGCAGCAGTCCGCCCGCATCCGGAAGTCCCGCCAGCACGCCGTTGGGATCCAGGTAATACTGGTGCTTTCCGCGGTACAGCAGGAGCAGCTCCAGCAAATTGCGCTCCTGCTCGCGGTTGAACAGGATGCCCTGGGCCAACCCGAGGCCCCAGTCGAAGTTTAAGTTGGAGTAGCCCAGCGCCGCCGGGTCGGCCGGCATTACCGCGTCATCGGCGCCGGGGAAGTAGTTCTCGGGGTCGTAACCGCCGCCTGCGGATATCCAGAACACGGTGTCTACGCCGGAAATGAGGCGCAGGCCCTTCCAGCCCAGGGCGCCCTCCGCGCCCCACAGGCGCAGGCTCAGGCGCAGCAGGAGGTCTTCCGAGCCGGTGGCCCCCAGGCCGGAGGCGGCCAGCGAGACCAGCAGGATGATGCAAGACCAGGTTCGGCGCATGGAGGCTTTCGGGGCTCAATCGGAGAGGATCAGGAGCGGCTCGGGATAGCAGCGCACCATGTTCTGCTGCAGGCGCCAGTTCAAGCGGGCCTCAAGCAGCTTGTTTTTGTTTTCCAAGCCCACGTCTTCCTTCAGCAGGATGAAATCGATGTCGATGCGCAGTCCAGCCGGCCACCACCCCTTCGTGCGGGAGGATCTTGGAGAAGACCTCTTTCATGCCACTGCACACTATACCATCCATTGCCTGGCTTTCAAGGGCGGGCTTTTTTGCTACATTAGGTTCAAGATGCTGGCCGTAGCCTTGAGCGGAGGGGTGGATTCAAGCGTTGCGGCGCTGCTGTTAAGGGCAAGCCGGCCGCGCATGATCGGAGCCAGCCATATCATCTGGCCTGACTCCCGCTGCTGCTCGGTGGAGGTGCTGGCCCGCGCCCGGGCGGTCTGCCGCCGCCTGGACATTCCCTACTACCAGATCGATCTGCAGCCCGAGTTCGCCGAATGGGTGGTGGACGACTTCGTGGCCGCCTATCTCGCCGGAAGGACCCCCAATCCCTGCCTGCGCTGCAACCGCTTCGTGCGCTTCGGCAGCTTTTATGGCCGGCTGCGGGAGAGGCTCACCGCCGACGGCCTGCTCGCGCGGGACGAGGAGCTCGCTTTGGCCACCGGGCACTACGCCCGCGTCCGCCGCACCGAGGAAGGTTGGGCGCTGGAGAAAGGGCGGGATCCGGCCAAGGACCAGAGCTACATGCTGCACCAGGTCCGCCGCCAGATGCTGCCGCGCCTGGTGCTGCCCCTCGGGGAGCTTTTGAAGTCCGAGGTGACCCGCGAGGCCGCGGAGCTTGGGCTGGACTACGCCGCGGTCAAGGAGAGCCAGGACGCCTGCTTCGTGGAGGGGGATTACGCCGAGTTCATCCGCTCCCGGACCGGCCGTAAGGAGCTGCTCAGCACGGGGCCGATCGTGGACGGCAGGGGCAGGGTGCTGGGCCGGCACCGCGGGATCCTGCGTTATACGGTGGGGCAGCGCCAGGGCCTGGGGTTGGCTGGCGGCCCCTGGTACGTGGCCGGGATCGAGCCGGAGGCGAACAGGCTGGTCGTAGCCCGGCGCAAGGAGGTCGAGCGCAGATCCTTCGAGGTCGAGGAGGTGAACTGGCTCATCGAGCCTCCCGCCGCCCCGCTCGAGTGCGGGGTCAAAGTCCGCTACCGCAGCGCCGAGGTGCCCGCCCGGGTCGAGCCGGAGCCCGCGTCGCCCGACTCGGGGCGGGCGCGGGTGGCGCTGGAGCGGCCGGAGATCATCACCCCCGGGCAGTCTGCGGTCTTTTACCGGGGCGAGCGGGTGCTGGGCGGCGGGGTGATGCGGTGAACGGGGGCGAAGAGCAGGCCTGGCGGCCCTGGCCGGTGGCCAACCCCTGGACTGGCGCCCCGGTGCTGTTCCGGGCGCGGACCCGGTCCACGATGGAAGACGCCCTGCGGCTCCACGAGCAAGGCTGTCCCCATGGGACGGTGGTCGTGGCCGGGTTCCAGGAGCTCGGGCGCGGGCGGCTGCCCGAGCGCCGCTGGGAGTCGGAGCCGGGGGCAAATCTATTATTCACCCTCCTGCTTTCCCGGCCGCTCCCCGTCCCGGCGCTGCGCCTTCCGGTCCTGGCCGGGCTGGCCCTCTCCCTGGCCCTGGAGCGGCGCTTCGGACTGGCCACCGAGGTGAAGTGGCCGAACGATTTGCTGCACCGGCGGCGGAAGCTGGCCGGCGTGCTCTGCGAGGCCCGTTCCCTGTCCGGCCGGGATCCGGTGCTCCTGGTCGGGATCGGGATCAACGCCAACCAGCGCGACTTCGCTCCCGCTTTGAGCGGCCAGGCCTGCTCCCTGGCCCAGCTTCTCGGCCGCCGGGTGGAGCTGCCCGAGCTGCTGGAACACCTGCTGGCGGCGCTGTTCGCCGCGCTGCAGGATGCCGAGTGGCGCAGCAGGCTCGAGGGGCGGCTGTGCGGGCTGGGGGAAGTGGTGACCGTGATCCAACCGCCGCTGGCGGGCCTGAGCGGTGTGCTGCGGGGCGTAGCCGAGGACGGCGCTTTGCTCCTGGAGCAGGATGGAAAGCTGAAGCCGGTTTACAGCGGAGAGCTACGGCTGCTCCTGTAGCCCGACGCGCAGGCTGAAGCTTTCAGTGCGGCCCGAAAAGGCGCTGGCCGGCGCCGGGGAGTAGCTGCCGAAAGGGTTGGCCAGCAGGAGATGCCGGCCCCGCACCCGCTGCACGCGCAGCGGCAGAACCAGCGGGCCGGCCTCGGGGCTGCCCGGGGCCAGGCTCACCGAGGGCCCCCGAGCCGGAAGCGGCGACAGCAGGAAACGGGTCCCGTACAGCAGCCGGCAGGCCGGCTCGGCGGTCAGGGTCTGCCGGTGGGCGAGCCCGACGCCCAGCTCGGCGGTGACCTGCGCCTGCTCCCGCCGGCCCAGGACGAACAGGATCAGCTCGAACGGCGCCAGCTGCTCCAGCACGGCTCCGGGGGCGAAGACCGGGAAGCTCAAAGAGAAGTCCAGCTCCAGCTCCTGCTCGCCGTCCCGGAAGAAGGCGTCGGCCTGCAGCCGGAGCTCGCCGTCCGTGCCCGGCAGGCGGGCCTTCAGCACCGAGCGCAGGCCGCTCTCCGGCTCCCGTTCAAAGGAAAAGGCGCTCTCGGTCTCGAGCTCCTGGATCTTACCGCGCAGCCCCAGGTACGACCTGGCGGGCAGCCCGGCCAGGACCTGGGTCCCGTCACGCCGGAGGCCCGTGAACCGGCCGTCGTCGAAGGTAGCGGCGAAGCCCGGGCCGTCCAGGGAGACCATGCCGGCCATGGAGGCGATCAGCACCTGCTCCGTGGAGGGACGAACCCTCTCCCGGTTTCGGGCGCCGCTCCGCGTCGCGCCGCTTGCGGTGTCCAGCACTGCGCGCAGTTCCGCCTCGCTCTTGCGCCGGCGCCTGGCCCGCAGGGCGGCGGCGCGTGCCGCGCCTTCCAGCAGGCGCGGGCCGTTCAGCTCCAGCGGGTCCAGGGCCGACAGCAGAGCCGCCGGGTCATAGGGCGGCGGCGTTCCCGCAGCCTCGGCCGGGAACAGCGGGTCGCGGGCCAGGGAAAGCAGCTCGAGCTGGAAACGGGCCTCCAGCGCCCGCACCAGGGAGGCGAGCTGCGGGCCGGCGGCTTCCGCCCCGGGTTCCAGCAGCAGGAACAGGGGTTGCCGCTCCACAGCCAAGCTGTCCGGGAGTCCAGCCAGGCGAGCCGGGTCGGCTCCGGGAGGCGGGAGCAGGCAGGAAAAGACAGCCGCCCGGCCGGCCGCCTGGGCGAGCAGGAAGCGGTAGGAGCCCCGCCTGGCGTACAGCAGGCGCATGGCCTGTTGCAGGGGCAGCGCCACCCCCACGGAAACGAAGCCCCGGCGGCTGTACACCCCCGAGGCCTGCTCGCGCAGCAGGTCCGGGGCCAGGGGCAGGATATGGGCCGGCTCCTGCCCCAGCAGGGATTTCACGCCCGGCAGCCACGGACTGCGCCGGCACCAGGCCAGCTCCCGGTCCAGCTCCTCGGCCAGCAGCAGCGGATGAGGGGCCCCGCGGAATCCGGCCGGCAGAACCGCGTCGGCCTGGGTCTTGATTCGGGCCTTGATCCGGGTGCGGAGCTCCACGGCCGCCCGAAAGCCCGCTTCCGCCAGGGGAGCCAGGGGCAGGTTCCAGTGCAGGGGCAAGGCGCTCGCCAAGCCCTCCGCCTGCTCCAGGGCGGCCAGCGCGGAACGGCAGGCCGTTTCCGAACCGGGGTCGCGCAGGCGCAGGCCGAGAGCCAGCCGGAGGGGCTTCCTGCGGGTCATCTCCTCTTTGTACCAGAAGGGGCGATAAAAAAAAAGCCGATTTTCCTCTTGCTGTTCCGCGGCAAAATCGTTATCTTTTCGCCAGGCCAATGGCCTGTACTCATCATAATACTTAAAAAACTCGGTCGAAACGAAAGGGTTAAGGAGATGGCAAAGCAGTTACAGTTCAACGAGACGGCGCGCAGAGCGCTGCTTCGCGGGGTGGACAAGATGTCCACCGCGGTCAAGGTCACCCTGGGCCCCAAGGGCCGGAACGTGGTCCTGGACAAGAAGTTCGGGGCTCCCACCGTGACCAACGACGGGGTCACCATCGCCAAGGAGATCGAGCTGGAGGACCCCTTCGAGAACATGGGCGCCCAGCTCCTGAAGGAAGTGGCCACCAAGACCAACGACGTAGCCGGCGACGGCACCACCACGGCCACCGTGCTGGCCTACTCGATGATCAAGGAAGGCCTGAAGTCTGTGGCCGCGGGCATCAACCCGATGGAGATCAAGCGCGGCATCGCCAAGGCGGTGGAAGTCGCCGTGGAGGACATCAAGAAGAACTCCAAGGACATCAAGGAGAAGGAGGAGATCGCCCAGGTGGCGGCTATCTCCGCCAACAACGACATGGAGATCGGCAACCTGATCGCCGACGCCATGGAGAAGGTGGGCAAGGACGGGGTCATCACCGTGGAAGAGTCCAAGTCCATGGAGACCAACCTGGAAGTCGTGGAGGGCATGCAGTTCGACCGCGGCTACCTTTCCGCCTACTTCGTGAACAACCGCGAGACCATGACCACGGTGCTCGAGGACCCCTACATCCTGATCCATGACAAGAAGATCTCCAGCATGAAGGACCTGCTGCCCGTGCTGGAGAAGATCGCCCAGGCCAGCAAGCCTCTGCTGCTGATCGCCGAGGACGTGGAGGGCGAAGCCCTGGCCACCCTGGTGGTGAACAACCTGCGCGGTACCTTGAACTGCTGCGCGGTGAAAGCCCCGGGTTTCGGCGACCGCCGCAAGGCCATGCTGGAGGACATCGCCATCCTCACCGGCGGCCAGGTCGTCTCCGAGGAGCTTGGCCTGAAGCTGGAGAACACCGAGCTCAGCCAGCTCGGGCGGGCCAAGACCGTGAAGGTCGACAAGGAGAACACCACGATCATCGAAGGCAACGGCAAGCCCAAGGACATCAAGGACCGCATCGCCCAGATCAAGGTCCAGATCGAGGAGACCACCTCGGATTACGACAAGGAGAAGCTGCAGGAGCGCCTGGCCAAGCTGGCCGGGGGCGTGGCGGTGATCAACGTCGGGGCGGCCACCGAGGTGGAGCTCAAGGAGAAGAAGCACCGCGTCGAGGACGCGCTATCGGCCACCCGGGCGGCCATCGAGGAGGGAGTCATCGCCGGCGGAGGCGTGACCCTGGTGCAGGCCGTCAAGGCCCTCGAGAAGGAGGACGTCTCCAAGCTGAGCCCCGACGAGCAGGTCGGCTTCAAAATCGTTAAGCGCTCCCTGGAAGAGCCCATGCGGCAGATCGGTGAGAATGCCGGGATGGACGGGGCTGTCGTCGTGGACCGGGCCAAGGGCGAGAAGAAGGGCTTCGGCTTCGATGCCCAGAAGATGGAGTGGACGGACATGTTCAAGGCCGGCATCATCGATCCGGCCAAGGTCACCCGCTCCGCGCTGCAGAACGCCGCCTCGATCGCCGGCATGCTGCTGACCACCGAGGCCACGGTCACCGATCTTCCCGAGAAGGAGGAGAAGATGCCGGCCGGCCCGCCAGGCGGCGGCATGGGCGGGATGCCCCCCTATTGAGTCTCGATCGCTCAAAGCGAACAGGGCCCCCGGAATATCGGGGGCCATTTTGTTTGACCGGCTCACCTGCCGGCTTGGGCGGCCCGGGCACGGGCCAGATGATGGGCCAGGCGCAGCGGTTCCGGCAGGCGATGCCCGCGAAGCGCGCCCAGCACCAGGCCCTCGGCCGCCGGCAGGTCGAGCAGGTGGCCCGCGCTGACGAACACCGGGTGCCCGCCGGTCCGCGTGCGCAGCACGCTGCCGATCCGCTCCCCGTTATCGATCAGGGCCGTCCGGGAGCCCGCCTCCCGGCCCGGTTCCTCCCAGTACCCGACCAGGGGCCCCTTGGCGCAGCCCGCCGAGGGCAGGCCCAGGAGCACGCCGATGTGGGAGGCCAGCCCGCAGCGGCGGGGGTGGGCCAGGCCGTGCCCGTCGCAAAGCAGGGCATCGGGCGCCCGGCGCAGCCCGGCCAGCGCGGCCAGCAGCCCCGGCAGCTCCCGGAAAGCCAGGAGGCCGGGCAGGTAGGGGAAGGCGGCCGGTCGGGAGGCCGTGGCTTCCTCCACCACCGCGCCCGCTTGCAGGTCCCAAAGCACGGCGGCGGCGAAGCAGGCTGCGTCCCCGGCCGTGCCGGGATGGACAGCCGGCCGATAGGCGGCGTCCAGGCCGGCCAGGAAGCGCACCTTGCGGGCCGGAGGGCCGATCCGCACCCTGCGGGCCAGTCTCTCCTGCTCCTCCAGCGCCTCGGGGACGCTGGCCGGCCAGCTTACCCGGGGGATATCCACCGTTTCAGGGCTCTCGCTCGAGGAGCCGGGCGAAGGACAGGGCGTCCTCGAATCGGGCCAGATTGTTGAACAGCACGTAGGCTGGCCTACCCGCCACCGAAGCCCTAAGCCGGGAAAGCTCATCCGGCGTGTAGCCGTGCCGGTAGCCGGGCCCGCCGTGCAGCCGCAGGTACAGCGGCTCGCCCCACAGCGGGGCCTGGACCAGGGGGTCGACGCAGTGCAGGAGGTCCAGCTCCCGGCACAAGCCCTGAACGGTCTCCCCCTTCCAGGGGCCACGAGGCTCCCAGGCCAGCAGGAACCCGCTGCGATCCAGGCCGCGGCAGAAGCTCCGGAGGTTGGCCACGTGCTCCGGGCACTCCCGGAAGCTGGCGGGGCATTGCAGCAGCACGACCGGGCAGGCCAGAGCGCGGGCCAGAGAGGCCGTGCGCTCCCAGGCGGCGCGGACCTCCTCGCTCGCCCGGAAGAAACCGTAGCGCTCCTCGCGGCCGGGGGGGACGGCCAGTCCGGAGCGGCGGTAGGTGGGGCTGGAGGGCGGATGGGTGATCAGCTGCCAGGCCTTGATGGTGAACTCGAATCCGGCAGGGGCCTGCTCGCGCCAGCGTTGCGCGGTCTCGATCCGTGGAGGCCGGTAGAAGCTGTCCTGGATCTCGACCAGGCGGAAATGCCGGTAATACTCGCTGCGGGAACGGGTGAACCCGCAGCAGCCCACGGCTACCGGCGAGCCGGGATGCTGGCTCAGGCTCATTCTTATTTCATTATAAGCGGGATTTTAGTAAATTTGATCAGCGACCAATCCATAGCAGGAGGCTGGCGATGAGCAAAAACGGAAAGTCTGGAAGGCGCTCCGCGCTACAGCGCCTGAATCGGAGCCGTGCCTCGAAGCCGGTCCCGCTGAAGGGACGGGATATCCTGCGGCTCGAGGAGCATTTCCGGATCGCCCCGAAGCATCCAGGTATGGGAAGGAAATAACCGGGCCCGATCCTACTCAGGACAAGCCTGAAAGATATCGCGGATACTTCTCGATCACCTCCAGGAACTGCCACTGTTCCCGGACGATGCTGTCAGTCTTTAAGATCGAAAGCACCCGTAGCGGGTCGCCGGCCTGCTCGAGGTAGAGGGAGCGGATGCGGGGGAACAGCGGCCGCAGGGCGGCGTTGCATCGTATCCACTGCGGAAACCAGCGATCCACGGCCTGTAGCCCGTCCTCCAGCAGATGCAGCAGAAGGCAGGTGCTGAGCGCGGATTCCGTCTCTCCTTCGCTTCCGAGCACCGCTTCCGGCGCCGCTCCCGTGCCCCGGGCCCAGGCCTGACGCTGGCTCTCCCGTCCCTGATGGCAGCCGACCAGGAACAGGCGGCAGCCTCCCGGAACGCGCAGCAGCTCCGGGGTCAGCCGCGGCCGGGAAGCGGGCTCCGGGCTGCCGAAGCCCGCCTCCTGCTCCGAGCCGTGCCCGCAGATCAGCACCCGGCGCAGGCCCCGGCGCCTGCCGAGCGCCAGGCGCTCTCCGTCCCATTCCTGGAAGAAGGCCCCCTTCCGGCTCCCCAGCAGCTCCAGGAGCCGGCGGATCCCCGAGAACTGGGCCTCCCCGGCCGGAGCGCAGCCGAGGAGCAGGCTCACCGTGCCCGGCGGTATCAACGGCTGGCTTCCCCGAGGTTTTGGAACAGGGCGTGCAGGATGCGGTCCCGCGCCGCCTCCCGCAGCGCCAGGAAGCGCACGTGCATCACCTGACCGCCCCGCGAAAGCCGTAGCACCTCCACCGCCAGGTCGAAGGGCTCCCCGCCCAGCCGGAAACGTAGCTCCAGCTCGTCACCCGGAGCGAAGGCCCCGCCGGGATTGCGCAGGCTAGCCCCCTGGCCGCCCAGGTCCAGCAGCTGGGAGACCCGCGGCGCCTCGCCGGCGCTGCCCGCAGCCACCCGGCGCACCTCGACCGCCAGGCTGATCCGGCGACGGTAATAGCGGCGGCGCTGGGTTCGGCGCAGCTGCTCCGAGTGCTCCAGGGCGAGCAGGCTGCCGCGAAGCGAGAGCACGGAGGTGGCGAAGGAGAACAGCCCGGCGCGGTTTTGCAGAATGACGGTCACGGCCTGCGCCCGGGCGAGCGAGGGCGGCGGCCCGGACAGCTCCAGCACCAAAGCCTCCGGCTGCTGAGCGTGGACCACGGCGCCGTAGCGGCGGGCGCCCTCCGGGCGCTGGCACACGACCAGCACGGGCAGCCCTTCCGGCAGCTCGCTGGAAGCGGCGGGCACGCTCTCCGGGTTCTGGGCCCGGAACCCCAGCTTCAGACGCAGCTCGGCGAGGGCGGCCGGATCCGCCCCGTCGCCCAACCGGTTTGCGGCGTAGTTGAAAGCGGCGGAGCTCTCCAGTACCTGCGCGAGGCGTTCAGGGCTCTTGAGGCCGGCGGCCAGCCGCTCCACCAGCTCGCGCTCTTCCAGGCTCAAGCCGAGCCTGGCGGCGATCCGTTCGTAGCGCTCCTGGGCCTGGCGCAGGCGCTGCTGCCGGGCCTTGCGCCGCTGGAGCAGCGAGATGATCAGTAGAAAAGCGATGAACAGCAGGATCAGGACAAAGAATAATACGATCTCGAAAGGACGGCGCTGGAAACCTCTTGCAATATTGTCTAAAAATTCAGATACTTTTGCCGGATCGAAAATGAACATCCTGCAAATAAATATATATTTTTTGGGCTTGCCGAGCCATCGGGGAGGGCGGTAGCGGTGATCGGGCGGGCTGACTTCCTGTTCACCATCGGGTACGATGGCAACACCGCGGTGGTGGACGGGAATTTAAAAAGGAAATACGGGCGCTACACCGCCGAACAGCTGGCCGCGGAGGGAATGTTCAAACAGGCGCTATGCTCGGCCATCTATGCCCAGGCCGGGCAGGGCGAGCTGGGAAAGGTGCTCGAGGCCTACAATGCCCAGGCCGAGCAGAAGCTCGCATCGGTGGAGGAGCTCAAGCGGATCTTCGGGGTCTTCGAGGTGCCCCCTGGAGTCGCCCGCGTGCTGGTGATCTGAGCAGCCCCGCCAGTCCCGTTCTCCTTGACGCGGTGCGTTCATCCGTGATACGTTGGGCAAAATCTCTAGCTGAAAAGGATGTCCTGAAATGATCGAAGTCTTCGCCAATTTGCCCCTGCTTCTCGGCCAGCCCTCGACCGGAGGCGGCGGCCAGCCCGGCGGCGGCAGCTCCTGGATCACCATGCTGGTGACCTTCGGCCTGATCATCGTGATCTTCTATTTCCTGATCATCCGGCCCCAGCGCAAGAAGCAGAAAGACGCCCAGAGCATGCTCTCCAACCTGCGGAAGGGCGACCGGGTATCCACCATCGGCGGGATGCGCGGCACCGTTCAGGCGGTCAAGGAAAACACGGTGGTGCTCAAGGTGGACGACAACACCAAGATCGAGTTCAACAAGAGCGCCATCAGCACGGTTCTGGAGCGCAGGGAAGAGGAAGTCGAAGAGAGCAAGGAAAAGCCTCAGGAGTGATTCCGCGGCCGCTTCCGCAAGCGGCCGTCGTCCCTTCTCGCCGGGAAACCCATTTCGGAGTGAGTGATGTCCAAACGGTTTCGGTTGTTGTTGATTGTGGTCCTGCTGGGCGTTGGTTTCGCCTTCCTGTACCCCAGCCTCAAATGGTATTTCATCCTTTCTCCCCAGGTGAAGTCGCTGGCCATCGGCTCCAGGCCGCAGATCAAGGCCTTCGCCGAGCGCAAGGCCCGCGAGGTGATGGCCGAGCTGCAGGCCGCCCCCCTGTCGGAGCCGCTGCCCCAGCAGTATGAGTTCCTGATCAAACCGGCCAAGGAGCGCTACGACGCCGAGGGCCGGAAGGCCCCCGCGGCTTGGAGCCTGGAGGACATTTTCCGGGGCTTCCTGTCCAGGGAGGAGCTCGCCTCCACCCTGCAGGCGCACTACCGGGACGAGATCCTGGCGGCCAAGGACCTGCGCGACCGGACCATGCAACTGGGGCTGGACCTACGCGGCGGGATGCGCGTGCTGATCCGGGCCAAAACCGAGGAGCTGGAGCAGAGCTCCGGCAAGGCCCTGACCGCCGCCGAGAAGAGCGACGCGGTCAGTCGGGCATTGGAGGTGCTGACCAACCGCATCGACCAGTTCGGCGTCACCGATCCGCAGATCCGCCGGCAGGGCGAGGATCTGATCCTGGTGGAGCTGCCCGGCGAGGCCGACAGGGAGCAGATGAACAAGTTCATCCAGGGCAAGGGCGTGCTGAACTTCCACATCGTCGACGACGAAGGCCTCGCGATATTCCGCCAATACCAGGCCGAGCACCCCGGCGAGTTCATCGACGCCGACGGCAACGTCATCCAGCCTCCCGTCCTGCCCAAGGGCACGATCCTGCGCGGGGTGTACGTGAAGGACTCCTACGGCATGGACCAGCTTCGGGGCTTCACCGTGCTCAAGGAGCAGGTGGGGCTGTCCGGGAACTACATCCGCGACGCCCGGGTCAGCGCCGACCCGGTCAGCGGCAAGCCTACGGTCAACTTCTTCCTCACCAACGAGGGCGGCGAGATCTTCTACAAGCTGACCAGCGAAAACGTGGAGAAGACCCTGGCGGTGGTGCTGGGGGACAAGGTCAAAGCCCAGGCGCGGATCGCCGAGCCGATCCGGGAATCGGTCCGCGTGACCGGCTTCGCCAAGGAGGAGGCCAACGACCTGGCCCTGGTGCTGCGCACCGGAGCCCTGCCGGTCCCGCTGGAGGTGGTCAGCTCCCAGGCGGTGGGCGCCAGCCTCGGGGAGGACGCCATCCGGACGGGCCTGGAAGCCGCGGCCATCGGCTTCGCCGCGGTCATCCTGTTCATGCTCATCTACTACGCCGGCGCGGGCATCAACGCCGTCGTAGCCTTGATCCTGAACGCCTACTTCATGTTCGCCGTCCTATCGGCCTTCAACTTCACCCTGACCCTGGCGGCGATCACGGGCATGGTCCTGACGATCGGCATGGCCGTGGACGCCAACGTGCTGATCTTCGAGCGCATGAAGGAGGAGCACCGCCTCGGCAAGTCGCCCAAGGCGGTGGTCCAGGCCGGGTTTGCCAAGGCCTTCTGGGCCATCGCCGACTCCAACATCACCACCTTCATCGCCGCGATCGTGCTGTCCCAGCTGGGCAAGGGCCCGATCCAGGGCTTCGCGGTGACCCTGGCCGTGGGCGTGGTCACCTCCATGTTCACCGCCCTGTTCGTCTCGCGCCTGATCTACGACTTCAACACAGACGTGCTCAAGATCCACCGGCTGAGCCTCGCCTGGCGGAGGCTGCCGGCATGATGTTCAAGAGAGTCATCGACTTCATTCGGCTGCGCTGGATCTTCATCGGGTTTTCCATCTTCACGATGCTGGCCGGAGTGGCGGGCTACGTGGTTAACGGCGGCTTCAACCTGAGCATCGACTTCACCTCCGGCCTGGCCCAGCAGTTCCGCATCGATCCATCTTACACCACGGCCCCGATCGCCCAGGTGCGCGCGGTGCTGGCCCCATTGAACCGCTTCGACCTTCAGGCCGTGGGTAACCCGCAGGACCAGGAGTTCCTGGTCAAGGTCCAGGCGCCCGCGGCGGACAGCGCGTTTCAGGCCCGGACCGAGACGCAGATCCAGGACCTGCTGGGCCGGGCCTTCGGCGCCTCCGCCGTCAAGATCCAGTCCAGCGACTTCGTGGGGCCGCGCTACTCCAGCGAGCTGGCCACCCAGACCATCTGGATCCTGCTGGTGGCCATCCTCGGCATCCTGATCTACGCGGCCTTCCGGTTCCAGTTCATCTACGGCGCGGCCGCCGTGCTCACCACGGTGCACGACGCATTGTTCATGGTGGCCGTCACGGCCATTTTCCGCATCGAGTTCACCACCACCACCGTAGCCGCCCTCCTGACGATCATCGGCTACTCGATCAACGACACGATCGTAATCTTCGACCGGGTGCGCGAGAACAAGGGCCTGATGCGGGAGTCGGATCTGGGCACGATCCTGAATACCTCGATCACCCAGACCCTGGGCCGGACGATCCTGACCAACACCACCGTGTTCCTGTCGATCATCGCCCTGTACGTGGTGGGCAGCGGCGACATCAAGAACTTCGCCCTGCTCATGATCGTCGGAATCTTCGAGGGCACCTACTCCACGATTTACGTCGCCTCGCCGATCGTATACATGTGGACCAAGGCCAATGACCGGCGGCGCCGGGCGCGGGAGCTGGCCAAGTACGGCCGGCTGGTGCAGGGCATGGCCCCGGCGCGCGAGCGCAAGGAAAGGGAAGCGGCCGAGGAACCGGTCGTCCAGCCGGAGTTCATCCCGCAGGGACCGGGCCCCTTCCCCGGGACGCCGGAGTTCGTGGAGGAATCCGCCGAAGCCTCAGAAGCCGCCGAGGGGCAGGAAGAGCCGCGGGCGATGGAAAAGCCGGCGCAGGCCCCGCAGCCTGCCCCACTCCCAGGCGCCGGCGCCCAGGGCTACATCCGGGTGCAGCCGGTGCGCCGGCACAAGAAACGCAGGCGGTAATTCCAACCGGGCGGCAGGAAGCCCCGCCCGGTTTGTGCTTTCAGGCCACCGTCACCTGGGCGGACAGGTAGACGTCCTGGATGGTGTTGAGCAGCTCCACGCCTTCCTTCATGGGCTTCTGGAAGGCCTTGCGCCCTGAGATCAACCCCATGCCTCCGGCGCGCTTGTTGATCACCGCGGTCCGGGCCGCCTGAGCCAGGTCGTTTTCCCCGGAAGCTCCCCCGGAGTTGATCAGCCCGGCCCGCCCCATATAGCAGTTGGCCACCTGGTAGCGCGTCCAGTCGATGGGATGGTCGGTGGCGAGCTCCGAGTAGACCTTCTTGTGCGTCTTGCCGAAGTTGAGCGCGGTGTATCCGCCGTTACATTCCGGCTGCTTCTGCTTGATGATGTCCGCCTGGATGGTCACCCCCAGGTGGTTGGCCTGCCCGGTCAGGTCGGCGGCCAGGTGGTAGTCCGCCTCCTTGGTCTTGAAGGCGGAGTTGCGCAGGTAGGCCCAGAGCACCGTGAACAGCCCCAGGCTGTGGGCGTGCTCGAAGACTTCGGTGATTTCCTGGATCTGCCGGGTGGACTCCTCGGAGCCGAAGTAGATCGTGGCCCCCACCGCCACCGCCCCCAGCTCGAAGGCCTGGTCCACGCTGGCGAAAAGCACCTGGTCGTACTGGTTCGGATAGGTTAGCAGCTCATTGTGGTTGAGCTTGACGATGAAGGGAATACGGTGGGCGTACTTGCGGGCCACCGCTCCGAGCACGCCGAGGGTCGAGGCCACGGCGTTGCAGCCGCCTTCTACGGCCAGCCTCACGATGTTTTCGGGATCGAAGTAAATCGGGTTGGGAGCGAAAGAGGCCCCGGCGGAGTGCTCGATGCCCTGGTCCACCGGCAGAATCGAAAGGTAGCCGCTGCCGGCCAGCCGCCCGTGGCCGAACACGCCCTGCAGGTTTCTGAGCACGGCGATCGGCCGGTCCGACGGAATGAGCACGCGCTCCACGAAATCGGGTCCGGGCAGGTGCAGCAGCTCCTTGGCTACGGTCTTACATACGTGCTCCAGCAGGCTCCGCGCCTCCGCGCCGAGCAGCTTCTCCAAATCCTTCATGTCCTCCTCCTTGGCCTCATGGCCGTTCATTTTCCGAAAGTCGGCAGAAGAACAAAGCCAGCGCCTGCATCCCCTTGCGCCAGGTGGGCAGGTGCAGCTTCTCGTTGGGCGAGTGGGCGTTGTCGTCCGGCAGGGCGAAGCCGGTGAGCAGGGACTGCACGCCGAGGTACTGCTGCAGGAACGCCACCACCGGGATGCTGCCGCCCTCCCGCCGGAAGACCGGGCGCCGGCCCCAAACCTGCTCCAGGGCGGCGCTCAAGGCCCGCACCCCCGGGGAATCCCGCGCGCTGAGCGCGGGCGGCCCGCCGGCCAGCTGCTCGAGCTCCCAGCGCACAGCGGGCGGCACGCGGCTCTGCAGATAGCGCTCCAGCTGGGCCTTCACCTCTTCGGGCTTCTGGTCCGGGACCAGGCGCATGGACAGCTTAGCCATGGCCGCGGCGGGCAGCACGGTCTTGGAGCCCTCGCCGGTCCAGCCGGACTGGAGGCCGTTCACCTCCAGGGTCGGCCGGGCGCTGGCCCGCTCGACCGGGGTGTAACCTTGCTCGCCCCACAGCTCGGCCACTCCGGCATTTTTCAAATAAAAGTCCTCGTCCATGGGCAGCCGGGCCAGCTCCC
>Ga0315280_10004727_pt1 | contig 19856 bp, 17 predicted proteins | sample YL17G06_40_MG_FD_203697 | JGI IMG/M metagenome (GOLD analysis project Ga0315280, IMG submission 203697) | Sediment microbial communities from Yellowstone Lake, YNP, Wyoming, USA - YL17G06_40 | ecosystem: Environmental > Aquatic > Freshwater > Lake > Sediment | place: USA: Wyoming | collected... | reverse complement strand
ACAAGTGGAAAAGTGAAAATTGGGGGAACTTTTTTTTAAAATTTTATATCAATCCGAACGTCGGACCAGATTAAATCACTGTCCTTCTCGGAGACCTGACAGAAATTTCCCCCTGTGGTGTAAATCAATTGCCCGGCGCCAAGGTCGATCTTCCAGAAGCCGTCTTCTGTGAGCATCTGATTCTTGAGGTGGTAGAGCTGGGGATTGATTTTGCATTGATTCAGGTCACTACAATTGGAAAGCAAAAAGTTATCGCCATAAAGTTTGAGCTGTCCTTTTGAGGGTTGAAATTTCAACTCCATCTTTCGGAAATTGATGACAAAAGCCATTTCTCCAGGCTTCAAAATCACAACTTCAAAGCCCAATGGCTGATCCGGCTGTCGGGTGAAGGCGGCCCCTTCTGAAATTTTTACAGCATTTCTTTTTATTAGATCCACCTTCCAGAAATAATTCCCCCACGAGGACTGCTTCAAATGATAGACGCCTGCAGAGACACTTATCACTTCCCATTCATTTCCCCCTTCAACACGAAAATCACCCTTGTGCATAGACTTTGCGTCAAAGACTAATTTCCCGGTAGAAGGCTCACAGCGGAGCTGACCAGAGGGAAAGATGATATTGACCTGGCGCGGCTCTTTCACAGGAGCAGAACTTTGGCCGAATAAAAAGACACTTGCCAGGACAAAAAGCAGGAGAGACAGAGTCAGAAGAAGATTCTTTTTAGCCATTTCCCCTCCTTTTCTCATTTTTCTATTTATTATAGTAAACATTGCCCAACAAAATTCAAGCCCGCCTTTGAAGAGTTTCTGGTGGTTTTGGCGATAGGAAAAATCTTGGCCGGATTATATAATGGGACGGAAAGACAAATGACAGGCATCGCGAAACTCCACAAAAGATTCCGCCTCAGCAACGATCTTCTTATGCAGATCAAAGAAGAAGCCAAAGTCCGTTTCCGCAGTGCCCGAGGCAGCCATGATTGGGACCATACTGAAAGAGTTTATCAGCTTTGTTTGCGCATCGGAAGAAAAGAAAAGGCTGACCTTGAGGTCTTGAAGCTTGCAGCTCTCCTTCACGACATAGGCAGAGAGGAGGAGGATAGGTCAAACGGAAAAGTCTGTCACTCCCAGACAGGGGCGGATTTGGCCAGAAAGATCCTAGAGAAATACCCTGTCGATAAAGAGAAAATCTCTGAGGTTCTCCACTGCATCGAGACGCATCGCTTCCGGAAGAAGCGTATTCCGAAAACGATCGAGGCCAAAGTCCTGTTTGATGCCGACAAGCTCGACTCCATCGGCGCCATAGGGATCGGGAGGGCTTTTTTGTTTGCGGGTGAGATAGGAGCCGCGCTTCATAACCCCGGAATCGACGTCAAAAAGACAAAGCCCTACACCAAAGAGGACACGGCCTACAGAGAATTCTTGGTGAAATTGAGCCGCGTCAAAGACAGGATCTTTACGAGAGAGGGAAAGAAGATAGCCGCAGAAAGGCACAAGTTCATGGTGGATTTCTTCGAGAGACTCAACAAGGAAACCGAAGGAGTATTGTAATTTCTCTTCCCGAATCCAAAAATCAACATTGTGAAAGGAGAAAGAAAATGGCTAACATCAAGAAAAACAAAGGAAGAATCGGAATCCTCACCGGAGGCGGCGATGTCCCCGGTCTGAATCCGGCCATTCGCGCTGTCACCATCCGGGCGATCCACGAAGGATATGAGGTCATCGGCATCCGCCGGGGATGGGTCGGCCTGATTGAAATAGTCAGAGATAAGGAGGCTGAAAATTCAGAGTGTTGCCAGATCCTGACCGAGGAGATTGTCAACAAAATCGGGCGCACGGGCGGAACTTTTCTCCATACCTCCCGCACCCGACCCAGTCATGTTCCCGACGTCAACGTGCCTGTGCACCTCAGGGACAAATACAAAGAGAAGTTCAATGACCTCACCGAAGAGGTGATGAAAAACCTGGACTATCTCGGGATTGACTATCTCATCCCTATCGGCGGCGACGACACGCTGAGCTATGCCGTCGACCTCCACAATAAAGGAATCAAGATTATTGCCATTCCCAAGACAATGGACAACGACGTCCCAGGAACAGATTATTGCCTCGGATTCAGCACCTGCGTCACCCGCACGATCAGCATGACTCACGCCTTGAGGACGACCGCAGGCTCGCACGAGCGATTCCTCGTCATCGAAGTCTTCGGCCGGTATGCCGGGTTCACCGCTCTCCTGCCGACGATGGCCGGTGCGGCCAACCGCTGCGTCATCCCCGAGCACAAATTCAACATGGACCGCCTCTGCGAACTGCTGACCGAGGACCGCGCTGAAAACCCGAGCCTTTATTCTGTTGTCCTGGTTTCCGAAGGCGCTATGGTCGAAGGTGGCGAAATGATGTTTCAGAGCGACGAAAAAGACATGTTCGGCCACAAAAAACTTGGGGGGATCGGCGATTATATCTCCAGCCAGTTGAAGGACCTTTCTCCGAAATACAACAGAGGCCGGCGCATCAACGTCATCAGCCAGAAATTGAGCTATCTCGTGCGCTGCGGAGACCCGGATGCCGTCGACTCTATCGTTCCCATGGCCTACGGCAACCTCGCCTTAGACCTCATCCTGGACAAGAAGTTCGGCCGCATGGTCTGCCTGAGAAGCGGAGAATACGACAACGTTCCCATCGAAATTGTAACAAGCAGGAAGAAGGCGATCGATGTGGACAAGTATTACGACCGAGACCGGCTGCGGCCGCTCTACAAGAGCTTCCACCAGAAGCCGCTTTTCATCATGACCAGCGATTAGGCCGAAGCGGCTTCATCTGCGCGCTTGAGGCCGGTCCTCAGCTTGTGGCGGGATAGGATAAGCTACCAGGGGAAGTAGCCGTGGTATTTCAGGAAAATATAACATCCCATTCCGATCGCCAGCCTCAGGAAGAAGCAGACGTAAATAATGACGACAGAAGGAAAAATAATGGGCAGGAGGAAGGATAAACCCCACAGAGTGACTAAAAGAATTCTTCCTTTGTCTTCTGCTTTAATGAAAGCAAGGATGGATAAGAGGAGCGCGATGCCCTCACCGATCAACCCATAAGGTATGAGCATACCTATTCAGCCAGAGATGAATAATCATATGCTTAACAGAGAACTCATTTTATTACAAGCAAAACATACACTTGCGAAATTGCCGACAGAAAAATGTCATCACGAGCAAAGCGTGGTGATCTGACCCGAAGGGTCATCTTCGATGTCTCGCGATGATTTCGTCGGATTGCCACGCCCCTTCGGGGTCTCGCAATGACGCGCAAATCAACGACTTCTGTTTCTATCGGCGATTTTGGGTACACTTCAGGTTTGCCGATTGGTGAGGGTTAGGTCAGCCATTTAGGAGGCTGTATGATGGGGACGGTTCTCCGGGAGAACCGTCCCTCAGGCAAATTGACTTCCCTGGGGCATTCCGCTAAAATCTAACCCACCTGGCGGTGTAGCTCAGTTGGTCAGAGCATGCGGCTCATATCCGCAGAGTCGGGGGTTCAAATCCCTCCACCGCCATTTTTCATTTTCCGAGCAGCTAACGCTCATAGAGGTCGATTGGCTTCATTTTTTTGTGTTGAAGATAGATATAGAGATGCGGTGAGGATAAATCTGGGATGGCCTTCTCGAAACGAATGATTCTTAAGAAATTCAGGCGGACAATCGAAAAACACAAACTCCTCGGAAAAGGGGACAAAGTTCTCGTCGCCTATTCGGGAGGAGCCGATTCAACGGCTCTCTTAGCGCTTCTTCTTGATCTTCGCGAGGAGTATTCGATTGAGCTTGCGCTGGCTCATTTTAACCATTTGCTCCGGCGGAGCGCCATGGAGGATGAGCGATTCGTCATCAGCGCGGCTCAGAAATACAACCTTCCCCTCTATTTAAGAAGAGAAGATATCCGTGATTATGCTAAGAAGCAAGGGCTGAATGTCGAGGAAGCCGGAAGGGAACGTCGGTATGAATTCCTCAGGAAGACAGCTTCAAAGATCGGCGCCGCAAAAATTGCCACTGGCCATACCATGACTGACCAGGCAGAAACCTTGCTTATGCGCCTGCTGAGAGGGAGCGGCCTGCGTGGATTGGGCGGCATCTCCCCGGTTGTCGATGGATTGATCATTCGTCCTCTCATCGAGGTGCAGAGGGAAGAGACCAAGAGTTATCTCCAGGCAAATAGGATTCCTTACCGAACAGACGAAAGCAATTTAGACCGCCGCTACCTCAGAAACAAAGTTCGGCTGGAGCTCATCCCTTATCTCAAGAAAAATTTTGAGCCCAGGATCGTCGAACAGCTCGGCCGTCTGGCCGAAATTATTCGTGGAGAAGATGGATTCCTGGAGGAAATAGCGCAAGCGGAAACTCAGAATGCCCTGGTCAAAAAAAAAGAGAAAATTTTTCTTGATGCCAATGCTATTTCCTCGTTTCCGTCCGGCCTTGCCCGGCGGTGTGTGCGCGAATTTCTGACTCAGGTCAAGGGCGACCTGAGGAGGATTTCTTTTAAGGATGTCGAATCTGTCCTCGGCCTGAGGGAGCAGAAGGAGCTTCATCTTCCCGGAAAGCTAATCTTAAGGAGAGAAAAAGGATATATTTTCCCCAAAGACAGAGTTCAGCCTTCTATCAGCTATGAATATTCCTGGAATGGAAGAGAGGTGATAGAAATCAAAGAGCTTGGCCTTTGCTTCACTGGACGAAAAACTCCCAAGGCGAGAATTCCTTCCTTCCTGTTTGACGACAACCAGAGGGCCTATCTGGATAGGGCGAAGCTTCAATTTCCCCTGGCCATACGCAGCCGGCGCGAGGGAGACCGCTATTGTCCCCTCGGCGCGCCCGGACAGAAGAAGCTCAAAGAAATCATGCGGGCCAAGGGAATTCCACTCAGTCAAAGGCCGCGGCATCCTATTTTCCTTTCCGGCGGAAAAATCATCTGGGTTTTGGGGCTGCCGGTAGGGGAGAAATTCAAAGTTGACACCGGCACGCGCACAGTCTTTGTAATTGAAAAGTCATAGATAATTTTCCTTCCAGATCTCAAAAACCAGAAGGGCCCAGAGCTGGTGGCTGAAGTTTTTCCGGCCATTGAGGTGGGAATCGATCATCGCCTTGATCGAGTCAAATTGGAAATACCCTTCTTCCTTTATCCTCTTCTCGTTTAAATAATCCAGCATCAGGTCCCTTAACTCCCGACGCAGCCAGTGCTTGATCGGAATGCTGAATCCTTCCTTGGGCCGGTAGATATTTTCCCGCGGCAAGAGCCTTTCCATCGTTTTTTTGAAAATCCATTTGGTCGCGAGGCCGCGCAGTTTCAGTTCTCCTGGAAGACCGAAGACGAATTCGACAAGCTTATGGTCAAGGAGAGGTTCTCTTGCCTCGAGCGATGCGGCCATGCTCATCCTGTCCACCTTGACCATGATGTCGTCAGCGAGGTAAGTATTAAGGTCAAGGTAGAGCTCTCCGTTCACGGGGTCGAAGGAAGGAAGCTTCTCGAAAATGCGCTTAAAGGGCTCGACCTTAAAGACTTCCTCAATATTGCCCAGTTCTTTTTTTAACTCTTCGGAATAGAGCGCACCTTTTCTTTTGAGCGAAAGGAAGGTCATCCAGCGGAAGTGCCTGTTCTCAGGGCTGTGTTCGAAACCCGAGAGGAATCGCTGCAGCTTGTTCCAGGAACCCTTCTTCTTGCCGGAGGGAGGGAAGCGGTTAACAACGGCAGAGAAGGGCCGTCCGAACGTCCGGACGAACCGGCGCATAGCGACTTTTTGCGCCTGGTAATGCTCATAGCCGCCAAAGACTTCATCCCCGCCATCGCCGGATAAAATGACTTTGATATGCGCTCTCGCCATATGGGAGACAAGATAGGTGGGAAAAATGGAGAAATCGCCGAAGGGTTCGTCGAGATGGCGGATGAGCTTTTCGGTGAGCTCCAGGGCCTTGGGTTCGAGAATGAATTCCTCGTGCTCGGTTTGAAATTTCTGGGCGATGCGGCGAGCATACGGAAGTTCGTTATAAGAAAGCTCCTCAAATCCGATCGAAAATGTTTTGAGCGGGGAAGCTCCGAGTTCCCTCATCAGTCCTACGATGGTCGAAGAATCAATCCCTCCGCTCAGGAATGCTCCTAACGGCACGTCGCTGACCAACCTCAATTTGACTGACTCCTTGAGCAAGGAATAAAGCTTGTCCATGACCTCAGGCAGTTCTTTTTCTCGAATATCTGCCGCTGGCTGAGCGCTCGACTTTACGTCCCAGTACTTTTTGACTTCGACTCGGCCTTCTTTATAAACAAGAACGCAGCCGGCCGGAAGCTTAAAGATATTTTTAAAGATGCTGAGAGGCGCTGGTATGTATTCCAGGGTCAGGAACAAATCCAGGGCTCTCGGCTCTAATGTGCGGCCCACGCCCGGATGGACGATGATGGCCTTGAGCTCTGAGCCGAAAACAAGAGTCTTATCCTCGAGCAGAGTATAATATAGCGGCTTGATTCCGAGTCTGTCCCGAACTGCGATGAGCTTCCCTTGTCTTTCGTCCCAGAGCGCAAAAGCAAACATGCCCCTGAGTTTGTGGACGAAATCCTCACCCCATTCTTCGTAAGCATGGACAATGGTCTCGGTGTCGGTCCAGGTAGAAAAAACATGTCCACGGCCAATCAGCTCTTCCCGCAGTGCCAGGAAATTATAGACTTCGCCGTTGTGAGCCACCCAGATAGAACGGTCCTCATTAGTTAGAGGCTGATGCCCGCCTTCAAGGTCGATGATACTCAGACGGCGGGCGCCCAGGGCCGCTCTCTCTCCAATGAAAATTCCCTCATCGTCAGGACCCCGGTGGACGATGGTCCGGCACATGGAGGAAAGAAGAGAAGAAGGAATCGGCTTCCCCGAAGAGGATTTGGCCACGCCGCAGATGCCGCACATTATTCTTTGGGGACGAGCTCCAGCTCGAAGAAGACGCCCAAATATCGTCTTTCTCGGCTCGTTTCATCTTCAAAATAAGGAATAGAATCCTTGGCTGCTTTGATTTTTATCCGGTAGAGGTGGACGGCCTTCATCTGAAAGCCATTCCCGACAGGGAAGCGCAGCGTTCCAGTCTGCCTGGACATCAGACTTATTTTTTGGGTTTTCCATTCCACGCGCACACGAATCTCGTTGTTATTCCGCGGGTTATTGAGAAGATGGACAACGATCTCCCTGAGCGGATAGTAGGTTTTGAGGATCATCTCGCAGGTACCCGTCCCCCTTGTCCAGATGCCGGTCGGTTCTAACCTGGGATAAAAATTGTCATCGAGAAAATGGAGGAATTCTTTCTGGGGCGGAGGCCGTAGAGGCCATATGTTCACGCGGAAGGCATCCGGGTTGGTGTTCGTGGGGAGATTATTGAGCTGGGTCATTTCAACAGGAAGGGCTTTGAAAGGAAATCTCTTGGCATGGGTCGCGGGCTGGGCCGAGGAACGGAAAGGGCTGACCAGGATTTGAGAAATGAAAAGAGAGGCCATGATCCAGATGAGAACGATCTCGCGCCGGCTCTTTTTTTCCCTCGGCAAGAAAAGAAAAAGGGGATAGATATTCAAGAAATAACGGTTGGCTAAGGTCCCGCCGCCCCCACCGTAATTGTCCGGCATGAGGATGATGTAGATAAGGATTCCTCCGAGGATCGTGGCGAAGGTCAGCCAATCGTGGAGACGGCGCTTGGAAAAGAAAAAGAGGATGAAGGCAAGAAAGGCCGGGAAAAAGTACCAGGCGATGCCGGTGAATCTTCCGAAAAAGTAGTAGAACATGTTGAAAATGATGAACTTGGGAGGAAGGAGAAACCGCTCGAAGTAGTTTTCCGAGGTCATAGTGTGGCCCAGAGAGTCGAAGTCAAGCTTTTCCTTCTCCAGTGGAAAGTTTCCGATAAACGACTTGCGCTCTCCTCCCTGGTAATTCCAGTCCGAGGTCAGGAGGTAATTCGTCCCGAAAAAGAGGCTCAGGCTAAAGAAAAAAAGCAGAACTATAAGCAGGGCTCTCAAGAATTTTTTCTTAAGAAAGGCATGGACGACCAGCGGTCCCATGAGGATGATATTGGGCGGCTTGGAAAATGTGGCGACTCCCACCAAAATAGCGGCCAAATAGTCTGACCAGGCCGAGCAGAGAAAGGCCTGAAGTTTGCCCTGGGGCATTCCTGTCCCTAACTTTGCTTGGCGCTTGAATTTGTAAATCCAGAGGAAGAGGATAACAAACACGATGCAGAAGTTGAAGAAATCCGGAGAGATCCAGAGGAAATAGACCCCTGCCACAGAAGCAAGGAGGAAGGAAAGAAGGTAGGGAAGGGAGGAAGGAGGGGGATTGGCGAGAGAGAGGTAGGCAAAGCCCATGAGCAGGATGAGAAGAAGGAGCAGCGAGTGAAAAACCAAGAAGCCGTTATATCCGAAAACTCTGACAAACGGAGCAGCAAAAAGCGAATAAGCCCAGGATTTGGCGTAGAAGATTTTATTGTTCTCGGCTTTTTTCAAGAAGATGCCTTGAGGACCCGCCATGAAATCGTGATAGTAGCGGACCAAGTCTTTTTTTGTATATTCCAGGTCTCCGTCGTAGGCGATACTCTGGGTCAGAGCAAAATAAACAGCCTGGTCCGCAAAGAGGAAATTATTATGGATTGCCGGGAGGTTGATAAAAAGGGAGAAGCCCAGGAAAAAGAGAAAGATCAAAAGGATGATGCGGAGAGCTGATTTTTTTTCTGGAGACATCAGCAGAGCCTGTCTTTAGTCAAATATCACAGTCAGGGGCAAAATTCAATCAGCGGGGACGGTTCTCAGCGAGAACCGTCCCCATTTTTCCACACATAGTCATCGCGAGGAGCGTAAAGACGTGGCGATCTTATGGGATTGCCGCGGCCCTCCGGGCCTCGCAATGACCCCTGGCCTCTCATGAGCAGCGAGACAAGACCTTTTCTCAGGGCACGAGGTTTTTGTACAGGCTCAGGTAGGCGCTGATAATTTTGTCGCCCCAGAGCAGGGAGAAAAATGAAGCTGGGGCCAGGAATGTCCCGAAGGGAAGGGAATACTGCAGGTCTTTCTTGCGGAAAAAGAGGAGAAATAGCCCGACCAGCGCTCCGGCGAAAGAAGCCAGGATAAGGGTGAAAATCGCTTTCAGCCAACCCAAGTAAGCGCCAATCATAAGCATCATGGTCACATCGCCCATGCCCAGGCCCTCCTTTTTTCGCAGGAGGAAATAGGCCCCATAAATAAAGAGCAAGAACCCGGAGCCTACGACAGCGCCGACAAGAGCCTGCCTCAAGTCGAGGTGCGGACGGAAAAGGGAATAGGCCAGAGCAAGCACCAAGCCCGGCAGTGTGATCTCGTCTGGGAGGATCTGGTGATAGAAATCGATAAAACCGAGGGCAATCAAGGCGCTTGTAAAAAGGCAGGAAGCAAAGAAATAAGGACTTAGCCCAAAATATCCATAAAGAAGGAGAAAACTCAAGGGCGTGAGCGCTTCGACGAGGGGATAGGTCATAGGGATTCTGGCGCCGCAAAAACGGCATTTCCCGCCGAGCAGAAGAAAAGAAATGACCGGGATATTGTCATAAAACTTTATTCTTGTTTTGCACCGCGGGCAGGAGGACGGCGGCCGCACAAGGCTCAAACCTCTCGGAACACGGTAGATGACAACATTGAGGAAGCTTCCCCACACCAGTCCAAAGAGGACGATAATTATCTCTTCCACCAGATTGTCGGAGGCTTGACTTCTCCTGTCTTGAAATCATACAGATAGTCCTTGCCGTCCAAATCTTTCGGCAAGGAAGCTATGAATCCCATTAGGACAAGCTCATCCAAATCTCCCGGGTTGCGTTGATATCGTTCTCTGAATCGCTTGATAGCTTCCCGCAGGACATTCATGTCCGAAGCGCTTTTGACCTGGTAGAGATGTTTGGAGGCGATTTTTTTGGTGCGCTCGTCAGTGGCGGTGTTATAGACTTCGAGCCATGTCTCCCAGGATGTTTTCAAATCCATTGTCTTAAATCCGGCGGCGGCATAAAGCCTCTTGACGATATCCGGGGCTCCCTGTATCTTCATGGTTTTCTCGTAGTACTTCCGAGCGGTCTTGTAGTCTTTGGCCATCTGGGCGTAATGCCCGGCTTCAAAAGGAAAAATCCATTGGTCGGGGTTTTTCTCCAACCCCAGGTCCATGATCTTGTAGGCGAGCTCGAGGTCTTTGGCTTCGTAATAAGCGATGAGAGCGCCGACTTCGTAGGGGTCTGTATAGAGGGGATCCAGCTCGGCGATTATAGAGAAAATATGTTCTAAGTACCCGAACCTATCGACAACGGTGTAAGTGGTGTAATACTGGATGGCCCAGATATAGATCAGGTCTGCGGCCAGGGAGGAATAACCGAAGGTGGCGTATTTCAAATATTTACCCGAAGGAATATAGATAATGGATGCACCGGGAATCTTTTTCCGGGGAATCCTGTCAACGGCGATTTTAAGAGAGATGAGGCCGGCCCCCGCAAGAAACAGAAGGAGCAGAAGAGAAAAGGCGGCGAATCCTTTTCTTTGGCGCAGGATCGTCTTCATCAACGTCAAACAAAATCCCTCTTCTTAAAAATGAGCATAGCTATCACTAAGATAAAGAAGGTATAAATAATGCCGTAAAGGGCCGAGTAAAAATAAAATTTTGGCTGGACAGCAAGGCCATAGACGACTTCTGTTTTGAAATTGAAATTTTCCAGGTCGGGAAGAAGAGCATAGATTCCCTGGATTATAACCTTGGCGGTGCCGGATCTGGTTTTCTGGATGAGGGTTTCGAGCCCCCAAGAAAAGTGCCCGATGAGGTAGAAAGAGACGGAAAAAATCGAACTCAGGATCGGCGTCGAGAAGCAGGAGAAGAGGATGGCCACGGCTGTGATGAGGACGAGTTCGATGAAAATGAAAAGGATGGCCAGAAGCAGCCGTCCTTCTATTTTGGAGGTGTGAAGAAAGACGATGACGAGGAAGATCAGGCTCATGAGCAGCGTCATGACGAAAAGCGTGAGGACCAGGCCGAAAAATTTGCCCAGCAGAAACTGCCAGCGGTGGATAGGCTTGGAAATCAGCGTGAAAATGGTCTTTTTGTCGATCTCTTTATAGACCAGTCCGGTGCCAATCAGGATGGCCATGAGCATGCCGAAAAGGGAGATGGACGCGAGGCCGACATCCTTGATGATCTTGACCCGGTCTCCAACGGTCAGCACGGCCAGCAGCCGCGAAAAGATGAGAGCTACAGCGGCGAAGAAAAAGAGAAGGTAGAGGATGCGGTCCCGGATTGCCTCTTTAAAGGTATTCAAGGCAATGGTCTTGATCTTCATCCCTGTTTGACCATCTCCACAAAGATATCTTCGAGAGTTTCTGTCCTGGGCACGAGAGAATGAATCTTTCCCTTCTTGTCATGGACAAGAGCCAGCAGCTTTTCGGTATTTTCTTCATGGAGGACTTTGAGAAAGATTTTTTCTCCCCGGGACCAGAGCGGCTCGCCCAGGCTTATGAGATCATCAAAAGCCAGGCCCGAGAGCGTCACCTCTGTAAACAGGATCTTTTCCGAAATCAAATCCTGGATGGCGCCCTGACTGATGACCTTGCCGCTGACGATGATGACCACACGGTCACAGATCATCTCGATGTCCTGGAGGATGTGAGAACAGAGGAAGACTGTTTTTCCCTCCTGCTTGAGCTGGACGATGACGTCGCGAATCTCTTTTCTTCCCAGCGGGTCAAGGCCTCCTAATGGCTCGTCGAGAAAAAGAAGCTCAGGGTTATTGATGAGAGCTTGGGCCAGCCCGATCCTCTGGAGCATTCCCCGGGAGAATTTGCGAAGCTGGAGGTCGCGGGCCTTTTCCAGCCTGACAAGCCGGAGAAGGCTGCGGATTTTTTCTTCTTTTTCTTTCTTCTTCAGATGAAAGAGCTGCCCATAGAAATCGAGAAATTCCCAGGCGGTGAGATAATCATAAAAATAGGGATTCTCAGGAAGATAGCCGAGATGCTCCTTGCCTTGGAGAGAAAGGTGAGGATGGCCGAAAATCTTGATCTCGCCCTTGTCTGGGAAAATCAGGCCGAGCACACATTTCAGGGTGGTTGTTTTTCCGGCGCCGTTCGGGCCGAGGTAACCGAAGATTTCGCCGGAATCGACTGAAAGCGATATTCCCCTCAGGATTTCTCTTCTTTTAGGAATAAACCCCGTCTTAAAGGCCTTATAAAGGTTTTCGATTTTGAGAACGGTGGCCATGATATTCTCATCTATTATATTTAAATGAAGAGAGAAAGAAAAGCCTTGACTCTAAGCACGGTTCTCAATGAGAACCGTCCCCGATATTTTTTTTCAGTCGGGCACGACATGCTTGAAGGTATCGGGGTCGACAGTGATATAGAAGTCGCTTCCCAGATAGAGAAGGGGGCGGACTTTGGAAGGGTTGAGGATTCCTTCGCTATTGAAGACATCAGGGGCTTCATGGACAGCTAAGACTTCTCCCACAAAAAGGTGGTGGTCGCCATAGGCCTGGACTTCGGCTAATTTGCATTCAAAAGCGACATAGGCCTCCTGGATGATGGGCGATGCGATGATCCGGGAAGGCGCAAGCTTGACCGCGAATTCTTTGATTTTATCCATATCCCGGCCGGACTTCCGGCCCATCTGGGCGGAGAGCTTGACCCTCTCGAAGCTGATAAAATTCACTGTGAACTCGCGCGCCTCGGAGATGATCTGGTGAGTGAAGCGCTTTTTGGAGATGAGGACGCCGAAAAGAGGCGGGTCGAAGGAGAGGGCTGTATGCCAGGCGCAGCTCATAAAATTGACTTGGTTTTCGACCTGGGCTCCCACGAGCGCCACGGTGTTGGGATAAAAGTATTGAAATTTTTTAAGCTGGGTTGTTACCGATTTCATAGCTCCTCCTTCCCGAGCCCCCTCCTTTTCATTCAAGCCCCTTGATTTTGCGGGCATTCTTGAGCAGCCATTCCTGGGTAAAAAGATGTTCTCGCTTGAGGCCGAGCTGGAGGTTAAGCTGGTCTTTGATTTCACCAGCGGGGACAAGCGAAATCAGTTTCTCGTATTTAGCGATGAGATTTTTCTCAGCCGGGATTAAGGTTTCGAGACCGGAGAGTCTGTCTTCGCCGGGATAAAGGGAGGGCATAGGGCTCAGGCTCTTTTCTTTTCCGTCGGCATCCCTCACGGCGTTCTCGATCTGGATGACGCTCCCTAATTTCACCAGGAGCCCTGCGTTCTTATCCCAGTGTCTCATGTGGTTGATAGAATTCTTGAACAGGCGCTGGCCCAGATCCTGGTGCTCGCTGAAGAGCATGACGTACCTGAGATAGCGGTGCATGAGTTCGTTCTCGAGCCGGGTGATTTTGTGGAGAATCTGAACCTCTTGCATTTGGGCGGCTTCCGGGCTCTCCTCGAAGCAGAGGTCATCGGTTTTTGCTTCTTTTTCCAGGGTTTTGATCATGACCTCGAATTGCCGGGAGTGGCGGACCTCGTCATAAGAAATGTTGAGGACCATGCTCTGGGTTTTGGGAAAAGCTCCCTCCTTCCATTCGGCAGATTGATAGAGGTCAGTGACCAGGTCTTCTGTCATCTTGTCCCGTTTGATATTGTCCATGATCCTGGGATAGCGGATAACTTCGTCTGTTTCGAAAGAAGGCGTGCCTCCCATCTGCTTGATGATGATGCCGAGCTGCAGGGCATGATACATTTCGTCAATGCCGATCTGGATCGTTTGCGCCCGGGCATCGGTCCGTAGCTTCATGACTGGGTCTTCGTAGAAAAACTTTCCTTTGGGCATGGAATAAGCGTGGATGGTGTACTCGAAACTCACCGCCCATTCATGCTTGAGAGCAATGTCAAGAAGCCTGAGGACATCATCTCTTGTTTCGATTTTTTGTATTTTTTCCACGTTGTGTCCTCCGAAAATTATTTCCCTTGATTATAGTCATCTTCCCCAGAAAAGAAAAGCTGCGTCTCTCAACCCGAATTTGCCGATTAGACAAACGCCCCCCTGTCATCGCGAGCACCCAACGGGTGCGTGGCGATCCGACGGAGTCGTCGCGAGACACCGAAGATGTCGTGGCGATCTCATGATTATCGCGTAGCATCCTGAGATTCCTCGCTTCGCTCGTGATGACATAGTCCTATTGGGTCTCAAGCGGGATGAAGGAGGGGCCAAAAATTCACCCCCGAAACCCTCCTTAGGGGTGATTGAACAGCGATTTACCTTATGACAGAATGGGGAACGTCGCAGCCTCAATGGCTCGATTTTCTCATCCAAGGCGTAGCCGAGGTTGTGAAAAGGGAGAGGGGGAGGATCCCTCTCCCACCCCCCACCCTCCTTTCAATGACTCCCTTGAATCAAGAAATTGACTCAAGGGAGTTATATGCTTTCCCTCGTTAATCTGCCAGGGGGTGGCCCGTTTTGATCGCAGCCAAGATTTTTTCAAGCTTCTCTTCAGCCAGGACAATTCGCTCGCCTGTCCGGCGCTGCCATTTGATCAGCCGGATCAGGCCCTTTTCTATCTCTAAGCTGGTTATGCCGTTGGCATAACAGCAGCAGCCGGTGTTAAAGTAGCAAGGGATCGGCTCCTCCGACGGCGTCTCGAAAAAAGGCCGCGGCAATCCCTGGCGACGGCTGACAATTTGTTCGCTCTCGGCCTTTTTCTGGGCGATGATTTTTTCAGCTTCTTCTTTGGCAGCAGGGGGGAGGGCATCCCGTTTTTTCTCGAGCTCGAGAATCTCTCTCTCGAGGCGGTCAAGATGGGTGAGCGAGGCGAAGAGGGCCCTGTGCGTGTGGCCGCAGATGAGGAGCAGCCGCTTTTTCCTGGCCCAGCGGTAGTAGTTGAGCTCTAAATCCTCGCGGAGGCGGACGTTCTCTGACGGCCCTTCCCTTCCGATCAGGAAAAGCTTCTGCAGGCTTTTCCAGATAAACTTGACAGCAAGCCGGCTGACCTTCCAGGCCATATCTTCAAAGAAGCGGCCCTGATGGCCGTGAACGAGGAAGATATTAGGGCCGAGGCAGAGTCCCTCCCTGTGGTTGACATCATCAAGAAGCCTGGTCCCGAGCTTTCGATAATATTGTTTGAAGTGACGCAGAGAGATTTCTTTGTCGTGATTTCCCCAGATTCTGATTTTTTTCTTCTGCGGCGTCGTGAGCGCCAGGTCAATCTCTTTTTTGATCACGTTACTGTATTGAGCAAGGATGCGGCTGTAATTGTTCTCCCAGCATTCCTCGCTGTCGCCGAGAACGATCAGCTTGAAGCCCCTCTCTTCATAATAGAAAAGCGCCTGCTTATAGAGGGCAGCATTTTCTCTGAAGTCGTCGGCATTGCTGCCGTCGCCTTTGTGCTGATCAGAGAAAAGGACAAAGGAGTCATTCGCAAGATCGGCGTGAATGAGATGCTGGGGTTTCCGGGCCCGCTCATAGATCCGGTTGAACTTTCGGGTCATCCTCGGGTAGGACATTTTTCTCCGGCGCGGCCGACGCCGAGAATCATACCATATGGCCGGGGGTCACGTCTTCATTCTTTGCTTATTCGATTTTTGTTCCTGGGCGAGGGGTGAGTGATGAGAAGTCCGTATGAGTGACGAGCGGGCAAGGTTCCTGGCTATTAAAAAAACGGGGGAAGGTGAGGGCAGGGGGATGAAAAACCCCTATGAGTCCTGAGCGGGCACGGTTTCTCTCCAAAGGAGAGAAGAGCGAGGGACGAATGGGAGTTGATTTTCCACGCTGGGGAAAATCAACGTGTTTTGAGTCCCCTGCCCGAGCCTATTTGCTTTTTTGGCTGAAAAATTGTAGTAAAGGGGGAGTAGAAGAGAAGATGAAGAAAGAAAGCCCGATTCCCAGGATGAGGATGGACCTGGAGATTATCCCCACTTTCTACCATGGTGAAAAAGCTCTTATGGTGCGTGATTTTTTGGGCTTGATCCGCGACCCCGTCATCCTCCAAGGAGACACTTTGAGTGTGTTAGGCCTCATCAACGGGAAAAGAACTATTCGCGATATCCAGGTCGAGCTCATTCGCCAGAAAAGAGGAGTCTTGGTGGAGTCTGAATTCATCGAAAAATTCGTCCAGGAGCTTGATTCCGCTTATCTTCTCCAGAGCCGGCATTACCAAGAAGGAAAGGATAGGATTTTATCGGAATACGACCGCCTGAGAGTTCGGGAGGCCTCTCATGCCGGGATCTCCTATCCAGCTCATCCTGCGGACCTAAAGCTCTATCTTGATGCTATCCTCAAGGCAGCAGACGACGGAGAGGCGGGGGGCGCTCAGGAGCACATTCAAGGCCTTATCGCTCCTCACATCGATTTAGAAGTGGGTAAGAGAGTCTATGGCAGGGCTTACCGAACAATTAGCGGCCTGAAACCCCGCCGGATTTTTCTTCTCGGCACCGGCCACAGCCTTGACGATGGATTCTACAGTCTGACAGAAAAGGATTTTAAAACACCCCTCGGTCGGGTGAGAACAGACCGAGAAGCCGTGCGTGAATTGAAAAAAGCAGGCGGCCGAGCTGTTTCCGCTTATGACATCTCCCACCGCCGGGAACATTCCCTCGAATTCCAGCTCATTTTTCTCCAGCATCTTTTCGGCTCATCCTTTTCTTTGGTCCCCATCCTCTGCGGCTCCTTTAACCACGAGCTTGAAAGAGTTTCCCGTCCTTCGCAGATTGCCGGGGTCGACAGCTTTTTAGAGGCCCTCAGAGCCTTGTGGGAGAAGGATCGGTCTCACGCTCTTGTCGTGGCCGGAGTCGATTTTTCCCACATCGGCCCGAAGTTTGGCCATCGTGAACAGGCTTCTTCCTTGCTCTCAGAGGCGGAAAAACACGATATGTTGCTCATAGATGCCTTATCCAGGGGAGACATTCAGGCTTTTTGGGCGGAGTCCCGGAAGGTCAAGGACAGGTACAACGTTTGCGGTTTTCCTGTCCTGGCTTCTCTTCTTGAGATATTGCCGGACGTTAGGGGTCGTTGTCTCGACTATGAATTCTGGAGAGAGGAGCCGACTCAGTCGGCAGTCGGCTTTGCTGCGGTCGTCCTTGCGGCGGCCGATGAGGGAGGTAAGAAATGACGGACTTCGGAGGCGCCATAAAAAAAAGCCAGAAGTACGACCTGGCTATCATCGGGGTACCTTTTGACGAGAAATCCTGCTTTCTTAGAGGCGCAGCCGGCGGACCTGCGGCCATCCGGGCTGCTTCTACCGGGAAAGCCCTGAACCCTTACACAGAGCTTGGCGTCAACCTCGAAGAGGAGACCATCATAGTTGACCTTGGCGATGTGGATACTTCAGGGGATGTGAACAAGACATTCAGCCGGATTGAATCTGCAGTCCTTGAGATCCTCAAGAAGAAGGCCAGGCCGATCATCCTGGGCGGAGACCATTCCATCACTTATCCCGCCTTCAAAGCCTTGGCCCGGCAGTATTCGACACTGGATATTCTTCATTTCGACGCTCATCCTGACCTATACGAAGACCTTTACGGCGACCGCTACTCCCACGCCTGTCCCTTTGCCCGTATCATGGAGGAAGGCCTGGCAAAACAACTTGTTCAGGTGGGGATAAGGGCAGCCACCCAAGACCAGCGAGCCAAAGCCCGGCGCTACGGCGTCCGGATGATCGAGATGAAGGACATCAAAGATAACCATGCCCTGAGTTTCTCCCATTCGCTCTATGTTTCTTTCGATCTGGATGCGCTCGACCCGGCTTATGCGCCCGGCGTCTCCCACCACGAGCCCGGCGGCCTCTCGACCCGTCAAGTGCTTGATATTATCCACTCTCTCAAAGCGAAGATCGTCGGCCTGGACGTGGTGGAGCTCAACCCCAAGCGTGACCCCTCCGGAATCACCGCTGCCGCCGCCGTGAAAATTATCAAGGAGGTGGCGGGGATGATGATTATGGGAGCACGTCCTTCTCAAAAAAAATGAGCAGGAAGACTGTAGGCATAACCGGAATGCCCTTGCTCCCCATAAACATATGGAGGATTTATATGGCTAAGCGTTTGTTCGTTTTATTAGTGGCGGCATTTCTGATTCCATGTTATCTCTCTGGCCTCAGCCCCGTCGATTTTGATAGGTATTTTGTCGATAAGACCATGCGCGTCGACTACTATCACATCGGAAATTCAAAGGATGAGTTCATCACTTTAGACCGGATTTATGAACAGGGAATTTGGGCTGGAAGCCGGCGAAACCTCCTCGACCCGTTTAACTGCGGCCGTTACTGCGTCAAGGTGTTTGATGCTTCTTCGGGCGAGCTGGTCTTTTCCAAGGGCTTTGATAGCTATTTCGGCGAATACAAGACGACGGAATGGGCGTTGCGCGGCCTGAAAAGGACTTATCATGAATCGGCTCTCATTCCTTTTCCCAAGAATAAAATCAAGTTTACCGTCGAGATGAGAAACAGAGAGAATGTTCTTCAGCCCCTATTCAGCGCAGAAATAGACCCCTCAGATATCTACATCAATAGAGAATTGCTGAGAGAGGGAGTCAAGGTCTTCGAGATTCTTAAAAGCGGCGACCCGCACGAAAAGGTAGACGTCGCCTTTATTGCCGAAGGCTATCCCGCTGCAGAGGAGAAGAAACTCGAGGCGGATTTGAAGCGGTTTACCGATGTGTTGCTTAGTCAAGAGCCTTACAAAACCTACAAAGACCGTTTCAACATCTATGGAATCTTCAAGCCGTCTGTAGAAAGCGGCTGCGACGAGCCGAGTTACGGGATCTACAAAAACACCGCCCTGAATGCGGCCTTTGATTCTCTCGGGTCTGAGCGCTATGTTCTGACGGAGGATAACAAAAGCCTCCGCGATATCGCCGCCCACGTTCCCTATGATGCTCTCTTCATCATGGTCAATCATAAACGGTATGGAGGCGGCGGGATTTATAACCTTTACTGTACGTTCACGGTGGATAACCAGTGGTACGAATATCTTGTTCTCCATGAATTTGGCCATTCCTTTGCCGGCCTCGGTGATGAATACTACACTTCAGAGGTCTCTTATAACGAATTCTATCCCAAAGGAGTGGAGCCTGTAGAACCCAATATAACCGCCCTCCTCGACCCAAATAACCTCAAATGGAAAAAATGGGTCACTCCAGAAATCGCCATTCCGACTCCGTGGGAGAAAGACGAATTCGACAAGATGGATAATGCCTACCAGAAAATCCGCCAGGGGATCAATACCAAGATTGCTGCCATGAAAAGAGCGGGAGCGCCAAGAGCTGAAATTGAGAAGATAGAGGCAGAGTCAGAAAAGCTGTCGTGGGAACATGCCAAGAAGGTGGATGAATTTCTTCTCAAGAGCAAGTTTTGGGGAAAGGTAGGCGCGTTCGAGGGCGCCGGCTATTCGGCCGAGGGGCTTTACCGTCCAGCCCTGGATTGCCTGATGTTTACCAAGGGGACAAAGCCTCTCTGCAAAGTCTGTGAGGAAGCTGTCATCCGCGTCATCAAATACTACAGCGAATAATGTCTGGGTCCTGCCACGGCGCGTCCCCTTCCGTCCTCGCTGAAGACCCTCCGACCCGCCACCATTCGCTGCGGGCGGACGGGGACTGGCGCCTCGCCACCCATTTTTTAGATTGCAATTTCCAATCTGTTATGGGACTGAAGATGTCTTCTTGGCCTTAGATCAGCCTGACGATCTTCTCCAGCCACTCCTTATCTACTTCTGAGAACGCGTTGAAATTTTGACTGTCGACATCCAGAACGCTCCAGGCCTTATTTTTTTCATCGAAGAGCGGGACGACAATCTCTGAATTGGAGCGGCTGTCGCAGGCGATGTGACCGGGGAATTTATGGACATCGGGGACGATGATGGTCATGCGGCGGAGAATACCCGCCCAGCAAACGCCTTTCTTTTTTT
>Ga0315280_10004726_pt1 | contig 19862 bp, 19 predicted proteins | sample YL17G06_40_MG_FD_203697 | JGI IMG/M metagenome (GOLD analysis project Ga0315280, IMG submission 203697) | Sediment microbial communities from Yellowstone Lake, YNP, Wyoming, USA - YL17G06_40 | ecosystem: Environmental > Aquatic > Freshwater > Lake > Sediment | place: USA: Wyoming | collected... | reverse complement strand
CTGCCAATCGTACCGGCCTTTTTCTTTTTCGATGCGGCGCCAGGTGAAATCCTGCCTGCCCCATTTTATGCCGGCCTCCTGCATCTTTTGCAGAATCTCCCCAAGGTTCGCGGCACCAGGCCGAAAGGCCGTATTTATCCCGAAGGGCGATTCAGGGACAAGGTCCGCGGCAGCACTTTGTGCCGGCAGATCGACATGGAAACTACTCTTGGCGCTGGGCCGCTCGGCCAAACAAAAAGAGGCGAACAAGACAATCGGCACAAATAGCACCGCGGACGGCCAGCGTATATGATTTGACAGTCTCATTTGCTCTGCAATCTTCTTACCTTTACACACGTCAGCGCCAAAATGCACCTTAAAGGCGAGATTATAAACAAGAAGTGACGGAAAACAAGGAAGATTCAGCCCACCGACGGCAAGGCAACAGGCAAGGCCCATATCATCACAGCGTCCGAATATTTCTCATCCGCTCACGCTTTCGATGCCCGGCAAGGACGGCGTACACGTACAGGCCGATGGCTGGGACAAAAGAATATATACACAACGCATAGACCGTCTTGGTTTCTATCAGATGAACAAGCGGATTTGCGTGGAGCGGCCAAAAGGGGTGGATGTCGGTCCAACAAAAGCTGTCGAGCAGGATGTGGAACCAAACGCCCAGCACGCCAGAAAAAGCCATCCTGGCCAAGCTCGTTTCGTAGGAAAGGGCAAAAAGCCGCATCAGCCAGCCGAATACGCCCCTTATCGGATAGGCAAGAACCCCCCAGGCAAGGCCTATCGCTGTGCCGAATAGAAACGTGTGACAGAGGCCGTGCGCACGATAATGCAGACCAAAAAGCAGAACAATTCCCGGCTCAAAGTCGATAACCACATTCGCCAGCAGAAATACGGGAACATCAATCCACTTGCGAAATACTAGCCCGACAAATCCACTGGGCCCAAAATGATACGGCGTAAAAGGCATTCGAGACACACTTTCGCAGAAGACGCCAGTCACAGACGGCGAGCAGCTTAACTCAGGGTTCTGACTCTGTCAAACTTTTAGCCAGCTTGCCCGTTCCAAACGCTTGCTCGGAGTTGACGGTCTTGGTATATTGGCTGCATACCTAAATCGTGTTTCAGGTATCTGTGTCAGCTTTTGACATCAAGAGTCGAGAGCTTAATCAAGAGGAAGACGTATGCTACTGAATCAACTCGTCAAAGTCAGCTTGCTGGCGGCCATGGTTCTGACAAGATCCGCCACAGCACGTGCCCAAGAATTAACATTTGCCGAGCGCCTGGGATGGCCGGCGGGCACAAAAGTCGTAATTTTCCATGTCGATGATGCCGGTATGTCACATGATTCGAACATGGGAGCAACAAAGGCCATTGAGGATGGCGTTGCCACATCGTCGAGCATCATGATGCCATGCTCCTGGGTGCCGGAATTTGCGGCTTATCTGAAGACACATCCGAACATTGATGCTGGTCTGCATCTGACGCTCACATCGGAATGGAACAATTATCGGTGGGGGCCAGTTGCTGGCAAGTCGGTGGTTCCAGGGCTTGTGGACCAGCATGGTTACCTATGGCGAAATGTTCCCGATGTGGTTGCTCACGCTACTGCTGACGAAGTCGAAACCGAGATTCGTGCTCAAGTCGACAAAGCTATATCTATGGGGATCGAGCCTACGCATTTGGATGCCCACATGGGCACGTGTTTTCATCCCCAATTTGTGGACCGCTATGTGAAGGTGGGAATCGAAAAGAGAATCCCCATCCTCATATTTGGAGGCCACATGCAACATATTGGCGATGAGGTTGGACAGGTTAAGGCGCTAGTATGTTCCATTGCTGAAAGGGTATGGAACGCCGGACTTCCTGTTCTTGACGACCTTGTAACCGCGCCAACTAAGGCAAAGGATTACCAGCAGAAAAAGGCCGAGCTGATTAAACTTCTGCGTGATATGAAACCAGGCGTTACCGAGATTATTGTCCACTGTACTGTTCCGACAGAGGCGTTCTCTTTTATTTCTGGTTCGGGCCCGGCTCGCGAAGCAGAACTGCGTTTGGTGACGGACCCTGACATAAAGAGATTCATCGAAAGCGAGGGAATCATCCTGACTACGTGGCGTGAGTTGAAGAAACGTCGAGCGCTTACGCAGACGCCCTTAGTAAAGGTCGTAGATATGGACGTGGGGGAATCCCAGACCGTGTCACTTCACGATGGCTCGCAGGCAACTATCAAGCTGCTTGATCTGAAGGAAACACTAGATGTCATCCGCAATGCTGTACGCCGGGCGGTAGTAAAAGTAGAAGTCAACGGCAAAACTATCTCGCTCGTCTCTTCGACATATCACTTACCTGTTACTGTTGCCGGCGTACAGATCGATTGTCCGGTTACCAAAGGCTATGTGGAAAGAAGCAGCCAAAAGAATGCCTGGGGACTGGCTAAAGATGCCAGGCTGAGGCTCTGGCCTGCTGATTCGCCGTGGATCAGACCCGGCACTTTCGTCTATCCAGTCAAGCAGCGCTGGTTTGCTACCGATACCCAGATGGCTAATGTGCCGGTTTTTGTAGATGGCGGCGAAGTCCCAGGCAGCAAAGACATCTACTACCATTACGGACTGGACTTCGGCGGCGCCGAAGGACTGGTCGATGTGATCTCTGCTACCGATGGATTGGTCGTATCGGCGGCACTGGAAAAACTACCAGGTTACGAAGATTCTCCAGTGACGCCTCGCTATGATGTGATTTATGTTCTGGACGATCAAGGTTGGTTCTATCGCTACAGTCACCTGTACAAGATTGATGAGTCTGTCAAGCCGGGACGCCAGGTCAAGATGGGCCAGAAAATTGGCATTCTCGGAAAAGAGGGCGGCAGCGGCGGATGGTCCCATTTGCATTTTGACATCAGTTGCAAGCAGCCGTCTGGATTGTGGGGCATACAAAATGGCTACGCCTTTATCTGGGAAGCATACCAGCGCCAGTATCGGCCTGAGATCATTGCTGTGGCGAGACCTCATCACGTAGGCTGGGCCGGAGACATGATCGAACTTGACGCCACTCGTTCTTGGAGCCGAGGGGGCACGATCAAGAAATACGAATGGACGTTCTGCGACGGGACCTCAGCAACCGGCCCGAAGGTACAACGGACTTATGGCAAGCCAGGCGAATATAATGAAACCCTGAAGGTTATTGATGAATCCGGCAACATTGACTACGACTTTGCTGTTGTCCAGGTCTTCGACAAGAGTCATCCAGACCAATTGCTGTCCACGATCCACGCGGCTTATTATCCCACCTCTGATATCAAGCCGGGTGATGAGGTCACCTTCAAGGTACGTTCTTTCCGCACTACCTATGGCAACGAGGTCTGGGACTTTGGCGATGGCACTGAAAAAGTGGCTGTACAGTCGGATGGGAACATTCAAGAGCACAATCCGCAGGGTTATGCCAGCACTACACATCGGTATAAGACACCTGGGCATTACATAGCTACGGTAAAACGCAGCAACGAACGTGGTCACGAAGCGATCACGCACCTGCACATATACGTGGAGGAATAATTATGAAGATGCGTGTATTTGTCGGGCCGGTTCTGGCCCTGGTGGCGGGCTGGGGTTCGTGGGCATTCACCCAGCAGGCAGCCGGAGAAAAACCGACTGCAAAAGTGCTGCGGATCGGGCAGACGGAAGATTTTGTCATAAACGGCAGGGGCGACGCGCCCGCCTGGAACAAGGCCGCTTGGGAACTGCTCCGCTTGCGTGTCGCCGACGGTCATCAGTATGAGACGCGCATCAAGATGCTCTACTCCCGGACCGGACTGTACGTACTCATGGAGGCTGAGGATCGCACGCTCACCGCCACGATGAACGAGGACTTTCTCGACCTGTGGAAAGAAGACGTGTTTGAGTTCTTCTTGTGGCCGGATGAGCGGTACCCGGTTTACTTCGAGTACGAAATTTCGCCGCTGGGTTTCGAGTTGCCGATTCTCATCCCCAATTTCGGCGGTGAGTTTCTCGGCTGGCGGCCCTGGCACTACGAAGGAAAACGCAAGACCCAGAAGGCCACATCGGTCATAGGTGGTACGAAGCAGTCGGGCACCCGCGTGACGGGTTGGAAAGCCGAGGTGTTTGTTCCGTACGACTTGCTCAAGCCTCTGCAAAATGTTCCTCCGCAGCCTGGAACGCGGTGGCGAGCCAATTTCTATCGCGTTGATTACGATGATGGTAAGAGCACGAGTTGGGACTGGGCACGCGTCGGATCCAGTTTTCACGAGTTTAATAAGTTCGGCACGCTCATTTTCGAGTAGAGTCGCGCCACAGATGGTAGGGGGGCTGTTCCTCATATTACCTCATCCCGTTTGTCGAAACCGAAATGACAAAGTCTGCCTTTAATTCTCTTGAAGTTTTGACCCGTTGAGGGTAAGCTAAGAGGGAATTTACCGGAACGTCTTTGAATTCTGTAGGTGTAAGTTCCTGTGCATAAAGGACTTGGGGCTCGTAGCTCAGCGGTAGAGCAGTGGACTCATAATCCATTGGTCGAAGGTTCGAATCCTTCCGGGCCCATTCGCTAACTCACTGGCCATCAATCATTTATGGTTGGTGGCTTTTCTCGTTCAGGACTCTCTGATGGGGCGAGCAACAAATGCGCAACAAAAATGCGTTCCATCGCCCTGGAACTCGCCTGCCGCGCCTTGTCTACGAGATCTTTCTTCACAGCTAGGCAGAATCGCCTTGCTGTCTCAAAGCTGGCGTGACCTGCCATTTGAGTAAGATCGTGTTCGCGGAGTCCATCGGCAAGCCAGTTTGTCAGGCACGTTCGCCTCAGCTCGTGAAATGTCCCGTCAGAAATGCCAGCTCGTTCACGGATAGTCCGGAACTGACGATCCAAATTGTTAGCGGGAGCCTTGCCACGCTCAACACTCCATTCGTCCCTCTTTCTGAGCTTCTGTATGTAGTCGTACCTTGCTGCAGGAATGAAGACGTAGGTGTATCCCTCGGGTTGCTCGGCTTGCTGCTTGGCTAAGAGAACGACCAGTTCGTCAGTCAGCGGCGTTCGCCGTGAGTATGCTTCACACGATCGTACTCCATGTCGCCGACTACTCTGATGAAGTGTTCCACTGCAATTCGTGCCTGATACAACGTGCTCTCACGAACCTGGCCACGTGTCCGTTCCAGACTGTCCTTCGTAAATGCACTTAGCGGCATGCACTCTGCAGCAGCTACATCCATCCGCAATTCTCTTTCCTTCTGGTCACGCTGCCGCATACGTGTATCCGCGGCATACCGTGCATCCGCTTTAAGTTCTCGACGACGTTGTGGTAATCCTCAGCGTTGCTGACTTCGGGAATACGTAGAAAAGCAATCAGTTCTTCCTCAGTCAGTAGCTCCGGGCAAGGAACAAAGCCCCCGTTGCCATCAGGCAAATCGGTAGCCAGCACGAACTCCGGAAATAGCTTGGAGTTCGCCGGCTATTGCCCCTTATTACTTTCTGGCCTGTTGTTTTTCATTGCAAATAACGAGGATTCTACAGAGAGGCTAATGCTCCAGCCTCAAAAGCCCAATCGCCGGTGATAACATACGTCACTCTGCCGGCTCAAGATTCTTGCCGGCAGTTTCGGGCTTCTCTTTCTTGAGTTGCTCTTCAGCAAGTTTTCCTTTTTTAGGTCTTCCATGGGGCTTCGGCTTGGCAGATAACGGGCTGTGCGGTTGTACTCTGGTTGTAGGTGGACCACGAAAGCTGATGTGGGCAAGCTGGACAATCCAGCCTGGCCAAAACCTAACCAGCAGGCCAGAGTGCCGTAAGCATGATTCGACCGTAGCTGTGACGTTGTACCGTCACGTTGTACCCCGGTAATTATGACGCCACTGTGTACTGCTCTTGCCGGCAACCTCCTGCCTAATCTGAAAGTCTGGTCAGTTCAACGCCTCCTGCAGCATAACGATGTGGTCTGCAACATCGCGACGGACAGCATTCAGTTCACTCATATTGGCAGTTCTCTCCGGGCTCATTACGGCCATGCCATCAGCAGGGAAACGCTCGCCCCCGTGCGTGTAGGCGGTCCAGTCGTCGGCAATACCATCGGCGATTTTCTTCAGAAGGGCTTCGGCTTTCTTCCGTTCGGCAGAGGCTTTACCAAGACTATTCGCACGGGCGATGACTTTTTCGAGCATGCAAAGGTATTTGAGGTCGTCGATTCCCTCACGCGATCGTTCGTACTCCAACGTCGGCCAGATAGTTGCGCCTTCAGTTCGCACTACTGAGCCGCTGCGATTGTCCAGATTGTAATACCATTCCACTTTGCCCTTGACACCATACTTCGCCATCTTCCAGAAGAAATAACCGAAGGGAAACCGCCCCGTGCCGGCGTTGACGAACCAGGGGATCGCCCGGGTCTTTTCCTGCACCTCCAAAATGAACTCCCTATTTATCAGGTGGCGGCCCTTGTTGTGGTTGTCTATACCGTCCCACCCATTATTGAAGGTAGCCACATTCAGGTAAGGTGCCATTGCCATCACTTCCATGTAACCGTTCATGTCGCTGGTAGTGGCGATCTCTGGCAACTCCTCCCACACGAAGAGAGCAAGACGACGGGCAATTTCTACCCCTTCAATCCCCTTGTTGGTCAGTTCGTCTCCGATGCTCATCAGCACCGCTATATTGTGTTTGAGCACCTCAGCGTGCAGATGTCTCATGACCTGAATGTACTTCTGTTGCCATCGCTTCGACGTCTCATCTCCATAGCCCGCTAAACTGCTAAGCTGGAGGTCCATCGGCGTGGCGAAGTACAGGGGCTCTGGAAATCCTACCCTCTTGTAACACTCGATGAAATTGCCCAGTTCAGCGGTATTTGCGTCGTGGATAGGCAGGTGAAAATTATAAAGCGGCGCAACACAGGTCATCCCGTGCTGGCGCATATCGGCCAGATGAGCCTCCAAGGCAACCTGATTCTTCGGATTCGAGTAGTTAAAGCCCAACGCAAATGGCGGGTCTTCCAACTGAATTGGAAGCACCTCCAGTACGACACCGATCGAACCAACCTCCTCATTCTGAGCGGTTACTACCACCTTGCCTCTGTAGAGACCCGGCTTGGCATCATCAGGTACCTTCACCGTGCACCAGAAGTGCTCGGTGCTGTGAGCAGGCATATCCCACTTCCTGCCCAGCCGCATCAGTATCTTACGTCCCATCTCGCCAGAGATCTCCACAGAGCATACCGCAATATTCTCTTTTGGAATCCGCCCGGCATCCCCTGTCAAATCACTACTTGTGATAAACACTTCCTCCAGCGTGACTTTGGGCCGCAGAAGCAGGCTAAAAGGCTCATGCTCGCCAAGCGAGGCAAATATCCTGGCCTCCCTTGGGTCAGCCCCGCCCCTACGATCCACTGTGACTCGCAGAGGCGCATCGTAAGTCACCAATTCACCGTCAGGAGTCTTTATAGTGACCTGCTGTGGATTCACATACCTCAGTGGCCTATCAGCCAAAGGCCTTTGCTCGGATGAAGGCTCTTCGCCGTAATCAGTCACAAATAGGTCAACTTCGACCGCTGCCGCCAGGCCAGGCCAAACCAGACAACAAGCCACAGCTATAAGCATCACAATTACCTCGTTTGCTCTATTCGACTTTCCGTGTTATGATTTCATAAGTTTCGCTCTTGCCATATTTCCCATTAGCCGGCTGCCATCAATCCAGTTTGCCACCTACCGGCATGAGTTCCATATCGTCCAGCCAGATCGTCCCCACGCCAATGTGATACAAGTAGACGCCGTAGGTTTTCGCCTCAGCTTCCGGTTCGCCAATTACTGTGTATTGTTTCCATGCAGCGCCGATCTTCTCACGAAGCACGCCGCGTACACCTGTTTCAAAGTTGACAAAGAGGATGTTTTCGCCTTCGCCCTTTGCCCAGAAGGTAAGCTTGTACTGTTTCGCGCCGGGGACAGCCGGCAGCTCAGGCGTGAAGATGCCTATCCTTCCCCGTGAACCAACACATTGAATCCGTGCGGAGAATTTGCCGGAGTGAACATATTCAGGCCGCGTCTCCCAGTAGTTCTCATAATCACCGTCCCAGTTCCAGCCGCTCCACCAAAGCCACCGGGACCGATCCTTCTGCGAGTTTTTATTGACCTTCTCGAACCCACCGTTTTGGATGAAGTTAAGCGGAGGGTCTGTCACCGACAGCGACTCAGAAACATACCTGCCCGACAAACGGGCCTTAAGCATGTCTATTCGCTTCTGGTAGGATTTGTCACTTAGCAGACCGTCCCCGTACTGTTTCTCGACAGCCTTTATCGCATCTAGTATTCGGCTTTCTGGCCAAAGCTCCTTAGTCAGGGTCGTTTTGTCCGCCCTATTCTCTTCACCCATAAACACTGTGACAGCGGCAAGCAGTGCAAACAGCGATATGCCCAGAGTGCCTTTTTTTCTCATCGCGGTTACTCCGATAAGTGAGACCTAATATCAGCTTTCCTATAACCACCGTGAACCATCTGACATTATTGCCGGATTTAGGAAGTGCTGCAAGGTATTTTCTTATCCGCAAGTCCAGCAGCAGGAAAACCAAGCAGCAAAACGAGGATGACTGTGGATGCGAAATCCGCAACAGCCTATAATTGTAGGGTATGCAAAAAATAAGCCAACTGACCCGTTCTGCATAGACAGGAGACAGAAGACAGACACCAGAAGCTACCCGGGCGAATCTCCCTAAACCCTAAACCCTAAACCCTAGCGCAAAGCGTAAAGCTTTTGAACTCCGCAGTTTTACCTTTTTAGCTTTGAGTTTTAAGCTTTCGATAAAGGTCCGGGGGGCGATATGACTCATTACTGGCCGAGAATCCGTGATATGTGTTCCTATGCCAAGAGCAAGAATCTAATAGTGGGAATAACGATGTTCACCGGCTGGTCGAAGCATGAGTATTCTTGGGTTTTCCATCCTCTCAACAAGGACAACGGCGGCCATTTGACCAAGAAGGAAGAGGCTGTAATCATAACGTCACCGGGAACCGAGGTCTGGAAGGAACCGTGGTCGGATTCATGGCCCAGTACGAAGAAGACCCAGTGGGTCTGGGAGCAGCTCAGCATCAAGTTCATCAATGAATTGGGCGTTATGGGAAACGTGTTTTTTGTCTTCTTTGATGAACATTCTTACTCCGAAGGAAATATGGGCGACCATTTCTTGCATTTCTTCCAGAGCCGTGGCCAAGTATGGGTAGATTGGGATAGCCGCAGGTCCGATGTCACATGGGTTATGAGCAATACGTTAAAGAATGCAGACAAAAACTCCGACGCTGTATCGGGCTTCAAAGCCAGTCCAACCAGGCCTTACATCAATTTGGAGGGCGAGCCTTACGCGGGTGACGCGGTGCGAACTGCCATTTGGACCTTCGCAACAGGTGGTGGATACTACTTTTTTCACGCTGATGCAGGTCAGGAGACCGTCCGCACCGGGATTATGGGCTATGACCCGTATGTACCGGGTGGCGATGAGGGAACGTACAAAAGAGACTGGGTCGGGCATGCAAGTCAGTTCTTCAATAGATGTCTTAATAATCTTGATGCCATGGCACCTCATAATGAGTTGAGCAGCTCCGGCAGCTATTGCCTGGCTGACCCCGGCCGTGAATACGTCGTTTACTCAATGATCGGCTCGCCAGCCACTGTTAGCGTGAACCTGAGTGCCGCGACAGGGAAAACCTTAGACTGCCGTTTCTACAATCCAGCCGATGGACAGTTTGAGTCAGTTTTCCGGCGCACGGGAGGCAGCAGTTATGAGTCGTTCGCTAAGCCAGACGAACGTGACTGGGTGCTTCATATAGTGGCGAAATAGCCGTGAACCGCCGACCTCGCGCCAATGTCTTCCTTTGTAAGGCTTGGATTGGTGTGATGGTCAGCGGAAAATGAGTTGCGGTTTGCAGGACTTGACAGTTCTACTCCTCAAGGCAGAATGACAATGTACGAGACGATTGCTTGCGCCGACATTTTGGATCGGCACGGAATGAAGGAGATCACATTATGTTCGGTGAGCCAATTCTGATTCTTCTGAGAAACTTTATCTGTACGATACTTCTTGCAGGCCAGGTCCTCGCCCAGGACGCTCAGGTCATCGAGCGGTGGGAACTGGCCGACGGAATGATCCGCGAGAAGCTGCTTCTTCAGAGCAGCAAGGAGGCAATGGAGCCCTGGGCGCGCGATTTGTCGCCGAGACAGCTCTTTGTCCTGATAGTTGACCTTCATTTTCATGGTGAAAGAACAGCGGGAAAAACGTGTTTCTGCTGCTGTGTCTTTGGTGGGCACCTGCGACTTCTCGTGGGATGTGACAAAAATCCCGCCCGGGCCTTGCAGAAAAGGCAGACCACATAGACAGTCCTTGAGGTTCTCACTGTGGCTGTTTCCCTATACCTTGGTTCGGCAGGGAAATCCGAACGTATGAAATCGCTGAGGAAATCTGGTAGGATTAGGGGACTGTCGATTTAGTTGGAACGTTTTTTGCATCGGCTGTTGCCGCCTTGAGCAGTATAGATTGGCGTAGATTTCCTGTCCCTTCGCAGAACCCATCCGTTCTATCGCCCTTTGCCGGGCAGATTCAAATTCGTCACGATATGCGCGGGCAGAAAGTGATGCGTCCAAGGGTTGCGCTACTCGTTTCGTCTGACGTTTTCCGTTAAACGCAACCGTAACGAGCCGCGCAACCGCAACCGTTTAACGGTTGGAACAATCTAATGAAGCATCATACACAAATGCCGACTTGGCTAACTTCTTGCCGGACTGGCTCGTACGAGCAAGCTGGTGCCACTGGGATACAGGCACAGCTTTGGTCAGATCATGACAGATCCTGGTCCTGTTCATCTGCTGCCTGAGCCTCTGAAAACATCTGCTCTATCTGTGCATCCAACTCAGCAAGACGTTTTTCGATCTGTTCGGCAGAATAAACCCTATCCCTACTGTTATTGGATCGAATCTGCGTGCCATCCAACCCAACCTGGTTAAGGCGGATCAGCCCCATAGACATGCAGATGCGACCTATCTGCCGAAATACGTCTTTCAGTTCCTTGCTGAACTTTGTGCGAAACTTACATGTCGTAGAGTGATCGATCCCTCGACCACAAGTCAGCCATAGGTAATCGACGGAATTCGCACACAAGCGTTCCAACATCCGACTGCAGCGAATGCCCATACTCAAACCATAGAGTATGACCCCAGCCAGAATCTTCGGATGGGCGGTTGGCCAACGCAGCCAACATACTGGGCTTCCCACTGCAACCAGTCTAAAGTGGATAAGATCTCGTCGAACAACCGAGCAGGGTGATCTTCCGGAATCCAGGAATCCAGGGTAGGAGCGAATAATACCATTTGGTCTCGATCCATCGGGGCTTTGGACCAATATCCCATGTGGCTACCTCCATACAACCCAGACAATCAATTGATCAGTCGGATTATAGTGGCTTTGCGAGACACCCTTTGCGGCTATTAAGGGATATATGAAGATACGAAGTTTTCTGCTGCGTGGTTTAGAGAAAGTCAGAACCGAATGGCTTTGGATATGCACGTCGTGTAATCTGTCCAGGAGATTCTGACATATCTTCGGCCTTCATAATCAGTAAAGTTCAGAAGTCAGAATTCAGAAGTCGGAATTCTGTCCTCTGCCTACATTGGGATACGCCTGCTCGGCCAGGGTTCCGTCGCTCATCACGGGCGGCCGTCACTCCACCGCCATTCCTCCCTCGCTGACCCGGCGCCGCGCACGCAGGTGCCGGTGCCAATCTGTAGCCAGCCTTTCTCGTAGCCATGATAAATATTTTAAATATTTACTTGACATCGGTTCGTGTACGAACTATATTGACGCTTGTTTGGATTGGGTTGGTGTATAGGATGGCTTATGGCTGATATTCATGGCATCGCAGGGCAAATTGCCAGAATCAGAGAGAAGGCCAATGCTCTGATCGAGAAGGAGTTGCAGAAGCGAGGGATTAAAGGAATCGTCCCGGCCCACGGTCCGGCCCTGTCCTTTCTGTTCCAGCAGAGCAAGCCCGTTCCGATCAGGGCCGTGGTTGAGAGTGTGCGAAGGGTCAAATCGACGGTGACCGTGACGATCAGTACGCTCGAAAAACACGGCTACCTTCGCAAGTTCCCGTGTGAAACAGATAACCGGATGATGTACGTGGAACTTACGCCCAAGGGGCGCAGATTTCGCAAGGACTTTGAGGAGATTTCCCGGGCACTTCTGAATAAGCTCTATGGCGATATGAGCCAAAAGGATCGAGAGCGCCTAGTCAAGCAGTTGGAAAATATCGAGAGCAATTTGAACGAGTAGTTTTTTTTGCGAATAGTTCGTACACGAACAATATACTCCACAGAAAGGAATAGAAGAAAGGAGCTTTTTCTATGAGTACCGTAGCTGACTTCTTGTTCAAGAGCCAAATTCAGTATCTTGCCACGGTTGGCCTGGACGGCAAACCTAAAGTTCGTCCGTTTCAGTTCAAGCTGGAAGATGGCGGGAAACTGTATTTCTGTACCTCCAACCAAAAAACCGTGTTTAAGGAACTCCAGAAGCATCCATATGTCGAGTTCTGCGCGTCCGGCGCGAACTTCTCGTGGTTGCGTCTGAACGGCAAGGTCATATTCTCGAAGGATCTCGGGCTCAAATCCAGAATCCAGGACGCCAGTCCCGTCGTGAAGTCCATCTACAAGACCCCGGATAATCCAGTCTTCGAGACCTTCTATTTGGACGGAGCCGTGGCGACCATTGCCGATTTCAGCGGCAATCCATCGCAAACGATCAAACTCTGACGCAAGGAGACAATGCGAAGCATCATCACTCACACAACTCATGAGTTGGTTGAACTGACCGAGGCAACACAAGTTGCGAAAGTAAGCAACACATAGAAAGGAACCAGATCATGAACACGCGACAGGCAGTAAAGAGCTACTTTCAAAGTAGCCGTAGTAGCTGCGGTCCTCCGCCTCGGCCGAAATCTTCGGCAATTAGTTGACAGCCAAAGTAAATGTGAACCCCAAGAATTGGAAGGAGATCTTCCCATGATTCGAAATGTATCCGTCACCATGCTGTTGCTCGGTGTCATTCTCTTTGCGACCACCGCTTTCTCCGCCCAGCCTTTCGCTCCCAAGGAGGGGCTGTACTACGTGAAGGAAGTCGGCGGTGTGAAGTTTCACGTCTATACCTCTCCGATCCCGGCTGGGGCCTCGGTCAGTGTAGTGATCGAGACCAAGGATTCTCTAATCCTGCAGGACGTGCAGCAGAACAAACCCCAGATGGACGATCTCAAGAACCTGATCCAATCCATCGGCAAGCCCCTGAGGCGGATCTACATCTCCCATGACCATTCACATCACTGGGCGGGGCTGGAGATGTTCCCGGGCATCCCCGTCTATGCCAACCAGGCGACCATTGATGCCATGAAGCAGAAGGGCGAAGGGGAGCTGCAGGCGATGAAGAATCAATTCGGTCCCGAAGCCATTCCCTACACCAAAGTAGTAGTATCTCGGAACGTGGTGAAAGCGGGCAGCGAGGAGGTCATTGACAGCGTGCGCTTCGTCTTCAGCTCCCCTGCACCTCAACTCACGGGGCCGGTGATCTTCATGGAGTTTCCCGATCAGAAGGTCATGATCACACACCACCTGGCCTACGTCGGAGTCCACGTTCCGCTGCCGCCGGTCGACGGGCGATTGGCTAAGCTCAACGAGATGAAGGGGAAGGATTGGGCATGGGTGATCGGGGGGCACGGCATTCCCGTTGCCGGACCGGAATATTTCTCGAAGACGATCGACTATTACACCACGCTGGGAAAGGTGATCAAGGAGTCGCCGGATGTGGCGACTGCGAAGGATAAGATGATGAAGGCGTACCCGAGCTATGGCGGCGTCGCACTGTTGGACGTTCTGTTGCCTGGGTTTTATCAGAAATGAGGGTCAACCAAGCGTGGCCCGGTGGGCGTTCCTGCAAACCATGCCGTAGAGTGCGATGGTCCCCGCACTCTACGGCGATTGCGACGTCCCTATGATGAACTCACCGGTGCCAGGTTCCGATGAACTCACATACCTTACACTTAACAACCTTAGAGGATCAGCCATGAAACTCGTAGTCGACTTTCTCAAGAAAAGCCAAACCCAGTACTTGGCCACAATTGGGACTGACGGAAAACCAAAAGTTCGTCCGTTTCAGTTCAAGCTGGAAGATGGCGGGAAGCTCTACTTCAGCACTACCAACGATAAGCAAGTATATAAAGAGATTACACAGCAGCCCTATGTCGAACTGTGTGCCTGCGGTGAGAATTTCTCCTGGCTCAGATTAAGCGGCAAGGTTGTCTTCTCCCAGGATCGCTCCATCAAAAGCAGGATTATAGAAGAGGCAATTCCTCTCGTGAGAGCGATTTATAAGACGCCTGACAATCCGATATTTGCGCTTTTCTATCTCGACGAAGCTATCGCGACAATCGCCGATTTCAGCGGCAATCCGCCCCAAACGTTCAGACTCTGATTCAAGGATACGATGTCATGAACAGGCGACAAGTTCTCAAGACGGTCCTTACGGCAGCCGACGGAGCCTGCTTTCTCGCTCCGGCCGTATCCTCGCACAGGATGCCGCCGCGTTATCAATGGCTAGAGAATTGCTTTGCACAGGATAGGGTTTCCGGCTATACTTTCCAGGCGCGTGGCCAGTTTAGAAGCGTGATGACCACACCTTGCAGATTTTTTGCTCAGTAGGAGGTCAAGTATGTGTAAAGAAAGAGTTGGTCTGAACCGGCGGCGGTTTCTTAAGACGGCAGTACAGGCCGGTGCCTGCCTGGCGGTGACACAAGTTATCCCAGGCACGGCGCTATGCAAGAATGGCAGTGTGCCCCCCAGCGAGCGAATCTTGCTCGGCGCGATCGGGATCGGCAATCGCGGCCGTTACGTGCTCGGGTGCTTCCTACGCGAGCCTGATTTGCGGTGCGTGGCCGTCTGTGACGTACGGGGCGACAACCGGCAACGCGCCAAGGACATGGTCGACGCACATAACGGTGACAAAGACTGCACGCCGTATGTCGACATGCGCGAGCTACTCGCCCGCGACGATATCGACGCCGTGCTGATCGCGACCGGTCCGAACTGGCACGCGACGGCTGCTACGATGGCAGCCAAGGCAGGCAAAGATGTCTACTGCGAAAAGCCTTGCACGAAGAACATCGCCCAAAGCCTGGCGCTTGCGGACATCTTTCGCCGCACGGGCCGCGTGTTCCAGGCCGGCACGCAACGTCGCAGCCTGCCCAACTTCGCCTATGCAGTCGAACTGGCCCAGACAGGCAAGCTCGGTCCACTTCGGACACTCCACGCTCACCCAGGCGGTTTGGGGGCCCAGATGAGTGGCTGGCTGCCGGCCGAGCCGGAACCATCCCGAGAGCAGGTGGACTGGGACATGTACCTGGGGCCAGCCGCCTGGCGGCCCTACACCCGCAGACTAATGAACGCCTTCGAGTTCGAAAAAGGCGGCGGCATGGTCGGAGGCGGGTGCCTCGAATGGGGCTCCCACTGCGTTGACCTGTGCCAGTGGGCCAACGATGCCGACGGCACCGCGCCGGTGGAGTACGAGCCGGTCAACGGCCAATTGCATGCCCGCTACGCTAACGGCGTCAAGCTCGTCATGCGTAACGACGGATGGCTGCCGATGGGCTCGTGTCCGGTCCGCTTCGAGGGCGAAACCGGGTGGGTCGAGACCGGCGACGATGCCGAGTTCGCCGCCAGTTCCCAATCGCTGCTGCTCCGCAGAGGCACAAAGATACCGGGCTACCCCGCCGACTTTCACGTGCGGAATTTTCTCGATTGTGTCAAAACGCGGGCACTGACGCGAGCCAACGCCGACGCGGCCTGCTGGGCCCATATCGCCTGTCACGCGGCCAACATCGCGCTATTCCTTGATCGCAAGGTCAGGTATGACCCGAAGAAGAATGAATTCATTGGTGACGAACAAGCCAACCGCTTGCGCTGCGAAGCCTTGCGGGAGCCATGGCGGATATAGCATCCGGTCTTTCTAAGGAAACCACCGAAACTACGAGGATAATTATGATAATCAAGAAACGATATTTCCGCTGGTGTGTTATCCCCATCATAGTCACTGTATCCGCGGGGACCATCGCTCAGGGTAGGCTGGCCGCGGACGTGAAGCAGAACGACTTGATTGCCGTGCTGCAGTCAGATGCCCCCAAGAGTGAGAAAGCCATCACCTGTAAGAAACTAGCCATCTATGGCACCGAGCAATCCGTGCCCGTCCTGGCGCCGTTGTTGGCGGACAAGGAACTGGCGTCGTGGGCGCGGATCGCGCTCGAAGCGATTCCTGGACCCGTCGCCGACGCCGCTCTTCGCAACGCGTTGGGCAAGTTAGAGGGCCGGCTGCTTGTCGGGGCGATCAATTCGATTGGCGTGCGCCGTGATGTCCAGGCCGTCGATACCCTCGTGCAGAAACTCGACGATGCCAATGCTGACGTCGCATCGGCCGCCGCCGTGGCTTTGGGACACATCGGTGGTGAGCAGGCAGCCAAGGCACTGGTGCAATCCCTGGCTGATACGCGAGCGGGCGTCCGCTCGGCGGCAGCCGAAGGTTGCATTCTATGTGCGGAGCGGCTGCTGGCACACAACTGGACTGCCGAAGCCAACGCGCTATACGACGCGGTGCGTCAAGCGGACGTACCGGACCAGAGGCATTTAGAAGCAATCCGCGGCGCTATTCTGGCCCGCCAGTCCGCCGGCGTCCCCCTGTTGATCGAGCAGTTGCGATCGCAGGACAGAAAGAGGTTCGGCGTCGGCCTTCGCACGGCTCGCGAGCTTGTCGGTCGTGACGTTACCGAGGCATTGGCAGCCGAATTGACCCGCCTAAATCCGGACCGGCGTGCCATGCTTCTACTAGCCATAGCCGACCGCAACGATTCTGCCGCACTTGCGACCGTTCACAAGGCGGCTCAGGGCGGCCCGAAAGAGCTGCGTATCACGGCCATTAACATCCTGATCCACTTGGGCGATGTCTCGTGCGCGCCGGTCCTGCTGGATGCTGCGATAGAGGATGACGCCGAACTGAAACAAGCGGCCATGGAAACGCTGATCAGACTGCCGGGCAAAGACGTGGATTCCGCCTTGCTCGATCGCCTTGCCCAGGCAAAAGGCAAGCTGCGGCAGGTTCTGATCGAGCTGGCTGGCCAGAGGCAAATCAGCGATGCCCTTGCCGCGGTCGTGCTGAGCCTGCACGATACTGATGCCGGTATTCGCGGCGCGGCCGTACAGACAATCGGCATCATCGGCCAAGACAAACAAGCAGTCGATCTGGTCAATCTGCTTGGTGAGACCAACAACTCCACTGAACGCTCGGGCATAAGAAAGGCGCTTCTCTCAATCACCGGCCGTTGCGGCACCGCTTGCACCCCGCACCTGCTACCTCTGACGCAGAGCCGCGACAATGAGCTCCACATGATCGGGCTGCACGCGCTAGCCATTGTGGGCGGGCCGGAGGCGCTGGCGGCGGTCAAATCCGCGATTGATAATCCTGAGCCAGCCATCCAGGACGAGGCCGTGCGCATTCTATCGACTTGGCCGAACAACTGGCCGCAGGACAGCCAGGCGGGGCAAGCTCTACTGACATTGGCCACATCGGCTCAGAAGTTGTCCCATCAGGTGCTGGGTCTGCGCGGTTACATCCAGTACATACGCGGCAATAAAAAGCTCAGCAACGAACAAAAGGTGTCCAATGTCAAGGACGTGTGGTCGCACATCAAGCAACCCGAAGAGAAGCGTCAGGCCATCGCTGTTTTGGGGGAAGCGCCGAGCGCTAGTGCCCTGGAGCTATTGACGACGCTCGCGCAGGATGGGCAGGTCGCCGAGGAAGTCTATTCGGCCATGGTCCGAATTGCTGGCCAGGATACTCCCGGCGTTTCCAAGGACCGTCGCCGGGAAGTGCTGCAAATGGTGGCTGAGAAATCAACGAATGATGGCACTAAGCAAAGAGCGCGAGAGATCCTCCGCGGCGTTCGTTAAGCAGGCGTATCGAGCAATACCTTAGGCAGATCGGAATGTGTGTCGTCGCACAGTCTGATTTGCTGCTCCGGCGTCACTGCCCGGTCGTATATCTTGACGTCATCTGTCAGGCCCGCCTTGGGCGTCCCCAAGGGAGGACCAAAAACTGCCCGGCTCAGGATCCCTGCCAGAGCCATTCGTCCGCAAGGATGCAAAAGTCGCTCAAATTGACTACTCCATTTCGATCAAGGTCTTCAGGCAACAGCGCTTCCTGATGCAGCCATTTCTCCGCCAGCATCTTCACGTCTGCGTAGTTCACAGAACCGTCACCGTTCAAGTCGGCCAGATTGCCGGCAGCAGACTTAGACAGGCTGGCCTGGATCGTGCCGCCAAACGCGCCCATATTAATGCGCTCGCCGTGGGGCGGCGGCTCCGCTGCCCAATCTGAATTGGGGTCACCGGCGTCAATACAGGGACTCATAACGTCATCCCTTACCCAGGTTTTGCCTTTCACGTCCCACCTGCCAGCCTGGGACTTCAAGTGGTAGTCCCCACTTGCTGGATCGGCAAACAATGGATCGGCGTTAATGTTACCTTCGCCGGCGAAGCCTCCTTGCACATCGCAATACTGCACATGCCGCTCTGCGAACGATGAAATCTCAGGAGCACTGTCACCCCAGAGAACACAGTTGACCAGCGTCATCGTACCGGATGCCTGGCAGACAGCACCGCCCCCAAAGGCGGCTGTGTTCGCGGAGAATGTACAGTTCCTTAGCGCAACGTCACTTCCCACAAGGTAAACAGCGCCTCCCAAAAAGGACGCCGAGTTGCCCCGGAATATGCAGTGATTGATTTTCGGGCTACTGGCGTTGCTGCAACTGATAGCGCCGCCGTTGTCGGCTTTGCCGTTTGCGATAGTAAGGCCCTCTACTACTGAGCCTGTTCCTTCGCCGCTATGGAAGTAGAAGCCGCGTCCTTGGCCCTGACAGTTGATGACGCAGGTGGCCGCCCCATTTGCGCTGCGGATGGCCATATCTTTTCCGGCAAAATCGATATCCCGGTTCCCAGGTCCCGTATAGGTCCCGCCCAGCACAAGGACTGTTTCTCCAGGGAACGCCACACCTATAGCTTTCTGAATACTGTCGAACGGATGGTCTGATGAACCATCCGCGAGTGGGTCGCTGACAGAAGGGTCACCTGGTCCGGGGTCCTGAGGGGCATCATCATCCACATACAATATAGCCAAGTCTGCCGGCGGGTTCAAAGCCATCATTACGGCTGCATAAGCATCCACGCGGCCCCAGCCGTAGTAGTCGTCCCGGCCGGGATCACCGAGATCTCGGGCAGACCGTTGCAAGATTTCCTGTACCCCAAGTCTTGTGAGATTCGGATTGACCGACAGAACCAATGCCGCCACACCAGCCGCAATCGGGCAGGATGCAGATGTCCCTCCCATGTTGTCTATGTAGTCCAGTATGTTCTGGCCCGAGTTGTACCCTGCTACCCCTGTGACGTCTGTCGTCCAAAGGTTGACCCCTGGTGCCATAAGGTCTAACTCAGGTCCGTAGCTACTGTCGCGGTCTCGCACGTCATTGTGGTCTGTCATTCCAACCGCTAAAACCTCAGCGTAAGTCGGGGTCCGCCCAGATCGCATCGGCTCGTTGCTGTTACCTGCTGCGAAGAATACAACGCACCCCTTACCGCTTCGGCCGATTCCCCCGGGCATGGTCACATCTTTCACGGCCGAATGGATAATAGCAGAGGTGCCCCACCACCAACTATTGCTGAGAGCCTGTGAAAAAATTGCATCTACCTCCACCAATTCGGCCTTGGGGGCTGGACGAATCGCCGGAGAGCGGTATAAGAGAGGTCATGAGCACGCA
>Ga0315280_10004725_pt1 | contig 19865 bp, 14 predicted proteins | sample YL17G06_40_MG_FD_203697 | JGI IMG/M metagenome (GOLD analysis project Ga0315280, IMG submission 203697) | Sediment microbial communities from Yellowstone Lake, YNP, Wyoming, USA - YL17G06_40 | ecosystem: Environmental > Aquatic > Freshwater > Lake > Sediment | place: USA: Wyoming | collected... | reverse complement strand
GCGCTCCTGCGCAGCTTCGCTGTTCAGCACGGCTGTGTAATCCTGAGTGGGCGATGCTGCGGGAACCGCTTCCGCCGCCCGGGAGACGGAATCCCAGACTCCCTGCTGGCTCTTGTTCGCCTGCGCCTGGAGACGAATCTGCGGATGCGCGATGGCCTTAGCCGAACCGAACGCTCCTCCCCCCGCCGACCACCGCCCGTGCTCCACGCAGAAAACCGTAAGCGGGAGCGGGTCGCTCTTGGGTGGAACCACCAGGTCCGCGCCGATGATGCGATTCTGTTTGCCACCGGAGACCACCTCACCGGCGAGCAGCAGCAACGGCCGGCTCGATTCATTTACCAGGACGAGTTCGTTCACGCTCGCCCCGCCGCGGTCCGGCACCTGCTCGATCTGCGGCGGCCAGCGGCGGGGGTCTCGCCGCCTGTAGATGGCGCCTTCCACCTGGCCGCGCTCGAGAATCTTCACCGTGCCCGCTGCGACCCCCTCATCGAGCGTGATGAAACCCGAAGTGTCGGCCCCCAGGGTCGAGACCACGGGATAAATGCTCAGGTTGCGCCGCGTGATGGGCGCAAGGACCTTCCAGCTCTCGCGGAACTCTCCCACACCCTTACCCTTGGGCAGCAGCTCCGGCCGCGGGCGAGTCACCCGCCCCACGAGCGGCGCTGCCAGCAGCAGAAGAACCAAACCTGCAATAACCGAGTCCTTCCTCATCTTCCACCTCCTGCGATCCTCCGGCCCGGCCGTCGAATGCCCGGGCCTGCCTCATGCTTGGAACGGCCCATCCAGCTGACCTTGCAGAAACATTTCGACACCAGGTGGGGCGGTGACGGAGCTTTATTTCTGCTGCAAGAAACGCTAGGCTGGGCGTTCAAAGAGCGTGGGGACAAAACCTGAATCCGGAAGGTGCTCTATGCTGAAGTCCAATAACGCGCGGCGGCTGACCTGGATGTTGGCCGGCGCACTTCTGCTCCTGGCGAGTGCGAGTTTCGCCCAGGAGGCTCAGACCTCGACAGAAGCCGATCAGAAAGAACTCGCCGTCACGGTTTACAACTCCAATATCGCCCTAGTGCGCGATGTGCGCCGGGTGAAGCTGCCGACGGGCACGATTGACCTACGTTATATGGATATCGCCGCGGCGGTCAATCCCGCCACGGTCCACATCGTCTCGCTGACCGCGCCCAAGGATTTGACTGTGCTCGAGCAGAACTACGAGTACGACCTGCTCAGCCCGCAAAAACTGCTGCAAAAGTACGTCGGCAAGGAGCTGACGCTCATTCGCCTGCGCACCGAGAACAACTCGACGCGCGAGGAGCCCGTCAAGGCGACGCTGCTCGCTTACAACGAGGGCCCGGTGTGGCAGGTAGGCAACCAGATCATCACTGGCATGGGCGCGGACCGGTACGTCTTCCCCGACTTGCCCGAGAATCTTTACAGCAAGCCTACGCTGGTCTGGCTGCTCGATAACCGCCACGCCGGCGAGCAGACCGTTGAGGCCTCCTACTTGACCAACCAGATCAACTGGAACTCCGACTACGTGCTCACCGTCACCGCCGAGCAGAAGACCGCCGACCTGAATGGCTGGGTCACCATCATCAACAACAGCGGGACAGCCTTCAAGAATGCTCTGCTGCAACTGGTGGCGGGAGAGCTGCACCGCGTGTACGAGCGGCGGGACATGGCCCTCGCCGGGCGTGCGATGAAAGCCGCCGAGGCTGCGGCGCCGCAGTTCGCCGAGGAGGGTATTTCCGAATACCATCTCTACACGCTCGACCGTCGCACGACGCTGCAGAACAACGAAACGAAGCAGATCAGCCTGCTGGCCTCGACGGGCATCAACATCGAGAAGGTTTTCGAAGTGAACGGGCAGCAGTTCTATTATCACAACCAGCAACGGCCAGGGCAGCCCTTCAAAGACCCCGTCCAGGTGCGCATCAAGTTCAAGAATTCCCAGGCGAATGCGCTCGGACTGCCGCTGCCGGCGGGAACGGTGCGCGTCTACCAGGGTGACTCGAAGGGGCGCGTGCAATTCATCGGCGAAGACCGCATCGACCACACACCCAAGGATGAAACGCTCGACCTGCTGATCGGCAACGCGTTCGACGTGGTGGCGGAGCGCAAGCAGACGGATTTCCAGTCGCTCGGCCCGCATACCTACGAAATGGCGTTTGAAGTCGCGCTGCGCAACCACAAGGCGGAGCCCATCACCGTGATCGTCAACGAGCCCATCGGCGGCGATTGGCGGATTCTCGAGTCCACGTTCAAGTGGGATAAGACCGCCGCGTTCGCGGCTCGCTTCACTGTGCCCGTGGCAGCGAATGGCGAGTCGATCCTGAAGTATCGTGTGCGTGTGCGTTGGGATTGAGCCGACGAGTCGTCCACCCACAAACCTTTTCTCGCGACGCCGCGGGCTGATGCCAGAATCAGCCCGCGGTGCTTTTACCTACGCGGCAAGTTACGCGATCAGCATGCAATCACCGTAACTGTAGAAGCGGTAGCGCTCGCTGATGGCGTGAGCGTACGCGCGCAGGATCAGTTCCCGGCCTGCGAAAGCCGAAACCAGCATCAGTAAGGTGGATTTGGGCAGGTGGAAGTTGGTCAGCAGCGCGCGCACGATCGCGAACTGGAATCCCGGCAGGATGAAAAGGCTCGTCTCGCCCGTGCCGGGCACAATCCTTCCGTCGTTTTCGCGGGCCACGTGCTCAAGAGTGCGGACACTGGTGGTTCCCACGGCGATCACGCGACGACCCTCGTCGAGTGCACGGTTGATCGTGGCCGCGGCCGACTCTGAGATCTCAAACCGCTCGGCCTCCATCTGGTGATCTTCCACTCGTTCGGCACGCACGGGCTGGAACGTGCCGAGCCCTACGTGCAATGTAATCTCGCACGTTCCCACTCCCCGCTCACGAAGTTCGGCGAGCGCATGCTCCGTGAAGTGGAAACCCGCCGTGGGCGCGGCCACGGCGCCGCGCACCCTGGCATAGACGGTCTGATAGGTCTCACGGTCGGCCGACTCATCCGGGCGATGGATGTAAGGCGGCAGCGGGACATGGCCCAGCCGGTCAATGACCGTGTCGATCGAACCCTCGCGCGCGCGGAGGCGCACCCGCCGCAAGCCGTAGTCGCCCCGGCTCAGGACCTCGGCTTCGAGTGCGCCGTCGCCGAAGATCAGCACTTCGCCGGTGCGCACCTTCCGCCCCGGGTGAACGAGTCCCTGCCAGACATCTTCCGTTTCCTGCCGCGTCAGGAACAACTCGATTTCCGCCGTCAGGAACTGGCGCGCGGCAGGATTGTGCCTGCCGACTTTCTGCGCGGCCGTCCCCCGGCGGCGCCCCAGCAAACGCGCCGGGAATACTCGCGTATTGTTAAGGACCAGGAGATCGCCGGGCTGAAGGATTGCCGGTAGTTCGCGGAACATGCTGTCCTGGACGGTGCCGGCCGCCCGGTCGAGCACCATCAGGCGCGAAGCGTCCCGCTCGGCGAGCGGCCGCTGGGCGATCAACCCGGCGGGCAGAGGATAGTCGAATTCCTCGAGGTGCATTCCTCGTGCATTGTACGACGGGATGCTTCGCTGGGGCTCAGAATGGACGGTCCAACTTGTCGCCCAAAGCGAAGGGTCGCGTCTTTGCAGGAGACGATCCTACCAGCCGACCGGCTTCCCCTGGTTCTGCTCGTCGAGCCACTTCTTTAGAGGCGCGAAGTAGTCGAGCATGGCGGTGGCGTCCATCTGGCGCTCGCCGGTGAGGGCGTACAGCGCCTCCGGCCAGGGCTTGCTCTGGCCCATCACCAGCATCCTCTTCAGGCGGGCGCCGGCTTCCTTGTTGGCATAGATGGAGCAGCGGTGCAGGGGGCCGGCGTAGCCGATGGCGCGGCACAGCCCTCGGTGGAATTGGAACTGGAGGATGTCAGCCAGAAAATAGCGTGTGTAGGGCACATTGGCGGGAACATGGAATTTCGAGCCGGGATCGAAGTCATTCTCCGTGCGCGCCAACGGCGCGGCCACGCCCTGGTACTTGGTGCGCATTTCCCACCAGGCCCGGTTGTAATCCGTCGGCTTCACCTCACCGGAAAAGACACGCCATCGCCACTGGTCGATGACTAGCCCAAAGGGCAGGAATGCGACCTTTTCGAGCGCCTTGTGCATGAGCAAGCCGAGATCACCTTCGGCGGAGGGCACCTGCTCGAGCAGACTGACCTTCTGCAGGTACTCCGGCGTGATGGAGAGCGCGATGGTGTCGCCCACAGCCTCGTGGAAACCGTCGTTGGCGCTGCCCCGGAAGAGCAGGGGTTGGTTCCGGTAGGCGAGCTGGTAGAAGTTATGACCCAGTTCGTGGTGGATGGTTCGGAAATCTTCGTCGCGGATCTGGATGCACATCTTCAGCCGAACATCTTCCTGGTTGTTGATATCCCAGGCGCTGGCGTGGCACACGACGTCACGGTCGCGCGGCTTGGTGAAGAGCGAGCGCTCCCAGAAGGTCTTGGGCAGGGGATCGAAACCGAGCGAAGTGAAGAACCGCTCGCCGTAGCGCACCATCTCCAAATCGTCGATTTTCTTCTCCTGGAGGATGGGAGTGAGGTCCACGCCTCCACTCTTGCCCGGCACGTCGAGCAGGTCATAGATGTGGGTCCAATCCTGAGCCCAGATATTGCCCAGCAAGTGCGCGGGGAGGGGGCCATCGGGCGGCACCGCCTGCGGCCCATATTTCTTCACCAATTGCGACCGCACGTAGGCATGCAGAGAGAGATACAGCGGGCGCACCTGCTGCCACAACCGCTCCAGTTCCGCGCTGAACTCTTGAGGAGTCATGTCGTAGTTGGACCGCCACAGAGTGCCGACGTCGGCGAAGCCCATTTCCCGCGCGCCCTTGTTCGCCAGCTCCACAAAGCGCGTGTACTTGGCGCGCATTGGCGGAGAAAACCTGCGCCAGCCCAGCCAGAGATCGAGCAGCACAGCGGGGTCCTTGGTAGTGGCCATGGCTTCTTCCATTTCGCTCTGCCCCAGGCACTGTCCCGCGTACGGCCCGCTCTTGGGGCAGTACTTGCCTTTGCCGTAGGTGCCCTCCAGCCAAGTGCCGAGCTCCGCCAGCTCGGCGCGCTCCCTGGGATCCTTGGGCGCCGGAGCGGCCAGAGAAAGCTTCAGCAGCTTCAACTTGCGCGCCAGCGCCGGGGTGAGCTTCATGTCCTCGAAGCGCTTGGCCTCGTTGGCCAGCTCGGTGACCGCGGCCAAAACTTCCTCGTTGGCAGCGGCGGCGAGGGCTTCCGTGTCGTCGGTGATGTAGGTTGACTGAACCCAACCAGCGCGGGAGCTCTTTATGGAGAGCTTGTCAAGCCGGGCTTCCGCCTGCTCGATGAACTTCTCCGCTTCCTGAATAGTGGGGGGGCGACGCACGGCAGGTTTCTTTTCTGCTTCCGATGCAAGGCAGTTGAAAGCAACTGCGGCTATCAATCCCAAAAGAAAAAGGGTTCGTGACGTCATTGGGCGCTTTCCTCCGTGATTGGACAAGCTGATTATCTTAAGCATCGGGCTGATGCGGATCAACTGCCGTAATGTCCGCCCAATCAAATGTCGGCGAAGGGAACACTGGATTGCGCGTTTCACGTACTGACCACGCATCTCGCCTGCCTGTGATACAGTCTGCGCGTGAATTTTCCTGCCGTCACCATTACGTCCCGCGGGATCGACCGAATTACTTCCGGCCATCTCTGGATTTATCGCGCCGACGTAGCGGACGCTTCCGGCGTGGCTCCAGGCGACGTCGTTCGATTGGTTGACAGGAAGAAACGGTTCTGGGGCCAGGCGCTTTACAGCGATAAATCCCAGATCGCACTTCGTCTGCTCACACGCGAGAGTCGACCTTTCGACCGCGCGTTCCTTGCGGAACGAATCCGGGCCGCAGCGGCGTTCCGCGAACAGATCGTCGAGGGCGCACGGGCCTACCGCCTCGTGGGCGCTGAGGGTGACCTGCTCCCTTCGCTCATCATCGACCGCTACGCAGAGTGCTTCGTCCTCCAAACGCTCAGCCAGGGAATGGAGCGCCTGAAGCCGACCGTGGTCGAAATCCTCAAGGAGCAGTTCACACCGCGCGCGGTCCTCGAGCGGAATGACGCGGCCGTCCGCGCGCTCGAAGGGCTACCGGAGCAGATTGGCGTCCTGGCGGGCGAAGACACAAGTGAAGTTGTGGTGGAAGAAGACGGCGTCAAGTTCTGCTACGACCTGAAAGGCGGGCAGAAGACCGGAGGCTTCCTCGACCAACGCGAGAACCGCGCCGCGGCGAAAAAGTACGCGCGCGACCGCTTGCTCGATTGCTTCACCTACACGGGCGCTTTCGCCGTCACGCTGGCGCGGCAGTGCGAATCGGTCCTGGCAGTGGAAGTCTCCGCCGACGCGCTCCAACTGGCTCGGCGGAATCAGGAACTGAACGGCATCTCTAACATCGAATGGCAGGAAGCCAACTGCTTCGACTTCCTCAAAGCCGCGGACCAGGAGGGCCGCCGGTTCGACACCGTGATTCTCGACCCCCCGGCTTTCGCACGCCAGAAGTCCAGCCGGGAGCCCGCACTGCGCGGGTACAAAGAACTGAACCTGCGCGCGCTCAAGATTTTGAACCCGGGCGGCTATCTCATTACCTGTTCTTGTTCGTTCCACGTGAGCGAGGCGGATCTGCTGGAGACCGCCGCTTCGGCGGCGCTCGACGCCCATCGCACGGTGGTCGTGGTCGAACGGCGCACGCAGTCCCGCGACCATCCCATTCTGCTGACCGTCCCGGAAACGCACTACCTGAAGTGCCTGATCCTCCGTGTGCTGTAGCCGGTGGGTGTATCAGATTACGGAGGGGGGGGAAGTTGGAAGGGTTGAGAGGGAGCTAGAAGACGTCATCGAAACCGCATAAATTGAAGGGGATAGAACCGCGGGCCTGGCCCTAGATGAACTGCGTCCGTGGGACAATAGTTGAGCAAAAAGCGTACAATGTCGCCGATTTGTTGCAACAGGTTTTGATAAGATTCAACAACTTACAGCGAAACGCGAGTTGGAACTGCGCAGAAATCGGCGACAAGGCCGAAAACTGCAAACAAAACCACGTAACACGATGAAAAGATGGGAGAAAATTAGGCGACAACTGAAAAACTGCAAACGAAAACTGTAAAAAATAGGCGACAAATCGGCGACAATCGGCGCCATGGTTTTAGCGACTTCCGCGCGGACGCCCCAAGGATCCCAATTTTAACCGGGGCCATCGGCGACAATCGGCGACACGGTCCTGGGATGGAGTGACCTGAAATCATGACGAAAATAGTAGGCGAAAACCGGCGACGTTCTAACAAGTCAAAATAAGCCGTGAGGAACAGCGTCAAAGGTCATGACGAAAACGCTACCCGATAAGCGATGTCGAAAAAGTGGCCGAAAAGTCATGTCGAAAAGTGCTGAGAATTCAGTTCACAGGCCCAGATCGGCTCGTCCTCGACCGTGGGGTTAGGGACCGTCCGATGTTGTAGCAACGGGCGGTCCCACCCACGGTCAAACGAAGACATCACTCCGTGTTGGCATCGATGACGACAAGCCTGTCATCATCGTCTTCAAGCGACGCAGAGATGTCTCCTGGCTCGGGCTGGCAAAGTTGGAGTAACCGCAAAGTCAGAGCCGCGCCTTTCATTTCATAGTCCGCCCGGGCGATCTGGTAGCGATGTTTCGCGTTCACATACGCGAGGAGTTCATCCTGGCCGATCGTGGGCGAGACTTCCGGGAGATCAACTACTTCAAGGGGTGGTTCAGGCAGCTTGCCTTCTGGGTGTACGATAGATTTAGCCTTCATGCTGGCTTACCTCCAGTGTGTAGGTTAGGGGTGGTTCGCTGTTCGTCCAGCGGGCCGCCCCGCTTACTAAAACTCAGTGAATCTTGCCGTTCACCTTCACTCCGCCGCGCTTCTCCTGGAAGTCGCGGAGCGCGTTGAACAGCCGCCGCGCGGAGATGTAATCCTTCCGTTTGCGCGTGTCTCGCTCCATCGAACCTGCAACAAAGGTTTCAACGATTTTTTCCGGCACCGTCCCAACTTCCCCCTCGATGATTTCGCGCGCCTCAGACTTAGAGAGGCCCGGAAGGCACCGGCGATGCTGTTCCACGCGCGAGCGCCACTGTGCGAGCTGGCCGTCGCCGCGCGGTTGGAAAATATCTTCAACATTGTCGTGGCCGGCAATCATCAGGCCGATGCGTCCACGGTCACAGACCTGGCGCAAGGTTTCGAGGGTATCAAACCGCTTCGCCAGGTTCTGCGCTTCGTCGATAATGATGGCAACCGGCGACTTCCGATGCCGCAGCGTGTAGAGAATGGGCCGCAGCGTTCCATGGCGATTGTTGCCAGCACGCGCGCCCAGGCCCAGGGCGATTTCCTGCAGCAACGATAGGGGCGTCATGTCTGGATCGGCATAGATGTAGACCACGCCGGGTTCGAGTGCATCTCGCCACGCTTCCGCCGTCCGCCATTCAAAGACGTAGCTTTTCTGCGTCCCGGCTGGGCCGTATACGAGCGTGAAGTGTCCCCGCCGGGCGTTGGCGATCTCACGGTCAATCACGCGAACGTTCTCCGTGTCGTAAAGGTTTGGCCCGGGGAATTCCGGGGCCTCTGGCGGGTTGGCCTTAAAGAAATCGAGCAGTCGCCGGGCAGTCTCCGCGCCGGCCCCATCGCCATATTGTGCTCTTGACACATATTGAATCAGTGACCGGCGGGCATAACCCATCCGCACGGCAATGTCGCCAACCGACAAGCCGGTGCGCATCCGGTAGAGCCGAAAAGCCTCACATGCTTCCTCGCGGCTAGGCCCCTGAGCAGGCGTCAAAGTGTGTGTGCTCAAGATGCTTCCTCCATCTCTTGTAGGGCCTTTTCCGCGACTTCTTCGCTGGTTGGCTGCAAGCGGCGACGCTCGGACCTGGCCATCATGTATTCCGCGCTGGAGATTTCCTGTTCCGGGCGGGGACCGGGCGCGCCGAAAAGTTTCTGTCCGGGCAAGCCCCCTTGCACGGTAGGAAGCAGCTCCAACGGGTTTGCCGCCTCCGCCAATGCACGGTCTGCGATGATGCCGCGCTTGACTGCACCCTTGAGTCGGCCTCGATATCGTATTGCCGCACGAAGTATTTCCTGCGCACCTTCGCCTTCGGGCAGCCAGTCATAGAGCCATTTCGCCCGGGCGACACATGATTCCCGCCCGCCGGGAACCGGATACCAGACTGTGACGGCGGAAAATGAACGCCGACCGATGACTACTTCGACTTCGACGGGAGGTTTGGCCCCGGCAAATGGGAAAAGTTCCGGCGCTTCGTATTCCACCATTTTGCCGAAGAAAGTCAGATGAACTTCCCCGCCACGGCGAACCGTGACGAACCGATGTTCGGCGGTTTTCTCGTCGAGTTCCACGGCAGACATGACCCGGTGTCCGGCCGGCGGCCGCTTCGCGTTGTAGGCTTCGTTCGGCGTCATCCCACAGAGATATTTCCCCTTGCTCTCGTGGTCGGCATTCCAGTCCTTCTCCGCCCACTGGGTAAACCCACCGATATATTCTTGGACCGTCGGGATGCCAGGGCTGGCCGTTCGGTGCGTGGCGTCATTCAGCCAGGCCTCATGTTGGGCGATGATAGGGGAAAGTTCCTCATCGGGCCGCTCGTCGGTGTCTGTCCCGCACCAGGTCAGAAAATTCTTGTCAAACTTGTCGATCTCAACGTGCCAACGTTCTATGGTTTTGCTCTGAGCGTTTCCGCCGATGGCCCCGATAGGGTCTACTCCCAGTCCCCGCCAGAGCCCTAACGCCTTGCCGTAAAGTGTTTCGCGCGAGATGCGATGGAAGGTTCCATTGAAAGCCGTCGCCTTGAACTCCTTGCCTTGGTCGTGATGAATCGCCCGGGGAATACCGTACCGAGCAAGGGCTCGCGCGTGCGCTTGCATCACCATGCTCGAACTCAGTATGGGCGCGAAACTGACACCCAGCCATTTGAAGGAGGCGACATCGAGGTCGTTGACCATCCAGATGCGCCCCAGGCGGTGTCCGTCGTCTTGCAAAATCACGTTTGCCACTCGCTGGTCGGTGACCCAAAGATCATTCGACTGGAGGGATTCAGGATTTCTCGAAAGGTATTGCTCGCAACGATTGCGGTAGGCCTCCTCGCCTTCCCGCCCCATGATGCGGCTAGGCCAGTCGATCTTTTTTAGCGCAATCCGGCATTGACACAACGTGGGTTTCTCATAGATTTCATCGAGACCTGCCGCTTCCTGTTTGAGATCGATGACTTTGTAGAGTTTTTGCCAAGCATGTCGGACGGAAGGTTTGTGCCAGTCGAGATAGAAGCCGCGCAGGACAGGGAACATCCAGGCATTCTGGGGCTGGTCGAAAAAAGTATGGCCGCTTCTCCCCGGCCGTGCCTTCGGTAGCAACCTTTGATAGATGGCCGCCCAACGCGGCCCGGTCTCCTTGGCAATTCCAGGATCTGTAAAGACTTCCTTGACAATGCGAAGATTCCGACGGATGGTCGTTTCAGAGAATCCTTTGCCCCGTATATGCGCCTCGGCGCGAATGAAATCAGTGCGATTGCGGATCGTGAATCCGCCATAGGGGATGTTCTTGTGCGCGTGAATCCGCCACGTCCCATCCGTACAGTCGCCCAAACATTCGCTCCACTGGTCCATCAATTTCTGGATCTGCAACGGCAGGCCGGGGGGGACGGCATCGGCGCGGGCGCGTTCTTCGGCGGAAGTCGGTGCGAATGGAAGTCGTGGCTGCGCGAGCACCGCCGCGGAGGTGTCGCCGGCAGGCACGATGGCTTGCTCAGGCTTTTCCTCAGAGATTCCCTGAAGCGCGGTGCAAACCTGAATCTTCAGCCGCGCTTGACGTGCGCCCGGACTCAGTGCCGAAAGTGGAACGAGTTTTTTCCTGCCGTCCTCCCCGTCATTCGCCATAATGACACGCTTCCGCAGAAATCTCCTGAGAAGGGTCTTGGAGTTGACGCCTTCGAGCTGCGCCGCCTCATCTACTCGGATGTATTCCATCTTGTCCAGGCTGCTACGCCTTGCCCACTCCCCTCTTCCTTCTCTGTTTTCGAGGTTGTCTCGCTTTGAGGTTTTGAATTCTGGAGTACAACCGCTCCAGGCGGTCTATAGCCCAGTCGAATTTGAGATGCTGCCGTTCTCCTAGGTCCAGCACCTCAAGGTTTGGCGCATCCATTAGATAACGCGTGAGCTTGTCGCTTCTAGTAGCGGCAGAAAGGGCTCGCACCCAAGGCGTCGGCAGGCTTAGATACCGTTTGCGCATCCGAGGTTTCTCGCCATTCTGTTCTCTCGGTTGAATCGGGATTCTGGTAAACTCCGCAAGCATGGCTGGACTCACATCGCGACCGAGTGCGTCGCCTATCTCCTTCGCAACCTTGGCGCGGTCCTTTCCGTTCTTTCTGGCTGTCTCAAGCATCTCGGCAACGATTGTCCGCACTTGGCGGTCAGCCTCACATGTCCCAATCCAATGGCCTCTTTTTGGGGCGCTTAGGTCGGCTTTTCGCTTGACCTCCATTAGGGTGTTACCATACCATTTGAGTGGAGAGAGTGTCAAGCGGAAAGTTGGGCCCGGAAAGAGTCGAGGGAATGGCAAAGCGATCTGAATTCGCTGAGCATATTAAGATCTTGCGGGTTAAGCAGGGCATGGACCAGGCAGAGCTTGCAAAGCGTCTCGGAATGGCCCAGACCGCCGTGAGCGCATGGGAAACAGGCCAAAACACCCCGTCTGCTGAGGCCCTAGTGAAGATGGGGAATTTGGCGTCTTATCCCGATTGCCTGTTCTTCTACGAGCAGGCGGGCATGGACCTCAAACGAATCACCGCCGTCGGTGACACACTTAAGCGATGTCTCGACTTCGTTAAGCAGGTTAAGGGTTCAAGGGAATATGAACAACTCCAGGGCCGGATCACTGGCATGAACCAGGAGGACCAACTTAATGCTGTCCTGGAGTCCATGGCCGGTCTGGGACACTTGGTCGGTATTCCATTCGATGAAGTAACGTCCATTTTTGAGCAGCTCGTGGAGCAGATCGATCCGATTGCGGCAAAGAAACTTGGCAGTCGTCTGCATTGGGGGACGCCGTACGACAAAATAAACTTCATGAGGGGGACAGCAGCCAAGATCTTGCATTTGAAAAAGAAAAAACATCCATGGGACAGAAAACCCGGAGGCGGCGGGTCGCTCGGCCAAGGATAGGGAATTTTTCGATGAACTCAGCGCTACTGCCGAGGAGCTGAAAAAGGCCACGGATAAACTTCGGTCCGAACTGAAAAAGTGAGGAGCCTGCAAGGGGCTCAAGGTGTAAAGACACAATGCGGTCGAATTTTAGAAATCCAATCAGGCCCCGACAGATGAGGGTGGACGTGCGGGCCGGACGGCCCCTGGGCAGATCGAGCAAGAAACCGGCCGGGCGCTCCGGGGTCCTTATAGGGCGCGACTTGTTGACCACCCGCGAAGCGGCGCTCTATACGAGCATAAATCAGTACACCTTGAACTATTGGCGCACCCGCAAACACCGCCGCGGCCCCCCTTTCCTCAAACTGCACGCGCACGCAGTTCGCTATCGTCTGTGCGATTTAGAGGCGTTCCTCGAAAACCGACTCGTGGAACCGGCGCGTGGGGCGCAACCGGGACCGGTGATTGATTGGTCGCCAGTGGCCGGCGAGAAGAAGTGACGATGAAGATGTCCACATTTTCAAGTTTTCGGAATCGGGTTGTCTCCTGCAACTGGGGCTGGGCCTGCGGATCGGAGTTCCTCCTCTCTGGTCTGCGCGGCGAGCGGCATCTTGCCTCCTCTCGCATCGGATCAAAGGCTCAGTCCCCGCCGGCATTGGAGATGGTTTCTGTGTGAATCTTCGGGAGGCGGCAACAAAAACTGAGATTGGAGAACCTGCATGAGAAATGTGGTTGCGGACTATATTAACCTGGCTCACGATATCGCGGAAAAGAACGAACTACGCCAGGTGGCACTCGACAAACTTTTCGGCCTGAGTCACCGGATCGAATTGCTGCCGGGGCCGAAGGGCCTGCAGAGAGTGACGCAGGGCTCCGAGTTGCCGCCGGTCCCTGCCTTCGATAGTCTGCGGGAGGCGTATGAGGCTTTCACGGGCGACCCCGACGTTCTCAAACTCGGCCGGGCGACGCAGAGTTATTCCAATTTCAATTTCCCCAAGGCCCTGGCAAACACGGTGAACGGTTTGTTGGTGAAGGCCTATGGAGGGGCGGATTACCGCTGGCAGGAGATCGTGACATCGACCACTTTGGTCGAGAATTTTAAGACCCTGGAACGGGTCCGGGTGAATTTCATACCCGACCTCGAAGAAGTGCCGGAAGACTACCCTTATGATGCGGTCACCGACCACGGGGACGAGGGATTCACCTACGCTATCACGAGCCTCGGCGGACTCCTTCCTATTACCCGGCGAGCCATTCTGGCGAACAATATCCAGGGAATCCAAAGAGCCGTTGAGCAAATGGCTCGCGCTGCCGCGCGTACTCTCGCCAAGCGGTGCTGGAACAAAGTGATAGAGAATCGCGTCTATGGCGTGGACGGTCTACCGATGTTCCACGGAGACCACGCCAATCTGGGATCTGCCGCGCTCTCGGTCGCCGCTCTGAATGCTGCGCGTCTGGCCCTGTTTGCTCAGACCGAGCCGGGATCCAGCGAGCGCCTCGGTTTGAGTGGCCCGTTCTTGCTCGCGGTTCCCATCGAACTCGAAGCGACCGCACGGGAGATCAACAATTGCCAGCACATTCCGGGCTCAGCGACCGAAGCGAACCCTTGGTATCAGCGTTTCGGCGCGGGGGGCGAGCGGATCTTTGCGAATCCTTTGTTCACGGATGCCGCCGCCAATTGGTACCTGTTCGATATCTCTCAGAAAGTTGGCATCCTCGAAGTCGGATTTCTCTTCGGCATCCAACTGCCCCAGTTTGTCCTGGAGGACGATCCCAGGCGTAACCCCACACTTTCGCAGGACGGCATCGTGTACAAGATACGACATGAGTACGAATGCGCGATTGAAGATTATCGAGGCTCGTACAAGGCAGTCGTGACATAGGCATCTGAAGTTGGCGAGTTTCTATGGGTGGGAATCAGTTCACAGTTTCGGGCGAAGTAACCCTGAAGACGGCGCAAGTCGCTCAGGGCGCCCGACAGGTGGGCTCGGAGATTGAAGGCCTGGCGAAGTCAGGGATTGCCGGTTTCGAAGCCACCCGGCAGAAAGTCATCGACCTCACCAAACAACTCGCCGGGTTGCGCAACGAATTGCTGAAAACCAACGATCCCGCGCGCCAGGCGCAACTCAACGCCCAACTCACGCAGACGCAGGCGCAATTCAAGGCGGCACGGACCGAGATGCACGGGATGAATCTGGAATCCGGCGAGACCCGCGAAAAAATCCAAATGCTCGCCGGAAGTTTGGGCGTACAAGTGCCCGCCGGGATCGCCCGCATCATGGCTCGGATGCCGGCGCTGACCACGGCAATGAGTGTGGCTTTCAACGCCACCCTTGTGGTCGCCGTCGGCGCTGCGATCGTATCTCTTTTTCCTAAAATCGCCGACTGGATCGACAAACTCCGGGGAGTTGAAGATGTTAACGAAGGCATCCTAGAGAAACAGATCGAAATAAATCGATTACTCGTGGCAGGAGGCAAAGCGGAAACGTTCAAGGCCCTGGAGGCCCAATACACGAACAACGCCCGGAGGATCGGCGAGATTGACAGTCAACTGAAGAAAATGGGCAACACCGCGGCTGCCGTGGGCGGCAATGAAGGGATCGTCTTCGGGAAGGCGGCAACCGCGATTGGTATGCATTCCGATGCGATAAAAGCGCTGAATAAGGAACTGAAACACCTGACGGAGCGCCAGAAAGAACTCGATCTAGCCATCCCGAAGGCCAAACAAGACGAACAAAACAAGGCAATGGAGGAAGCCGCCAAGGCTGCCGAGAAAGCTGGCCAGGCGGCAAAACATTTCGCAGACTACCAGGAACAATTGAGATGGTCGCTAGAGGGAACAAACGGCGCGCTCCAGGCGCTGATTGAGCTCCATGACAAGGAAAAACGGGCGGAAGAATTGGCGACAGCCGCCGCGGACGCGGAGATCGCGGTGCGCAAAGCCGGCCTGAAGGATCTTCCGCCAGTCATCAAGGATATCTACACCTCGGAAGAACTCGCAACCGACGCCGCCATTGCCATGGGCAAAGCCCAGATTGAAGCGGCGAAAAAGAGCCAAGAGCAATACGAAAAGCTGGCATCGAGCATTGAATCCTTCATTGACCGCGTGTTCCTGCACGCGCGATCGCTTTCGGATGTTTTCCACCAGTTCCTGATGCAACTCCTCGGGTCATTTGTGAAGTGGGTCAGTCAGATGGTGGCGCGGGCATTGCTCGGGATGAAACAGGTCTCAGGCGCGCAGACGGGCGGCGGCGGAATTCTCGGATCGATTCTGGGAGGCATCTTTGGTTTGGGGGGCGCGGGAGCGGCCCCCGCGTTCGCCGGGACGACCGGCGGATTGGCCTTGCCGGGCGGCGGCGTGATTCAGGGTGTTACCGGAGGACTTTCGGCTGGAGCCATCACGCCTTTTGGCGGCGGGAGCGAAATGACTACCCTCATCGGCGCAGGCGGAAACGTCCTAGTTGGCGGGGGAATACCCAAAGTCGCCGGTGGTTCAGGCCTTGCGGGTCTAGGACTCATGGGCGCCGGCGGACTACTGATGGGCGGCACAGCGGCTCTCGGACGAGCCGGGGGCGTGGGCGGGCCTATCACTGGGGCGATTGGTGGAGCGATGATGGGAGTGGGGGCCGCCGGGATGATGGCGGCGCTCGGAGGAACATCCATGGTCGGGATGCTCGGCGCGGCGTTGTTGACCACCCCCTATGGCTGGATTGCGTTGGCGGCGATCGCTGGAATCGGGGCCTTGATCGGCGCGCTCGGGCGAGGCAAAGCCAAACGCAAAGCGACGGCTATCGAGGTTCCTTTCGAGCAAGCGGCCGCGGCACTCTACGATCAATATAAACAGCACGAGGTGGATTTCGAATCGGTGGTCGGCGGCCTCCAGGCGCTTATCGAACAAGGCCAACAGGCGGAACTTTCTGCCGGACTGGGCAAGTGGGGCCGCAAAGGCGCGGAGAATTTAACGCGCATCATCGAGGATTTAATTCAACAGATCCAAAACCTCGAAAAGCAGCGCCAGGCGAATGCCGCGATTATCGGCGGAACGACGGTTCCAGAATTTGCCATCGGCGGGCCGGTCACCAACTGGCAATCGGCAATCGGCCGGGGTGGGATGCTGGCGATTCTCCACCCGGGCGAATTCGTCATGCGACGCGAGGCCGTCGAGAATCTGGGAACGAATTCCCTGGCGTCGCTGAATCGCGCTCCGCGCTTTGTCGAGGGCGGTAGCGTGGGCGGGCCAGGGATGCCGACTGCGGTTGGGCAGGGCATCTATAACCAGACTTTTCATCTTTATCAGTTGCCGGGAGAGTCGCAACAGATCTTTGTGAGCCGTGTGGCTCGTGCGGTGAGGCGGGCGATTGCAGACAGAATGCTGCGATTTTAGATTTTGGATTCTGGAGGGTCTTAGACTAAAAACGTAGAAGCCCCGCCCCGTGCGTCTGAACGCCCTCTTGGTCCGAGGGCGCCGCTAGTGGTTTCTTTTCCCGGCTTTTGCCCAACTATTCTCCCACCGTTGCCCAACTATTGTCCCCGGAATGCTCAACTATTCGCGCATCCTACAGGGTGGTCGCCTCCGGAGGCATGCCTATCCCCAGGTATAATGGAGGCTTGGCAAAATCCCACCAACTCGTGAGCCGTAGGCGTTGCCGGTGGTTCGTTCGACGGCCCGCAGCCGCGGCGGCTTTCCTCGCGGCCGCGTTTGCATTTGCGCTTCACCAGACACCGGCGCGAGCTGCGCCCGCCGACGATCTCAGACTTCTCATTTCCCTCGAGCAACTGACGGTCTCCGCGCCTTCCCCCGCGCGCGTGACATTGCACTTCCACAATGGCGGCAAGGCGCCGCTGTATCTTTACCGGCGCGTGCGAAGTCGGGCTGGCGAAGGTTCAACGATCGAGGTTCGCCTCGAGCCTTCGAGCGCACCAGCGACACAGGAGATCGGCACTCCAGCGCGCGGAACCGTCCTCGAGAGCGTCGGGCTTCCCCGCCCACGACTGGCGCGACTCGACGCTGGCGACGACACCACGGAAAAAGCCACTCTGCAGTTCCTGCCCGCGCAAACTGGCCAAGAAGGAGTAGCCACGCCTTTGTGGGGGCGCTACCGCCTCTCGGTCATCTACCGTGCTCGATATTCCAACGCGGTGGATCTGGGAAGGATCCTTGGTGTCAAGCTGTGGCAGGGCGAGGTCGAAAGCAACAGCGTCGAGATCGAGCTTCAGCCCCCGACGGGCGAGGGCTCGATCGCCGGCACGGTCGCACGCGCGGATGGGCGCGAGATGCCCGACGCTCTGGTCTCGCTGAGCGACGAGCAGGAGCGACTCGTCAATCAGACCGCGACGGACCGAGAAGGCCGCTACCTGTTTGAGCACCTTCCGCTGAGTGTTTACTGGGTCACGGTGCAGCGCCCGAACATCGCTGAGGACACCGCGGTCTTTCGCCATATCGAGCTCACCGAAAGCGCGCCAGCAGGCAGCATCGAATTCATCATGTACCCGCCGGAGATCTATCAGCCGGAGAGAATTCTGCACAAGCCGCTCCTTCTTCTGGTGACAGATCCAAAAGGAGCACCAGTGGGGAAGGTTCGCTATGAGATCGTCTGGTCCACCGGGACGGTCATCGAGAATATCAAAGGTGAAACCGGCGAGGACGGCCTCGCCAACGTGGAATTGATTCCCGGCTCGAATTTCCTGACGCTCCGCAAGCGCGGCTGCCCGAAGCAGGAGCAGCGTCTCGTCGTGCCGCAGGGCGGCGGAATCGACGGATTCAAGCTGGAGTTTGGATGCGAGAAGAAATGAGAACGCGCACGGTCATCGGCAAACACGCCGCAAGCTCGCGGGGGTTGCACATAGCCGCCGGAGGTCTGTATAAAGGGCAACTCACCAGGGGGGTGAAATGGCCAAGCATCATTCGCCGGGATTCCTGGCACTCGTGGAAGACGCCAAGAAGCGCGTGAGGGAAATCAGCCCCGCCGAGTTGAAACACAGATTAGACAACGGCGAGAAATTCCACCTCGTGGACGTTCGGGAGTCGGAGGAGTGGGCGGCAGGTCACCTGCCGTGCGCGCAGCACTTCTCGAAAGGAATCATCGAGCGCGATATTGAGACGGCGATCCCGGACCCGAACGCCGAAATCGTTCTCTACTGCGGCGGCGGTTTCCGTTCCGCGCTCTCCGCCGACAATCTGCAAAAGATGGGTTACAAGCGCGTATCATCGCTTGCCGGCGGCTGGCGCGGTTGGACTGAAGCAGGGCTCCCGACCGAGAAAACTTAGAATGGGAGCAGGCGGGCTTGCCTCGGGCGGAGACGACGCGGACACTCGCTGCGGAGGATATCCCGCCTGCGCCCGGTGCACGTTCTGGCCGTCCCTTCTATGCTCAGAGGGCTCCGACTGAGGTGACAACGATGAAACTTCGTCTTGCTTTCGCCATTTGCCTGCTGGCTTGGTCGCCACTGCTCCAATCGGCCGGTGGCTCCGGCACCTACCAAGTCGTCCATGGGTGGCCGCAACTGCCGGATGGCTTTGCGTTCGGCCAGGTTTCAGGCGTGGGCGTGGACTCTCATAACCACGTGTTTGTCTTCCACCGCGGCGACTCGCCCATTATCTGCTTTGACGGTGAGAGCGGCAGAATGCTTCGCTCCTGGGGGGACGGCATGTTTGCGACCGCGCACGGCCTGACCGTGGATCGTCAGGACAACGTCTGGGTGACGGACGTCGGGCACCATCAGGTGTACAAGTTCAGCCACGACGGAGCGCTGCTGATGACGCTCGGCGAAAAGGATGTTCCGGGCCTCGACGGGCGGCATTTCAACAAGCCCACCGACGTAGCGGTGGCGCCCGATGGCAGTTTCTACGTCTCGGACGGATATGGAAACAGTCGGGTGGCGAAGTTCTCCGCTCGCGGCGAATTCCTGTTCGACTGGGGACGGAAAGGCGACCAGCCCGGCGAGTTCGACCTGCCGCACGGCATCTGCCTGGACGCCCAGGGCCGCGTCTATGTCGCCGACCGCGTGAACGCGCGGGTGCAGATTTTCGATGCCAATGGGAAATTCCTCGCCCAGTGGAAAGGCCCTGAGCTGGGCCGTCCTTGGGACGTCGCCGCCGGGCCTGATGGACGTGTCTATGTGATGGACGGCGGGGACTTGAAGCCCAAACCGCCGGACCGGGGACGCGTTGTGATCTTGAATCAGGAGGGAAAAGTTCTTGACGAGTTCGGCTCCTTTGGCAGCTACGACGGGCAGTTCTATTGGGGACACGCCGTGGCCGTGGCCGCCAACGGAGATGTGTATGCCACGGACGTCAACGTTGGCATGCGTGTGCAGAAGTTCTCCCGCCGCGAGAAGCGCTGACGCGTGGCTTGCGCCGCCGTCGGGAGAGGAGATTGCCCCGCTCCGGAGCGGGAGCAGAATGGAGATCAGTCCATGAAGTACGGTTGGTGATCGGCGTCAAGGTGATGGCCAGCGTCCTGCTCGATTATCTCGATCGTCAAGCGAAGTAGGGGGAGGTCTGGGCCACCAGGTAGAAGCTGGCGGAAACGCCGTAAGTGGGCAAGGGTCGAACGGCGCCAGGCGAGCCGGCGTGACGCCGACTGGAAGCCGGCGCTACACCAGTTCTTCCATCACCTCGTCGAGCACCTGCTTGGGTGGCCGGACGCGGGATTCGGGCAGCGT
>Ga0315280_10004724_pt1 | contig 19866 bp, 19 predicted proteins | sample YL17G06_40_MG_FD_203697 | JGI IMG/M metagenome (GOLD analysis project Ga0315280, IMG submission 203697) | Sediment microbial communities from Yellowstone Lake, YNP, Wyoming, USA - YL17G06_40 | ecosystem: Environmental > Aquatic > Freshwater > Lake > Sediment | place: USA: Wyoming | collected... | reverse complement strand
TGTATGAGATACCTTCCTGTTTAAGGCTTATGCCCGGGCTCGATGAAGATGTCATTGCCCTTGCCCTTGCTGCTGAAGCACCGAATACCATATTTATCGCTGCTAACTCAGATTCTGCCTGAATAAAAACTCCTTTCACCTCAGGCATGCGCTTTGCCATATATGCGGGCAATTCATTCTGGGGTGTAATCGGATAACCGGCGTAGAAACGACAACCAGCCTGTATAGCACCTTCGGCTATTGCCTCATTACCAGTCATTAAGACTTTTTTAGACATTTTGGTTTTTGGTCTTAGGTTTTTACCTAACACCTATAACCTAGCACCTAATACCTATTATTTATACACCTCAATACAACAATCCGGACATATAATAGCGCACATTGCGCAACCCAGACATCCCCCTTCGCTGAAGCTTCCTCCTTCGCCCTGCGGGCTACGGAGGACAGGTCGGGGGATAGTCCTCCGAAGCCTTGGCGAAGAAAGACATTCAGGCGTTTCATTAAATTTTACGGGTTTTGCGCCACGCTGGTTTAAACTTTCATCTACGCTAATTAATCCCTTAGGACAAAAATTAATGCACAATAAACAACCCTTACATTTTTCTCTATCAATAGTTATCTTTGCCATTTCTATTCTATTGTTATATTGTTATATTGTTTAATAATTAAACAGTTTAGTAGTTTAACAGTTTAACAATTTTTAATATCTTATCCGCAATTCCATCAGCAGTTAACCCGTACTTATCCAATAAAATATCTCTTAAGCCGTGGGGTATAAATTCAGGCGGCAGGCCAATTTTTATCACCGGCCTATGGCTTTGCCTATCGGAAGGCAAACCACTGCCCTCTGGCTTGTCTATTGCTTCAGTAACAGCACTGCCAAATCCACCTTCTATAATACCTTCTTCTGCAGTGAAAATAAATCTTGCTTGCGCAGTAACAGCCTTAAATAAATTGGTGTCTAATGGCTTGATAAAGCGCGCATTCACTAAAGTACCTCTTAAGCCTTCTTTTTCTAATAACTCCATTGCTTCAAGAGAAGCTTGCACCATACTGCCCAAGGCAATGAGAACAAAATCTTTGCCTTCCCTTAAAACCTCGGCCTTACCAATTTCTAAAGGCTTGGCAGGATAACCCGATTGTGGGATAACGGATCTAGGATATCTTAAAGCCACTGGTACGTCTAATGCGATAGCAAACTCCAGCATAGCCTCTAATTCGGACCTGTCTTTAGGCGCCATAAGTACTAAATTCGGTATATTCCTTAAAAAAGCGATATCAAAGATACCTTGATGGGTTGCTCCGTCTTCTCCGACGATGCCGGCACGGTCGATAGCCAAAATAATGCCGAGGTTCTGTAAGGATATGCACTCTATAATCTGATCAAAGGCCCGTTGTAAAAATGTGGAATATACAGCTACGACGGGCTTAAGCCCCTCTCGGGCTAAACCACTGGCAAAACAAATTGCATGCTCTTCAGCAATGCCTACATCAAAAAATCTTTCGGGATATAAATCCCGGAATTTATCCAGGCCCGTCCCTTCAGGCATAGCTGCGGTTATCGCCGCAATACGGGAATTATTTTTCGCTAATTCTATCAGTTTATTACTGAAAACTTCAGTGTAAGTTTTAATCCTGGTGCCTCCAACCTTAGGCCTACCGCTAGTAATCTCAAAAGGACTGGTGCTATGAAATCTTATAGGTTCATTTTCTGCAGGTAAATAGCCTTTACCCTTCTTGGTAATTACATGAAGTAGGACGGGGCTTTTAATATCAAGTATATTTCTCAGTGTCGGGATTAAACTTTGTAAATTATGCCCGTCTAAAGGCCCAAAATAACGGAATCCCAATTCCTCAAAGAATATACCAGGAACAAACAAGCCCTTCAGACCCTCTTCGAATTTATTGGCAATCTTTATTAGGCGGCCTCCTTTGGGCAGGCGGGATTTCACAAAGTTTTCCAGAGAAATTCTAAAACGGTTATATATGGGTAAGGATATGAGCTTATTCAAATAAGTACTTAAAGCGCCCACATTAGGAGCAATGCTTAACTCATTGGTATTTAAAATAATCAGCAGGTCTTTTTTTAGGTGGCCGGCATTATTCAAACCCTCAAAGCACAGCCCGCCGCTTAAAGAGCCGTCTCCAATTACTGCTACCACCCTAAAATATTTTTCGCCAGCCAGACAATCTCTGGCGCAGGCAAGGCCTAAGGCCAATGACACGGCAGTTGAACTGTGGCCAGTGGTAAATGTATCGTAAGGCGACTCGTCTTTTGCAGGAAAACCGCTTATACCTTGATATTGACGCAAAGATGCAAAGTCCTTGTTCCTGCCGGTTAAAATCTTATGGGCATAAGACTGGTGCCCTACGTCCCAGATAATTTTATCTCTCGGCGTATCCAAACAGTAATGCAGGGCAATCGCCAATTCTACCGCGCCTAAACTTGAAGCAAGGTGTCCGCCTGTACAAGAGACTACTTCAATAATTCTCTGACGTATTTCTCCTGCTAGCAAGAGTAGTTGTTCTAAGTTAAGTTTTTTTAAATCTTGCGGAGAGCTTATTTTTTCCAGTAACATTATTCCTCTATCTTAGTCTCATCAAGCGGCTTTAATTCGAATTCGCCTTTTTTGGTTTTTACCAAAACATCTATTTTTTTCTTGGCATTCTCCAGTCTTTGTGAACAGAGCCGGGACAGCTCAATGCCTTCCTGATACTTCTTTAATGCCTCCTCGAATTTTACCTCAGCCATTTTTATTAACCTCCGTAATCTGACTTAAAAACTCACCAAGGCGTAACTTGGTTTTAATTGTATCGCCGATTTTAATAAATTTTGTGTCTTTGAGAATCTGTCCTTGCGGCATTTTAAAAGTAATGCTGTAGCCGCGCGCTAGAATATTTAAGGGGCTCAGGCTAGATAATTTTTCAATCGCAACGTTAAATTCTGCCTGTCTTAATTCTATGAAATGCCCAAGGCGGACATGGATTTGCCTGGCTAAATCCGCCATTTTCATCCCATGCTGCTGTATTAAAACCGCCGGATTCAATAATGCTAGTTTTTTCTGCGCGGAATCAAGTCTGTTGACATTTAACTTGAATAAGTTTTGCATGCCCAGTGCCAGACGATGCCCAAACGCATCCATTGTTTCCTGGAAATTTAAAGAGATATCTAAAAAAGACCTTTTCAGGTCATCTGATAATTCATTTACCCTTTCTTTTAAGTCCTCTTTCCTGGGAATTACTAATTCCGCAGCTACTGAGGGCGTGGCTGCGCGCACATCTGCTACCAAATCCGCAATCGTTGTGTCCCGCTCATGCCCTACAGCTGAAATTACCGGTATCTTAGAACTGTATATGGCCCTGGCAACTATCTCTTCATTAAAGGCCCAGAGATCTTCTATGCTGCCACCACCGCGGCCAACAATCATAACCTCAATGCGCTCACTAACAGGCAAGTCTTCGTTCATGTGATTAAAATCTTTTATGGCTTGCGCAATTTCTTCTTTTGCACCCTCTCCCTGGACGCGCACTGAATTAATAATAATGTTGATATCCTTAAATCTCCTGTCTAAAACTTTCAGAATATCCTTTACCGCCGCACCCGATAAAGAAGTAACCACGCCGATTTTTGCAGGCAGATATGGTATAGGCCTCTTATGTTCGACTGAGAACAAGCCCTCTTTTTCCAGCTTTGCTTTCAGCTGCTCGAGGGCTAATTGCAGGCTCCCTATCCCCTTGGGCTCAATTCTTTCTACGATAAGGTTATATTGACTGCGCGGTCCATAAGTGCTGATTTTACCAAAACAGATTACTTTTAGCCCATTTTCAATTTTAAATTTAACTTCCTTGTTCAGCCGGCTAAACATCGCTGCTTCCAGAACAGCGCTTTGGTCCTTTAAAGAGAAATAGAAATGCCCCGAAGGAGGATGAATCCTAAAATTAGAAACTTCTCCTTCTATCCAGACCTCGCCAAAGGCATTTTCCAGGATTAATTTGATGTCTTGCGTAATCTCGGAAACAGTATAAACACGCTTGTCTTGCTTATGGTCTGTTTGCGATGCAAAGAGATCCGGCGTAGTCTTGGACATACTTTTAATCTTATGGAGCTTTTTCTTTAGGATTAGACCCTTCCTTAAAAGGTGTAGGAAGGTCTATCCTTTCTGGATTAGTGCTGCTACTCGTCTTTTCTATATTTTGGGCTGCCGGCTGCTCACCTGTTGCGCCAGCAGTATTTTCGGGTTCGGCAGGTTGTTTCTTGCTTAATATAATCATATTAACTGAATAAGGATTCAGGGTTAATGTTTCTTGATAGGCGTCAGATAAGTTTAGTTCTTTTTCCTCAAGCACGTCAAATGCACAGTTTATGCTACAGGATGAATCTATCTTGTATCTTTGGTATGAATAATTTCCTTGTATATTTTTAATGCTCATATTTATGTTACGCGTGCCAGACTTAAATTTTTCGGCCCTATCGTTTAATTCCTTTGCCCTCGTTAATAGTGTCTTTAGTCTCTTGCTCGCGCGTATTTTGGAAATTTCTATACTATGAGACAGGATCTTTTCCAGCCTGCTGGAGGTGATAATATTAAGGAGAGTCTTACGTTCCGCTCCGTTGAGACCGGCGATATTGCGGGATAAATAATTCCTGGCTATCTCGGGGTCGATATAATTATAAATGAGGAGGGCAATACGGTCTTGTGTTTTTGTGGCAATCACATCCGCAAATTCATCATTAGGTTTTAAAGAAGTACTGAACATATTATTCCCTAAATTAGAGAGCATCCTAAAGACATTGTATACAGACTTCGGTGCGCCCTTGTATTCGGAGGCCTCTGAATCAAAACCAAAGATGCCCACATTCCTTACTATGCCCTCTTTATTGTTCTGGAAATCCTCCAGACAGAAATAGAGTTGATAATTAATGCCTGCTTCGTACATTTGCTTTATGCGGCTGGGTATGTAACTGGCCGAGATGTAAGATTTTTCTTTTCTCTCCGGCAAGATATTAGCATTAGTGTCATAGTTCCATTCATCTATAATCAAAGTGGTGTTCCTGTCAAAATCAAAATATGAAAGCCAATCCCGTATAAGTGCTATGCCGGTCTTTTTATAGATAGTGACCTCTTTCTCTGCTCTAGGGTCAGTAGAGTAGGCATGCCAGCTGATAAAATCCAAAGGGAGATGATACCGGTAGCAGAATTTAATTAACTCATAGATAAGGCTTCTTTCGGCTATAGTGATGGTATTGGCATCAAAGTTCTGGAACCACCAACTCGTTGCCGGCCCGCCTACGGGTATATATATTTTAAATTCTTGGCTTAGTTCCTTGGCAGCCTCGGCAACTGCCCGATACAGATTCAGGTATTCTTGTTTTCTCCCTAAAAAGAAATCATCAAGATCAGGCGCACTCCAGACTTCATACCAGATATTATATCTTTTATTACAACTTAAATTCCTGATGTGGTTCTTGATTAATTCTTTGAATGCCCCAAAATCCCACGGCGGACTCTTTTTATCTAAAGTCTGCCCTATGCCGGCAGGTGTACTAAATATATCCAAAATAACTATGCCGCCTGCCTCGGTTATTTTCTTAATAATATTCTCATAGTTATTTAATAATTTATCCTGCGCATCTTTGTCCTTGGCGAGCTGATTGATCTCCCAAAGATTATACTGCAGGCGATAGACGCCGTTGAATCCAATGTCCTTAGCACAAGTATCTAAAACCTCAGGCGCTGCCAGTCCTTGAGGCCAGCTGGTTTGGCGATGAAATCCCCGGCCGCTTAAATCAATACTGGGTTTGAAAATTTGCGGGAGGGCAATTGTGGAAGAATTAACGTCTAAGGTAAATTCTAAATCGCCTTCTTGGGCAAAAACCGAGCTGCAAGCTGCAAGCTGCAAGCTGCAAGTTGCAAACCAAAGCGTTATAATTGGAAAAAGCCTGAAGCCTGAAGCCTGAAGCCTGAAGTACTTAATAGTCTTAAACATTTAAACCTTTCTTTGTATCCTTAAAATCGACTCTGCCTTTCCCGTGCTGTCATCGATTTCTAAGACAGCACCTTGCAATTGTATATTTTCCTTGGCGACCTCAAATCTAATAGGGACAGCTGTAACAAATCTTTCTAAAACATCTTCTATTCTTCTGCCAATAACCGAGTCCAATGGCCCGGTCATACCTACGTCTGTAATATAGGCACATCCGCCGGGCAAAATTTTCTCATCCGCAGTTTGTATGTGCGTGTGGGTGCCCAAAACCGCAGATGCCTTACCATCCAAATACCAACCCAAAGCCACCTTCTCTGAAGTTGCTTCAGCATGGATATCCACAATTATTATCTTCGTGTCTTTAGATAATATTTCTATTGCCTCCCGGGTGGTTCTAAAAGGACACTCTAATGCTTCCATAAAAACTCTCCCCTGAACATTCACTACACCAATCTGGGAACCGCTCTTTGCCTTAAATAAACAAGCGCCTCGGCCAGGTACACCAACAGGAAAGTTCAACGGCCTTAAAATTCTTTCCTCCTTATCAATAATCTCAAAGATTTCTCGCTTCTTCCAAATATGGTCTCCGGACGTAAGCACATTTACTCCTGCCTCAAATAATTCCTGGGCGACTCCAGGGGTAATGCCTGAGCCTCCAGCAGCATTCTCTGCATTAGCAATCACAAAATCGAGTTTATATTCTTTTTGTAATTTGGGCAGAAGTTCTCTTACCGCTTCCCTGCCCGGGCTGCCGACTATGTCACCGATAAATAGAATATTCATATGCAATCAGGTTTTAGGTCTTAGGTGCTGGGTTTTAGGCTCTTACCTGACACCCAAAACCTAACACCAAACACCTATTTGGCGTATTCAATCGCCCGCGTTTCTCTAATAACAGTTACCTTAATTTGGCCGGGATACTCCATTCCTTCTTCTATTTTCTTACGGATATCCCGCGCAAGATTGACCGCATCGCCGTCTGAGATCTTCTCAGGTTGTACAATTACGCGTATTTCACGGCCTGCCTGTATGGCAAAAGATTTTTCTACGCCCTTAAAAAGATTAGCAATGGACTCTAACTTCTCTAATCTTTTAATGTAAGTCTCTAATGTCTCGCGTCGTGCGCCCGGTCGGGCAGCGCTTATCGCATCCGCTGCCACAGCTAAAACTGCATATAAACTCTTGGGCTCTGCCTCTTCGTGGTGCGCCTCAATTGCAGCTATAACTTCAGCAGACTCATTATATTTCCTAGCCAGTTCTGCGCCTATTTTGGCATGCGTGCCTTCAATTTGATGATCAATTGCCTTGCCAATGTCATGTAACAGTCCGATCCGCCGGGCTAATTTAAAATCTAAACCCAACTCTGAAGCCATCACGCCTAACAGAAAAGCCACTTCCTTGGAATGCTGCAGGGCATTCTGGCCGAAACTGGTGCGGTATTTAAGGCGGCCGATGAGTTTTATTGTTTCTGGGTGCAGATTATCCACTCCCACATCAAATGCAGCGTGCTCTCCTTCCTCGCGTATCTTCTCATCCATCTCCTTTTTGGTCTTCTCGACTATTTCTTCGATTCTGCCGGGGTGAATCCTGCCGTCACTAATAAGTTTCTCTAAGCTTAAACGGGCTATTTCCCGGCGCACAGTATCGAAGCCAGATAAAGTTACTGCTTCTGGGGTATCATCGATAATCACATCCACCCCTGTAGCCATTTCTAAGGCGCGGATATTCCTGCCTTCCCTTCCGATAACCCTGCCTTTCATATCGTCATTGGGCAGTGCCACTACGCTCACTGTTGATTCAACTGCGTGTTCCGCAGCGCATCTTTGGATAGCCAGACTGATAATCTCCCTGGCTTTCTTATCCACGATGCTACGCAATTCTTCCTCCTGCCTTTTGATAAACACTGCTTTCTCAGCATTCAATTCCTCATTGAGGCGGTTCAGTAAGATTTGTTTTGCCTCTTCAGCCGAAAGAGAAGAGATTTTCTGCAACCTTTCTTTTTCTTCAGCAATAAGTTGATGTAATTGAGTATCCTTCTGCCTAATAGACTCTTCCTGTTTTCTTAAGTTCTCCTGTCTTAGCTCGATTTCTTTTTCTTTTTTCTCTAAAAGTTCGAGGCGGCGGTCGATATTTTCTTCTTTCTGGGTGAGCCTCTTCTCCGAATTCAATATCTCCTGGCGCCTATCCTTTGTTTCCCGTTCAAAATCCTGGCGCATCCGATATTGGAGATCCTTTGCCTCCAATTCTACTTCTCGGCGCTTGTCTTGCGCTTCCTTCTTGGCTTGCTCTAAAATCTGTTTGGCTTGTGTCTCGGCATCTTGAATCTTTCTTTCAGCTACATATCTTCTTAAGCTGTACCCCACATATGTGGAGATTATAGCAATAGCAATAAATATGATTATATTCAACATTGCTTAATCAACCTCCTTCTAATAGAGTAGATAATTTACGGAACGAAGTGACGTAAGTTATAGGCGAAGCCGTCTGCGAGATCCTTCACTTCGTTTCAGGATCGTCCAATCGAGTCCTAGAGCGAAGCGAAGGACGAATTGATCAGGCAAAAATTACTTTGCCTATTTTTACATCCGTAGTGGTGGCGGGTAGATAAGGTAAGATCTGGAAATCAAATGCCAGGCCGATAGAAGCGGTATCGCGAGTGACTCTCTTTAAAAAATAATCGTAGTAGCCCTTGCCGCGTCCTAAACGATTACCTTTTTTATCAAAGGCTATTCCCGGCACAATCACAAGGTCTAAATCCTCTAACTTAATGTATTTTTTAACCGCAGGTTCGCATATACCATAAGGGCCTTTTTTAAGTTCTGCCTTATTTTGTAATACGCAAGGCCTTATGGTTATTCTCTGCCTCTTGCAAACCGGCACTGCGACTATCTTACCTAATCTGTATGCTTTTTTTATCATATCTTGCGTGTTAACCTCGCCATCAAACGCAATGTAAAACATCACTATTTTTGCTTTTTTAAAAACCGGCGTTCTAAAAAGTTTATCTTTTATTATCTTACTTTTTTTATCTCGGTCTTCCTCCTTCTGTGTTTTTAATCTCAAAAGTATTTTACTACGTATTTGCTTTTTTGTCAACCCTACGCCACTTTCCACCTTGTAGGTGGACACGGTTGGCTTAATGCTCATGCGATTCCTTCTTGGGCTCAAATTTGCTGGGGTCTTTGCCTATTTTTTTATAATAATCCGCAAGCGCGGCTCTTAAAGCCTGCTCTGCTAAAACTGAACAATGAAGTTTTTGGGGAGGTAGCCCTCCTAATGCCTCTGCCACAGCTCTGTTGGAAATTTCTAACGCCTCTTCCACCGTTTTGCCCTTAATCATTTCCGTAACCATAGAACTAGTCGCTATCGCCGCCGCACAACCAAAGGTTTTAAATTTAGCATCTACTATTTTACCATCTTCTACCTTAATATATAAACGAAGCACATCGCCACATATTGCATTCCCGACGTTACCTATACCATTGGCATCGGGAATCTCGCCTACATTCCTGGGATGTAAAAAATGGTCCATAACTTTTTCTGAATAAAGCTGCTGATTCATTTCGCCATGATTAACTTATGCGGCTTGGTAGCCTTTTTAAAATCTTTGGGTTTTTGAATTTTTTTCAGTGCATCAAGTCTTTTGCCCTTCTCTAATTCTTTGTAGATTAAAACCCAGGCGCAGTCCTTTTCCTTATCCACTTCGCATTTGCCTTTATCCATACCGCCGCATGGGCCGTTTAAGAGGCCTTTGGGACAAAGCGTAATCGGGCAAATCCCTGCAGTAACATCCAATACGCATTCACCGCACAGGGAACATTTTTCAAAGAAATTCCCCTGTGCATCCATTACTGCGCCGAATAATGTATTACAACCAGGCAAAATTACTAAACCCAACCTGTCATTATCTTTTACGGACTGCGCCCCAAGACCGCAGGCTAAGACTAAAATTGCCTCTGCTTCGCGTAAGAGCTTGATATTCTTAGCTAATTCTGTTTTTATTTGGGCCGCAACACAGGGTGCGCCGGGAATACACATACCTAAAACGGTTTTACCGTGTGCTTGTAACTCGGCTTTCATCTTAAGCAGCTCTTCCTCCCCGCCTGTCTTACAGGTAGTAGCACATTCGCCGCAACCCACCAAAAATATTTTAGTGTATCCTTTTAAGCTCTCTAATATTTCCTGAAAAGGCTTCTGCTCAGTAATAATCATTTTCTAGAGCCAATTCCACTTCGGAAGTGGATTGGGTTATTGATTAAGTTGATTTTTGGGTAATCTTAAGGGTAATGTGGTAATCATCCTGCCAGGGCCAAGGCATGGCAGATATAATGTATGCGCCCTCATTTAGAAAATAGAGCGTCTGGGGCCCTGCTTATGCCGCCAAAATCCACAGTATTTTAGCCCTGTTTTGGCTTAGCCTCTATCTTATCCAATACCTTGTTTATGCCTTCGGCGATTGAGCCGAGTTCGTCTTTACGACGAAGTTTTATACGCAGGGGAAGGTCCCCCTTGGCAATCTTATCTAGGTCCTGCTCAAGCCTGTATATCGGCCCTGCTATTCTATGGGAAATAAGCAGCCCCCAGAATAAAAGTGTAGTGCTGATAACCGGCAGCCCCACCAGTAAAGCAAAGTTAACCTTATTCAATACGGGGGTTATGTTATAAGCAATAGACTCAGGCAGCCCCAGCTGGTCAGCCATAAGGGAAAAAATCGCATAGTATAAGCAGGCTGAGAATAAAATCGTGGGCAAAATTATGGCAATCAGAACGAGCCTCAAATAGCGCAGCTGAAATCCCGTCTTAATCAAATACCTTTTCCTTCTTTCCTGCCTTGCCATCCTTACCTCTCTTTTTTATAACCGATCCTTATATCGCCAAAATAGGCCTCGGATACATCCTGCGTATTATCCGCATCGCTCATTAAAGCGATGGCGCCCACCTTTAATTTCGGGTTTATCCCAAAGGCCCGGCGGTAATCTTCGAAAATATTACGCTCCTCGGCTACCCACTGGCCGGGCTTGCCTAACCCTGATTCTAGCACTACAAGCTTGATGTTTTTGGAGTATGGGCTTGCGCACACTGTCTCAACGGGCACGGTTTCATCCCAGACGTATTCTAACGCCTTAGAGGCCATAAAATTTATCGACGGGAAAATCATGTAGATCCTGGCCGCATAATCATCTTTTTCGATCCCTTGGCGCAGCCTTAATTTTTCCTTATCGGGAAATTTTACGACCCTCCACTTCCAGCTTATCATAGGATAATCCTCTGCCTTGTAACGATCCTTTATCCTGTAAAATATGGCTGATGCGGAGCCTATGCTTAAGGCATGAAGACAGCCTTCTTGCCCGCTCTTTTCTATTGTATAGATCACCTTACCCCTGAATATCTTATCCTCCCATTCGTACAGTGAGCGTTCGCTGGAAAAAGGAAACCATTTAGGCAGGCTGAAGCCTAAGGTAACAGTCATTAAAGAGACAACGCACAGCGCTGTCAGCGAAACCAAGATATAAAATCTGCGGGGATTTCTCATTTATTTTCCCTCTATACTATTTTAACATTATTTTACTGCTAAAAATCTGCTTGTTCAATAAGAATTAATTATCTGGCTATTTATTATTTTCTTCTACGAATTTCTTTATCTCTTCTATCTTTTCCAGTATCAGCCGGGCCTTGTTCAGGCCGCAAGAAAAGGGATAGAGGTCGTTCTCGTCCTTTTTGATGATAATCATCGGCTTACCCTTGTATGCGCTTTTTCCAAGCACTTTTACCCCCTTAATTTTCTAGTTGGTTAATGCCTGGGGGCTATCACCTGCCGCCTTTAACCTTTTTATAAAGGTAGACCCTATAGCCGGGACCTACCAATTCCGAAGGATAATCCACATTCCAGTAATAATCGTAGGCGTTACTTTGCTTCATCTCCGATACGAAGTCGATGGTTTTGTCTTTATTTATTTCCAACCTGAACGGAGATTCAAGCTTTGGTGCCTGCCACCAGTCAGGAGGCAAGGTATATCTTCCTGTTTCCCGGTCAAGAAAAGCCGACTCTATAGCGTTGCCGACCTTCTCGGGGTGCGCGGTATAATATTGGCGGACCTCATCAGCTGTAATCCCCAGATCCTCCATCCATTTGGTATTTGCGATATAAACGGAGGGACTCGACCAAGGCAGCTCAGAGACGGTTAAACTTTCCTGAACGAGCTCCCATCGCGCCCAAGGATAAGACTGCTTCGTTAGAGTAACCTGGCATAATTTCCCGTCGGGAGCCTTAAGCGTAACCAGGATGTAATCGGCTCCTGCTATATCGCGCGTATCTAAATTGACTACGTCGATAATCTCGAATGCCCCTTCGTATATACCTAATTTTCTGGCTAAGAAAAAGACGAGCTGCTCTTCTAATTCAACATTAGCTAAACGCAGGCGGCTAGTCATAAGGATTAATCTGCGTGGAGAGCTGGGTTTTTTTTCAGTGCGGTAGTTCCAATAAAAGGTTAAGCTTAAAACCGCGATAAGAAACGCCGCTAAAAAAACAAGGGTTAGCTTTTTCATAGAGGATTATTCCTTTGCAGGCTTAAGCCGCAGCTTTTCCAAGCGCGCTTTAATTTTTGCCTCGTAGCCGATATCTGTGGGCTCATAATATCGCACGGCCTTCCTCGTATATTTTTGTTTTACATAGTGGCCCTCGTAATCATGGGCATATTTATAATCTTTGCCGTGCCCTAGTGCCTCGGCACCCGGGTAAGAGGCATCTTTAAGATGGTCAGGCACCTCCTGGATTTTTTGACTCTCCATATCGCCTAAGGCCTTGTCAATGGCTAGGTAACTGGCATTGGATTTAGGTGCACAGGCAACATATATAGCAGCCTGAGCCAAGGCAATCCTTGCCTCAGGCATACCCACAAATTCCGAGATTTGTAATGCTGCATTCGCCAGGACAATTGCCAGGGGATCAGCATTACCCACATCTTCTGCTGCGGCAATACAGATCCTGCGCGCAATGAAACGCGGATCCTCGCCTGCATAAAGCATCTTGGCCATCCAGTATAACGCGCTATCCGGGTCTGAGCCGCGCATAGACTTGATAAATGCCGAGGCAGTATCATAATGGCCGTCTTCGTCTTTATCGTAAATAACGGGCTTTTTCTGGATGGATTCAGAAGCTACCTCTAAATTAAAATTGATAAAACCGTCTTTGGATTTAGGCGTGGTTAATACGCCTACCTCCAGGGCATTGAGCGCCCGGCGCGCATCTCCCTCGCAGGTCTTAGCTAAAAACGTCAGCGCCTTCTTATCAAACTTTATCTTAAGATTTCCGAATCCCCGGATTTTGTCCTTTAATGCGAAAGATAGTATGCTTAAAATTTCATTTTCCTTAAGTAGTTTTAGTTCAACTACCAAGGAGCGCGATAAAAGCGGAGAGGCTAGAGAAAAAAACGGATTGTGCACAGTTGCGCCGATTAAAACTGGATTCCCCTCTTCTACGTCAGGCATTAATACATCCTGCTGGGCTTTATTAAACCGGTGTATCTCATCAATAAAGAGTATGGTTTTCTCACCCATGCTTGCCTTTTTATGCTTGGCCTGGGCAATAACCTTCCTTAATTCCTCTACATTGGAAGTCGTGGCATTTATGGCTACATAGCGGGATTTGGTAATGTGGGCAACACACCAGGCCAGCGACGTCTTACCCGTGCCTGGCGGGCCGTATAATATCAATGAACTAATCCGGCCTGCCTCAATTGCCCGACGCAGGAGTTTTCCTTTGCCTAAGATATGTTCCTGGCCGACAAATTCTTCCAAAGTACGCGGCCGCATGCGCACTGCTAAAGGCAGGTCTTTATTGTTTACTGGTTTTTCTTCAAAAAGGTCCATAAATAAAAAATCCCCGCCTGTGCCGTTGGACTGGACGGTTGTGAACCGGTTTCGTTACAAGTGGGTGCTCTCCCCTTGGTGCTCTTGCGCCAAGAGAGTTAAGCTCCCTCTATATTGGTGTTGGTTCACCAATTATCTCACATCCAACGTGCACTGCAGGGATATTTAAAAGAGCTAATTTTCTAGTTGCGAAATAAGTATAACACATGCTTCTATAGAAATCAAGCGTTATCTAATCTGCGAGCCGAACCTCTCTGCCAGGAGATTACAAATCAGAGAATGCACCGGGTTAATTTCCGCTTCGGTTAATGTGCGTTCATCAGAACGATAAAGACAGGATAAAGTTAGCCCCTTAAAACCAGGAGGGATTTGCTTACCTTTATAGTAATCTACAACTGCGGCTTGCTTAAGCAAAGGCTGACCCTCCTCTTTGATTGCTTTTAATATATCGCCTACCGATATCTCTTCTTTCAGGATAAGGCTTATATCTCTGGATATACCCGGATATATAGGCAGGTGCGAAAACTTCTTATTGAGATTTATAAAAAAGAGGAGTCTATCAAGGGAGAGTTCCAGCGCAAATACGTCTTTATTTTTTATATCCCGCTTATCCAAGACGGATTTCTCTAATTTCGCCATCAAGCCTATTTTTTCTCCACCGGTGTATACGGTTATTGCAGAAGTATTGTCTTTGGCGTTAAAATTATAATCTCTTACGCCCAACCGTGCAAATAGAGCCTCTAATACTCCTTTTAAATGTAAGAGCCCGACAGGGTCTTTTATGAATCCCTGCTCAAGCAACAATGATTTTATTCCGCAAAGAGCAATACCTAACCTCAGTTCTTCGTGGGTAGAGGCAATTGAGCGCGAGAATACCTTGGCAACTTCAAAGATATTTATGTAATCCTGTTTCTGATTAAGGTTGTAGGCAACGCAGGCAACGAGACCTGGTATAAGCCCTGGCCTCAAAATCTCCTGTTCCTTACTTAAGGGATTAAGAATCTCTATAACCTGCGAGCCTTGGTACATCCTAAAATCTCTCAATAAATCCTTATCCATAAGACTGTAGGTAATCACTTCATTTAAACCTAAACCCACAAGAATATTTTTTATTAAAGAAACTAAATCTCTGGGTTCACCCACGTTTACTTGCGGCTCAACCGTAGGTTGAGTCTGCGGCACATTTTCATAGCCGTATATCCTGGCTATTTCTTCGATTAAGTCTATCTCTGAGGTGACATCGGGCCGATGCCTGGGAACTCCAACTGCAAAATGATTTTTTGTTTTTATTTTTGTTTTAAATTCCAGGCTATTTAAAATTTTCTTTATCTTAGATGCCGGGATATTTATGCCTAAGGTTTTATTTGCTGAGGATAATCTTAAGACAATGCTTTTTCTTTTCGTCTTGGTTGCACCCGAGCTCTTCGCGAAAACACAACTTCCACCCGCCGATTCCTGGATTAATTCCGCTGCCTGCCAGGATGCATTGTCTACTATCTCTAAATTTACACCTCTTTCAAACCTATAAGAAGACTCACTCTGTATCCCAAGATTGCGTCTACCTCTACGCACAATGATAGGATTAAACACTGCGGCTTCTAAAAGGATGTTTTTGGTTGCTTCGGTCACTTCTGTATCTTTGCTACCCATCACACCGGCTACAGCCACAGGCCTTTCTTCGTCTGCAATAACTAAAATATCCGGATTAAGCATTCTTTGTTCTGCGTCAATAGTAGTTATCTTTTCGCCGGGTTTGGCCCTACGCACAAAGATAGAGTTGCCCTTTATTTTATCTAAATCAAAGGCGTGCAAAGGTTCACCCCGCTCAAATAAAATGTAATTGGTGATATCTACGATATTATTCACGCTGCGGCAGCCGATAGGTTCCAATCTCTTCATTAGCCAACTTGGCGAGGGTCCCACTTTAATATCTTTAATTATCTTGGCGGTATATAGCGGACAACCCTTTTTATCTTCAATCTTAATCCCGAATGGCTTCATGCTCCAAGCTTCACGCTCCACGCTTTTGGCGTGCAGCGTGCAGCGTGCAGCGTGCAGCAATTTCAATTTTTTACCTGTAATTGCAGCTACTTCCCGCGCAATCCCCAGCACACTTAAACAATCTGGACGATTAGAAGTAACCTCCATCTCGAATATAAAATCACCTGCATTTTCCTCGAGAGAAGTCACTTCCAGCCCAGCCATGGTTAGTTTATCCGCTAACACCCTAGGCGATATTCTTATATCTACAAAGTCCTTTAGCCAATTGTATGTGACTTTCATCTAACTATTTAATCTTTTTCCGCCTACGCTCTTTCGAGCTTCGGCGGATCCGCCGTAACCCCTTAGGGTGAAGGCGGAAACCAGTTATAGGTAACTTTCACCCCGTTAGAAACCTCCAATCAGCCCCGCCAGAATAATAGTTTCTAACGGGGTTCATATTAGAACTGTTTTAAAAACCTTAAGTCATTCTCAAAAAATAACCGGATATCATCAATGCCGTATTTAAGCATGGCGATTCTTTCAAGCCCTAAGCCAAAGGCAAAACCGGTGTATTTTTTGGAATCATAACCTACATGTTTAAACACATTGGGATGAATCATGCCTGACCCTAGGATCTCCAGCCAACCCTTCTTTCCGCACACTGAACAACCTTTACCCTGACAAATTATACAGGAGATATCTACTTCTGCAGATGGCTCAGTAAAAGGAAAGAAATGCGGCCTGAAACGCATTCTGATATCTTTCCCGAAAACAGCTTTGGCAAAGACTTCTAAGACGCCTTTTAAATCCGAAAATCGGATATTTTCATCCACCATAAAGCCCTCTATTTGATGAAACATAAAAGAGTGGCTGGCATCCACAGCATCCGGCCGGTAAACGCGACCCGGGACAACTACTGCTAAAGGAGGCTTACGCGATTTCATTACCCGAATCTGCACCGGAGAGGTGTGGCTGCGCAGCAATAATCTCGACTGCACGCTGCACGCTGCACGCTGCACGCTTTTAGCGTGGGGCGTGGGGCGTGTAGCCTGTGGCACAATATAAAACGTATCAAACACGTCCCTTGAAGGATGCTCTAAAGGAATATTTAAACCCGTAAAGTTATTATATTCTGTCTCAATCTCAGGTCCCTCTACTACAGAAAATCCCATCCGGTGAAATATAGTGCAGATTTCATCTACGACTTTGGTTATGGGATGCAGATGGCCTAAATCTTGCACAATGCCCGGCATACTGATATCGCACAGTGTAACTGCGGGCAAAATCGGCCCAGCAGTAATAAGTTTTTGTTTTTCATTAATGAGAGAAAGTATCTTATTTTTTAAGGCATTGGCTTCTTGGCCAAATGTTGCGCGCTCTTGCTGAGGGAGGCTGGGGATTGTGCTGGTTAACTGGGCAACAATGCCTTTTCGCCCGAGAAACCTTACCCGAAAATCTTCGAGTTCCTCGGGCGAATTTATATTCTGGATTTCAGAATCTATCTGAGTTTTAATTGCTTCAATATCCATACCAGGCACAATACTCCTAATAAAACAAATACCAAGTTTCTCTTACTGATATTTAATCTTTCAATAATCTGTCTTCCTTGTCTTACCTTGCGTACAGTTTGGGCATGTATGTCTAAATCTCCGCCGTGCTCTAGACAGGCGCGATGAAAAACGCCTGTAACCTCTATCCAGTCTCCCTTGAATTTATGACTACCCGTATAGAGGATATCTTTAGTTAGGTCTTTATCCGTCCAGATGCCGATTGCATTTTGGCCGTCATTGACATTTATCCAGGCATATTCGCCACGTACCATTATATCGCCGATAACCTCGCCTTCGTAGACTACGGTTTTTCCATCATACTGCTTGGCATTATTGATTAGTTCAGTGCTGGAAATGGACTGGGCATAACAAACTAAAGGCAATAGGAAGAAAGTAAATGAAAATAAGTAATAGGCTACACGCTGCAAGCTACAAGCTGCACGCCCAAAGATAAAGCGTGAAGCGTGAAGCGTGAAGCGTGAAGCTAAATTATTGTTCATCATCTGCCTTTTATTACAGCGACAAGGAATCCGATCAGGGTAAATATCGACATAAACTCTAATCTTCCTGCCCACATCTGAAATATATAAGTGAACTTTAAAGTTGCGGGCATATTCACATCCGTAATCCCGCAAGATAGCCCGACGTTAGCTGCCGCAGAAGTGGATTCGAATAAAGAGTTTAAAAATGGATACCCAAACAGCATGCCTATAATTGCGCCTAAGCCATATAATACTAAATACGCCAAGGTAATCAAGAGCGCTGACCTGACTTGCTTATCCTCTAAAAATATCTCTTTAATGTGATGGAGCTTCTGGATGACCACTGCTTTTTCCGGCATAATTATCCTTTTTATATCTTCCAACAGTGCCTTAAAGATAATGCCAATGCGCAGCATCTTGATAGCTCCGGTAGTGGAACAGACAGCGCCGCCAAAAGCCATAGCGCAGATTACCCCGACCAGGGCGAGCTGGTTCCATTCATTAATGAATTGCCGGGCGTATATCGTCATGAAACCCGTGCCGGTGTGGCCTGAGATAAGTTGATAAAAACCTTTACGGAACAACACTATTGCCTTAGGGTAGCTGCCTATTTGCGTTAAACCAAATGCAGTTATACAAAAAGTAATCACAATAGTAATAAAAAGTGTTTTTGTCTCAATATTCTTGAATATCTCGCGGCGGTTCCCCATCCAGAGATGATAGTGCATTTTAAAATTTATCGCACCCAGAAGCATTATGATAATCGTTATAATTTCAAAGGGCAGGCTATGATAATAAAGAATGTTTTGTGATTGCGGAGCAAAGCCGCCTGTGTCAAAGGCAGCCATAAAAACACAGGCGCCGTGAAAAAAGGCATTTATGGGTTTCATACCATTTAAGACGCCGACTGTACCTAAGGCGAACGTGCCTAAAATTAAATAAACCACGCTCACCAGCCAGATGAAGCGGGCGGTATGGATTACATTAGGTAATATTTTTTCATCCCGTGCTTCGCCCACATACATCTTAAATGAGCCAGACACTCCCCGCACGAAAAAAGAAAGCGCAACAATCACAATACCCTGGCCTCCGATAAACATAATCAGATGCCGCCAGAGATTATGGGTATATGATAAATGATCCAGGTCTTGCACTAAAACTAAGCCTGTGGTTGCAAAACCCGACATAGCATCAAAACAGGCATCCAGGTATGATTTCCAGTGTCCACTTAAGTATAGAGGTATTGCTCCTAATACCGTTGCTGCCAACCAGGACAGAGAAACCACAATCATGCCTTGCATCCAGTTCAAGTCTCTTTCGGTAAACCCCGCTCCTCTCGCGCGGGGCGGGGTAAAACATAATTTGATTAAGATTAAACCGAATATCAGGGCTATCTCTATGCCAATCAGGAAATCTAATACGGGATTTATCTCACCGAACGCCAATCCGATTATTATGGGTATGAGCATAGTCAGGCCCAAACCCAAAATAATCTTACCTAAATAATAACCGATTGTCTTAATATCTTCCAGGCGGGGTTTTAGAATCATATGGCTATTTAATGAGCAGACAACTTACGGAAGCGACAGCAATGTAAGTTGTAGCGAAGCGTCTGCGAATTAATCCCCCCTGCTTTCTTGCGAAAGCAAGAAGGGGGGATAAGTTCGGACAAATAAGTTATGTTCCGCCAAAAAGATTGGCGAACCCGCCAACGTCTTGTGGCGGGCGCTTACATTATTTTTGGTATAAGGCTCCATAACTTATGTCCTCACTTAAAATATAATACTAGACAGATAAAAAATGCTACCAGCACTATACATAAGGCGTATAAGACCTCGGTAGTGATACCTAAAGCTGTGTTCAATAAGGACCTGATTTTCATTTTTAATGAGCCCACAACTTACGCAACGATAGTGTTCGTAAGTTGTTTGGGCGAATTAATCCCCCCTGCTTTCTTGCGAAAGCAAGAAGGGGGGATAAGTTCGGACAAATAA
>Ga0315280_10004723_pt1 | contig 19877 bp, 21 predicted proteins | sample YL17G06_40_MG_FD_203697 | JGI IMG/M metagenome (GOLD analysis project Ga0315280, IMG submission 203697) | Sediment microbial communities from Yellowstone Lake, YNP, Wyoming, USA - YL17G06_40 | ecosystem: Environmental > Aquatic > Freshwater > Lake > Sediment | place: USA: Wyoming | collected... | reverse complement strand
GGGGGGGTAGATTATACTACCAAGTTTTAAACCAAACTGTGAGCTTTGAACAGCTTCCCAGCTGGTTAGCACTTCCGTAAAAGTTTGCGGCAGTCATATCCGCGTAGTCGTTCTTGTAGTCTGCTAATTCCAGCAGGAGCTCATCGACTTCGGCGCAATCGGTGTGCATGCATAGAGTAGCAAAAATGAGGCCTGAATAACGATTCATGAAGAGCGGTGCGGAAGTGGTCTTCGTTACTACCCGCCCGGTGCGAACGCGCCGCGATGACAAGCTGATCAAATGTGCGAATAGATCACGTTTAAAAATATTCAGTTCGCAAGGCTCAATCAATCTGGTAAGAGATACTGTTTCGGGTGTAATAACTTCCTTTGCTTAGGAATATAACCCATCGCGAGATAATTGAAGAACCGTTCGTAGATACTGTTTATCAACACCCTCTCTGCGTTTGAAAATGCAAAACCTTCAGAGTTTGGTAGGGTAAGAAACATGAGCGGACCATAACCATATGATGAGAAGTGCAAAATCCAGCGGCGCCCGTTGAGATGTTCGGAGCGTGTAGGAAGTGTATATCTTCCTGCCCACTGAATAAACTCAGTAAGGACATCTAACATTTCACGCTCAATGAGCTGTGGTGTTAATCCGCACTTTCGACAACACTCGTCATATAGGTCCACAAGCTTGTGGCCAAAATCCATCACTTGTTTAAACGACCTTCCTTTTTCCTGCAAAATGCCTTTTAAAAGATTTTCGATTGCCACACCTATCAAATAAACGTCAATCCCCCAAAGAGGGACTGGCATATCATAGTCTCTCTTCCTGCTATCGTCGTACCTTCTCGCAGTTGTTGAGTCCTCATCGATTTGGAGAGCAATGAGCTCTTGAGCCCTTTTGAGCTGCTGAGCTGATGATATCCATATGTGTGGATATTCCTTTAGAAAATCATAAACGTTTTTTATGTTCTTCGCCTCCCCGCCTCTCCACATGCATCGTAGCCAACCCGAATACTAACGATCGACGGCGCCCAGGCATCATGCACGCGGTCTTGCAGGTATTGATAGGCTTTCCCAACTGGTAGAGCGCTTCCGTAAAAGTTTTTCAGCTACCATATCCGCGTAATCGTTCTTGTAGTCCGCGAGTTCCAGCATGAGTTCAGAACGCTACTATCTTGCAAGTAGATCAGTCGCGGGCAGTGTTGATAACAAGCGATCTTACTAAGACTCCGTGTGCCGATAATGTAGCCGCTTGCTTATCGAAAAAGGTACGTGGATCTTCCATTTGGTTGGGGCGGGCTTTTCTAAATTTGTCATCAGTTTTATCCCACTTGTCGCAGTAGTACCAGCCAACGACGTATATACCGCCCTCATATTTGTTGTTCTTTAAGTATCGCTCGAACAGTTGTGTTTCCATTGCTTTTTTCAGGTCTGGGCGCCAGCAGGGTTTCACCTCAATCACGATTGTAAAATGATCAGATCGGCCACGCAAACGGTCACGCTTTGTCGCAGTAACAAAGACATCTGCTCGATCCTGTCTAATCTTGACTTCTCTTTGGGCGATAATCCCTCTTCCTGTGACATTTTGGTCTAGGTACTTCTTTATCCAATCAGAGAACTCAGTTTCCAGCTTTGGCCTATATGTGTCTTTTTCTCGTTCATACCAAAGATATTGAACCATAAGAGGATCGCCGTGGAGTTCCTCTTCCATGTTATGCAACTCTTTAACCAGCAGGGCACTTAGCTCAGCTTCATTTCTGACTAAACGTTTGGTTTGATCCGTTATGAGGTGTCTGATCTCCCGCGGATCAGGCGGGATCCATAAGCGTTCACGCATCGCTTTTCTAGCGTCCGCCAATGCTAGCTTGGGCCCATAAATATCAGGAAGTATACAGACTACCTCTTCGAGAGCTGTGACTGCTGTGTGAGATCCAAAATCTACAAGATGCTGCAAGATAGATACTTTAAGGATTGTAGTAGCAATATTAATGCCGCCAGGGCTTCCTGCCCATTCTGCAACGTCGTGGTGGACGCTTTTTTCTTGCGGGTATTCATTTTCGAGCCAAATATACATATCAGCTAGCGTTTGTTCGTCCAACGCATATAAGTTCATTTTATCGAGTCGCGTTGTTACAATTGCTCTTTCAAGACCTCGACGTCCGAGTTTTAGAGAGCGTCTCATTACAGACCAAGCAAGCTTTAAACATTGGTTATCGGCTTGACCTAAGCAAATACTAATGGCTTCTGCCGCTTTAGCTTCTGTCACTTCATCAAGTTCAGTATCAGTAAAGGCCTTAGAAATAAGCGATTTAATAATCTTGCGTGCGTTCTCCGAATCGTGCTCAAACAATGAATCAATTAAAAACCTTAACCCTGAAGCGGAAAATCTTCGATCCTCAGCTTTTTTCATGATAATGTCAGATAGACGGCTATCCCAAAAACCACCGAACTTATCTAGAAGTGCATATGTACCTCCGGTCGCTGAATTTCCGATCAAGATGCTTAAGACGTCTAAAACAGTGTCAGGTGCGTAATGATAAGCGAGCTTCACCATTTTTCGCTGCATATTTTCGTTCTTGTTGCCGTACTCAGCGACTCTGAGGACTGCAGGAGTCCACTTCACCCATATGTCTCGTGCTGCGGTATTGTCAAGAGTGGTTGGGGTGTTTGTTAATAACAACGTAATTGCTTTACATCCAGCTAAAACTCCGAAATTTACATTGTTTTGGTCTTTCCAATGCGTCTGCTCAAGTTCGAAGTGATGTAAATAGTTATTTGCTGCTTGTACAATCCGAGCTTTGGTCTCTTCGGTTGCATTTGTCCATCCACGCTTGTCTGTCATGTCAAGCTCATCAAACCACGCATTATCTGGAAATTTGCCGGTACTTCCTATGAGTGTAATAGTCATATTGACCCAAGCACTACAATTTCCAGATTCGACCTCAGCAAGTCGCGTAGAGATTATCTCTTGCAATGAACTGTCATCTATTGTAAGCTTTGCTTGTGCCGCTCTGCTCTGCTGGGCTTCATATTCTTTTTTTAACAGCTGGCCCTCCATACTATCAATCGTAATGCCGTTGAAAAGCAGCTCAAACCGATGACTAAGTAATTCGCCTGCCTTGTGTGCTTTAAGCATCAAGCAAACTTGCTCGAAATCACGCCAATCGAAGACCAGAAAAGCTAAAAAGCCAAGCTTGAGTTTCATCTCTTCATTTCGTGCTTTTCTGATACGAGTAACAATCCAAGGCAGATCACTTCTTAAAACCAACTGTCCTATCGGAATGGCGAACCGTTCAAGCTCAGATTCAGATGAAATTACTCGGAGAAGCTCCAAAAGAAGTGCACGACGTTTTTTGTCGTTTTGAATTAAAGACCTAAATCTATCCCTGCTCCGATCAGTTACGACCGCATAAGATCGCTTGAGCCGCCGCAGGATGGCACGTGCCAAGCGTGAATTGATGCCTTGTTGTTCAAGGTGCTCAAATGCTTTGAGTATTATTTGATCTTCAAGATATGGGAATTTCAAGCCTAGGACATAATCGCCTCGACTTTTGCCAACAACTGATAGGGCGGCAGGCAAGTCGTTTGGATCAAGATATTTTGTCAGATCTCCATAAATGAACGACTTGTAAGATCCAAAATGCGATTTGTTCTGGGGAGGTGTGATAAGACAAAACACCTCTTGAACTGTTATTAGGTCTGGCCATAAAGCCTTGAGACCATATCCCCTTAGTTCATCGTCTGGATCAACACCGGCAGTGCCGAACGCTAACGGCTCTAGTTTTATCCTGACAGTTTTGTCCCCCATGCTTGCTGCAACAGATGCGGCGTATATTCGAAGCTGGAGAAGTTCTGATTGATCTAATGCTATGTCAGCGATGTCACTTGCTAGAAGATCTAGCTTACAAGCTGATGCGATTTCTATAGCTTTTTCCCGCACAAACTGACTCTTGCTTTTATCTCGGATATGGGGGCCAAGCTGGTTGAGTATTTGAGAATGATTCAATTTGATTAGCTTGTTGTATAGATCGAGATCGAAACGACCTACTTGCCGGCGTTCGTAGTGCTCTAAGAGTCTCTGCGTCAAGATTTTTCTCTGGTGCTCTTCATTAAACATAACGCTGCTATTAAGCAGTATTTCTGGATCATGTGATACAATGAAATCGAATATCTTGTCGTCTACGCTGGCTAACCAAGCAGCTGTCTCTTGCAGTTGTGGAATAATCACCCCCTGCATTCCATCCGAGTATGTGATTAGACTAATCACCTGCTCAAAGGACATAGATCGATGCACGTAATACGCTGCCAGAAACTCAGGGTACAAGTGATGGCTCCAACTTCTAAAGCCAGGTCGTAGTGAAGAAAAGAGCGCAGTTTGGAGTGTCTCCTCTACTATTTTCTTGTTGATAACAAATCCGGCATAGGACTCTTGATCCAGATATTCTTTGTCCCCAGTCAGGTCCGCTACTGACAGGTACTCATCGGTAGCGCTAGCTAAACGCGGATCAATAGCAATATGCTTTCTGTGGGAAAAAACAGAGAACGTCGCAATTCGGGACGCAGTTCTAAACAGATGTTTCGTATCATAATTTCTATGTAGGTCGTGACCGTGCTGGAATTCTTCGCATAGTAGCCGACAACCTTCAAAGAACAACTTATCTTGTTTCGACGGCAACCCGCTGCCGTTTATATATGTTCTGAATAAGAAATCGAGCGTTATTGGACGCACAGCTAAAGAAACTACGCCCTTATCCTCGATGGCATCAATAAAGGAGCTGTGGTCTAGTCCTCTTTTTGCGGCTTCAAACGAAATATATCCTTTAGTCAAAGGAGCGAGTTGGAAAATTCCAACAGGTGTGAATAGTTTCTGAAGCCGTTTCTCGAGTGTCGTGTCCCAACTGTTTGTCCTACAAATAATACGGAGGCGGAGTCTATTTAAAGGATAGTCAAATTCACGGAGTTCTGCTATCAGCGACTTCGCAATAGTCTCAATTCTTAACTGACATTCATCTAAGCTATCAAGAAATAGATGCAATGTTGAAAGATCGTTTTTCCAGTCAGCAATGCCCTTGTTATCAAACAATTGATGACGTAACGTCTCCTCGTCGCTATGGTCAGCGAGGTCAAACCAATACGTTCGATTATCGCTCTTCGTTGCTTCGATACGTTTGCACTCTGCTTGCAAAGCTGTGGTTTTACCCATCCCTGGATCTCCCAAGAGCACTAAGCACGGATAGCTCGAGATAGCTGAATACGGAACGAGCACGGAAGCAACAAAGGAATCCGAAAAAGGTTCTATCAAATAGCCTTTACTATCGAAGAACTCCTCTTCCTTGGTTCCTTCTAAACGCTCATACCAGAGCCGTTGACGGTATGGCTGCAACATCTAACCTCTAAAAATCAAACTTGAGATATCGACTTTCATCGCCTTTAGTTTTGCGTTTATAAGCGCCTGCCTAAGTGCGACCTATCAAAAGCGGATGCGTCATACGGCTGTCTGCGCCCCGATTGAGTTTTGGTCGCCAATATTTGGAAAGAAACAAAAGAATCAGAAGAGAGAAGAAAAAAGCCCAAAGCAGCGGAGTGGTCTGCAGCATCGCGAAAGTTGATCAAGGTTTCCGTTAAAGAAGCCCCACACGGAAAAGATGATATACGTTTCTTAATCGACGGAAAGGACGTGCGTGAACGCTTCTTGGAGTCCAGACGGTCGGATCAAAAGCTTAGGTCCATGTTTGATGAAAAATTTAAGGACGGCGCAGACGGGATTGAAAAAGGCGTTGTATGGCCCCACTCGATATCCCTTGGGAATGAGGATTGGGAAAAGCAGTGGGAACAGGCCTCTAAGAAGTATAAGAAATGGGACGTAACCGAAACGGAGCGACGTGCGCGGCTGGATTGGGCTTACAAGCAGGAAGAATTTAAGAAATTTTGCGAACAAATTCAGGCTCATATCGATGAGCGCCGCCTCACGAAAGAATAGACCATCTATCGCAACTACCTCAACAACCTTGTACGCGCGCCGTACCAACTTCCATATTACAGCGACCTCGCGACCTCCTAAACGGAGCGCTACACGGGAGTGAATTGGGTTCTGGCAGCATATTGATTTGAAATCAATTAATCGCAAATATTTGTTTAGTGCAAAATTTGGGACTTCATCCTAAAAAAGCCAAAAAAAGTAAGTGACTGCTACTTATAGAGCTCCATAAGGTTTATATGGCAAAATAAGATACCTTATTAGCTTTGCGAGACATAAAAAAATGTTTTCTGGTGTGTTTGCATTGACAGGGTCGATATCAGTTGTATGACGCTTCAATATAATGAATCATCGCGAAACAAAGTGAGGCTGCTAATCAAACAAATCTTTTTAGAAAAACCAAATCATCAGTTCACGAATACGCAAATTCAAAAAATTTTGTTCAAGCTTAAGCTTAGTTTGAAAGATAAATACCCGGACTACCCCGTTTACGAGTTTATGCCGTCTTACTGGTACTACGAGGGTCCATTTTCACCACCGGTCAGCGATGGAATTAGCACGATGGTGCTTTCTAAGCAACTAAAACCATCGAAATATCGAGGCAGATGGAAATTGGCTGAAGGGACAGATCATGCGAACCACGGCTTAGAGCCGCTCGTAGTCAATGAGTTACGGTCCATACTTAAGCCCTTTAATTCTTGGGCTGACTTTGACAGGTTTGGCGAACAGATATATCAGAACGCGCCATCGAAATTCATGCCTCTTTACAAATACGGCTATCTAGCCAGATTAAGAAAATTCATTAGAAAAATGGGACGAGGTCAAATACCCCTCAGTACCGACTTTTTATCTGAATCGGAAGATATCCTCTATGAAAGCGAAAGAAATATTCCAAAAAAAGAGGATTTCAGCCAATTCAAGAGATTCTTTTCGTCTTTTGTGACAGATGCCGTTACTGTTTTTGACCATATGCAAGACAACTGGAATTACGATTTGCTTGAGGAAACTCATATCATGTCCGAGAATGTGTGGAAAAGATTTGCTGAAGGTATACGCATTCAAGATAACGCACATGACCCTCCATTCGAATCCGACAAACAAGGGTGGCGTGATATATTCAGTACCAGGCAAGAAGAACTCAGACCTTTGTTGAACGATTTTACATTGAAAGTGCTGGCGAGAACCGAGTCTGGTGAGCCACGTGAATGTGACGACGCGACTACCAGGCAGATTATTTCTGCCATTGCCAACGGCTATTTTTCAAGCGAAGGATTTCGCTAATGCACCATGACCATTTTGTAGATGCCAATGTGCTCGTTGGTTCGCAAATTGGGTGGGACAAACATCACAAAATCTCGCTAGCATATGTCGCTAGGGTTGAGAGAGTCAATATTATTCGGCATACCAGTGTGAATGCTTTTCATGAAGCTAGACACGTTTTTGAAGCAATAAGGGTTATTGGTGGGGATTATTTAGACCATCTGTCTTTGTACAAGTTCACGGCAGCAAGAGAAGAAATAGTCAGTAATATAGTCGATTGTAAAGGCAAGTATGAGCAAACGCAAGAATTAAGTGATAAGGAAAAAGATCGGTTGGACTCATTTATTAATGATATTTATGTGAATGATAGTCTTGTGAAAATGATAGAACAAGATACGATAAATGGAGTTAGCAATTTTAGGGGGAAGATGATCAACGCAACGAAAGAAGCTTTTAGACTCTTGCGAAAAGACTGTAACCAGCGCGATAAAGATCCAAAGATCGACCTATTTGAGCGAAAAGATCCAAATCATCCTGAAAAAGAAGCTCAATATCCAGACGTACAACTAGCTTTGAGTGAAATAATCGTCGATAACGAGAACGATGTGAAGCTGCTCGTAGATACACATCATCTAGAAACACTTATTAAAAAGAATATATCTTTTGTAACTTTTGATAAAACGCATTTTTTTGGAGAGAATGAGGAAAATAAACGCCGCATTGAAGAGGTTTTAGAAGGAATCTTTATGCAGCACCCAACTTATGGGCTTAGTAAGATATGATGAAGTCAACTCCTCTAAGTTTCAGCGCAGCTCTCTTATTTAGTTAGCGTAACGCGGTTATGAGTTAAGAGCGCAGTTCTGAAATGGTCTTTTACCTGGAAACGGCTGCAAAACTCTATCGAATGCGCCGAGCGTACTTTGCTTGTTATCCTACGACATTCCCTGGGCTTAGCCGCACACGGCTAATCACAACGATTAAGTGTCCAGCATCGATCCCATCCACCACTATGCTAGCTGCTGAACATTGTCCGGACCTTTTTGCTGATTTTGCACTGCCAAGACACAAGCTATTGGAGATTCACCACTCCACAATTTCCCTCCACAGTGCAAAAGCCAATTACAATTATCCAACGATTCGGTTGCCTTATTATCTCTCGCCGCTCGCAGGGATGTCAGCACGCATCTATCAAATGGTTCATGATGGGGCGCTTGCCTTCCTTGTCGTTGTCTCATCGACTCGTAAAGCTGCGAAAAAATGTGCAAAAATATCAGAAAATGCCACTACAGATACTAAATCCCTCCGTCTTGACATGGCGGAGGTCGCCGGTTCGAATCCGGCCGAGCCCATCGTTCTTGTTACTTTGCGACTGGGAACGACATAGAACTGTGAATGACGGTCGGGTCACGACGGATATCGCCTATATTAGGCTCCGGCCGCTGCGTCGAATTCGTCTGTCAAAGCGGTGATTGCCATCGCTGGTTGTTTCCTGCCATGCTTTGAAATACTTGGAATTTGAACTATAGTTGCTTATCTAGAGTTTGTAGCGGCACAACCTTTGTGCAAAAAAGGAGACACTGAAAAATGAAAAATATCGTGGAAACCGCAATCGACGCCGAGAACTTTACGACGCTGGTGAAAGCGGTGCAAGCTGCAGATCTTGTAGATACACTGAGCGGACCGGGTCCGTTCACGGTCTTTGCACCAACTGATGCTGCGTTCGCAAAGCTGCCCTCAGGAGCGTTAGACAGCTTGTTGCAAGACAAGAAAGAGCTTACTAAGATACTGACGTACCACGTGGCGTCGGGGAAGTACATGACAAGTGATGTGAAGAAGCTCAAATTAATAGCGACAGTCCAGGGCCAGTCGGTCAAGGTAGAAGTGCATCGCCTGTTTCACAGAGGCGTCAAGATAAATGACGCTGAAGTGCTTCATCCCGACATCGAGTGTACCAATGGAGTGATCCACGTCATTGATTCTGTATTGATGCCTAAGTGATCGTGAACTTGCGGCACTACTGCCAACGGTTCGAGGATTTGCTTTTTCAAATGGACTTGAATTTTACGATACGACGTCGGAAAGTAGAAAAAAGCAAAGTGTATAGCATATATAGAAAATCATGCGCCTAAGCAAGTCAACTCTATTTTGGAGGTGAAAAATGATTGGCAAAAAACTCTTTTCCGCTGTTTTGGCAACGTTAGTAATTCTCTCTATCGTCGCAGGATCGACCGGTGCCTTCGCGCAGACGCAAACGACAACGACGGCACCCATGAGACAGACTATCATTCAGACCGCAGCTAGCGAGACGAACTTTTCCACACTAGTGGGCTTACTCAAGGTTGCTAACCTTACAGACACGTTGAACGGAACTACTAATTACACATTGTTTGCGCCGTCAAACGCGGCGTTTGACAAAATCCCGAGCTCAGCTCTTGCCACTCTAGCGAATAACACGACCGCCCTTAAGAGAGTGCTGCTTTACCACGTCGTACCGGGGACGCTGTTATCGAAAGATATCAAGGGCAATGGAACGCTTACGACGGCAAACGGACTGTCATTGCCTTACTCCGTCACTAGCACTGTGGTCACAGTTGACAACGCCAGCATAACCAAGACGGATATCAACGCGACAAATGGCGTGATTCACGTCATCGACAGCGTTATGATACCGCCGGCAAACGCGACCGCAGCAGCGACGGCGTCAGCCACGGCGGCCGGAGGATTTCTCGGCTTGCCAGGCTTTGAGGCATTGTACGCGGTAGTAGGGCTTTTGGCCGTTGCATACTTGGTGATACGACGTCGGAAGTAACGCTTTAAGTCAATACGTGAGTCCGGCTGTAGCTGGGCTCGCGCTTTGTTTTTCTCTACGAATTACTGTAACGTTATTTCATAGGAGCGATGCTTGTCACGTAAGTTCTAAGTAAAATAGGTCGCCTGTTTCGCAGGGCTGCGGTATAAGTCACAATAAAAAGCAACATGAGCCTGGTCAGCACGTCGCTTACACTTGACGTAAAGCTCGCAATGTGCGCAATAAGTCATATAACAATAACAACATAGCGACTGCGCTAATTATCTAACCGATGCGTAGAAGGCAAAAGTAACAGTTTGTTACTTGTCCAATCCTCTTAGAGGATACCCAAAAAACGCAGAACTACGACTATGACTATAATCACGATAATAAGCCATACTAAGTCCCTGACGCCCTTATACCTTATCACTCCTTTGACAGATATCGCCTCTAAATTAATAAATACACCACGATTAGCGCGGCGGTGACTATCAACATACCGACGATGATCGCGAACGCTATCAGCTCTCTGCGCTGTACCCGCGCCCAACGCCTTTTTGATTGCTTGTTTTCCGTCGCTGGTTCGCGCAATTCGTTGCCGTCGTTTATACCATCGGTCATTTGTCGCCTTCGTCGTCGTCCTCGGTGTTGGTCACAACGATTCGCTGGCATTGAATAAACATTGAGTGGTCAGATCTCCCGAGCACGTGACCTTAATCATAACCGCAATAGCAGCGATTCTAGGGGGTATCCTGGTCATTCTTCTCTACGTGTTTGGTACTCCTTTATAGGAGAGAAGCAAGGGCACTGCACGGGCCTTTCGAATAGTCGCTACTGCACCGCTACTAAAAGGAGGCACCATTGTCAGGGCGGTCATCAAGCAATTGACGCTAGCCAAACTGCTGGATTTCATATGATGAGCGAAGCGATTAGCGCTATGACAAACAATATCAGGAATACAATGATAAAGGGTTGCAGCACTGCTAGGCCAAGTCCGGCGATCCCTAGAAAAGTCAGTAGGAAGAGAATTATTGCCACTGCCAGAAAAAGATAGGCAAGTTGCCTAAGCCAGCCGTAACGCCGACCGCCGAACAATCTTCTGCGAGCCACGAATCCACCTCGCTGCTAATTTGGTTGAAGGATATTTAAGTTTTTAGAAAGATAAGGAAAGGACGCCGAACGCTATTGAAGTTCTACTTCGCCTTCAGCTTCGCCTTCGTAATATCGGTCAGAGACAACTACGGTATCTTCTGTCACCTTGACCACTTTAGACCACGGAATGACCATGTCACTTTTCAGTAGGCCTTGCGACGCCTTGACCACGATTTCTTTAGTCCCCTTCGTGATTAAGACATCAGTCACTTTACCTATCTTATCTCCACCTTCGGTTTCGATGTTTTTACCTACGACACCAACGTAGGCATCCTCATGATATTCTCTGCCTTTCATACGATTTACCCGCGTTCAATCCTTCCTAGCCGAGAGATAAGATTTATGGTCTGAAACATCGCGTTGCCGAAAGAAAAATCGCTTGAAGAGAAAGATATAGTGCAGCAAAAAACAGCCCGATTAGACAGGTAAACGGTGTTTGACGATCATAGAGCTAGACAAGCCGTTTACGGCGGGTATGACGTTGCTGAGAACCAGCCCTCCGTAAAGAAGAAACGGATTTTGGAAATAAGGCGTTTAGGAACTCTCTTGGCATTTTGCGATTAGCGTTGCTAAGTGTTGTAAGATTCTTTTCCTTGTTGTAATCTAACAAAAATCTATTTCTAGAATTTCTACTTCCCCCGTCGATAAGCGTAGTTCATGTAAGTTGGTAAATCCCATGAAAGCACCAGAGAAGGCTCCACATAACAATGAAGGCGGCACTCTACGCAGTCCCGTGTTCCCTTCCAGTCAAATCCGGAGATCGCAGATTTTATACCAGTTTCTAAAATCGAAGCGCTAGCCGTGTATTCGTTGCGAACATAACAAGGCAGCACCAATTTTCCATACGGATCGACGTTAATTACCGCCCAGGGCTTACACCTCCATCTCTTCTCATTAGCTATCACTTTAAAATAATTAATCGAATTAACGAGCGGGTAGCCTTTTTTCTTCATATCAACGAGTTTCCTGGCTATCTCTGCGGCTTCGTGAGCTTTGATTGCAGACGCCTCGGCGTCGGAGTACTCATGAGCAACGGAGACGGATATTCCCGCACCCAATTCCTTTGCCAACCGCACCATGTCCTCTATCTCATCCAGGTTCTCCTCCATAATCGTCGTGTTGATTGTCACAGGAACCCTCTGTGTGGCCGCACCTACACCCTGCATAGCTTTTTTGAAGCACCCGTTAACGCCCCTGATCTCATCATGGGTCTTCTCCAAGCCGTCTAGCGAAACATAGACTGCGCCGTTGATGTATGGTGTAATCTCATCTATCCTTGATTCAAGGAGAGTGCCGTTGGTTATGAGACTCGTGTGCAGAGGCAGAGAACGAGAATAAGCAAGAATCTCGACCAAGTCTTTTCTAAGCAGCGGCTCTCCGCCTTCAAACGCTATCGCACAAACACCAGAATCATAGATCTGCCTTAGAATCGCTTTTTCTTTCTCCAGACTCAAATCTTGGCTGGATCTTTTCCAGAAGGGGCACATTTTACACTTGAGGTTGCAGTTGTACGTTAGCTTGTGTCCGCAGAACAGCGGAGCCTTTACTCCAAGCGAGTTAGAGATTAGCCCTCGATATATCCTCAGACCTAGTCGCAACGTTTCCCTGTAGGCGCTTGCGTGATTTTCTGTGTTAGTATACTGGGTTGCCCGTCTCATTTTCTAGGTCATTTGTGTTTGTGGATCTATATAATAAAAACAAGTTTGTTTTACTACGCCAAAATGCGTTGTAATATTTTATGACCAAACCACAGGGGAATAGATTGTTGTTTTACCGCCACCAACAGAACGGAAAGAGGAGAGTACGTGGATTACCCCGGAGATACCATACTTGCGATGAGGCATTTTGCCCCCAAAATCTGCTTTTTATTTACGGGATGATGATGGGGATGACGATGCCGAGCCAGTATAATAGTATCACGAGCAAAGCTCCGGGGATCCCTGCCAGTGCACAAATAAGTACAGTGATCCAATTTATGGGCACTGGGAGTCCAAGGAATTTCGCCAAAGCCAGAACGATGAGCCCAAATATCGAATTTACTACTAAATACCGTATTGTTCTCCCCAGATCCATAATAGCAACTTAACAACAAGAGCTAAAAGAAGGTTTCGATTTTTTTTCAACTCTCCTGCGAACAGTCGACAATGTAGTCGAAGCCTGCTCGCTCGGCGGTGATCGCATACGTGAGCAAATCCGTCGGGGGATACTGTTCGAGTCCCGCTTTCCATCCCACTTTGACTACGTTTTGCCCATCAACCAATGTCATCACAGATCGAAGTGCACGACTCTCCAATATTGCACGTACACATCATACACGTTGTCAGGCAGCGGATGCTTGTAAAATCGCCAATCGACGCCGCTGACGCCGTGCGTGAGTATGTAATTCTTGTTCGACTGATCGCACTGCAGCACGTCGCCCTGCTGCTCACAAAACTTCCTCAGATCTCCGGGCACGAAATGGGCATCGCAATGTAAAAGCGGGATCTTCTGCTGCTTCAGCCAGCGTTCGAATGACAGTTGTTTGAACATAGGTTCATCATTTCGCCGGCTATCGAGCAGCGGCTTTAGAGAATCAACCACCTGTGGATGAAGAGGACAGTAGTGTTGCATTCGGATTTTGTCCTGATCCGGTAGGACGTCAATAACCGGTTTCTTTTGGTTGACTGCTACCTTGAATTGTCCCACTGCGAGACGAGCAGTCGTTGCTTGCGGGCGTTGTCCGGTAAACGCTCCAAACAGCACGATGGCTCTGTAATGCTGAAAATGATCCTCATCTAAGTCGTTATTTTGAAAAGCCGTTTCGATAGCAGAGAGCACATTCTCAACGTCTTGTTTGATGACGATGCGGCTCGTGACGCGCTTTCGAGCCTTCAAGCCCTTCGGCACCTCCAAAAAGAGGTCAAACGCCTGATAGCGTGTGTCAAAATGCGTTTTAGCTAGATACTTGAGAAACGCCGTTGCGAAGTTCAGCACCTTCCGCGTCTAGGGGCCCACGCGGCTGAATTAGATCGATGTGACAAATGCAGCGAGGGTCAGGGCAAGCTGTTCTTTCAACTCGAGCGCAAACGTCCGCAAATACGATCCGTCAAGCCGTTCGGCTCTGCTGTGGCCTTGCACACCCCGCAAGCTAATAGATACTTCGATCAGCGAATAACAGTGTTTAGTTTCGCGCGCGAAATTATGGTACATTTTTGGCTTACTTCCGCATACAAGGCGTCACATTCGACGTTGCAAGCCTCCGCTTGACCCTCGGTAGCCTATGACTGCGCTGTATGCGGCAAGCCGTGCTTCGGCAAGCCCAAATGAGGCAACGGCAAAGAGGCAGATAAATAAATAGTTATCAACAACCATAAGCGCAAATACAATGATCGACTTGGAGCAAGCTGTTTTCGATATCATCGCCGCCGAGATGAATAGGCTGACGGCTGACGAGTTGATCGCCGTCCTGCAGCGTAATGCGCTTGAGGCGCCGAAAATGGGAGTGATGGTTCCGGGAAGCGGGTGCAGGTTCTGCCTGCCGCAGTACGATGACCTGCGCCGTGAGACAGAGTCGGAATTTGAGTGCGATCTCAAGGCGTGTGTCATTCATTCGCTCGTGTACCACACACTCGGCATCCTCCAAGACGCTGACCTCATGGTTGATATGGCGAACGTCACTACAGCCCACAATCGGCTCACCGGCGTGCTGCAAACGATTTTCAGTGAGCAAAAAAGCAATGAAATTGCGACGCGTTTGATGAGGGCTTTGGAACCGACGGACAAGTACCCCGTGTATAACGGCTGGGCAGACTGAAAACGGTTCAAACACGACGCGTGGACGGGCAGAAGTTCTAAGTTCAAAAAGAAGTCGCATACGGTCCTGAGTGCTACCCGTCGCCAAGCGAGGGGTGCGCTCGAGAGAAGCTCGAAAACGACTTTCACACAGACCGCTTGAGCGGCGGCGGAGAGTACATATAACAGCAACAAGTCTTTTCTAACAGCCAAAGGAGGGTGAGACTGTGCCGACGTGCAAAGAGTGTAAGTTCTATAAGCCAATCGACGATAGCAAAGGAAATTGCTTCGGCCAAGAGGTGCAAGGCGACCGAGAGACAAGTCAGTGCCCTACGCGCACTTTCATACCAAAGTAGTTCCCGTCGTCGTTCCCGTTCATTCTAAGCTCTGCGACAAGCGCAAAGACTTGTGGTCGCTTCGCATCAGAAACGTGAGAATTGAGATCTCCGACGTTAAGCCACACAAAAGAAGCACGATTCAATCAGAGCGATCTTAGCCTTGATGGAAGCGCCAGCCAAAGATAGGCCTGTCTTGACCCCTCACGCGCAACAATTCTGTGACAGCGGAATCCGGGGAGCAAAGAATCTGATTTTCAGCGCCCTGCAAGCGCTGCTGAGTTCACTAACTGCAAAAAGACGGCACGCGTGTGCAGTTTCGGAATTTGTAGTTGTCCGTTGCTTTTGTGAAACGCTGCTTTTCTACGCGCCTAGGGCTTAAAGCGCCGTGGCATGGGCACGTGCATTTTTCCGTGCCTTCCCATCTTTCCCTTGCGCATTTTTTTCATTACGAAAAACAGCACAAACATAACGGTCGGCACAACGGTGAACATGACGAACATGGCAGCCATGAACAGCGTTACCATAAGTTGTGCGAGCAGCAGCATCACTGTTACAAAATGGAACGCCATTTTGAACGGTCGCATCATCATGTGGCACGGAGCTTTCAAGGGCCACATCATCATTTTCATTGGCAGAAACATCAGTTTAAATAGTCCCATCCTTTAGTCCTCGCTTTGCTTTCTGGTATATTAGACGCCTCAAGCTCTCGATTCTGCGCAAGCCAACCACGGATTTGCAAGCACTAAAAACCTGCGGCGAGCCTTGCATGGGGTTAATAGCGATCTTTGGCTGATGAGAGCGTTGATTTGCCAACTACTTTAACAATCTTTCGCGCCTTTATAACACTTTCCCTACCTAATGGGGCAGGTTTGCGGCCTACGCCATCGTTTTGCCGTCGCAATGCACGCAAATGGGAAGCGCAAACGGCTTTCCGGCTATTTGCTTAAGAGGAACTTCAACGCGACTAATAACAGCGCCACACCAAAGATCTTTTCTAAGACGACATTTGGGACGCTCGTTGCGATTTTCGCCCCGAAAAAAGCTCCGAAAAAGAATCCAATGCCGAGAATCGCTGCAATCTTCAAGTCCGCGTAGCCACTTTGGTAGTACGTCAGTGCCGCCAGCAACCCGAAAGGTGCAGTGAGCAGAATAAGCGTCGTGCCTTGCGCTTCGTGCTGGGTAAGGCCGACAAGCAGCACCAGTGCTGGTACAAGAATAATACCGCCGCCAACGCCCAGCAAACCGCTTAAAACGCCAGCCGTCGCTCCAAGGAGTAGATAGAGAATTATGCTGTCCACGCTGTGGTCACCTCCCTTTTCGCTCTGCGCCTGTCATGATTCGAGACGTAGGCTTTTAACCGTGTCGGACGGACTGGGTGCCGCAAAAAGAGCTTCATCGAAATGCGCACTCGTTTTAAGCTGGTCCAGTTATGCGCCACAACGTGTGACGGGTTTCATTCGGATTGGCCGTGGACGCTTGTCTTTAGGTTCTCAGATCTGAGTGCCGCTCGGCTAATTCTTCCTCTTTTTTCTCCAAAGCCACTATAAGACCTGCGATGACGCTATCCAAGAACACCATAACGTTAATCTCAAACAGCGTTCCGAGCGGCGTGAGAGAAATCGAAACGCCGGTAACCTGGCGCTCTAAGAAGCTTGTTTCATCGGCTTCCGTTCGGCCACGGATTGTAACAACGTTCGCAGCAAGTTTGCCCAGAGATGAGTCCGTGTTCGAGGTGACGACTGCGATTCTAGCCCCGTGCTGCTTGGCGATCCTCGCCGTCTCATTGACCGGGCCTGTTTCACCCGTCCCGGAAACGGCGATCACGAGATCGTTTCCTCTTACTGCAGGGGTGACGACCTCCCCGAAGACGTACACGTCGAAACCCAGGTGCATCAATCGCATGGCGAAGGAACGGGCGACCAACCCCGACCGACCTTCTCCGAGGAGGAATATGCGGTGGCGTTCTTCGTGCGTCGCAATGATCTCGGTGACAAACGCGTTCACCTCAGAACGGTCGAGCGTGCCTGCCTCTTTTCGCACTCTTCCGGCAATAGATTCCATTGTTCGCTTGATGCGACTGTAGGGTTCGCCAGTGACGGGGTCTGTTGTCATTTAGTCTACCTTTTCGTATTAGTTCTTTCAAAGCCGACGATATCAAGTATCTTTCGGTTAGGTCGGAGCAACGCTCAGCGCCTCGCGTCGAGTCGTGCCCTGTAAGCGCCATTTTTAGCAAAGGCCCTACTATGCCGCCCGCAAAATCTCGAGCTTGCGCGATTAGCGTAACGTCCTGTAAGGCCTGCAAAAGCAAGCACCTGGATATAAACGATAGCATATTATACAGGCAGCGCGAATCGAGCGTGCGACAGTGGTATTCTCACAAATGAGGCGCTGAGGAGAACCCGAACATGCCGAAAAAGAAAAAGCTCACCTACACCTCGCTTCTCGATAGCAAAGACATTCATAGAGGATACGAACAGGCGCTCGAAGCGGTACAAGGAGAATTCGGACAGCATCATCCTATGTACATCGGCGGTCGGCGCGTCGCAGCTATCGAGGATTTTGAGACGCGATCCCCCATCGATAACGACATCGTCATCGGCACGTTTCAAAAGGGCGGAGAGACAGAGGCACGATCAGCGGTCGTCGAGGCGAAGGAGTCGTTTGCTGCGTGGAGTCAAATTGACTGGGCCGAACGCGTGCGGATCACTCGCGCCGTCGCGGACCGTTTAGAGAAAGAGGGCCCCCTCCTTGCTGCGCTCATGACGTATGAGGTGGGAAAAAACAGGTTCGAGGCGCTCGCTGAGGTCTGTGAAGCGGTCGAAATGCTCAGGTACAACTGCGCTATCTACGAGGAGCGGGAGGGCTTCACCCTTCCGATGTCGCAGGTAACCGGAGAGCGAAGCACCAGTACCATGCGGCCGTATGGCGTGTGGGCGATAATCTCCCCGTTCAATTTCCCGCTCGTGCTCGCCGCGGGCATGATTTCAGCGGCACTCCTCACCGGGAATGCAGTAGTCTTTAAACCGACGAGCAAAGCGCCACTGACCGGTTTAAAGCTGTACGCGGCGTGGGTGCAAGCAGGGGTTCCCGGAGGCGCGCTGAATCTGATTACCGGTCCAGGTAAGCCATTTGGAGCGGTCGCGGTGGCCCACCCCGATGTGGCCGGCATCGCATTTACGGGGTCACGGGACGCAGGAATGTGGCTGCAGCGCAACTTCTCGGTACGCCAACCTTATCCCAAGCCATTTGTCGCAGAAATGGGCAGCAAGAACCCTGCTATCGTTACCGCTTCCGCGGACCTCGACAAGGCGGTCGAAGGGGTGATCAAGGGAGCATTTGGCTATAGCGGGCAGAAATGCAGCGCCACGTCGCGCGTGTATGTTGAGGCAGCAGTGGCGTCTGACTTCATCGAAAGGCTCCGCGTCAAGACCGAACAGGTTATTGTGGGCGACCCGCGCAAGAGCGATGTTTTTGTCGGGCCCCTCATCGGCCAAGCGGCACTGACGAAGTTCACAGATGCGGTCAAAGACGGCCTTGCAGACGAGGGAACTGTAATAGCGGGTGGAACCGTGCTGCGCGACGATGTGTGGAACAAGGGATGCTACGTGCGCCCAACCATCATGACGGGACTACCGCGAGAACATCGCCTGTTCAATGAGGAGCTATTCGCGCCGTTTCTGCTTGTCGATACCATTACCTCACTCGAAGAGGGCTTGCGAGAGTCAAACGCGACCGAATACGGTCTGACCGCCGGCATTTTTTCTGAGGATGAGGTTGAGGTTGAGCGCTTCTTCGCTTCTGTGCAGTTCGGCGTGTGTTACGCGAATCGGCGTGGTGGTGCAACGACTGGTGCGTGGCCCGGCGTTCAGCCTTTTGGTGGATGGAAGGCGAGCGGAGTAACCGGAAAAGGAGTTGGAGGACCGTACTATCTGCTCTCTTATGTCCGTGAGCAGACGCAAACGAGAGCGTGATTGTCGTCGCACGTTGAACTGCGATAACGATACTTAACTGGTTTTCAGTGGCCACAGCGGCCATTGCATCCCGCAGAAGTAAGAAGTACGATCGCGCCAAATAAGAATATAAGCGCGACGCGACTGAGCATTATTGCGTACAACAGCTACGATCCGCGTGGAGAACGGTATGAGGGGAGAGCCGAAAATGAGGGCACCGACATATACGGTGCAATGGAATTATCGCGCCAACGACGGGTACAAAGCGAACCGGTACGGACCGTATATGCTACAAGCGGAGATTGTACGGTCGTTTGTTGATTCACGAGGTCGGGCGCGAAAAGACATGATCCAGCTCGGCGTCGTGAGTATTGAGTGCATTAACGAAGTGTCACACCGACACGCATTTTGGGTCATCACCGAAGCGGCACTCGAGTCGCTTGAAATTGACACAGAAACGCGCGAACGCATCAGCGCTGAGTTATCGAGGGTTGTGCCATTGCCAAGCGAGGGCGAGATTATAGACTATAGGAACGCGCTCGACACACTCTCCCGGACGTTGCGAAAGACGTAGAGAGCATACGCTGGGACCGTACGTGTGAGTTGATCTACAGACTGTGAAGCAACTACTCGTTTGCGCAGCTTCTGCT
>Ga0315280_10004722_pt1 | contig 19879 bp, 21 predicted proteins | sample YL17G06_40_MG_FD_203697 | JGI IMG/M metagenome (GOLD analysis project Ga0315280, IMG submission 203697) | Sediment microbial communities from Yellowstone Lake, YNP, Wyoming, USA - YL17G06_40 | ecosystem: Environmental > Aquatic > Freshwater > Lake > Sediment | place: USA: Wyoming | collected... | reverse complement strand
TGATAGTTTTTTCTACCTCACCCCCTGTATCCCCCTCTCCTTCTCAAGGAGAGGGGGAAGGTTTTTTAAAAAGAGGGGCGCTAGCCCCTCTTAAACACCCCATAAATTTGGATGTCCCCTTTTGTTAATGGAGGGTCAAAGGGAGGCGAAGCCTCCCTTACTAAGGGAAGGGGGTCAGGGGGATGGGTTAATATTCAGAGGCTCAGCGTTTCCACAGTAGCCAGCCCTTCATCTTCTCCATCCAACGCAGCACATACTCACCACGCAACCTTTTACCATGAAAAGTCACTTCTATCTTTGTATCGCTCCAAGACTTCGTCTCATACGTTCCACTATCCCAAATTCTGACTTTACCAGCACCATAGCCATTTGCTATCTCACCCTCAAATTTCCTGTAATCCAATCTATGGTCTTCAACTGACTTTGCTAATCTACGAACTCCTGGCTCTTCAGGTACACCCTTTGGTACTGCCCAGCTTTTTAGCACGCCATTTCTTTCCAGCCGTAAATCATGGTGCCAGCCAGCTCTCAGTGCCTCGTGTTCATGGATTACAAACTTGTTCACTAATTAGTCTCTCTTAAATTCCAGTCGTAAAACCTGTTTGGTCTTATCGCTGACCTTTACCCGCTCGTCTATGCGCCAGCCAACAACCCATATAATATGCTCCGGTGAGCAGACAATGGGGACTTGCTGGCGCCAGGCTTGCGGAATCTTGGCGTCTATCATAAACTCATTTACCTTCTTGGGCTGGTCTAAACCCAGCGGCTGGAACCTGTCCCCCCGCTTACGAGGCCGCACCACCAGCTTGTCGCCGGTCTTATCAAGGTCAAGGTAGGCGGTAAAAGCATCTTTTTCTGTCATCCCTTCTCTGTTTATGACGGCTGCCTCTACACGCCAGTCGGGCAGTGAAGTTTCGCCGGGAATCTTTAATTGAAACTCGGCGTCTAAGATGGGGAGGGGGGATAGGGCGGTGGGGTCTGAGGTTAATAGATATCTATCATATTCTATGGAGAAGATTAGACCTTGGGGCAGGCTGAGCCTTTTCCCCGCCGGCTTATCTAGCGCCGACATCATCTCTTCAATGTGGCGCATCTCAATGTCCTTGGCGCTGCCGAGCATTCTTTCCACTGCTACCCGCAACAGGTATCGCTTCAGGGCGGGGGGCAACGAGTTAATTTTTTTCTTCTCTAAAACAATAGCGTTCGGCTGTTCTTGGGCAACCTTATCCCATAGCCGAGCCACCTCTTTATCCAGAAAGGCGATGTCATCACTGGCAATCTGACCGGTTCGGAGCAGGGCTTCAGCGATACCGGGGTTATAGCTCTTAAGCAGGGGCAAAAGCTGGTGGCGAATCCTGTTTCTTAATGGCGAAAGAGAAATGTTTGAGGCATCCAGGCGGGGCTTAAGCTCATGGCTCTGGCAATAGCCTTCCGTTTCTTGATGGCTTACTTCTAGCATGGGTCTTATAATAATTATGCTACCCGTTTTTGATTTCCACTCAGTGTATGGCTGAAGCCCGTGCAGTCCCCTTGTCCCCGTCCCCCGGATAAGGTGTAACAGTATGGTCTCTATGTGGTCATCTATGGTATGCCCCACCGCTACCCGCTCCGCGCCGATAGATTTCGCCACCTCAGTCAGGAAGCTATACCTCACCTCGCGGGCGGCTTCTTATAGGGAAAGGTGGTGCTTGGCTTGGTAGCCCTTTACCTCCCGCCCCTCTATAGTAGCCGGAATACCCAGTTGGCGAGCTAAATCAGCAACATATTGAGCGTCAGCCTCAGATTCAATTCCCCGAAGTTGGTGGTTGAGGTGAGCCACGTGTAGCTTTATGCCCAGCTCTTTTTGTAGCTTCACAAGGATGTGAAGTAAACAGACCGAGTCCGGTCCGCCAGATACTGCCACCACCAGCTTCTTGCCTGAGATTAGCTGATGGTGCTGAATGAAGCCTAGCACTCGCTGCTCAAGTGATTGTTGTCTTTCTCCCATATCAGCTTGTTTTCAGTATGAGTTTGGTGCGGTGGATGGAACGGGGATAGCTAAAGCCCAGGGCGGCAGCCACCTGCTCCGGCCTTCCTGAACCACTGCTATCACAGCGCAGTCTCATGCCTATGGTGCAAGAGCCTTTATGCCACTGAGTAAGCCACAGTTCATCAATTAGTGCCCTCAGGTCATAACTGCGGGTTCCGGTATCCCGCTCGTGGTGCCAGGGCAATTGCTTTGCCGATAGCAGAGAGGCAAGAGCTGACTCTATGTCCTGCTTATCCCTTTCCGTTTCTATTTCAACCTCGTATTCGGTATAGCTGACCTGCGATTGCAGGGATGGCATGGTCGGGGCTACCGCGTATACCTGTAGTATCGTGATGCCGGGTGGTAATTGCTGGTTTACCGCAGTGGTGAAGAGGTGTGGGGAGACCCATCTGGTGCAGAATAGGTCCATTAGCTCGGCTTGGCTGGTTACCCCCACCGGCAGGGGTGCGGCTAGCGACATCCTGGGGTGGGGGCTAAATCCCTCGCTGTAAGCCAGCGGTATCCCGGCGCGAGGGAGGACTCTTTGCCACAGACGCATTATATCTAGATGGGAGATGAACTTGAGCTCTTCCCCCCGGCTGAACCTAATCCGCAGTCGTTGCATGCCTTTCCTTTTTGTCATCATAGCATCGGCTAATAGGGGTGTCAAAAGAGTTATTTAATGACTTCCACTATGCTTTATGCTATGATTATGATAGAGAAGTAGTTATGAAGCAGCGAGCTCACGCCTGGGTAGCCCTGCGAGCCCTGAAGTTAGTTAGCGACTCAGGGAAGGCAAAGAAACTGGTTGAGTTGCTGTCCTACTATGTATCTGATGTCTGGGAGGGGGCTTGGTTACCTGACACCCTTATCGTTGACATGCAGTACGGTCACATCTTTAAGATGGACAGCGACCCGCAGAGATTAGGCCGCGACATCTCTCAGGAACAATGGATGAAAGTGCCCTATGATGAACTTAAGAAGAAACTTAGTGGCCAACGTCTCTGTTTAGAGTATGTTAAAGACTCGCCGGTACTGATGGAGCAGTACCGGTCTCATCCCGAGGTAGGTGGGCACCTGCCCAATCGGGTAATCGCTATAAGCCAAACAATTGCGGATATGCTAAAAATGAGTGAGTACCCCTTGATTTTCTACGCCAGAAACAAGACGTCGAAAGTCTTTGCCGGTGACCTCATGCAGCAGAAGGTCAAGGACCTTTCCGTGTCACCCATATTCTCCCCTCGCCAGATTGCACTTATGTTTTTTATTTTGGCTCACTACATAACCGACGCCCATATGCCTCTACACTGCGACCTGAGAGACTTCGGCAAAGATAGGTCAATAATGGGACGACTGCCGCCCGATTTACATCCTTCCATCGAGGAGCGGTGGGAGTCATCCTTCCCGGAAAAGAATAAACTAATGCTTCATGAGTACCTGACAGAGTCTATCGATAAGGTGGTATCCTCACTGCCGGATGGTTCAATCATAAAGATTGATACCGATGACAAATACAGGCTGACACCTACTGTCTCCGAAGCTGTCGGAGACGAGTGGCAAGAGATGGTGAATGTTGCCAGAACTTCTTACGCAGTATCCAGGAAATGGATTGATGCATCCTACAAGAACGCCGATGCCTTGGTTGCCGCCAAGAGTGAGGAGTTCAAGGACGTTACCAACCGGATATTCCACGATGCCGTAGAATCAGTGGCTAGGCTCTGGCTAAAGGCTTGGGGGAGATTTATAGGCAAGGCAGCCAGCAACGAAATCTCCTAGCAACCTATCCCCCTAACCCCCTTCCCTTACAAGGGAAGGGGGTAATATTTAATTAAGAGAGGCTTCGCCTCTCTTTGACTCTCTGAATGTTGGGTAATTATGGGTGTTTAAGAGGGGCGTTCGCCCCTCTTTTTAAAAACCTTCCCCTTCCCCTTATTAAGGGGAAGGGGATACAGGGGATGGGGTTAAAAAATGTACTCTATGCTATAATCCAGAAGTATGAAAATCCTGGGTATTGAGACCTCTTGTGATGAAACGGCGGCGGCAGTGGTTGAGGACGGGACAAGAATTCTGTCCAACCAGATTGCCTCTCAAGTGGAAATTCATGCCCGCTATGGTGGGGTTGTCCCCGAGGTCGCCTCCCGCCAGCATATCCTTTCCATTATCCCGATAATCAAAGAGGCAATGGCTAAATATACATGGGAAGACCTGTCTGGCATCGCCGTGACTATTGGGCCGGGGCTGGCTGGCTCACTGTTGGTGGGGGTGAATGTGGCTAAGGCTATTGCTTTAGCTTGGGGCTTGCCTATTACCGGGGTTAACCATCTTGAGGGTCATATCTACGCTAACTGGCTGGACAGCCACAACATAGATTTCCCCGTAGTCTGTCTTATTGTTTCCGGGGGACATAGCGATCTGGTGTTGATGCGGGGGCATGGGGACTATGTTGTCCTGGGGCGAACCCGGGACGATGCTGCCGGTGAAGCCTTTGATAAGGCTGCCAGAATACTGGACGTGGGTTATCCCGGCGGTCCGGCTATTGAGCGGGCGGCAAAGGGAGGCACAGCCTCCATTCAACTACCCCGTGCCTGGCTGAAGGGGAGTAGCGACTTTAGCTTTAGCGGGGTTAAGGCGGCGCTGCTGCGCCTGGTTGAAGCCGGGAAGGTTTCGTCGGTGGCTGATGGCGCTGCCAGTTTTCAGGAGGCGGTGATTGATGTCCTCGTCACTAAAACGGTGGCGGTGGCTAAGGAGCGGCGAGTAAGGTGTATTCTTCTGGCTGGTGGGGTGGCAGCTAATGGGCTACTTCGGAAAAGGCTGGTTGAGCGTTCACCCCTCCCCGTCCTCGTTCCTAAGTCCATATTATGCACCGATAACGCCGCCATGATTGCCACCTGCGGTTATTACCGGCTCAAGGCGGGCAAGACCAGTGGTTTAGACCTGGATGTCTTCCCCAGCCTCAAGCTGGCTTAACCGTGAGCAAGAGAGACATTTGTGAAGAAAATAGGTAATTATTGGCTTTGAATGCCTGCCAGTGGCTTAGATTAGCCATAAATAACCGTCTATTGAGTTGCGATTTGTGCCTGTGTGCGCTATGATAGGCGTTAGCACTCTTCATCTGAGAGTGCTAAAATCAAGAGTGGTTACCGATTAGAGAAGGAGGATGGAAATGGCGCTTAAGCTTCAGCCGTTAGGTGACCGGCTAGTAGTTAAGCCTATTGAGCGGGAGGAGATGACCAAAAGTGGGATTGTCCTTCCTGATACCGCCAAGGAGAAGCCCCAGGAGGGGGAGGTATTGGCGGTTGGTCCGGGCAGGCTATCTGAGGATGGAAAGCGGATAGCCATGGATGTCAAGGTGGGTGATATAGTGATATATGCTCGGTATGGCGGAACGGAGTATAAGATTGAGGACGAGGAAGTTATAATCCTGCGTGAGAGTGACATTTTAGCCAAGAAGACTACCAAAGAGAAGGGTCAATCTTCTAAAGCTGTTAGCTACATATAGGAGTGATATTTTAACTAAGAAGACCAAGTAACAAATCAAGTTAATATTAGGTAAGGAGGGATAAGATGGCGAAGCAGATTATATTTGATGAAGAGGTCAGGCATGCTCTGAAGAAGGGGGTAGATACCCTGGCTGATGCCGTTAAGGTTACCCTTGGACCTAGGGGGCGCTGTGTTGCCCTGGACAAAAAATGGGGTGCCCCTTCGGTAATTGATGACGGGGTTACCATTGCCAAGGACATTGAGCTCCCCGACCCCTTTGAGAACATGGGAGCTCAGTTGGTTAAGGAAGCAGCGACCAAGACCAATGATGCCTGCGGCGATGGCACTACCACTTCCACTGTCTTAGCTCATGCCATTATTAGCGAGGGGTTTAAGAATGTGGCTGCCGGCGCCGATGCCATGGCGCTGAAACGGGGCATTGAGAAAGCGACCAAGGCTATTGTTGACGAGCTTAAACGGGTATCTATTGAGGTGAAGGGTAAGGAGCAGATTGGCCAGGTGGGGACTATTACGGCGAAAGACAAGGAGATTGGCAATCTAATCGCTGAGGTGATGGAGAAGGTAGGCAAGGACGGGGTTATCACCGTGGAGGAGTCCAAGGGGGTAAAGTATGAGACCGAGTATGTTGAGGGAATGCAGTTTGACCGGGGCTATATAAGCCCCTACTTTATCACCAACGCCGAACGCATGGAAACAGTGATTGATGACCCCTACATCCTTATCACGGATAAGAAAATCTCAGCCATATCCGACCTCTTACCGGCTCTGGAGAAGATACTTCAGGTTTCAAAAAATTTGTTGATTATTGCTGAGGATGTTGAGGGTGAAGCCCTGGCCACCCTGGTGGTCAATAAGTTAAGGGGTACGCTAAATGTGCTGGCAGTTAAAGCCCCCGGTTTTGGTGACCGGCGCAAGGCAATGCTTGAGGATATTTCTATCCTTACCGGAGGCAAGGTAATCTCGGAGGAGGTGGGGCGCAAGCTGGACTCGGTTACTGTAGAGGACCTGGGCCGGGCTCGGCGGGTAACGTCGGATAAGGACAATACTACCATTGTTGAGGGCAAGGGCTCAGAGGAGGCAATTAAAGCCAGAATCAAGCAGATTAAGGCTCAGATAGAGGAAACCACCTCTGATTTTGACCGCGAGAAGCTCCAGGAGAGACAGGCGAAGCTGGTGGGTGGGGTAGGTGTAATCAAGGTTGGTGCCGCTACCGAGGTTGAGCTCAAGGAGAGGAAGCATCGGGTTGAGGATGCCCTCTCTGCGACCAGGGCGGCGGTGGAGGAGGGCATTCTTCCTGGTGGGGGCGTTGCCCTCCTCAATGCCCTCTCGGTTCTGGACAAGCTGGATGCCGGTGGTGATGAGCTCACCGGCGTCAATATTGTCAGGAAAGCGGTGGAGGAGCCAATTCGCTGGATTGCCGAAAATGCCGGCAGGGATGGGGCAGTGGTAGCGGATACGGTTAAAAAGAGCAAGGCCGGCGTTGGCTACGATGCCGTTGCCGATGACTTCGGTAATATGGTGGAGAAGGGTATTGTTGACCCGACCAAGGTGGTAAGGTCAGCGCTGGAGAACGCAGCTAGCATTGCGGTTATGGTCCTGATTACCCAATCCCTGGTGGCTGATATACCGGAGAAGGAGAAGATGCCGCCAATGCCACCCGGTGGCGGTATGGAGTACTAAATACCTGTTAAACTGATTTTAAAAAGCCGTCCTTCGGCCGAAGGACGGCTTTTTTATTGCTATAGCTTAAGCAGCTCATCCAGAGGCTCATCCTTAGCCACAGGACCAACTACTGCCAGGCGGAGCTCGTTTGCCACCAGTAATTCTTGGGCTAACTGCCTGAGCTCTTCAGCGGTAATGCCATTGATAATAGCCGTTACTTGGTCAACGCTGAGGGTTTGGCCGAGAAGTACCTCTTGTCCCCCTGCCCAGCCGGCAACACTGCGGCTATCCTCCATGCGAAGCAGTAGACGCCCTTTTGATAATTCCTTAGCCTTAGATAATTCCGCCTCGGGGACTATTTCTTTGAGTTGGGAGAGTTGTTCCAAGATAGCGGTGATGGCTACTTGGAGGTTTTTTGGTTCTACGCCGGCGTAGACGATAATTGAGCCGGTGTCAAGGAAGTGGTCGACAAAGCTATGGATGCTATAGGCAAGCCCGAGCCGGTCGCGAATCTCGGTAAATAGGCGGCTGCTCATGCCCTCCCCGAGAATAACATTAAGCAGGTCAAGGGTAAAGCGCTTGGGGTGAAGTAGTGATAACCCGCTCAGTCCCAGGCAGAGGTGGGCTTGTTCGGTGTCCTTCTTCTTAATATGTAGCCGCGGGATTTTTTGCTCTTTATATGGCGTATATGTGGGGCGAGGCTTAAGGTTAGCCCAACTACCCAGGGCTTGACTCACAGCGGCTACTATCTCCTGATGTTTGATGGCACCGGCAATAGCGACCACGGTATTGCCGGGTAGATACTGATGCGCCAGATAGTCAAGCATTGCCTGCCGGGTAATAGCCGCCACTGACTGCTTGCTCCCGGCGATGTCCCTTCCCAGGGGGTGAGCTGGCCACAAAAGCTCATCAATGAGCAGGTCAACCAGGTGGATGGGGGAATCCATTTCCATATTAATCTCTTCAATAATAACGCGGCGCTCGCTTTCTATATCCTTTAGGTCAAACCTGGAGTGGAGCAGTATGTCTGCCAGCACGTCCAGGGCTAGGGGGAAATGGGTTTGAGCCACCTTGCACCAGTAGAGGGTCAGTTCCTTATCGGTGCCCCCGTTAATGATTCCCCCCACCCCCTCTATTGCCTCGGATATTTCTCTTGATGTGCTTCGTTTTTTGGTGCCTTTAAAGCAAAGGTGCTCAATAAAGTGCGAAACACCAGCCTCTGGCTCAGTCTCATATCTGGAGCCGACGCCGATGAAGATGCAGATAGATACCGAGCGGGTGTGGGGCATATTGGCGGTGATAACCCGCAGTCCATTATTTAGGGTAGTCTTCTGGTACAAATTCTGCCTCTGTAAATCGGGTTAGATGATATTCTAATGGCATGCCTGGTTAGCGCTGGATTACGACCTCGCGGAAGACACTCCAGATAGACGCATATCTTTGTTCGAGGTTGAAGCTGTAATTGCTCAAAGCCCAAACATTAACCAAGCCTTGCGTCATGCCAAAGAACAGAGTTGCCGTTGCATCCAGGTCAATATCCTGTCTTATTGCTCCAGCCTTGACCCCTTCAGATAAGATGTCTTTAATCCGCCCTATATACCTATTTATGACATCATATATCTTCTTATTCAGCCTTTTATCACCCAGACTTATAATTTCAGCTATAACCTGGAAGGACACACCTTTCCTCTGTTCGATAGAAGACATGTGGTCACTTATTATCCTTTCCAGGGTTTCCAGCGCGCTAACACCGGCGGCATAGTTCTTATCGATATCTGCTATTAAGGTATTTTCAATATCGTCAACCAGAAAAGACAGGACATCCCTTTTACTTTTAAAATGTCTGTAGATAGCCCCTTCAGATACTCCTATCTCCTTGGCCATTCTTCTGACAGTTACGTGCTCGCTGCCGTATTTAACTATCAGTTTCCTCGCGGCGGATATTATCTGTCTTCGCCGCACCTCTGTATTTTTGTGTGCCAGAACCATTACAATAATATTTTACCACATTTATTAAAAATAAGCTTGGACATATTCTGGCTCCGCACTAACAGTTTGTCGCTTCTACCTTTTCCGTATCAGTGAGATTAGCAACCCTTGGTGAGAATCGCAACGGTGATCCAAATTCCCACAACAAGAACTAGGATAATGATCCATCCCCCCATTATTAAGAAGGTACCAAGGCGACCTAGCCATTTCCGTTTTCCTGTTTTTTCAGTAGTAGTTCTCTCCTTGTCTTTGGTTGGTTTTACCATTGTCCTCTCCTTTCTAAAGGTAGATGATAATGTCTTTACTTGTAAGTAATCACTTACTTTTATTGTAAACGATTACTTACTTTTTACTGCATTTTCTTCAGTTTGTCAATACTATTTTTGTAAAAAAAGAGCATATATTATAAACTAAATAAAGAGCATTGAGCCGGGTGGTCAATATGGAAAAAGATTACAAATACCAGAGCGCTATTCCCCAGTATTACAACATAACCACCAAACTTATAGATGAGATGGTGGAAAAGGGGTTGGGGGATAAGGTGGCGGTATACTATCAGGATAAGAGCTATACCTACAAAGAAATGCAGAGTTTGATAAATAGGGTGGGAAATTGCCTTAAAGTTCTCGGGGTGCATATGGAAGAGCGGGTAATGCTGGTAATGTACGATTCCCCCGAGGCTATGGCCAGCTTCTACGGCGCCATAAAAATTGGCGCTATTCCGGTACCGGTCAACTACATGTACACCAAGCATGACTATCGCTATCTGCTGAATAATAGTCGGTCCCGAACCCTTATCGCCGACGCCGATTTTATTGAGGAGATTGAAGGTTTTAAGGAGAAGCTTCTCTATCTGGAAAACACTATCATCGTTGGCAAGAAAACAAGGGCTTATCACATCTCATTTAATGACGTCGTTGACCGTTGTTCCGATAAACTGGATGTGGCTTACACCACCTTTGAGGATGCCGCTTTTTGGAATTACACCTCCGGCAGCACCGGTGTCCCCAAGGCGGCTGTTCACCTTCAGCATGATGTCTTCACTTGCATTGACAGCTACGCCAAGGGTATCTTGGGCATTACCCAGGACGATATACTCTTCTCGGCATCAAAGTTCTTCTTTGCTTACGGATTGGGTAGCAGCTTCATCTATCCCTTAGCTTTCGGCGCATCGGTAGTTCTGCTCCCGGACCGACCTCGGCCTGAGACCATATTCTCAACCATCCAACGCTATCACCCTACAATATTCTTTGGCGTACCAACGCTTTATGCCAATATGCTGGAAGTAGAAGACGCCGAGAAAAAATATGACCTCTCTTCCCTGCGTATCTGTACCTCAGCTGGTGAGGCTTTGCCCAAGGAAATCTTTTATGAATGGAAGAGGAGGTTTGGGCTGGAAATCCTGGATGGTATTGGCTCCACAGAGTTATTAGCCATTTTTATTTCCAATCGCCCCGGCGATATCAAGCCGGGAAGCTCGGGTAAGATAGTCCCGGGATATCAGGCTAGGATTGTCGATGGTAAGGGTAACGAAGTGCCTGATGGTGAGATTGGCACTTTGCAGGTAGAGGGAGAATCAACCGCCGCTTATTACTATCGCCATCACGACAAGACCAAAACTTCTATGCTGGGCGAGTGGTTTGACACCGGCGATAAGTATTATCGAGACGGCGAAGGTTACTACTATTACTGCGGCAGGGGCGATGACATGCTCAAGGTGGGTGGCATATGGGTCTCCCCCATTGAGGTCGAAGATGCGTTGGTTTCCCATCCTGCGGTGCTCGAGGCGGCGGTAGTGGCTAAGCACGACGAGCATGCTCTGGTTAAGCCCAAGGCATACGTCGTGCTGAAAAAGGGCAACCACCCATCTGAGAAACTAGCCAGCGATATTCAAGCCTTTGTCAAGAAGAACATAGCGGCTTATAAGTACCCGAGGTGGATAGAGTTCGTTAAGGACCTTCCCAAGACCAGCACTGGCAAGATACAGCGCTACAAGCTAAGGGACTAGTTATAAATTGACTTCTGTAATGGGCACTGCTAACATTGAATAAATGGTGTCTAAGCTTGCTTTATTTCCCTTAACCGCTAAGGTTAATAATAAGGGTCACTTGGTTATCGGCGGCTGTGACAGTGTTGAGCTAGCCGCTGAGTTTGGCACGCCGCTTTATGTCTTTGATGAAATTAGCCTGCGCCATCAATGCCAGCAGTTCACAGCAGAATTCGGCAAGCGCTATGCCGATAGCATGGTTATCTATGCCTGCAAAGCCTTTATAAATAAGGCTCTGGCGGTGATATTTATGGAGGAGGGGTTGGGGCTGGACGTTGTCTCCGCCGGTGAGATTAGCATCGCCCGCTCGGTTGATTTCCCCTTGAATAAAGCCTACTTTCACGGTAACAACAAGTCAGCCGAGGAACTTAAGCTGGCTCTGGAGTGGGGCATCGGTCGCATTGTGGTGGACAACCTTCACGAGCTTAAAATGCTTGATGAGATTGCCGGGGCGAAGGGCACTAGTCCTGATATATTGCTGCGCATCTCCCCCGGGGTTGAGGCTCACACTCATAAGTATAATGTTACCGGTGCTGTTGACACCAAGTTTGGTTTCCCGCTACTGAGTGGGGATGAGGCGGTAGCTCAAGCCCTTGCCGCCTCCCACCTTAATCTGGTAGGTTTGCATTTTCATATCGGCTCCGGCATCTATGAGGTTGAGCCGTATCAGCAGGCGATTGATATTATACTTGGCCTTGCCGCTGAGGTGAGGCAAAAGCATAGTTTTGAGATTAAGGAACTCAGTGTTGGCGGCGGCTTTGCCATTCAGTATGTGCTGGATTCTCCCGCCCCGCCCATCTCGGTCTATGCTGAGGCGATAACGTCCAGTATCATTAGTGGATGCCAGAAGTTAAAGCTGGCACTGCCGCGGCTTATTATCGAGCCGGGGAGGTCAATAGTGGGACAGGCTGGGGTGGCGTTATACCGGGTGGGGGTGGTGAAGGAGATACCTGGTGTTCGGACCTATGTCTCAGTAGATGGGGGCATGGCAGACAATATCCGTCCTGCCCTTTACGGGGCTAGGCATGAGGCAGTGGTTGCCAACAGGATGTCGGAGAAGGAGGCGGGGAAGGTTACTATTGCTGGCAAGTTTTGTGAGTCCGGGGACATATTAATTAGGGATATTGTTCTGCCCCCGGTTTCGGCTGGTGATATTATTGCTGTAGCTGGCTGTGGTGCTTATTCATTGCCAGAGGCAAGCAACTATAACGCCTCGCTCAAGCCAGCCATTGTTTTGGTCAGGGAAGGCAAGGCGCGCCTTGTTCGGCGCCGGGAGACCCTTGATGACCTAACTAGGTGTGACTTAGTTTAGGAGCTTATATTGTGGAAGGTAATTGGGCAAGATAGGGTGGTTTCTCTCCTCCAGCGTAGCCTGGAGCGGGGGTCTGTAGCTCATGCCTATCTGGTGGTTGGTCCTCCCCATGTGGGCAAGATGACCCTGGCGCTAAACCTGGCTCAGGCACTTAATTGCCAGGGGGACGCTCCACCCTGTAGTTTGTGTGATGCCTGTCAGAGGATAGACTCGGGCAGGCATGCCGATGTCCAGATTATAGGCTTGGACTCGGGTAACTTGGCCGAAATTGGCATTGACCAGATTAGACAGATGCAGCATTCATCAAGTCTACCGCCATTTGAGGGCAAATATAAGGTATTTATCATTGACCAGGCTGAGCTCATGTCAATTGAAGCCGCCAACTGCCTGCTTAAGACCCTGGAGGAGCCGGCGGCGGGCGTTGTTTTTATTCTGCTCGCTACCAGTGGCGGGGTGCTACCGGCTACTGTAGTTTCTCGCTGTCAGCAACTTGAGTTATCCCCCCTGCCTACCTCCCGGGTAGAAGATGTCCTTAGCCAGCGCTGGGGTGTTGAGCAGCCAAGGGCTGGGCTTCTGGCTCGGCTTTGTCATGGCTGTCTGGGTTGGGCAATATCGGCGGCTTTTGATGAGCGTTTGCTCAAGCTACGTGCTGAAAGGCTCGAGGGGTTGCTTGATATTTTAAACGGTGATTATGAACAGCGTTTTAGCTATGTTACCCAGTTGGTAGCCTGGTTTGGGCAAAGCCGGAGGCTGGTTCAGGAAATATTGGATTTATGGCTTGACTGGTGGCGTGACCTGTTGCTGGTCAAGCTTGGCTCTGGTGGTACTATCACCAATATTGACCATGAAGCCATGCTGGTTAACGTGGCCGGGGGCTACCGCCTTGGGCAGATAAGGTCGGTTATCAACGGTATTCAGACGACAGGGGGACAGCTCAGGCAGAATGCCAATCCGAGGCTTGTGTTTGAGGTGCTGATGCTCAGTATACCGGTAGGGAGTGGAGGTTAAATTATGGCTGAGATTGTTGGCGTACGTTTCAAAAGAGGCGGTAAGGTATATTACTTTGACGCTGGCGATATTGACCTGAAGGTGAGCGACTATGTAGTGGTCAAGACAGCTCGTGGTCTGGAACTGGGGAGGGTAACGATTGTTCCGAAAGAGGTTTTGGCTGACGAGGTGACTAAAGGGTTGAAACCGGTAGTGCGCAAGGCAGAGGTGGGGGATATTAAGCGGGCTCAAGAGCTTGAAGCCAAGGAAGCTGAGGCTCTGGCTGAGTGTGGTAAGCTCGTGGCTAAACTAAGGCTACCAATGAAGCTACTGGGTGCCGAGTACAACCTTGATGGCAGTCGGCTTACCTTCTTCTTTAGTGCTGCGGAGAGGGTTGATTTTCGTGACCTGGTCAGGGAGTTAAATAGCCGTTTTAAGATAAAGGTTGAGCTACGCCAACTCGGGCCTCGGGACGAAGCCAAGTTGGTTGGTGGCTTTGGGCGGTGTGGGCGCCCGCTTTGTTGCATGAATTTCTTAGCCGAGCTGTCTCCGGTTTCTATCCGGATGGCTAAAGAGCAGGATTTACCCCTTAACCCGATGAAGATATCCGGTGTTTGTGGTCGGTTATTGTGCTGTTTAGCCTACGAGAGTGAGCAATACCATATCATGAAGGAGAAATTGCCTAAGGAGGGTCAACGAGTAAATACCCCCTTAGGGGTGGCTACGGTGGTGGGGGGTAATCCGCTCAAGGAAACAGTATTGGTTGAGCTGGAGAGTCAGGCAAGGGCGGAATTGCCTCTGAGCCAGATTAAAATTGAGGAAAAACCGTCCAAGAAAGACTAGTTCTTATTGGGGCAGGTATTTTTGCCACTGGCTGTGAATCTGTTGGTAGCTGTGGGGGATATAGAAGAAGCTCTTATCCCTTGGCGGTGCCGGCTGGTGGATTAGTTTCATTCCGGCTTCGGCGGGTGTCTTGCCTGCCTTGTGCCGATTGCAGGGTATGCAGGCACTAACCACATTCTCCCAGACGTGTTCACCACCGCGGTATCGGGGGATGACATGGTCAAGGGTAAGTTGATGGGTCTGCCGGCCACAATACTGGCAGGTATATTGGTCACGGTGGAAGACCTCAAGGCGGGTTAGCCTCCTTGGAGGTCGCGGGCGCTTAATCATATCGGCAAGTCGTATTACCGAGGGCACAGGGAAGCTACGGCTGGCGGAGTGGATAAATCCGGTGCCATTCTCCAGCATCTCAGCCTTACCATAGTAAAGCAATACTACCGCCCGCCGCACTCGACATATATTGAGTGGCTCGTAGTTCTGATTTAGCACTAGAACGGGAAGTTTTATTATTTCCAAAGCATTCATGAGTATCAAAAACCCCCCTATTTTACTAAAAAGCCTCAGGCGATGCAAATTGGCGGCTAGAGACTGTTATTAACCTCACCCCCTTTATCCCCCTCTCCTTTCAAAAGGAGAGGGGGAAGAGATTTTAGAGAGGGGCGAAGCCCCTCTCTTACTCTACTCCCCCTTCCCTTAACAAACAACAAGGGAAGGGGGTCAGGGGGATAGGTTTCTAAATAATCTATGTCTAGCCCCGGCGTCCCTTCTGGCTACGGGTTATCTTCTTTCGGCTGGCGGTGGCGTCAGTCCGGTAGTCAGGGGCGGTGATATTGAATAGCACGCTGATTTTGGGGTCGGCTAACCGGGAACTGATGGGGCTGTCAATTTCATCCAGTGAGCAGCGAGTGGTGATTACTGTGGCTAGCCGGGCATTATAGCGATAGTTGATAACCTGATAGAGCTTCTCCTGCGCCCACGGGGTGGTTGACTGCTCGCCAAAGTCATCGAGGATGAGGAGGGGGGCGTTCTTTACCTCTTCAAAGAGGTGGTCATAGGATACCTGGCTCTCCGGGCTGAAGGTTAAGCGCAGGTGGTCAAGAAGGTCAGGCACTACCTCAAATTTGACTGGCTGACCGGCTTTGAGGCGGTAATTGGCAATGGCGGCCGCCAGATGGGTTTTGCCGCAACCGGTAACACCCTGAAACACCAGCCAGCCGTTGGGTGATTTGGCAAAGTCAATGGCTAACTGGTATGCCTGTTCTAGGTTCTCCTGCAGTTCTGGCGATAGGTTAACCCGCTTCTTAAAGTTGTCAAAGGTCATGTTTTTAAGTAGCTCCAGGTCAAGACCGCTATATCGCTGGAGGCGGGTTTGGCGCTCTTTTTCTAATTCCTTTTGGGTGCAGCGGCAGGGAATAACCCGGCTGTAGTCTGGTTTACCCGAGGGCAGGAGGGGGTGGACAAATCCCGCTCCCTTGCAGATAGGACAGTCTGAGCCTGATGACGCCTCTTCTTCAGCGCCTGACCATGTGTCCATATTTGCCCTTGATGTATTTATCTGGGTCTGTCTTTTTAAAATCTCCCCGATATGTTCCATCGCTCTTACCTTCTGCTGACCAGCGCTCCAGAATCTTGGCAATATACTTAATGCTTCGCTTGTTATGCAAGACTGCTTCTTTAAAGGCGTCCCTAATCCAGCTGGCGGGGTATAACTTTTCAATGTCACGTAGCTCATCGGCAATCAGCGGGGTTAGCATGCCGATGTTCTGTTCATAGAGGGTGAAGATATCAGGCGGTGCCTCGGTATCAATATAGGCTGGTTCTTTTGCCTTCAGTCCGCTCAGGGCGAGTTCGCCGTTTTGAATTTTAGCCACAGTCTGCCTATCCGACGCGGTATTGAGGAAGTAGACGTCCTCAGGCATCCCATCCCTGTCCAGCATGATATGAAGGACGGTGCCTCGCTTGGTCGCCATTTCCAGGGCGTGACGCAGGAGCTTGTCTGGCGCTTCCGCTCCGCTCAGGCTACTCATCAGGCTTTTACTAGCCAGCAGCTCTTTATAGGTGGTAAATCTGGGGTAGCCCCGTTTCTGGTAGATTGCCCAGAAGATGTGGAGGGTCGTTTTCAGCTCGGCGATATCACTGATTTGGGGCAGTAGCGCGCTGAAAAAAGCATTGGGCACGGCAGTAAACTGCATCTTAGCTGGAAAACCGGTAAACTCTTTCATAGCAAGCTTGGCTCTTCGTTGGTAATATTGGCAAACTTTGCCATCTTTGGTTTGAAAAGTAGCTTAATCTCACCAGTGGGACCATTACGGTGCTTGGCGATTATGATATCAGCCGGCGGTGGGTAGCTTTCACCGGGGTGTTCCCTTTCCCATTCATCTCTGGTGAAGTAGTAATCATCGCGGTAGACAAACAGAACGACATCGGCATCCTGTTCAATGCTACCACTCCCTCTGAGGTCGGAGAGATAGGGTTTGTGTGCTTCCCTTCTTTCTGCGGCTCGGCTGAGCTGGGATACGGTTATTACCGGCACATTAAGCTCCCGGGCCAGTGCCTTGAGTGCGCGAGAGATGTTGCTAATCTTCTCCACCTCGTCCCTCCCTTCCCCCAGCATTAATTGCAGGTAATCAACCATAATCAAGTCAATGCCACGCTCAAAGTGGAGACGGCGGGCTTTGCTTCTCATCTCTACTACCCGCAGTTGCGGGGTATCATCAATGTAGATTGCTGCTTCGGAAAGCCTGCCGATGGCATCCATAACCCTTTTTTCCTGTTCTTCAGTGTGAAGCCCAAGGCGCACCCGTCTCGAATCAACCTCAGCCTCACTCGCCAGGAGGCGTAAAACCAATGGTTCCCGAGCCATCTCCAGGCTGAACAGAGCCACGCAGGCTCCCTGTTCCACGCTAGCATTCCGGGCAAGGCTAAGGGCTAGGCTGGTTTTGCCCATGCTCGGTCTACCGGCAATGATAATCAGGTCGGAGCGCTGAAATCCGCCGAGGTATTCATCAAGACCGGTGAACCCCGATAATACATAGGGGACTGGTTCTTTGAGGCGAGCTTCAGCCTCGGCACCGGGGGCGGTTTCAAAATATTTGTCTAATATCTGGCGGATGGGGGTAAAGTCTCGCGGGCTTTGCCCGTGGCGCAGCCGAAACAGGATATCCTCTGCCTGGCTGAGGTTGGTATCAACATCGGGGCCAGCCTGATAACCGATGTTGGCAATCTGCCCGGCGGCATCAATCAGGCGGCGCATTACTGCTAGGCGATAGACAATCTGAGCATGAGTTTCGATATCAAGGGAGGTTGGGCATATAGATATTAGGTGGCTTAAATAGGCAGCACCGCCACATGCCTCCAGTTTCCCTTTTCGGTCAAGCTCGTGGGCTACTGTTATCTGGTCTATCGGCTCGTTGCGCTCGTAGAGGGCAAGGCATACCCCATATATCAGGGAGTTTTGCTCGCTATAAAAGTGGGGTGACTCGAGGAAGGAGGCAATCTTATAGATTGCTGTCCCGTCTATCAGCAGTGAGCCGATTACTGCTTCCTCAGCGTCAATATTATGCGGTGGTAATTTCTCGCCATACATTCTAAGCCTTCTTTTCTTTCTTCTCGGTCTTTTTCTTCTGAGCCTTCTCCGTTTTCTTTGGAGCCTTCTTCTTTTCCTTCGGCGCTTTCTCCTCTTTCTTCGCCGCCCTCTTCTTTGGCGGTTTCTTCTCTTCCTTTGGCGTCTCTTCTTCGGTGACACTAACCCTTATCTTGGGTAGAATATCTTTAGCTAGTCTGATTGCCACCTCATAGTTACCAAGCTGGCGGATGGGCTCCTCCAGTTCTATCTTTCTCTTGTCAATAACCAGCCCGGTGCTGCTCTTTAGCTCGGAGGCAATATCGGCGCTGGTGATTGAGCCATAGAGCCTGTCTTTAGCCCCAGCCTTGGCTTTGATGTTAATCTCCTTCCCTTCTATCTGCTGAGCCAGCGCCATTAGCTCAGTATTGTCCCTGGCTTCCGCTCTTTGTGGTGTTCCTATCTGGCTGAGCGTCTGGGGTTTGGCTAACAGGGCTAGTTTTTTGGGGATGAGGAAGTTCCTGGCGTAGCCATTGGCTACCTCTTTTATCTCGCCGGCTTTAGCCATATGGGGCACATCCTGGAGAAAGACAACCCTCATAATTTCTTCCTTTTTGTTTATTATACTGCACCCGGGGTCGGAGGGGAAGACTTAACCCAAAGATTTTTTCTCAACCTCACCCCCTTTGTCCCCCTCTCCATTCAATAAATTAATAAGGGAAGGGGGTCAGGGGGATGGGATTACCATATTTTAATCGGGTTCCCTGAAAAATTAAAGATTTTTCAGGGTGAAAGGGGGATGGGTTCTAAACTTTTTAGACTATCGGGAGATGAATTTTTCGGCATAGATGGCGGCGGTAGCCCCATCCCCGGCGGCAGTTATTGACTGACGGGCTGAGTTCAGGCGTACATCGCCAGCGGCAAAGACGCCGGCTACCGGTGTCTCCATCTTTTCGTTGGCAGTGATATAACCAGCGTCATCAAGGGGCAAAATGCCCTTGAGGTAATCTGTGTTTGGCTTAAGCCCGACGGCAACAAAGACTCCAGCTGCATCCAGGGTAGATTTCTCCCCACTTGTCACATTTACGAGGTTTAACTGCTTAACCCTGTCCTTACCCTCGATTCCCTCAACCTCGGTATTCCACAGGAATTCTATCTTGGGTTCAGCCAGGGCTTTCTCCTGGAGGATGGGGGTGGCGCGGAGTTCACTGCGGCGGTGTATCACCTTGACCCTTGAGGCAAATTTTACTAGGTGAAGGGCTTCAGTGATTGCGGCATTGCCACCACCAACTACGGCTACAGTGCTATTTTTGAAGAAGGGGCCGTCACAGGTGGCGCAGTATGACACGCCCTTGCCGGTAAGTTCTTCCTCCCCTGGTATGCCCAGTTTGCGCCGTTCTGAGCCGCTGGCGATAATTACTGCCCTGGTGGTAAATTTGCCCTTGGTGGTCACCACTATCTTTTTCTCCCCCTGAAGCTCCAGACTGGTAGCCTCAGCCTGTAGGGTTTCTAGCCCGTATTTGGTTGCCTGCTGGTGCATCAGTTGTCCCAACTCCAGACCAGAGATACCTTGGGGGAAGCCAGGGTAGTTTTCTATCAGCTCGGCGTTGGTTATCTGCCCCCCCACCAGCCCCTTTTCTATGAGCAGGCTCCTGAGCCTGGCTCTTGAGGTATAAAGCCCGGCGCTGAGCCCGGCCGGACCACCACCAATAATGATTACATCATATTCATTGGTCATAGTCTTTACTTAAGGATAGCATCCAGGGCTTGTTTCAGCTCGGCTTTGGGCTTATAGCCTACAATCTGCGAGACTGGCTTGCCATCTTTAAAGATAATAAGGTTAGGGATTGACATTATGGCATATTTGGCGGCAGTTTTTGCATTCTGGTCAACATCCAGCTTGGCAAAGGTTAGCCTGCCGGCATACTCACTAGCCAGCTCCTCAAGCACCGGGGCGGTCATAATGCA
>Ga0315280_10004721_pt1 | contig 19880 bp, 14 predicted proteins | sample YL17G06_40_MG_FD_203697 | JGI IMG/M metagenome (GOLD analysis project Ga0315280, IMG submission 203697) | Sediment microbial communities from Yellowstone Lake, YNP, Wyoming, USA - YL17G06_40 | ecosystem: Environmental > Aquatic > Freshwater > Lake > Sediment | place: USA: Wyoming | collected... | reverse complement strand
TGACCGATTCCGAGGTTGAGGCGCTTTTTCTGGAAGCAAAACTGATAAGGGAGTACAAGCCAAAGTTCAACGCCGCTCTCAAAGATGACAAAAGTTACCCCGTCATAGCAGTCACAGAAGAAGATTTCCCTCGCGTTCTCATCACCAGAGATAGAAGGCTCAAAGCAAAATACTACGGTCCATTTGCGAGTGCGAAAGAACTGCGGCTCTGTGCCTGCGCTCTCCAGAAAATATTCAAGTTCCGCACCTGCAAGGTGAGAATAGAAGCAGAACAATCGCGCTTCAGACGACCGTGTCTTCTATACTATGTGGGAAGATGCACAGCGCCCTGCGCGGGAAAAATAACCCGAGAAGACTATCGCGCATCAATCAGGGATTTTGAAAAGTTTCTTGCAGGAGGGAAAAAACATCTGATTGAGGAAATCCGCCTCCAGATGGAAGCGGCATCACGAAATCTGGAGTTTGAGCGCGCGGCGATTCTGAGAGACAGGATTTCAGCAATCTCCTCGCTTGGCTCTGGTCCGCCTTTACAAGCAGATGCTACTCTGTGGCAGAGAACCCTCTCTTGTCTGCCACATCACGAGTATGCGGTTGCACTGAGGCGGCTGAAGAGATTGCTACATCTTCCCCGTCTGCCGCGCATAATAGAAGGCATAGATGCCGCGAATATTTCCGGCTGCGAAGCAGTTGGAAGCGCTGTAGTGTTTGTGAACGGCAAAGCGCATAAAGACTCATACCGTAGATACAGAATAAAATTCGCCTCCCCGAGAGATGACCCTGCTATGATTGGCGAGATAGTCCAGCGAAGGTTCAGAAGAAAATTGGAAGAGAAAGAAAAACCTCCGGATATTCTACTCGTTGATGGCGGAAAAGGTCAGGTCGGAAGCGCACAAGAAGCGCTCAAAAAGTTCTGCGCCCGCATAGGGGGCGCTCCTGCCGTTGTCGGGCTGGCAAAGGGAAATGAAAGAATCTATCTAACAGACGGCTCTCATATTGACCTTGAGCGCACAGACCCTGCGCTGAAACTTCTCCAGTTTGTCCGCGATGAGGCGCACAGGTTCGCTCAACACTACCACCACATACTTCGCAGGAAAGCGCTCAAAAAGGAAGAGCGATGAGAATTCTTCTAATAGACAATTACGATTCGTTCACATATAACCTTTATCAGTATCTTGGTCTTCTCGGCGCTCAGGTTATTGCTCTGCGCAATGACTGCGAAGAACTCCAGAATATAGAATCGCTCCAATTTGATTCCATAATAATATCGCCAGGTCCGAAAACGCCCAAAGACGCAGGACTCTCAAAACACATCATCCAACTCTTTGCCTCTCGCAAGCCCATTCTCGGCGTCTGTCTCGGACAGCAGTGCATAAATGAGGTTTTCGGCGGACGAACTGTTCGCGCAAAAGAAGTGATGCACGGCAAAGTTTCAATGGTCTATCATAATCAGGATGAGTTATTCAGAGGAGTGAGAACTCCTTTTCCTGCCGCGAGATACCACTCACTAATTTGCGCCGATATTCCCGACTCGCTGCGCATCACAGCCAGAACAGAAGAGGACATACCAATGGCACTCAAGCACAGGAAATTTCCGGTATTTGGTGTGCAGTTCCATCCAGAATCGTTTATGACTTCAGCGGGTTTGAAGATTATGAAGAATTTTCTTTCGCTTTCTCCTGCCGCAGAGGTGCAGTAGAAAGCGGAAAGCGCAAAGTGACTGCGGTTCCAATCCCTTTCTCGCTATCCACAGTTATTGTCCCATTATGCCGTTCCACAATCTCCTTGCAGAGCGACAGCCCCGCGCCAGCGCCATTGGGTTTTGTGGAGAAACCCATCTCAAAAATGCGCTTCAGGTTTTCCCCTGATATTCCGCATCCGTTATCGCTCACAACAATCACCTCTTCAGATGGCGAGGAGAAGATTTCTACTTTCACCTCCCCCCCGCGCTCAGTTGCCTCAAGTGAGTTCTTCAACAGATTGACCAGCACGCTCTCAATCGCCCAGGGCTCGCACTGAAGTGGAGGAAGACTGCCCTTTGAGTGCCACGAAAGTGAAACCCCCTTATGCGCAAAGAGAGGTATCATAGAGCTCACAACACCTTCAGTGACCTCTGAGAGGTATGACGGTGTGAGCCGCCTCGCGCCCCTCTTTCTCTTTGACAGGAGTAGATTGAGAGCGTTTGTGCATCTATCTATCTCTTTCAGAATAGCCTCAGCCTCCAACCTCGGCGGCTCTTTCACTCCCATATGAGAGACACAGAGTTCAACAAGTCCGGAGATTATAGACAGACTGTTTCTCATCTCGTGAGCGATTGCAAAGATGTCAACATCTGAACTGGCACGGCGCTGCTGGCTCTCCCGCCATGGAGGTGTAATTCTGCCTTTGGTCACATCAGCCCCCCCTAACATTTTCCACAGGGTGCATACAACGTCAAGTGAAAAATAGGTTTTCTGCTGAAAAAAAGACTTTTTTGATAAAAGGGGTCAACTGCTTAAAAATCGCCGAAAAATCTCCTGAATATTCTCTTCCGCACCTCTTACGTATACAAAACATATTACACAAGACATGTAATGTCAAGATAAAAATTTACTTTTACTGAAAAAAGTAATCTTTTTCCAAGACACGAGAGTCTCTTGAGAGTTTAGAGAAATTGGTTAGAAGTCAACATTTTTCTTGACAGTTTGGCGCGATAATGGTAACTTTTTAGTGGTCAGGTGGCTCTTTGCTGGAGGAAGAGATGAAGTTGGCTTTGCTCTTGAGGGAGAGGAGAAAGGAAGTTGCTGTTTGCAGTGTTGACCGGGTGAACGCTCTGAGGGGTGAGCGGCTCAGCCAGAACAATTATGCCTATCTCGTGCGGTTTGCAACAACACTTCTTCTGCTTCTTTCTGACAGGATTGAGGATGAAGGGTTCGGAGAGATATGGCATTTTCTTGACAGGAGTGCGCAGGAGGCAGCGCGGCACGGGATAAGTTTCGGCACTCTTCTGAAGGTGGTCAGTTTCTTGAGAATGGAGACTCTGGGGATTCCAAAAGAACGAGCCAGAGTTGGTGGTAAAAATGAGGCAGCGACTGAAGAGGAAAAGGAGTTGCTTTCTGCACAGTTTGACCTGTGCGTCTCCAAAATAGTTGACTCGTTTGAGAACCGAATCCGGGCAGCACCTCAGCCTGCTGCGGCGGGTTCAGTTCAATCTGCCCAGACAGCAGTGGTGAGAAAGACAGCAGGCGACAAAGGTCAATCCGCTGAATACAGCCTGTCTGAGAGCACTGAGACTTTCCGGGCTGCCAGTTCCGGATGGGAGATGTTACTTCAACAAAGTATAGTTGCCGGTCTTGACAGCGGTGCGACGTTTGGCTCCCGTATGAAAGAGTTGAGGCGCGGCCAGAAGGTGACACTTCGCAGCCTTGCCGCCAGACTCGGCTTCGCACGCGGCTATATCTCAAACATAGAGAACGGAAAGACAGTGCCTTCCTTCAGCGCTATCACCGCAATCGCCAGAGCACTTGACCCTGACTGCTCCGGAGGTCTCGTCCTGCTCGGTATCATTGAGCGCCTGCCGCCTCAGGTAAGAGAGATTCTCACTTCGCGTCAAAAAGGGGCAGGAAAATCGGAAGCAGTTGGGCGCCAGCAGAGTGTCGCGCTGACTGAAGAAGAGGAATGGGACAAAGACCTCCCATAGCCCGCGCTTTTCCTTGACTGACACGTTTTTGTCTTGCATCAGAAGAAAAACACGCTAAATTTCTTTTTCTTGGCACAGATGACCGGAGGCTTCTTTTGAAGGTTGGTCTTATCGGTGATTCGCACGATAATCTGTCTCTCGTGCAGAAAGCGGTCGCTGCGTTCAGACAGGTGTCACAATCCTTGACCTCGGGACTTTAGGGGTTCAGAAAATCTCCCTGAGTGTAAAGGAGAGCCTATGAGCAGGATTCGCAGAATCGGCATACTGACAGGCGGGGGCGACTGCCCTGGACTCAACGCGGTCATCCGCGCAGTGGCAAAAAGCGCTTTCAACCTCGGCTGGGAAGTTCTGGGAATTCACAACGGGTTTGAGGGACTTCTGCGGACAAGACTCGTGCGCAAACTGAAGCCTGAAAACGTCCGCGGAATACTCAATATGGGCGGGACAATATTAGGCGCTAACTCGCGCGTGAACCCGTTTGAGGTCGTCTGCGGCAAAGGAACTTCTATGACTATTGAGGATTACTCAGATGAGGCGCTCGCTAACTTCAAGAAACTTGGACTGGACGCAGTCATAGCGATTGGCGGAGACGGAACGCTGAAAATAGCGCAGCAGTTCTACGAAAAGGGAATGCCTCTTGTCGGCGTTCCAAAGACGATTGACAACGACCTGTCGGCGACTGTGATGACTTTTGGCTATGATACCGCTGTCAACACGGCAACTGACGCAATAGACAAACTCCATCCAACTGCGGAAAGTCACAGGCGCGCGATGGTGGTTGAGGTGATGGGAAGATATGCTGGCTGGATTGCGCTCAACTCAGGCGTTGCAGGCGGCGCTGACGTGATTCTTATTCCGGAAATCCCGTTTGACATTGATGTGGTCTGCGAAAAGGTCCGAAGCCGCGATAGGGAGGGCGCAGGTTTCTCCATCATCGTCGTCGCTGAAGGCGCGAAGCCCACAGGCGGCGAGACGCTGACCAAGGGTCCAAAGGAACCCGGCCGCGAGGCGCGCCTCGGCGGCATCGGCGACTGGGTCGCAACAGAGATAAACGCAAGAACAGGGAAAGAGACGCGCGCGCTCGTCCTCGGGCATCTCCAGCGCGGCGGATACCCGACAACTTTTGACAGACTCTTAGGCACAAGATTCGGCGCAGCCGCAATACGCCTGATTCAGAACAAAAAGTTCGGTCAGATGGTCTGCCTTATTCCGCCAGAAATAAAATCTGTTCCCATAAAAGAGGCTGTCAGTAAAATGAAATTAGTCCCCGTTACCTCAGACGTGATAGCGGCTGCCAGAGCGCTCGGTATCTGCTTCGGCGATGGCGCGAAAAGCAAAGAGTGCGTCTGACGCACTTACACCTGAAAGAGGCGTTATGAAACTGCCAAACAAATTTCTCCTCTCAATCGCGCAGGCGGTATCCAATCTGACAGGGCTTCCTCAGGATGAAGTTCTCAACCTGTTAGAGGTGCCGCCGAAGGCGCAGATGGGGGATTACGCGTTTCCCTGTTTCGCCATCTCAAGCAGGTTGCGCAAAAGTCCGCAAACGCTTGCATCAGAGATTGCACAAAAATTTCCCCGCCTCCCGTCTATCCGCGATATGCGCCACGAAGGACCTTACCTGAACTTCTTTCTTGACAGGGCAGAGTTCACAAAAAATGTTCTGGAACGCATCCTGAATGAAGCCGAAAAGTATGGAAAAAGCGCAGAAGGAGCGGGCAAGACAGTCGTCATAGACTACTCCTCGCCAAATATAGCCAAGCCATTTGGGATCGGGCATCTGCGCTCAACCGTGATAGGTGCGGCGATAAAGCGACTATACGAGATGTCAGGTTACCGCGTTATCGGCATAAATCATCTGGGCGACTGGGGCACGCAGGTCGGGAAAATGATGGTCGCGTTCCAGAGGTGGAAAGACGAAAAAGAGTTGAAGGAACGCCCCGTCCGTCACCTCTACGACCTCTACGTCAGATTCCATAAGGAAGCCGAGACAGACCCAACTCTGGAGGACCTCGCACGAGACGCTTTCGCGAGGCTGGAAAAGGGCGACAGAGAAGCGCTCGGTTTCTGGCAGGAGTTCAAACGCATCAGTATGATTGAGTTTGAAAGGGTATATCAGAGACTCGGCGTCTCTTTTGACCACTATCTCGGAGAGAGTTTTTACAACGACAAGACCGAATCGGTAATAGATGAACTGCGAAAAAAGGGACTCGCGGTGGAGAGCGAAGGCGCCATCGTTGTGCTGCTGGAAGACCTGCCTGCCTGTATGCTGAAGAAGGCTGACGGAGCAACTCTCTACGCCACGCGCGACCTCGCAGCGGCAAAATATAGATACGAAACTTACAGGTTTGATAAGATGCTTTACGTCGTCGGCTCACCGCAAGAACTCCACTTCAAACAGGTCTTCAAAGTGCTTCTTATGACAGGCTATGATTGGGCGAAAAATTGCCACCACATCGCATTCGGACATATTCTCGGAATGTCAACAAGAGAAGGCACTATCGTCCTTCTTGAGGATGTCCTCAGCGAAGCGGTTTCAAGGGCGGAAAAAGTGATTGCAGAAAAAAACCCAGACCTGGCTGATAAAGAGGAAGTCGCAACCGCGGTTGGAATCGGCGCTGTAATCTTCAACGACCTGAAAAATAACAGACTCAAAGATGTGACGTTTGATTGGGACAGGATGCTCTCCTTTGACGGCGAAACAGGTCCGTATCTGCAGTACACGCACGTCAGGCTTGCAGGCATACTGCGCCGCTTCCAGAGCACCAGCGCTCAAGTTCCAGTTCAGACACTTCCTGACTTTTCTCTCATCGGGTCGGACGAGGAGTGGGCGCTTGTGCGCCACCTTGAGAACTATCCGCGCGTTATTCTTCGCGCAGCAGAAGAGTTTGAGCCGTCTCTCCTGTCAACATATCTTCTCAGTCTCGCAGCGGACTTCAATAAATTCTATCAGATACACCGCGTTGTCAGCGAAGACAGCAAACTCACATTAGCGCGGATTGCACTGATAACCTGCCTGAAGACCGTGCTCGGACAGGGTCTCTCTATGCTCGGGCTCGTACCACTGGAATCAATGTGATAGGTTTTCCCGGAGGGCTTGTGATAATCGCGACAGGAGTTGATATAGTTGAGGTGAAGCGGATACTACGCCTGATGAATGACTACACTGTCCACTTCACAAACAGGGTATTTACCGAAACCGAGATAGCAGAATGCACAAAGAAGCGCGCTTCTGAACAGCATTTTGCAGGCAGGTTTGCCACAAAAGAGGCTGTTCTGAAACTGCTTGGCACAGGTCTTTCAAGCGGGGTGAGGTGGCGCGATATAGCGACAACTGTTGACGATTCAGGCAGTCCTTCTGTCGCGCTGCGCGGGCGCGCGAAAGAGATAGCGCAAAAAATGGGCATTGAGAAAATACTGATTTCAATTTCCCATTCCGATAATTACGCTGTAGCCTTCGCCATCGGAGAAGGACCAAACATGGAAGCGCAAAGGGAAGAGAGTGACAGTTCCACCATCCGATGAATCGCTGCTCGCAGAGTTTCTAAGAGGAAGAAAGCAGCCTTTCGCTCTTCTTGTGAAGCGCTACGAACTTCCGCTTCTCAATTTCATCTACAGATACACTCATGACAGGGAAGAGTCAGAAGACATATTTCAGGAGACTTTTATGCGGGTTGCAAGAAGAGCAAGAAGTTTCAACCCGCAGATGACATTCAAAACCTGGCTATACACAATCGCCCTCAATCTCTGTCGCACGCGCGCGAAAAAGCGGCTCAATATGCCGTTTCTGGCAAGTGAGCAGCCAGGCGCTGACAGGGAAGAGAAAAGTTGTTTTGAACTTTCTGCTGCGCCAGAGTCACTGCCTGAAATGCCGCTTTCAGGCAAAGAACTCGCAGGGAGAATCGCCGAAGCGGTGAATTCCCTCTCCGCTAAACACAGAGAAGTTTTCATTCTCTACCAGTATCAGAACTTCAGTTACGAAGAGATAGCCCGGCTTCTGAACAGACCGCTCGGCACAATAAAGTCTCAAATGCATTACGCGGTCGCTTATATGAAAGAAAAATTGAAAGACCTGACTGGAGGCAGCGAGACTGAAAATAGTGAAGAACCTTGAGTGTCTTTTATGAAAGGAGGCATCAAGATGAAGATGGTATTTTTCTGTTTTCTTCTCAGTTTTGTGGCTTTTCTCTGTCTCTCCTGCGGCTCCAAACAAACCGAGGAGGAGACCGCTGACGAACTGATTCAAATTGCTCTCGCAGGAAGTAGCGATTACCAACGCAGAGTCGCAATAGATAAACTCGGAAAAAGAAAAGAGACGAAGGCTGTGCCTGCGCTCGTCAAGGTGATGAATACAGACCCATTTCCGAATAACAGAGAGACCGCTGTTATGGCGCTTGGCGCAATCGGCGACAATAGCGCAGTTGAGCCGCTGATTTCCGCACTCAATTCGCCTCTGGTAGAACTGCGCCGGAAAATAATTGTAGTTCTGGGCAATTTCAAAGACAAGCGCGCCTATGAACCTATTGTGAAACTCCTCAAAGACCCCGAGTATGAGATAAGATTTGCCGCTGTGGAAGCGCTTGCATTGCTCGGAGACCCTGCAGCAGCCGAACAGATTGTCGCACTTTATGGAGACCAAAGCAGTGCTGTAAGGCGCGCAGCGGTTGAGGCGGTGGAAGCGCTTCAGCCAGAAAACCTCGCAGACAAAATCATACCGGCTCTCAAAAATGATGACGCATCAGTCAGAAGAGTAGCAGTGGAAGCGCTTGGCAAAGCAAAAGACAGAAAAGCGGTTGAACCGCTTTTGGGACTCCTCACAGACGAAAACGCTTCAGTGAGAGAGGCGACTGCCCGCGCACTTGGTGAACTGCGGGACCTGAGAGCAATCAATCCGCTGCTTCCTCTGCTTGAGGACAAGAATCTGGATGTTGTCTGCGCAGCAGTGGGCGCACTGACGAAGACCGAAAGCGATGCGCCAGTGCCCTATCTGATAAAACTTCTTGACCACGGTGACATAGAGGTGCGCCGACTGGCGCTGGACGGGCTGATAAACTTGAAGACATCCAGCCCCCTACTCATTGAGAAACTAAGGTATATGGCAAGATACGAGGCGCACAGCGGCCTGCGCGAAAAGGCGCAACAACTGCTCAGGAAACTTGAAGGCGAACAGCCAAAAGAGAGCGAACAGGCACCAGAGCCTAAACACGAAGAGAAACCTGAAGAGCCAAAACAACCGGATGAACAGAAAGGGAATGAGTAGCGCTCCAATCAAATGGTAGATTCTCGGAGAATCTGAATGAATCAAAACGAATTTCCTTCCCATTCCCCTTATATGATTTCCCAGCAGCCTGTTGCGGAAGCAACTCTTCGCGCAATAGTGCTGGGCACTTTGGTCGGTCTGGTGCTTGCCGGCGCAAATATGTATGTCGGACTGCGGGCTGGAATGACTGTCAGCGCAAGTATCCCGTCCGCTGTGGTCTCTATCGCTGTTCTGCGTATGTTTCGCAGGAGAGGGACTATACTTGAAAATACTATCGCCCAGACTATAGGTTCCACAGGTGAAGCGCTTGCCGCAGGAATCATCTTCACTGTTCCCGCGCTTCTCTTTACAGGCGTCTGGAAAGAGTTTGACTACTGGACAGTAACGTTGATTGCGCTTCTCGGCGGCACGCTCGGCGTTCTTTTTATGATACCGCTTCGGCGCGCACTCATAGTTGAGGAGAAGGAACTCAAGTTTCCTGAAGGTGTCGCCTGCGCCGAGGTCCTTCGTGCTGGCGAACGAGGTGGACGAGGCGCATTATACCTAATAATCTCTGCCATTTTTGGCGCGGTTTTCATAGCCTTCGTAAAATTGGTCGCGCTTATGAAGGAGACCCTTACCGCTGGCTGGGCTGCTGGGAGAGCGGTCTTCGGAATTGCTGGTGATGTTTCTCCGATGCTGATCGGGGTCGGTTATATAGTCGGCTTCAATATCGCGGTTCTTGTCTTTATCGGAGGCGCAATCGCATGGCTTGTTGCCATTCCCCTCTATACTGCCATAAATGGCGCACAGGTGCCGCAGGGAATGAGTATATTCAAATTCTGCGAGCAGGTGCGCAGCGACCAGATAAGGTATATGGGCGTTGGCGCAATGGTTATCGGCGGCGTCTCGTCCATTATAAGAATGAGAAGCGGCATAGCGCGCGCGATAAAGAGTCTGCGGCGGCACGATGAGTCAAAAGCGATTACCGAGACCCCGCGCACAGAACGCGATATACCCATCTGGGTTCTGGCGCTCTTCTCCGTTATTACGGTGATTGCCATATTTTTCCTGTATCGGTCAGTTACCGGGACATTTGTCACATCAATAGTTTCCACAGTTGCTATGGCTCTTGCGGGATTCTTTTTCGTGGCGGTTGCGAGTTACATAGTTGGGTTAGTCGGCTCCTCAAACAGCCCTGTCTCGGGAATGACAATATGCACTCTCCTTTTCGCATCTGGTTTGCTTCTTCTCTTCGGAGTAACGGGTGATTCCGGCGTTCTCGCTGTTCTGATTGTCGCTGGTGTGGTTTGCTGCGCCGCATCCACGGCGGGAGATATATCTCAGGACCTGAAGACAGGACACATTGTCGGCTCAACACCCTGGAAGCAGCAGGCGGTTCAACTTTTCTCGGTCGTGGCTTTCGCGTTCATGATTGGCCCAGTCCTCACCCTGCTCCATACAGGCTACAAAGACACAGGCGGCATTGGAGGCACGAGTTTGCCTGCGCCTCAGGCACGCCTGTTTGAGGGAATCTCCAGAGCACTATTCACAGCCTCGGGGAAAAAGATGCCTTGGGATATGGTCGCAATCGGCGTGGCAATAGGATTGACTCTGCTTATCGCGGACGAATTACTAAAGCGCAAAGAGGCGAAGTTCAGGCTCTATGTTATGCCGACAGCGGTCGGAATCTACCTGCCTATATCGCTTTCAGTTCCCATTCTCATCGGCGGACTCCTCTCCCTTGTTCTGAATGCCTCAGCAAAAAGGCGCGGCGAACAGAACCTGCATGACTCTATCCAGCGCGGTGTCATATTCTGCTCAGGGCTTATAGCGGGCGAAGCGCTCGTCGGAATACTGGTCGCAGGTGTCAAATCGTTTGCCAAAGACCCGGAAAAGTATCCCATCGCGCTCTTTGCCAGAGAATACGCAGGATTCGCCACAACCTTTGCCGCACTCATCGGTATTATTGTTACCCTAGTTGTTATCTCTTTCGTTTCCCTCAAAGGAAAACGCGCATAGCACTAACCCGAATGGAGGCTTTTATGGAAAACGTGGATTTGAAGAGGATTTTTCGCAGAGTAGATGCTTACCGCAGCGCGATGATAAAACTGCAGAAAGATTTGACCGCTATTCCCGCGATAGGTCCGAAAGCGGGCGGCGAGGGCGAAGCGAAGAAAGCCGCGTTTCTCAAGAAGTTTCTCGCAAAGAATGGTTTTGGCAGAGTTGAAGAATTACGCGCTCCAGATAAATCAGTCTCCTGCAAGTACAGACCAAATCTGTTAGCGCTTATTGAGGGCAAAGACACTTCGCGCAAAATCTGGGTTATGACACATCTTGATATTGTTCCGCCCGGCGCAAGAAATCTCTGGAAGACAGACCCGTATAAGGTTGCGGTCAAAGGCGGAAAACTTTTCGGACGCGGCGTTGAAGATAATCAGCAGCCGCTTGTCTCCTCAATCTTCGCCGCCAAAGCGCTGCTTGACCTGAAAATAAAACCGCAAAACACGCTCGCGCTCCTCTTCGTCGCCGATGAAGAGACAGGCAGTAAACTCGGTCTCTCATACCTGATAAAGAAAAATCTCTTCGGCAAGAACGATATAATTATCGTCCCTGATGGCGGTAATCCCGAAGGTTCAATGATTGAGGTCGCGGAAAAATCTATTATGTGGCTCAAATTCATCACTTGCGGAAAACAGGCGCACGGCTCACGTCCTGACCTCGCAAAGAACGCGCACAGGGCAGCCGCGCACCTTCTGCTTCGTCTGGACAAACTCTTCCACAAAAAATACAACGCGAAAGACCCGCTTTTCACTCCGCCCGAATCAACTTTTGAACCGACAAAAAAAGAAGCAAACGTGGAAAACATCAACACAATCCCGGGCGAAGATGTCTTCTACTTTGACTGCCGCGTTCTTCCGAAATACAGCGTTGCCAAAGTGCTCAAACTCGCAAAACAAACCACAAGCGAAATAGAAAAAGAGTTCGGACTGAAAGTTACTATTGAGCCTGGCCAGTGCCAGCAGGCTGCTCCTCCCACGCCGGCAGACTCGGAAGTGGTGAGACTTCTCGCTAAGGCGGTGAAGAAGGTCTATCGCGTCAACGCAACAGCGCAGGGTATCGGAGGCGGCACAGTCGCTGCGATTCTGCGCAGGGCGGGGTATAACGCCGCTGTCTGGGCAAGACTGGATGAAACCGCGCACCAGCCAAATGAATACTGTAAAATCTCAAATATGGTCGGCGACGCCAAAGTTCTCGCCTGCATCTTTTCCGGCGCCGCAGCCGTCCGCGAATGATTTGGCGTGCATTCTCTGGACTGCCCGGCGGGTTTACTGTTGAAAAATGGGTTTTCTGGAATTAGCATCTTCAATCCGGGTTTATATAGTAGAGGTCTAAAAAACAGATAGGTAGCAAGGAGCAGAGATGAAACTGAAGCGTATCTGTGGAGTCTGCATCGGTCTGGTAGTCTTTTTTGCGGTCGCTGCCGCGTTTGGACAGGAAGCGCCGGGTCAAGAGCCTCCCGGGGCAGCGATGCAAAACAGTATAGATAATGCTGTGAAGAAAGGGTGTGAATATCTGAAGAGTCAGCAGATGGCTGACGGCTCCTGGGACTATATAGATAAGCCGTTTTCTCTGCCGCCCCTGGTTGAGTCTCACCTTGTTGAGGGCTGCACCGCACTCTGCCTTTACGCGCTTCTGAAAGGTGGGGAGAGTCCCAAATCTCCCGCGATAGAAAAGGGCTTTGCGTTTATACGTTCCAGACCTTTCAGGCACGTTTACAGTGTCTCCTGCTATGTGCTGGCACTGAGTGCGCTCTACACTGAGGAAGAGGTGGAGGTAAAACGCGGCGAGGAGGTTAGCCAAGCGGAGAAGGTGCGCACAGTGGTCAGAGAGGAGGCAGCCAAGGAGTTTGGCAAGAAAGCGACTCCGCAGGACAAGAAACTTGTCACCGACGCTATAGAATGGCTTCTCAATCAGCAGAAGGCGAATGTCTGGCGCTATCCCGAGCACGGCGAAGATGCATCCAACACGCAGTACGTTATGCTTGCGTTCAATGAGGCGCGGCGACTCAAAATCTGCCAGATCCCGCCAGACCGCTGTATGAAAGTGGCGGAATATTTTCTCAAATACCAGGAGAAGTCCGGTCCCGAGGTTGAGTGGTTTCCAGTTCCCGGGGCAGACCTGACTATCAGGGAGATGCAAAAGGCAGAGAAGGAGTTGAAAAAAGAGATTGGAAAGGTGGACAAGGAGTTAGAAAAGAGCAAAGATAAGATACGTGCTGATGAAGTTACCACCACGGTCGTGGACGATGCCAGAAAAAAGATGTTCGGAGGGGAGAAAAAGAAGATGTTTGCCCGCGGCTGGTGCTATATGCCGAACGACCCGGAGAAAGAGAAATGGCGCGCGGAAATTACCGGCAGTATGACCACCTCGGGAATAATAGCGCTTACCGTTTGCAAGTCAATTCTTGAGGGAACACCACAATACACAGCGGACTTCGCCGCCAGAGTTGACCAGGGAATCCGGGACGGCTGTGCCTGGATTGCCAAGAAGTTCAGCGTGTCCACTAATCCAACTGGCAGCGGAGAGTCCTACATTCACCATTATTATTACCTTTATGGTCTTGAGCGGGCAGGAGCGTTGACACTCGCGACCAATTTCGGAACCAACGATTGGTATAAGGATGGCACTCAACTAATCATCTCTCAGCAGCACGAAGATGGAAACTGGCAGTCGCCCAGGGGAACAGGTGGTCCCGTGATTGATACTTGCTTCGCCATACTGTTTTTGAAGAGGGCGACGACTCCGATAGTGAACGTGCCGCCCCCGCCTCTTTATACCGGCACGCAACTGACAGACCCGAACAAGAAATAGTTGAACGCAAATATTCCGCCCCTTCAGGCAGGCGATTGTGCTGTTAGATTCCTGCCGGGACTACCGCGATGCTCTTCCCTTTTTCTGAATGTTCTTTGTGTTGTCGCACTTCGGATATGCTGAGCAGGCGAGGAATGTCCCGAACCTGCCTTTTTTGAACACCATTGGCGCGCCACATTTGTCGCAGGTCACATCGCTTTTTTTGCCTTTCTGACTTTTCTTTGCTTCTTCGGGCGACTCTTGTGATTTGGTCGGTTTCGCGCCTGAGATGATGTTGCGGCACTGCGGGTAGCCGCTGCAGGCGAGGAATTTGCCAAATCTGCTTTTTCGCCAGACCATATCTTTCCCGCATTTGTCGCAGATTTTGCCGCTCGCCGCGCTTTTCTTTGGAGTTTCTTTCTGGGGCTTTGCCGGCTGGGTCTCTTCTTTGTCAGTGTCGACGGCGGCTTTGGGTTTTCCGTCCAGATTGCGGGTGTTGCGGCATTTGGGGAATCCGGAACAGGCGAGAAACTTTCCGTATCTTCCCTCTCTGATGACCATGGGTTTTCCGCACTTTTCGCAGATTATGTCTGTTTCCACCACTTTCTTTTTTTCCTTTCTACCGCCAAGCGGACGTGAGTATCTGCATTCAGGATAGCCTGAGCAGCCCAAGAACGCGTCGCTGCCTTTGAATTTGATAACCAGTGGTCTTCCGCACTTCTCGCAAATCTCGCCCGCTGCAGCCGACGAGGTTCCTGAGGCACCAATCCCTTCCGTCGCCCGTCTCAGGTCAGCCTCAAATGTTCTGTAGAAGTCCCCAAGAACCTGAAGCCACTGCACCTTCGCATCCTCTATCCTGTCTAAGGACGATTCCACAGCGCTTGTGAACTTCACATCCAGGATTCGCGGAAAATATTTTGTGAGATGGTCTGTGACTGCCGCTCCAAGGTCTGTCGCATAAAACCTGCCCTTTTTCTGCTCAACGTACTTTCGTTCCTGAATTGTTGAGATAATTGTCGCGTATGTACTGGGTCTGCCTATTCCCTCTTTTTCAAGCGTCCTGACCAGCGAAGCCTCCGTGTAACGCGGCGGAGGCTCTGTGAAGTGCTGAGTCGCCTCAACATTCAGTATAACGAGCCGTTCTCCGACCTTCAGGTCAGGAAGTGCCTTCTCTGTGCAGGGCAGAACAAAGTCGGAAAGTTTCGTGTGCCCGTCAAATTTCAGAATTCTACTTGTCCCCTTGAGAAGATATTTTTCGCCCGCGAGAACTTCTCTCTCCTCATAGAGCGCAGGCGCCATCTGCGAAGCGCCAAATCTGCGCCATATCAGATTGTACAGATTGAACTGCTCTGGCGTCAAATACTGCTTTACCTCTTCTGGGAATATGTGAGTTGAAGTCGGGCGAATCGCCTCGTGCGCCGCCTGCGCACCGGGTCTGACCTTGTGATAAACCGCCTTCTCCGGAACGTAATCCCTGCCGAACCTCTCCAAGAGAACTTTTCGCACTTCACCGATAGCGGACCAGGCGCTGCGGACAGAATCTGTTCTGTGGTATGTGATGAGACCGCGTCTTCCTTTCTCGGCGATTTCAACCCCCTCGTATAACTGTTGCGCTATCCGCATCGTTTGCTTGGCGCTCAAGTGCAGCGCAATGGACGCCTGCTGCTGCATTGTGCTTGTTATCAGCGGGGGCAGCGGATAACTCTTTCTGTCCGTCACCTTGAAATCGGTTACCAGTAAAATCTCGTTCCGCAGAATTCCCTCAATCGCTCTTGCCTCGCTTTCGCTGTGAATCTCAGCCTTTCCACCATCTATCTTTTCCAGTTCCACGCGCACTACAGTATCAGATCTGCCTTCAGGATGAACGTCACAGAATACGCGCCAGAACTCCTGCGGAATGAAATTAGTTATTTCTCGTTCTCTGTCCACAATCAACTTCACAGCGACAGATTGGACTCGCCCCGCACTCAAACCTTTTCTGAACTCCCGCCAAAGAAGCGGACTCAGTTTGTAGCCCACTATCCTGTCCAGGATTCTGCGCGTCTGCTGCGCATCCACCCGCTCACGGCGAATTATCCCTGGCTTTGCGAACGCCTTCTTGATAGCGTCGCGCGTGATTTCGTTGAAAGTGACGCGCCTCAGTTTCTCCTGCGGGATAACTAACGCTTCAGCGAGATGCCACGCAATCGCTTCACCCTCTCTGTCCAGGTCTGTGGCGAGATAAACTTCTTTTGAACTTTTTGCCGCTGCTTTGAGGTTTGCGACAATTTTCGCGCGCGTGGAAATTATCTCATATTTCGGCACAAACCCTGCCTCGATGTCCACGCCGAACTCTTTCCGAGGGAGGTCGCGGATGTGCCCCATTGAAGATCTGACGTCAAAGTCCTCTCCGAGAAATTTGTTTATCGTCTTCGCTTTCGCGGGAGATTCAACTATTACGAGCGACTTCTTCATCTCTCCTCACGGGATTGTGTTGGTCAAAACTCAAGTTTATATTTTATCGGGGTCAAAAAGTCAAAACTAAATTTCTTTGCAACAAATACTTGAAAAACCCAGATTGGGTGATGATAATAAAAAAAGGTTCCGGGCCCAGAGCTCAGTTGGTTAGAGCAGCGGACTCATAATCCGCGGGTCAGAGGTTCGAGTCCTCTTGGGCCCATTATTGCAAGTCCTTGCATCTTCCTGCACCCTGAAACGTTCTGCCGCAACGCGGAGAGTCAGAGCAGCGCGGCGCGCCAAGCGCCGGTTACGATGCCGGCGGTGCTCGCGGCGGTGACGGCGGCGCGGAACGCAAAAAATCAGGCGACGATGTCATAGACGCAGACTTTGAAGTCAAAGGCGGACAAGACGCCAAATAATCGCCCTCGCTAACCGCTCTCGGCTTTCAGGCGAGGCATCAGGTAACAGGCATCAGGCGTCAGCCAAGATAACCTCCTGACCTCAAACCTCATGTCTTGCAGTCTTGAGACTTGAGGCTTGAGCAGCGAGGCTTAAGAGGAATATTCCCTTCATTCCTCAGGGCTCATCCCTCACGCCTCACGCCTGTAAGAATCCTGTAAATTGCCATTTTTAGTAACTCTTTCACGTAGTTACAGTTACGGAATTTTGACCCTTGAAAAATTACAGGATTTCTATAATATCCCCCAAGAAACCCCGTGCGTAAGCGCGGGGAGATAATTACCTCTTCCTCGCGCGAGAAAGATTAGCCACAAATGAACACGAATAAACACAAATGTTCCAAAGCCGCGGACGCAACTAAAGCGGGGCAGTTTAGCCGCGGGCTTGCCTCCCGCGAGGATTTCCGAAGAATTTTGTGCATTTTTACGAAATTTTTCGCCCGAGGTGTGTATATCCACCGCAGAAGATGAAGCCCCACGCGTAAGCGTAGGGAAGGCACATCACAGGGCGACGCGGAATAAAGCCGCGGTGCAGCACCTATCGCCGAGACGGAACGCAGTTGCTTTTCATCGGTCATTGTCGCAATGAGCGGACGATAGGTGCTGCATCACCGCCGCGGTTGAGAAGATTCAACGCCGGGGTTCCAGAGCCAGAATTCCTGAATTCCCTTTGATTTCGCGGTTCTCTCTCCGTATATTGTTATGCGAGACTTATTCGGGGAGGAAAGTAGCAATGCGCATCCTATCTGTCACTTTGTTAGCGGTTCTCCTCTCTCTCTTATTGATTCGCTGCGGACAAAGCAAGCACGGATCGGTTAGCCCGCCGCTTGCGGATTTTATTGCCACGCCGACAAGTGGCACTGCGCCCCTTACTGTTCAGTTCACAGACACCTCAACAGGTAATATCACCTCTTGGGCGTGGGATTTTGACAACGACGGAATGATAGATTCAACACAGCAAAATCCGACTCATATATATGCGATTGCCACGGTCTACACGGTTAGTTTGACGGTAACAGGTCCCGGCGGCTCAGAGCAAGAGGTAAAAGCGAACTACATAACAGTATGGTTTGTCAAGACTTGGGGCGGCGGCGTTAACGACGAGTTAGACGCAGTTGCGGTTGATTCAGCCGCAAATATCTACTGTGCTGGTTGCACTCAGTCTTTTGGCGCAGGCTCATATGATGCGCTTCTTCTGAAATATGAGAGTTCAGGAGCGCTTGGGTGGGCTAAGACATGGGGCGGTAGCAATGATGATTTCTTTCACGCGGTTGCGGTTGATTCATCCGGAAATATGTATTGTGCTGGTAGGACATCCTCATTCGGCGGAGGCTCGGATGACGCGCTTCTTCTGAAATACAACAGTTCAGGAACTCTTCAGTGGGCTAAGACCTGGGGCGGCAGTGGTTGGGATCACCTCTTCGCGGTTGCGGTTGATTCAAGCGGAAATATCTATTGTGCTGGTACAACCTCCTCTTTCGGCGCAGGCGACTGGGACGCTCTTCTTCTCAAGTATGACAGTTCTGGTACCTTGCAGTCGGCTACGACTTGGGGTGGCAGTAGTTCGGATTCGCTGGACGCGGTTGTAGTTGATTCATGTGGAAATATCTATTGTGCGGGTTCCACCGCCTCCTTTGGCGCAGGCTCGTATGCGTTTGACGCTCTTCTTCTCAAATATGACAGTTCAGGTACGGTTCAGCGGGCTGCAACCTGGGGCGGGAGTAGTCACGATTACCTGTACGCGCTTGCGGTTGATTCAGGCGGAAGCATCTACTGTGCTGGTTTGACTTGGTCCTTAGGCTTGTATGAGTATGACGCCCTTGTTCTCAAATATGACGGTTCGGGGACACTTCAGTGGACTACGACTTGGGGCGGCAGTGGTCAGGATTACCTTGGCGGGGTTGCGGCTGATTCATCCGGAAATATCTATTGTGCTGGTTATACTGGCTCCTTCGGTTCAGGTGACGCGCTTCTTCTGAAATATGACAGTTCAGGCGCGCTTCAGTGGTCTAAGACCTGCGGTGGTGCTGATAACGATTGGGTGAGTGCGGTTGCGGTTGATTCAACCGGAAATGTATATCTTGGCGGAGCGACATATACTTATACAGGCATCTGGCAGGAGGTAACAACGGGAAGCCAAACAAGTCCATCTGCGACCTCAACTACGCCGTCAGGGACAGCAGGTTCGCCTTCCGGAGCAGAAGATAGCCCGGTAGGCACACAGACCACTCCGACAGGCAGCGAGACAGGCGCAGGCGGTTTGGACACACTGCTTCTGAGGAACTGGTAACGCGTGCTCTGCTGCTGTGGCGCTTTCCACAGGTGTGCGGTCAGATGCGCGGCGAAAACCTTTTCGCGGACTTTTTTCCTGCCGAGGGATATGTATTGCGTCCGTAGATTCGCCGCTTCTCCCCCAAGTCCACCTTTCCTGTTGCATAGATAATTTTGTGCCTATTACTCTCCTTATTCTCCTCTTTAATGAGACGAGTAAACTGTGCACACTTTCTGTTCGTTTTGTTGAAAATAACAAGGTAACAGAATACGTCATTAGGCATCCCTTGGGAATCCATTGTTGCAACAAGTCTTTGGATCTTATTATAGTCCTCTCTGATCTTACGAAACATTGTCTTATTGATGCCGTTTTTGTTCCTGATAAATTTCAGTTCAAAGACAATTGTCCTTCCGCCAAACTGAAACTGCTTACTCGGAAGCCTAACACGGTAGCCACGACCGTGTAGAATACTTAGATGCTGGGGCTCAAGTATAGTTATATCAGGCTTTATGGCCAAATGCCCTCTTTCATCATAGAACGATACTTCGGTGTGAACACAGTTTGCGCGTATTCCAGGGTCTTCTGTGTCAGTCGGTTGCGCCAACCATCTGACCTGCGACAACTTGCCATAAAGTAAACACTTCAGGTCACCTTCTGTTAGAATTAGTCCTTGTATTTGCTGATATTCTCGCTCAATTTCAGCAATTTTCTCTTCGATAATAGTTCTCAATTCACGGGAGAGAATGTCACAATACATATTTCCTCCGGGTATCACCCTATTTGCGGCTTTTCTACCTGAATTCGGGAGACGCATACTTAGAGACTCTAACAAAACCTTCATGAGAGGAAACTCCAACATATGAGAATGCAGCCTAAGCATAGCAGCGCCTCGTGTATGTCAGAACGCTTTTCAAACCGTAGACGGAGTCGGCGAAAATGATT
>Ga0315280_10004720_pt1 | contig 19880 bp, 13 predicted proteins | sample YL17G06_40_MG_FD_203697 | JGI IMG/M metagenome (GOLD analysis project Ga0315280, IMG submission 203697) | Sediment microbial communities from Yellowstone Lake, YNP, Wyoming, USA - YL17G06_40 | ecosystem: Environmental > Aquatic > Freshwater > Lake > Sediment | place: USA: Wyoming | collected... | reverse complement strand
CAGGCTGCATTCTCTCATACGGGCGCGAACGGCCCAGTTGCTTAGCAGCTCAGGTCAAGTCCAATCTACAAACCAGTCGCGAAGACCAGGTAGCTCTCGGACTAGCCAGCCAAAGAAACTATCAAACTACGTCTTTCATAAGATCTACAAAGAAAAAGATTAATTCTGCATCACTCGCTGCAGCAAAGCGGAAGCGAAACCCTGCGCATAGCCTTCCTAGAATAGGCAAAAAGTACAAGCCTCATCACAGAAAAAGTGCACTACAAATATTTCACCTTTGTTTCTTGCTTATTTATGACGGTTGGCAGTAGGATCTTCAATGATGCAGGCTCAGTCAACTTAATTTATTTCCGAGTGTTCAGTGCTCCCCCATTAAATTCGTCGCTGGTGTATTTCGTTCGACAATTGCTCCTATATTTCCTCCGGATTCGCTCCTTGCATGAAATGCACCTGCCGCATGGTTTTTCACTTCCTGAATAACATGAAGATGTGAGGTCAAAGGGCAATTCATGCTTGCGAGCCAATCTTAAGGTATCACGTTTGTCCAAGGATATCTTTGAGCATGGGCTTTGTAATGTGGGTAAACCGACGATGATTATTCGCTTGCCCCCAAGAGATGAATCCACAAAGCTGATATTGTCTTGTGAGTATTACTTGTAGTGTGAAAGCAGATGCCTGATTCGAGCATCGAGGATGTTTACAAGAGATATGAGTTTAACAAAACTGAACCCGAAACTCTAATGGGTCTAATCAAGCAAGCCATAGAAACAGGTGATGGCGTTAAAGACGAACTCAAGAGATTCAGAGAGATTACTGAAAAAGTGGCAAAACTTTTGGAGAAGAAGGGGGTCTTCAGAGTCTTGGACCCCTCAAAAATCAAAAACATAGAAGCCTTTCGGGATGTTCATGCTGTTGGCATAGACGGAAGTCTTCAACCTGTCGAAGGATTTGGAGGTTATTGGTTCGTTCCTACAAGTTGTGCAAGGGTAACATTCGACAGGGGTCCCAACTCAGCCACCAAAGTCGATGTCACGGCAAATATTGAGAAAATAAAGGAGCATGATTACTATGGCGTTGGTGGTGAAGCTGAACTCCGCATGATGAAATCGGAGACAAAGGCGATAATGGATTGGGCAGAGCGACATGACGCTTCTAAGGGAAGCGTTATGTTTATCGATGGACCAATAGTTGACCCTCCACGCCCCGTTGCGGACAAAGATTACGTGAAGTATAGATGCAAAGCCCTGACAAAATGCATTAAGAAAAACATCTTGGTAATTGGATGCGTAAAAAGGATGAAAGCCAGCATATTGTTGGATTTCATCGAGAAAAACGTTCTCACAAACAAAACTGACAAGGATCTCATACAAAGATTCGCATGGGACCTTCATTTGGTAACGGCCATCTTTTCCAAACTCGTTATTGAAGGAGCCAAAGGCGTCTTGAGCACTGTCCCAATTTCTGTCAGTGATGCAGATGCGGCACATAAAGCGTACCGTGATCAAGACATTCTAGTAAATTCACTTTACATGCAGAAAGACGCTACAAGTCGACCAATAAGAATAGACTTCCCGGTTCTGAAGGGTTATGAAGAGAATATTGAGGCGCTGGGGGAAAGAATCATCAGCACCGTATATGCATGGTCATATCCTGGAATGGACATTCCTCTCCCTGTTTTCCTAGCCCACAATAAATGTGAAGTGAGAAAAGGATGTGCTGATGTCTTGTATGACGAAATAATTACTCGTTCGAAAAGTAAAGACCTCTTTGAAAACATGTTGAACGAAAAACTGAAAAGGTGAGTTAATTGGTTAGTCGAAATCCTATAGGAGTAGTTTTAACCGGAGCAACCACCCAAAAAGCAGCATGTCAACTGTTCGAATCCTCTGAGAGAGGCGGTGTCAGGGAAGGAAAATTCCTAGTCATTGAAAGCATGCCCGGCAAACGACAAATAATGGTTCGAGTGGCCGCTATAGTTCCTCAAAACGATTTCTATAGTGCAGGTGATGCTTGGACTGAGGCTCGAAGAAAACAAGTAGAGATTCCTGGACAACTTGCAAGGCAGTACGAAATCTGTGAGCTTGATTTGCTTGCGGAAATGCCAGGAGCCAAGCCTATCGTAGTTCCGCCTTTTCCTAATGACAAGATATACGAAATGAAATTGCCGGAAGAGGCTGAGAACATCTTCGGAGTGTCTAAGAAGAGTCCAGGGATAATATGGTATGGAACCATGGTGGGTTACCAGAATGCTCCCATCCCCCTCAATATCGAAAGCATACCGATGCACATAGGCATCTTTGGAACCACAGGTAGTGGAAAATCATATGATACCGGAGCCTTGATAGAACAACTTGTTAAGATCTGCGACAAAGAGGACAGAATACTTTCATTTCCGATTTTGATAATTGATGCTAATGGCGACTACTTGGATTATGTCAAGTTCTTTGAAGACCATGAAAAATTCGGTGCAGCCTCAGCAATAACAAGGTATGTGTTTCCTGGGTCTCCAGAGCTAAGTAAGATGAATGTAAGACCTATAGCCATAGACTTGAATCTAGTGTCGAAACGGGAGATAGCTGAAGCTATTAATCTCTACTACTCAGGAGGAGAGAAAACGGAGCTCCAAGTGACTGGGGTGGAGAAGTTAATTGCTCACATGGAAGAGACCTCGCTAATTTCGGAAGGAAACTATCAGAGCATCTTCACCGACGACACGAAGTTTGAAGATGCAAAGGGTGCAATTTCGAATCTAGGTCTCCATTCTGGAACTGTAGCAGCAGTTCTGCGTGCTCTTGAGAAATTCAAAGGAGTTGAAGACAACTACAATCTTCTGTCAGAGGAGCCAAAGCTTGACAGAAACTTCGTAGATAACATGACAAAGAATCGTGAAATCGCCATAATAGACTTTTCCGCAGCAGGAGCTCCAGGAGTTGATCCACCATTGAAACAATTCGTAATGTCTTACTTGGCTTCCATACTGTTCCGGGTTTTCACGCAATACAAGATTGAGGGCCAAGAACGTTATATGCTATTCATAATAGAAGAAGCTCAAAACTACTGCCCGAATCTCGCGACCTACAACATCGGATATAGTCTTGCAAGAGAGAAACTAGCAGCGATAGCCACGCAAGGCCGGAAGTTTGGACTCAGTCTATGCCTCATTTCTCAAAGACCATCTTTTGTTGATCAAGTCGTATTATCTATGTGCAACAGCTTTTTCCTGCACAGAATCTCCCCAGAGGACGTCTCGTTCGTAAAAAGGGTTACTGGAGGATTGCCGTTGTCATTGGAGAGGAGACTGACTATTCTTGACAATGGCGAGCTTATCGTGAGTGGGCAGATGCTGACACTTCCCTTTCCAATGCTTGTCAGAGTTCCTCCGAGAGAAGTCCCGCAGACCACAGGCAAAACTGACGTCTTAGGTGCCTTGAGAAGGATGGCTGCGAAATGACTGAGAAAAGTGGTAACCTCGGCGTCATGTTTTCCAGACTCCCAACAGGCCCAGGTGTTCCCACTCCAAGTCTTACAGGTTTTGCGTTCGCAGTTATTGAAAGTAGAAAACCTGTGGAGAAACAGCTACGAGATTTCATGACTTTTTGCAGAAGAGATGCTCTGTCGGTTAATGTGAAGATTGTAAAAGCTGAGTGGGGAGAAGGAAAGACTGATGCATACGAACGGTACATTCATCCAGAGGCTGAGAAGAAAGGAGATGCTTGCTACTTTGTTTCTACATCAACTATAGCAGATAGAATAAGCAAATTTCATGATGTTTTCTCAACTACGAGTTACGTCCCGAGCTCAAAATTCCTAGCTTCCGTTTTTGTGTCAATAATTAACGAGGCGGCTCATCAACAAATCGGCATTGAAGGCTTTCCAAAGGTTCTAGATTTTCAGAATGAACCGTTGAAATTCATAGAAGCAGTTCTAGAAAACCATCGAAAAATTGGGCACAAGAAGGTCTTCATTTTCATTGATGAATTCGAAGAATTGCTTATTCAAGACAGCAAAATCCAAAAAGAGATGATTTCAGGCTTAAAGGAGCTCATCAATGGACAGTTACGTCATGTCCATGAAGGCGGGGCTTATCAGGGAATGCTGCACTTCTTCATTGCTTGCACGCCATATGCGTACATTCGCATAATGGAAGACGTCGAGCTTGCCCAGATAACTGGCTCGGTGAAGTCTCGATTAACAACACTCCCTTTGCCTGAGGTTTCTCACAGAGAGGCACTTCAATTCTTGGTCGACTTAACCAGATACAGCTACGGTGGCAAATTGCCTGATGTTTTTCCCTTCCGTAGCTTGGGTCCATTGAGTGGCATATATGCCATCTCTCATGGTAACCTGAGAGAAATGATCAAACTCTTTGTCAAGCTCATGTCAACTGCAGCTGATGAGAAAACCAAGGAGTTGCGGCTGATTGATGCGAAACATTTCTTGGCATCTTTGAGAGATGAGGACATCTCGGTTTACGGAGCCACGGGAAAAGCCATCGATGATGAGCTACTGGATAAAGTAAGCGTCAATCTGAAGAGAATAAGCAGAGGTGAAGAGTGCCTAAGCGTCTTTGACTTGCTCATGGGCGAATACAAGCCTTTTAGCATCGACGAGATGGGTAAGAGACTGGGGCTCCCTAAAGATGAGATTCATCAACTTGTCTCAGCTGCAAACACCGAACTGAGGAAAATAGGCATCGACAAGGCGATTTCCGCGCTTTTCCCTCTTGCAGAAGGGAAGACGTTTGAGACAGTGAAAGACCGACTTCAGATTGTTCAAGACCGCATAATTATTGGAAATGCCAAGATCCCAGTGAAGAAATTCATGGAGAAGCTCTTCACGTACACACTTCATGAAGATGGGAATCTTTCAGAGACTCTTCTACTTCCTAAGGAGCCGAGAGATCTTGAGTTATTGTTCGAAAGCATGACTGAAGAAGAGACTGGGGAACTGACGTCAGAAGAGGCTGAAAAATTACACTCCACGATGAGGGAGCACTTTGATCAGGCGGCTGCAAAACGGTACTACGTCTTATCGCAAGACATGGCTAACCAAGTTTTCCCCTCTCCTCTCTGGCTATTGATGGACTTCGTAAAAGACAGAGCAAAAAGGATGGATCTATGGCGAAAAGCTTCTAAGGAGTATTTTGAATCGGTCAAAGAACTGAGAACAGGAATACTGAGTTTGATGGAACATCTTGGCGTAGGCAAGTTTGAGTCGAGAGAGGCAGATGGAGGGAAGCACTACAAATTCGATTTCAGGCTTCAGGACAAGACAATTCCGATTTCTGCATATGTGTTTGTCAGTACTGGCAACATCACCGATCAAGATGTTGAGGAGATGTGTGACGACGTGAAGGGTCGGAGACCCCACCTCGTCCTTTTGGCATACAGCGGCGAGATTGATTCGAGCTTGCCAACAGAGATTGGGGGTATTGAGACGCCGATTCTTCAGATCCATTTAAGAAAACTTAGAGCCTTGCAACTCATAGTTGCTCAACTAGCTCGTTCTCGTGCAGACATCGATGAAAAGATCTTGGAGAAAAGGTTCGCCGAGATATTTGACGAGGCAGAGATTCAGAAGAAATTCACGGAATGGTACAATAAGTGTAAGAGTGCAGGAATAGTTGTCGATGATCCTTACACAAACTACGCTGATAGCGGTGGCAAGCTCGCTGGAATACTGAAATATTACATCAATTTCTTAGGCTCACGAAAAACATCTCAAGAGGTCTTTGAAGATTATGAAGAAACTCTTAAGAACATCAAGTTCTTCGGTGACAAGGAAGCTCCTTTTGCGCCAGTCGATATAGAAACTACAGGCGAATTCACAAAATTTGAAAATGAACTCGCAAGAAACAGCTTTCTGTCCAGACAAAGTGGTGGAACAGTTTGCGTCGAAAATACACCCGTTGAGAAACGGATAATCTCAATCACCGAGAAGTATCCGAAGATACAAGTCACACAGCTCAGACAATTTTTCATAAATGCCGCTCAAGCTGAAAGCGTACTTGAAAAAGTCTACCTTCCAATATTGATTCACAAAGGTCTACTTGCCATTGATCAAGACAATATTACTAGAAAAGAACCACAGCTTTTGCGAAAGGAGTTGGAGAATCAGTTTGCCAAATATGATGCGAATGCAAGCAGCAAGTCCGCCACTTGGAGAAGCTTTGCCAATATTTGCGTTTCAAAGGGACGGAAAGAAGAAAAAGGAATGATAATTATTGACCTGAACTATGTAGAACGCATGCTCAGAGACAAGAAAAAAGAAATTGACAGTGAACACGACGAGAATCTTTTGCTCCAAAAGATCCAACTATTCAAACTAATCCTGGACTATTATTATGAAAAACTGGAACCCAAGATCGACGTTGCACTGTCAGCCGCGAACCAGCTTAAGAAAGAGGCCCAAGTTAAGATAGAATCAGTGAAAAATGCTTTGAACAAGATACTCGAGACCTATAACTCCTATTGTCAAGGCAAGACCTATTCTCTGGACGAAATCGAGGAATATGCTAAACTTTCGGGACACAAAAACGAACTGGATACTGCGTTTGACCAAATCTTTACTCTTGAAGAGCTAAATCGATACCGCAACCAAGTCAAGTGGGAGGAATACCATTTTGGCCGGGATGCGAGACAGGCCCACTATTTCAACCTAAAATTTGCGATGCTTGAGAAGTACCATAATGAACTGAGCAGCACGATTGACTCAATCAACACTGTGTGCAAAGATACTCAGGATTTGATCTCTAGAACAGACGAACTCAAGAAGCAAATACACACAGAATCATCTGTGTACAACATACCCGCCGACTACAAAATCTGCTCTAAAATTCTCGATGAGCTTCACAAATACCATGCTAAACCAGCACATGCTCAGTCTGCATTGCCAAAGATACGGGTCAGCATCATGAAAGAGTTTTTCAGTTCGCTTGAGAAACAGTTGGGCAGAGATCAGTCTCGAGTTCAAGGAGTACTTGAAAAAGCTGAGGCCGTCAGAAAATCAGAAAAAGCCTTCCTCGAAAGCGAGACCCGAGCGTGCATAGAAAACGCAAAGAAATTCTTCCAGAATCATTATGATGAGGAGTTCACAGGTGCTGAGAATTCACTGAATGCAGCCACAGACGCGTACACACAGTTGTGCACGCAAACCGCAGAGAAATCGATAAAATCTCTTAATGATCTTTACCTGCTCGCTGACTCTGCTGAAAAGAGATTTAGGGATTCCATAAACGCGAAAATGGATCAAGCTGAGAATGCCATTGGGCATGTTTTTGACGAAGCTGAGGGAGACTTGGAAAATGCTAGGAATGAAGTCAATAGTTTCACCAAAGTTCTCAAGAGCGCACTTGGAGATAAAGTCGCTCCTATTTGTGAAAAATACAGAGAACATTTCGAATATGAAATCAAGATCACGCAAGGGGCAATAGAAACTGTAAGACAAGGTCACGAAACAGGATATACGTGGACCAAACGGCAAAAGGATCTGAACGAACTACGCGAAAAGCTTTTCAAAGATCTCAAGCCAATCATGCCACCTCAAGAAGGCACCATGCTACTGGAAATTGTGCGCATAATCAGTGAAACCGAAGCGCCATGGATAAACGTGCAAGACCTTATCTCACAACTGAAGGACCGACTTGAAAAAGATGAAGGAGAAATCGAAGAGACTCTGAAAAAACTAGTCAAGATGAATCTAGTCAAAGAAGGGGCCTCGTTGCCTATATGATCGAGTAGGTCATTCAATGCTACCGGCATCATGTTGTCAAATCACAGCTCAAGTAAAGGGAAAGATTTCAAGCAAAGAAGGCATAAGCTTATACGAACATGCCCCTTAAAACGTGGAATATTGAAAGTGGTGCATTAATAGGCCGTTATCTAGGGAAAAACATGACAAATCGAGACGAACTCTACAAGATTTCGGCCAAAAAAGGGAAAGGTGTGAAAATAGGAAAGAGTTTGTGCTTTTATAGTCCAGAAGAAGTCTATAGGGCCTTAACTAATTGCAGACCTATCACAAGATGGTTAAACTTCATTTCCAACCACTACTTGCCTCCGTCGGATAAGAAGATTCTATTGATTTTTCCGTGCTCCACTGAAAAGCCGTATCATAAATCCCGGTCTTATAGAATCCTATTGAAAACCTTGGAAGCACTCGGAGACCAAAGAGAAGCGGTTCATTTAGTCACAATATCTGAACCGTTTGGCCTTGTGCCTGAAGAGTTCTATGGAAAAAAAAGTGAATGGCATGATTGGAAAAACAAGTGGTATGACTGCCCAGGCTTGTTTGAATGGTGGTGTGGTAAGTATAAACAACCGTACTCAGATGAGTATGTAGACAAAAGCATAGAGTGTCTCTCCAACTACATTGCACGATTTCTCATCAAGGCAAAAGCAAATAGATGCTACGAAATGATGATCGCATTTGTTAGATCGTATACGTCGCAGCTTAAGACTAAGAAAGATCATACTCACAGAAGAATCATGGAACGGGCGGCAGAAATCGCGAAGGTCGACGTGAAAATCCTCCCCACCAAGAACATAGTATCAAATATAGTCAAAAGCAATGGGCGGATGGCTTGGGACATGTATGGTGTAGCCCACCCTCTGGCACAAGATTACTTGCTTGAGTATTTGAAGCGAGTCCTACATGGCGACTGAAATCGACTCACCATTTTTGTGGTTCAGTCAGTTGGTAAACGGGACTCCCAAGCCATGGAGGCATTTTAGAATAGACGGCGTTATGGTAAACGCTTATGAAATCATCAGAAAAAGACGCATAGATGCACTTGTTAGACAGAGGGGCATCCACGACTATCTTGGATTCGATGGGCCTATTGTAATGGATTCAGGCGGTTTTCTATTTATGAAGAAAAGAACCCTTGACGTCGACCCACAAAGAATCCTTGAGCTGTATGAGACGAGCCAACCTGATTTCGGAGTAATCTTAGATCACCCGCTCGAACCAAATCTACCGCTTACAGAGAGAAGGAGTAGGCAGATGAGAACCTTGAAGAATACTGAATACATGGTAAAACTGCACAAAAACCAGAATCCTGAACTCTTCCCGTAATTCACGGTCATTCATGTCGAGTCATATCTTGGTACATCAAGGCCCTCAATCACATTGGCAGCTTTGAAATATACGGAATCGGCAGTCTCGTGCCATCGGTATTCAACACAAAAGGTGCTGGTGGCATCTATAACGTTGTCAAAATAGTCTCATACATAAGGAAACTACTTCCAAAAAAGAAGATTCATGTTTTTGGAGTTGGAAGCGCCTTAACAATGCACTTAATGTTTTATGTAGGAGCAAGCTCTGTTGACAGCTCAGGATGGAGGACCAAAGCAGCCTTTGGCGCAATTCAACTTCCTGGGATTGGAGACAGATACATAACGAGGAGGAAAAGACATAAGACATATCGAAACATTTCGAAGGATGAGGAAGAGATTCTGGCTCATTGCCAATGTCCTGTATGTAAGGAAGGTGGACTGGAAAAACTAAGGACGAGTTTCAAGTCGAGGGCGTTGCATAACTCTTGGGTTTTTCAAAAGGAAGTCGAGACTGCACGTGACCTAGTAAAGAAGAAGAAATATGAATGCTATGTTAGTGAGATTCTTTCAGAGTCTTCACTTGCGAGTGCATTCAACTTGGCAAGCAAAATGAGAGATTTTTAGAATTTTATTGAAGTACCAACAAGGATGGAATAACGTCTTTGAAAACGGATCCACCAACCACGAAGAAAGATTAGGACTTCTTGAGATTCTTGAAAGAATGTTGCCAAGCTCTTCGGGGCGTCTAGCATGCACTGGAATATCATTGCTTCAGTTTTTATGATTTCTGGAAGAATCTTCGATTGAATCCAAATTACCTACAATCCCTAAGAATTTGCAATGGTTAATTTTGTGATTCTATTTAGTCGGCATAACTTCCATGCTTTCTGACAGTTAGAAAATGAAAACAACATAATAGACATTCTATCCTTTAACAGCCCATTTTTTGGTCTTTAAATCAAATTTCCATGTTTTAAGAGGTTTACTTGAAAGCTCGCGACCACACGCAGGACACTTAGCACTTTTACTCATCCTTAACACCACTTAATAGTGAAATTTGTATTCCTAAAAAACTTGTTATTTCTAATATTTTTATCCTCTCTTCCGTTGTCTTTTATCGCATCCTTCTTTTTCTTCAAGCCATTTGCCGTATTTTTCCAGCACTTCATCAATCTGTGTATGAACGAAGTCTGATGCGCTGTGATAAGGTGTGTTCATTTCTTTGATAGCAGCCTCAAGTCTCTCGTACTTGTCTCTTGGAATTTCTACGTATTCGGATTCTTCTCTGAGAAACTTTAGTCGCCATCTCGCAGAGTCTCGTATGAACTCTTCCCTTGTTGTATAGCCCAAATGCTTGTTTTCTTCTATGAAGTTTTCAATTTCCGCAAGCAGTTCTGTAGGCAGTATAACTGAACGAGTGAGCATGGCTTCTATGGCGTCTTGATATGTCTGCATCTTGCCAGTTTGCGCCATAAGCGTTCCAAGAGATGCTGTAAGTTTTTTGTGGGTTTCGTCTGGAACTGTTTAAACTGGAGCCTCGTGCAAAACCCTCCTTTATACCACACCATTTTTCACTTATTTACTATAAGATATTTCCATAAACTTTTTAACGCTTTGCTTATACAACAAAATATTAGGAGATCGGAAAACATGAGAAAAATAGTACTTTTGGGGCTGCTATCAATACTTCTAGTGAGCATAACCTTCCCAACCTATGCATTCAGTACGCAGACAGACATCTCAGCCAAAGGCTGGGATACTTTCAGATCGTTATTGGACGTCCGTGGAGACAAACGGCCAAAAGCGGCTACTGGCATCAATGGATCAGCTCCTCCAGACCCTGAGTTGAGATGGGCGCTAATCATAGGGATCTCGGACTATGCGCCAGTGGGAGAGGGTGGACCCGACTTGAGGTACTGTGATGAGGACGCATTGGATGTGAATAAAACTCTCGTTGAGAAGTATGGTTATCTTATAAGCAACATAATTTTGCTTTTAGATGGTAACGCTACTAAAGAATGGATCATGGGAAATATCACTTTGCTAAAAGGATGGGTGGAAGAGGGATATGAAGTCGTGTTCTCCTTTTCCGGTCACGGCACAAAAGGAAAGGGGCAGTCCGGCATAATAGCCCACGACCGCGCGCCAATTTGGAATAAAGAGCTAGCAGAAGCTTTCGCGGGTTTTAAAACAAACAGAATATGTTTTATCTTTGACAGTTGCTACTCCGGTGGAATGGATGGGGTGGCGGCGCCTGGCAGGGTCGTGTGCATGGCTGCCATTGGGCTTGCATGGGAAAGCAGTGAATGGGAGAACGGACAGTTCACCTACTACTTCGTGGATCAGGGCATGTATTCAGGTTTGGCAGACGCTAATGGAGACGGATACGTAACTGTTGAAGAGGCTTTCGACTACGCTGTTGCTAATTGTAAAATGCAGCGCCCGAAGATAAATGATCAGTTCGAAAACGACATGCAATTGTAGCTTGATTGCTCCTTCAGCTCCCTATTTTCCCTTTTTTCCACGCCTTAGAAAAGTTTTCTCGTTAAACTTCATAAGCACGCCTAGTATCTTAACTATCAACTATCCAGAGAAAGGCAGCAAGTCCAAACGGTTCCAGGAGCTGGCAGGGGCAGGCTTTGAGAATGTTGACTTTTGGCTTTGAAGGAAAACTTTTTCGCAGGCGCAAATAAAACAAGTTCCAGAGCTGCGCTTAGGTTACTAGAGTTGAAGGTTATGGCTGATATTCTAAGCGTCTTCATTCCTCTATCCAGCCTTTCTCAAGTAGCGTCTTCCGAACTGAATTATAATCCTACTCACAATTTATCACGCTCCATAACTGTGCTATCCGCCAGTTCTCATAAGAATTCCTTAAGGCGGCTTGTCGATATTAAAATTAGGTGTAGAAGCCGAATAACAGAGAGACTTCGGTAAAAGTGAAGCGCGCGCTGGGAGTTCTTAGCACTTTCTAGGAATGCTGAAATGGATCAGAATGCGGGATGTCGTCATTCCAGTAGTTATATCGATATCTAAGAAAATGATCGATTGACTCAAAATCAGGAGTTGTTTGATGGCATTCAAGCCCATGGACTCTAAGAGTTGAAATCATTCCAATATTCTGTGTCCTTCGCAGGTTTTCCACCGTGAACTCTTTCAATGGCACTGGAAATGCGTTTTCACTTTCAGGCTTAGTCATCATTTCCTGAAAAAGATTTGCTTGAATATCTGGAGAGTAACGTGCTTCTGGAAACTGCACCACGCGATAATTCGTAGCGACACTAGCTATCGCAGTTAATATATGCCAGTCGAGCCATCCATCGGCACGTAACTGATTCACTGTAGATCTAAATTCCGAGCTTTTCAATAACCGTTTTAAGGTATATTTAATGGGGATTATTGATCTTGAATAGCGATTCCTAAGATACTCATTAGCTTTGTCTTTGCTGTATCCTGGACCTGGGCCATCGACCCACGCCAACTCCCGATGCTCTTTTATCTCGAATTCCCTACTTGACTCCGGACTGGTTTTTGCGGGTCTGGCTGATCTCTCGAAGACGTCCCTGGTGATAAATTCACGATAAATGACTTCGTATGGTCTAGAAACAAAGACTTTCATCGAGATTCCATTCTTGAAGCAGTTCTCAAGGACCTCGTAAAAACGCTCGCTTGGCAGCAATGACACCTCGGCCAAAATACTGCTTGCGACTGCAAGAGTATCAATGCTCATGCGCTCAAATTCAGCGCGATCGCCCTTTTCGGAATATATGGGCAAAGTGACTTTCCACTTTCGGCCCTTGTTAGATGGGATGGATTCAACTTTCGGCTTTGTTATGTTTTCCACAGAAACATCAATGCTGATATGCGTTTTTAAAAGACAGAGATCTATACCAGCCAAGTCCGCCAATAGAACCTGCAAAATAGCAATCAATTGTTCGGCTGCAGGATTAGTGGCATAATCATTTTTCCAGTTGGCGCTCCAAGTAATTCCAAGTTCGGCCCAGCTTACTTTTCGCACTGCTCCCAAGTCACTGAAGGGAGGTCCTCCAAGTTGCTGATTTAGGCTTGTCCAAATCTCAGCAAGGCTCTGTTTTCCCCAAGTTTCGTTTGTTTTTAGGAGCAATTCCTCCAGCAAATCGTCCAGCTTCCATTCCTGAACCCATCCTTCGACGAATTTAAGCAATTGTGGATCAAGCCGATTTACTATGGCCATTAGCACTGCTATGTGAAACACCGTTCTTTGATATCCATCAATCTCTTCTTTATTAGCTTGTTTTGAGAACCAAGCATAAGTCCTTAGTCCTATATCCGTCAATTCCAAGAATCCACACCAAGCACCTTGATAATAGTCGCACTCTGCCGCAGCTATTAGTGCCCTGGGAAGCAATGGTTTCACGTCAGACTTTAAAGAGTGAACAGTGACATGGGCTGCTGCCAACGCATAGTATTTCGCAGCGAATGATAGACCAAGTTCTTTATACATTTCAGATATTGAAAGAACCGATAGCAATGAACTGCGAAGAGTCTCTTGAGCAAACCACTTGACTTTCGCTTGATGTAATTGATTTAAAGCCTTAATGATCTTACCCTTTTTGTAGAACTCAATTGCTCTGTCTCTGCATTTCTCTGCTGCTTTGAAATTGCCATGTCTCTGCGACAATAGTAAGTCTACTTGTTGCGTTATTTGATCAAATCCTTGGCTTTCTCCAATAAAGCCAATGTATTTGGTCAGGCGATCATCAAACCTTTCTAGGGGAAACAATGGGGCATCTTTGGCGACACGCACTAGTTGAGCCCAATATCTGATGGCGCCTTCTGCGTCAATATGATCTGGTTGACGAGGATCTATAGATAAGCACAAGTATCCTCGGATCTCGAGTAACGAGCATTTGAGCCCGGCGGTTTCCGCTACTTTTAGCCTCTCTTCAACTTTGTCCAGAAGACTATCTTGCCAAGAACCCAGTTCATCTTTTGATAACTGAACCTTGTTCTGAACAGCAGCACCGATGCAATAATTCAGGAGAGCCGAAGCATCCTCCAGGTCAGTTGGATCATCCAATCCAGAAATCGAGCTGAAATATCCCCTGATATAATCCTCCTGGCCAATTAGTGTCTCTAGGCCACGTAAAGAAGCAACTGCAATTTCATAGATAGCCTTGCGTTTTAGCTGTGGCCACGACTCATCGATGAATCTTTTCAGAAGATTTATCCAAAATGGTAAATCCTGTCGGGTATTAGGAGAAAACGTTGCATGGCGAGTGGCAGCTCTAATTTCTTGGAAATCAGCATAATTGATGAAGGGTGTTTTATTGGCTTTCCAAGTGTCAAGCGATTTAATGTACCAACTCTCTTCATCAGCCGCTCTTGGATAGATTTCACTTGGTATGCTAAGGAACTGCTGAGCAATCCAAAAAACCTCTCGATCAGCAAGCAGCTCCGATATCGAGTTTCCATCGTGTACCTCAAGATGGATGGAATAACTATTTCTTGCCCAATCTTTTAGCGCGTGTCTGGTTGAAACAGGTACGTTTGATGTGCAGAAATAATGGATCGCCTCAACTGGTGAGCCCGACTTCATTATAGTGTCCACATCGGATTTTATCTTGGATGAGATCCCGCGTCGCTGTATAGAACAGGGGAACACTACGGGTTTCTGTGATATCTTGCCCACAAACGTCGTATTCGCAATCGGGGAAGAACGCAAATAGGTTACAAAAGTTTCAAAATCTCGACCTTGATCGCCTCCAGCCGCAACAGGCCCCGTTGCAGGTAAGATGTTACTGCATATTCTCGCGCGGGTCAAGTGACGACAAAGATGTTCGAAATCATGTTGCGCATTTCTGGCCGATAGTTGGTCAAGTTGGAATCGGATCTGAGCAATTACCTGTTCGATATTTGTCATACTACTTTCCAACACTGACCTAGTGGGCGTTCTATAACATTGAGGTCATTATCTAAATAGAGACAGTGAATCAATATATGTCGTTTCCTCAGAGCTCCTTGCGGGCAATATCTTTTGTTGCCTCTTTCAAACTCCCGCGCGTAAGTTTTTGTTCGCTATTTCCGAGCGCGCGCTATGCCACTTTTGATTTGTAAACTTTATTTTCGGATCCAAGTCGCGCGCTAAAGCGCCCGCGAACCTTAAAAGTCTTTAACCACTCACGGCGATTATTATGTCAAAGTTAAAGCTGTCTATTCCATGTACATTTGAAGAAACTGTGAGAGTCAACGTTGCTTGAATCACTTCTGAAGGATTAAACTGACTTATAATAAGCTTACAAATTTTAATAAACCTTGCACAAAATGGCTGGAAAATCTATTTTGAAGGTTCTCTTTACTTTAACTCATCTCTCTCCACTAGGCGAAAGTGTCGTTTCAGCAACTGACTTTTATAAAGCTAAAGACAAAGCACAGTTTTTGCACGGAGGCTCTCCACAATTGGTTAGGATTCAGCGTAGAGTTTCTAGGAAGCGGTACTTGAACAGCAAACGCGTGTACGAGTATGAACGTGTCTCTCTACACATTCCCAGAAAATACCATGAAACAATCAAGCCCTTTCTCGATAAGGATTGGCAAATGGAAATAGTTGTACAAAACGGCTCCCTAATTATTATGTTGCTTCCAAAAAATCCCTCAGAAATTAGGAGTCTGAAAGCTTTTAAATAATGAACTCAGAGATTTATTGCCTTGAGGACGCGCAAAAGTGGAATCAATTTCTTCCGTCAGCTTTCGAAAATTATGCCATGAACGACCGGGATCGAAATATTTGATTCAGTCGTTGCATTCTTATCCGGCACAGTTGATCCCAGAAATACCTCTTTTCTTTTTGCGAGAAATAAGCAAAAAGAGTGCAGAATCAACAGTGTTAGATCCATTTTGCGGTACTGGAACAGTAATGGTTGAGGCCATGCGTAATGGCTGGAACTCTATAGGAGTTGATGTAAATCCAATCGCAGCACTTATCGCAAAAGTCAAGACGACGATGGTATCAGAAGCGAAGTTGGGGGAAGGTTTAGAGTTCATAGTAGACCTGTTTGAGCATTTGAATGAAGGAAAAATTGAAGCCCCGAAGTTCAAGAACATGAGTTTCTGGTTTGACGAAAAAACAATTAGAATTTTAGCAAAAATAAAATATTGCTTAAGTGAAATCTCGGATAAGGACGTAGCAGATTTCTTCAAAGTGATCTTCTCTTCCATTGTTAAAGATGTCTCCAGAGCGGATCCGAGAATATATGTGCCTGTATTGCCAAATGATAACTACCAAACACCTATTTCCGATGCATGGCTTCTATTTAGGAATAAAGCAGAGATTGGCATAAAACAAATGAGCGAGTTTTCCAATCTCTTAATAAAGCCTCCACCATCATGCAAGATTTTTTGTGAAGACGTTAGGGATTTCAATTTCAATGGCAAGAACATAGACCTGATAATCACGTCACCTCCGTACATCAGTGCTCAAAAGTATCTCCGTTCCGTCAGACTTCAAGCAAATTGGCTGGGATATGATGCTGATATGCAAAAGGAAATTGAAGAAGGAACAATCGGAACAGAAAGAACTAGCAAGGCGTATTATTCAAACATCCAGTTAACTGGATATGAAAATTTGGATGAGCTAATCAAGAAAATATACGGAAAGAATAGAGAGCGTGCAGGTATCGTAAGCAAATATTTCATAGAAATGGAGCAGGCGTTGAATCATCTGTTTTCCATCCTAAATTCTGACGGGGTATTGGTCTTGGTAATTGGAACAAATACTGCTGCAAAATATGAGGTTGATACCAACAAGTTCTTGATGAAAATATGCCAAGATATTGGTTTTTCGGTGGAACGGATAATGAGAGACAAGATCGTTTCGAGAAGCTTAATGACGAAAAGAAACACCACCGCTGGCATCATAGACTATGAATGGGTAATTCAAATGAGGAAAAAGTAGCATGTTTCACGCAACTTTTGAAAAACTTTGGACTGGTGAAACCCGCCTAGATTTTCTAGATAATGAGGCAACAAAAGCAATCAAAACCCGAGGGTATAGCTCAGCAGCTCAAGTCCCTTCAGATCTGGCAAATTCTAAATGGTTTCTAGCTATAAACGACATTGCTTATTCTTATTGTCCGACAAACAGGTACCTTTTCTTTAGAAAAGTGGAAGGCAAACGGCCAGCACCAACATGGGAGAGTTTCAAAGGCAGAATAATAGATGAACTAATACCTGAGATATACAAAAAAGTGTATGAATATTCAACAAAGACATCTCTAAGGAACTTCAAAATTATTGAAGAAATAAAAACTCCATTTAACGAGTTTATCCAAAAATGCAAATCTGACTTAAAGGCTGATACACTTCTATTTCCACCCTCGACACCAGACGTAGAAAAGTTTTTCGCCGATCTTTCGAGATTAGGCTATTATGAGGCTGAAATAGCGAGTGCTTTGCTGAATTTTCGAGTTTCAAATATTTATGATATGAATGTCGATACCGAGTTCAAGCTTCTATTTCCATTTGATTTCAAGCTCAAAATCTGTGCGCCAATATTAGGGGTATCAGGTTCAGCCGAGCTTGATTTCTTGATAAGAAAATCCATATTAGGCGAAATAAAGAGCAATGAATGGTACGAATTTTATAACGTTGGATTAGCGGGTTACGCTTTAGCCCTTGAGGCTGACAGGAAAAGGGACCTGAACCTAGGAATCATACTTTGCCCCATGTTTGTTTCAGATCGAACCGTCCCCATGTATTATAGTAACGCTGGTATTAGGATAATTTCTGAGCCTTGGAGAAAAATGTTTCTTGTGAACAGAAACAGCCGAATCGAGCTAGTAAAGAATGCGAAAGATCCAGGGACACCAGAAAATGATATCAAATGCAAGGCATGCGGCTTCTTCAAGGCGTGTTGGCCATGATGGGCATCCCTAACATAAAACTGAATCCTAAAGACATATTGCCCATTTTAAAAATTGTTAAACAATTCGAAAATGACAGCGAGCTGATGAAAACAAATATCCATAGATATTTAGTTAAAGTGGCTCCGACTGGCTCAATTAGTTATAGAAATGCCGTTTTTGCATTGGCGTTTCACACGTTAAGAGTTTTGAAACTAATAAAGGGCCGTGGTAAGAATCTCCGTCTAGAAATCGATGCAGAGATTCTGTTGGATAAATACGAAAAGGAAGGAAGCGAGAGCTACAATAAGGAACTAGCAAAACTGGTTGCTCGAATAGACCGTGAAACTGGAAACGTCTTGAAAGCAATCGGAAGCTTGAACAAAGAAAACTTTCACATTGATGAAATAGAAAAACAATTAGAACGAATGACAGTGGAATCTCCTTCTAAGGGCGGGAAACTTTCTAAATGGTTACGACTTTTGAGATATACGGGATTCATTGAAAAAATAAATGATGAGTACAAATACAACGCGTATCAATTAGACGCTTTAGATAGAGTTTTCCAAGAAATTACTCTGGAAGATTTCTTCATTGTTCTGAAGTATGTTTATGACGAATTAACAAAAAAGAGGCGAGGAAATCCGTACATCCCCATACCTGAGATTGAAGAAGCTGTTGTTCGCAAACTGTCTGACAAAGGTTTTACAACTTTTGATTTCAGAAACTATTTGAAAAAATTGAAGAATAAACAGATGAAAGGTTTTACGGTGTATTTTTCAAAACCTGGAGCACGAGAAGCAAATGGCTTAAGAATTGATGGGACATATTATTACTATATTGCCATCTTTGGTGAACAGCATGTCATTTGAGAAATATTATTTCAAAAGGGAGCCGTTTATGCCAGACTTGGGTGCGTCCATGTATGGACGCAGCAAGGAATGGAACCAAATTGAGAGTTTCTTGAATGAAAGTCTGACAGGCAATGCTATTAGGGCGTTCCTAGTCATCGGGGATTATGGTTTCGGGAAAACATTCACACTTAACAAGATCCGGGAAGCGATTGAAAAACCCAAACCATCCATTAAAAATTCCAACAAGACATTATGTTCCCAAATTATACTTGCGGAAACCGAACCCGCAACAAGTATTTCATATGAGTACGTAACCAAGATTTTCTTCAGCATTGGCATGGAAAAAATGTTCAAGATTGCGGCTGGAGGCAAATACAACGAGAAGAAATTGTCGAAGAAATTTAATCCTGTTTTAAAGGGCCTTGCTAACAGAAAAGAAGAGGCGTTCAATTGGTTAATCGGAGAAACCCTCAGTGCCGAAGAGAAGAAGAATATTGGCGTCAGGAAAAAACTCGCCCCATCTGAGGCTCTGGGGGTCTTTATGGAATTTCTAAAATTCTTAAAAATGTGTGGCTTTGAAAATTTGTTAGTTCTGATAGATGAGTTTGAATACGCTGTAAATGTCTATCCTGAACAAAAGCTCACAACACTTTTTCATACTTTCAAGAATATTTATGATTATTTTGTGCGGGATGGTGGCACAACTTGCTATGCCAAACATATTCAGATAATTGCAATAACGCCCAAAGGATACGATGTAATCAATGATTTAGAAGCAAAAATGAGGCAAAGAACAGGAGGCGGGGGCATAACTCCTTGGATGGAGAGAATGAGATTTGAAAGAAACCAAGTTTCATTAGGGCTCTTAAATGATAATGCCGCTGAAGAACTCTTAACTGAGAGAATTGAAAAGGAACGCATGAAGCACAAAGAAGTATCTTTCAAGACATTTCCTTTTATTCACCCGAGTTTCTTTAAGGCAATAATAGAGATTTCCAAAGGTAAACCAAGAAGTTTGTTAGACTATTCTGAGATTATACTGGAAGAGGCTGCCCGAAGAGATCAAAAAGAAATTGACGGTGACTTCGTAAAGA